>Ga0213823_1000137_pt1 | contig 76344 bp, 69 predicted proteins | sample MC6MC0907MG_FD_179887 | JGI IMG/M metagenome (GOLD analysis project Ga0213823, IMG submission 179887) | Enriched soil aggregate microbial communities from Iowa State University, Ames, United States - MC6-MC0907-MG | ecosystem: Environmental > Terrestrial > Soil > Unclassified | place: USA: Iowa... | reverse complement strand
TCCATCTTCTACTTTTACCCATTCATGTTCTTCAGAGTATCGTAAGTCTTTAGGTGTGCTCATGCAAAAAACCCCTCCATAAATATGTAATATATTCACTTTCAGTGTGCCATACTTCTCCTATAAATACAAGGTTTAATACGGTTATTTCCAAGCTTGCTCAAAATCTACTTCTTTAAAACCTAAAGTAACTTTTTTTCCATCTGTCACGATGGGACGTTTAATTAACATGCCATCTGAAGCAAGTAGCTCAAGCTGCTCATCCTCCGTCATTTCTGCTAACTTGTCCTTTAAACCAAGCTCACGATATTTCATGCCTGAGGTATTAAAAAATTTCTTCAAAGGCTGTCCACTAGCTTGCCAAATAGCTGTTAATTCTTCTTTAGTGGGAGGTTGCTCTGCGATATGTACCTCTTCATAGGAAACCTCATGCTCATTTAACCACTTCTGTGCCTTTTTACATGTTGTACATTTCGGATAATGGAAAAATTGAATCGTCATTACAATGCTCCTCTTCTGTCTTTTTCTGTAGTATACCATCATAGTTGTTTTCAATGGTGAACTTCACTCTTTTTTGTAAGTTTATCCACCAGTTGTGCAAATTTATCCGCTCCTTTTACAATTATCCATCTCATAAAAAAACCTAGCTATCTTTTGCAGATAGCTAGGTTAAATTTGCACTATTAAACAATATATTTTTCAGCATCAATTAATTTAACGGAAGCCTCACGCTTCTTCGCAATTAAATTATATGGATTATTACGCGTTAGCTTACGCAGTGCAGATAATGTCATACGGGCTGCATCGCCATCCGCTGAAGCAAGAATTGTGTCTTTTGCTTCTTTTTCGATTTCTGCGAATGCTTCTTGGCAGAAAATTTGTGTGTATAGCAATTTTTGATGTGCTTTTTCAGCACCGTCACGAGCAATTGCTTTTTCTGTACGTAAGACAGCTGATTCCATTGCAAATAATTGGTTAGCTATATTCGCAATGTTTACCAATACTTCTTGCTCTTGATCAAGTTTTGCACCAAAGCGTTGTGCTGCTAATCCTGCAGCTAATACAGCAATCTTCTTGGCATTTTTCACTAAATATTTTTCTTGTGCTAACGGCTCTGTACCGATTTCCTCTGGCATTAGCATAAGCAGCTCTTGCTGTAAATTTTGAGCAACTTGTAATAATGGCAGCTCACCTTTTAGCGCCTTTTTCATAAATGTACCAGGTACAATCATGCGGTTAATTTCGTTTGTACCTTCAAAAATTCGATTAATACGAGAATCACGGTAAATACGCTCTACCTCATACTCAGCCATAAAGCCATAACCGCCATGAAGTTGTACTGCTTCATCTGCAATATAGTCTAATGTTTCTGAACCGAATACTTTGGCAATAGAGCATTCAATAGCATATTCAGCAATCGCACCTGCAATCACTTTTCCTTGCTTTTGCTCTTCTAGGCTTAATTGGCTTAAACGATCCTCAAATAGACCCACAGTACGATAGTTTAATGATTCTGAAGCATACAATTGAGAAGCCATCGTTGATAATTTTTCTTTTGTCAGATTGAAATCAGAAAGCTTTGTCTTAAACTGCTGACGTTGGTTTGTATACTGAATAGCTAACTCCAATGCACGTTTCGATCCGCCAATTGTGCCCACGCCTAGTTTATAACGACCAATGTTTAAAATATTGAACGCAATGATATGCCCACGACCAATTTCGCCTAATAGATTTTCTACAGGTACTTCCGCATCTTCCAATACTAATGTACGAGTTGATGATGATTTAATCCCCATTTTCTTTTCTTCAGGACCAACTGAAACACCATTGTAGGCACGTTCTACGATAAAGGCGGAGAATTTATCGCCATCAATTTTTGCGTAGACCACAAATACATCAGCAAAGCCTGCATTCGTAATCCACTGTTTTTCACCATTTAAAATATAATGTGTGCCAGCTTCATTTAATTTTGCAGTCGTTTTTGCACCTAGAGCATCTGAACCTGAACCTGGCTCTGTTAATGCATAGGCAGCGATTAATTCACCTGAAGCAAGCTTAGGTAAATATTTTCTCTTTTGATCTTCATTACCGAATAGAACAATTGGTAATGACCCAATACCAACGTGAGCACCATGTGTGATTGAGAAACCACCTGCAACAGACATTTTTTCAGCGATTAAAGCTGAAGAAACTTTGTCTAATCCTAGCCCTTCATATTCTTCAGGCACATCTGCTCCAAGTAAGCCTAATTCGCCTGCACTTTTTAGGAGACGCACTGAATGCTCAAATTCATGGTGCTCTAAATTTTCCACTACTGGTAAAACTTCATTTGTAACGTATTCCTCTGTTGTTTTAGCAATCATTTTATGCTCGTCAGTGAAATCTTCCGGTGTAAATACACGATCTAATTCCACATCTTCAATAAGAAATCCGCCGCCTTTAATGAAATCAGTTGTTTTTTCAGTCATGATTAATTCCTCCCAATATATCTTTTTGTTAGTTGATTCCCCTAATGATCATGTATAGAAAAGCTTGACGTATACAATGTTCGGAGGCAACCGTAAACAGTACACCTCAAGCTGATCTAGCAAAAATTATAGAATTTCAAATACGCCAGCAGCACCCATGCCGCCACCAATACACATTGTCACTACGCCATATTTCTTCCCTTGACGCTTCAATTCATGAATTAGCTTTAATGTTAAAATAGCTCCCGTTGCGCCTAGTGGATGACCTAATGCAATCGCTCCACCATTGACATTGACTTTCTCTTGGTCGATGCCTAAATGACGTACCACCTGTAATGACTGTGAAGCAAATGCTTCATTGATTTCCCATAAATCAATATCTTCGATGGATAAACCTGCAATTTCCAACGCTTTTGGCACTGCCACGATAGGCCCGATACCCATTACTTCAGGAGGTACACCGCCAACTGCAAAGCCTAGGAATTTTGCCATTGGTGTCAGTCCTTGCTTATCAGCCTCTTCACGATCCATTACTAGTACAGCTGCTGCACCATCAGAAGTTTGAGAGGCATTGCCCGCCGTTACACTGCCTTTTACGTGGAAAGCTGGACGTAGTTTGGCTAAACCTTCAACTGATGTACCTGGACGTACACCTTCATCCATACTGAATGTGAATTTTTTCACTTGTGGTTTATTGTTATCGTCTACGTAATGCTGTTCCACTTCAATTGGTACAATTTCATCATTGAATTTACCTTCTTTAATTGCCTTTTCAGCAAGCTCATGCGAGCGAACAGCAAAAGCATCTTGGTCTTCACGACTAACATTATATTGACGAGCTACTTCCTCAGCTGTATGCCCCATGCCCATATAATACTGTGGAGCCGTTTCTGCTAAAGTCGGATTTAAACGTGGTGTATTCCCTACCATCGGTACCATACTCATGGATTCTACACCACCAGCAAGAATAGCCTTTGAGTGTCCTAACATAATTCGCTCTGCTGCATAAGCAATTGCCTGTAAACCTGATGAGCAAAATCTATTGATTGTCAGAGCAGGCGTTGTATCTGGTAATCCAGCAAGTGCCCCAATACTACGTGCTACATTCATTCCTTGCTCTGCTTCTGGCATTGCACAGCCTAAAATTAAATCATCAATTGGCCCTTCATAGCCTGCTCTTTTCAATGTTTCCTTGACTACAACAGCACCAAAATCATCTGGTCTTACTGTTGCTAAAGAACCTTTTTTTGCTTTTCCAATTGGAGTTCGTGCTCCTGCTACAATAACGGCTTCACGCATCGTATTAATCCCCCTTTGTTTCATGTGCAAGATTGATCTATTTCGTCAATTAGTTACGAAGTGGTTTACCTTTTAACAGCATGTGTTGCATTCTCTGCTGTGATAGCGGATCAGCAACAAGGCTAAGGAATGCCTCACGCTCTAAGTTCAATAAATATTGCTCATCGACTAATGTGCCGTACGGAACCTTTCCACCTGCAATAACATAAGCTAATTTTTTAGCAATTTTTAAATCATGTTCGCTAATAAAGCCTGACTCAAACATCCCTTGCGCACCGATGAGTAATGTACCATAGCCTGATGCACCGACCACTGGCACTTTTGTTGGTACAGGTGGTTGATAGCCCGCTTCGTAAAGTGCTAATGCCGCCTGCTTCGCATCATACAATTGATGATCTGGATTAACTGAAATACCATCCGCAAAGTTTAGGAAATTATTTTCACGTGCTTCCTCACCAGATGTTGAAACCTTCGCCATCGCAATTGTTTCAAATACTTTATTAGCAATATGTTGATAGTCTACCTCTACGCCATTTGGTAAGCCCTTTAGGAATTTCTGATAGAGCGCTTTATTTCCGCCACCACCTGGGATTAATCCAACCCCTACTTCCACTAAGCCCATATATGTTTCCATTGTTGCTTGAATATGTGCAGCTGGTAAGCAAACCTCTGCTCCCCCGCCTAATGTCATGGCAAATGGTGCTGCTACAACAGGCTTACGTGAATATTTAATTTTCTGCATGGCATCTTGGAATGCCTTAATGACGAAATCTAGCTCAAATATATTATCATCCTGTGCTTCTACTAAAATCATTCCTAGATTTGCGCCAACACAGAAGTTTTTCCCCTGATTGCCGATGACTAAGCCCTTATAGTTAGCCTCTACTTCATCTACTGCAAAGTTAATCATTTGGATAATATCCAAACCGATCGCATTGGATTGCGAATGGAACTCCAGTAATGCAATTCCATCACCTAAGTCTATTAAACTGGCACCTGTGTTTGATTTAATCACACCATGCTTTTTCTTATAGCGTTTTAAATTAATCTCTTTTTCATTCACTGGCACTTTCACATATTGTGAACCATCATAGTATGCTAAATCACCGTCTAATTCTGTATAGAATGTCTCAAACCCATTTGCTAACATCTCTTTGACAAATACAGGTACCTCTCGGCCTTCAGCCTCCATTTTCGCCACAGAATCTTTTACGCCTATAGCATCCCAAATTTCAAATGGCCCTTGTTGCCAGCCGAAGCCCCATTTCATCGCGTTATCAATGGCTACGATATCATCGGCAATCTCACCATGTAGCTGTGCAGAATAAAGTAGCGTTGGTGCAAAAATACCCCATAATAGCTCACCTGTACGATCCTTCGCATAGGTTAACGCCTTCACTTTATTGGCCAATCCACGAGTTTGCTTCGCCATTTCAATAGAAGGTGTTTTTAATTTTTTGGCTGGACTATACGTTAAGGTTGCTGGATCAATCTCATGTATCTCTTTTCCTTGTTTTAAGAAGAAACCTTGACCCGATTTTGCTCCTAGCCAACCGTTCGTGACCATTTTTTGTAAAAATTCAGGTACTGCAAATACTTGCTGCTCCTCACCTGTTGTTTGATCGTAAACATTTTTCGCTACATGAATGAATGTATCTAAACCAACTACATCTAGCGTACGGAAAGTTGCAGACTTTGGACGGCCAATAAGCGGCCCTGTTACAGAGTCTACCTCACCAACAGAGTAACCACCTTTTAACATTTCCTGTAAAGTGACAAGTAAACCATATGTTCCAATGCGGTTGGCAATAAAGTTTGGTGTATCTTTTGCGAGTACAACTCCTTTACCAAGCACATCTTCCCCAAACGTTTTCATGAAACTAACTACTTCAGGTGCAGTTGTATTGGCAGGAATCACTTCTAATAATTTTAAATAGCGAGGTGGGTTGAAAAAGTGTGTGCCAAGAAAATGTTTTTGGAAATCATCTGAACGCCCCTCTGCCATCGCATTAATGCTAATACCTGATGTATTTGAACTAATGATTGTTCCTGGTGTACGAACAGCATCAATTTTTTCGTAAAGACTTTGTTTAATTGATAAATTTTCTACAACAACTTCAATAATCCAATCTACGTCTTTTAGTTTCCCTAGATCATCTTCAAAGTTGCCAACCGTTAGTAGTGATAAATTTTTCTTAGAAGTAAGTGGTGCTGGCTTTTGCTTTAATAACTTTTGCAAAGCTCCGTTTACAATACGATTTCTTACAGCTGGATGCTCTAAAGAAAGACCCTTTGCCTCTTCCTCTTGCGTCAGTTCCTTTGGTGCAATATCCAATAGTAATGTTGGTATACCGATATTTGCTAAATGTGCTGCAATTCCAGAGCCCATCACCCCAGAACCTAGAACAGCTGCTTTTTTAATGTTGTAAGTCACAAGCAATTCCCCCTTATTCTCCCATTGAATGAATAGCCATTCATTTTTTGGCCAAAAAAATATCAAGTGTACCTTAGTAAATTTTTTGTCCTTTTGTTGAATGAGATTCCCTCCACTCAACCAAGCACGACTAAGGTTTATCTTCGTTCCAAAACGACACTTCTCAATGAATGAAGATAAAACTACTTTTCTGTTTTTAGTGTAGATTATTTTGTCTAATTTAGCAATCTTTTTTCAAAAATTATTTTTGCAGTATACATCTTTTTTTGTTTTTAACGAGCTAAAAGAGGACAAGAAGTAGCGATCGAAACGACCAAACATAAAACTTTCAGATTGCAAGAAAAATGTGTAGAATGGAAAGCAAGGAGAGTGAATACTTAATGAAAATTATTACTACTGCAGAACAATTTAACGAATTAATCGCTGGGGACCAAAAAGTTTTAGTGAAATTTTATGCTGGCTGGTGCCCTGATTGCACACGTATGAATATGTTCATCGATCCAATCATTGAAGAGTACAACCAATATGACTGGTATGAGCTAAACCGTGACGAGCTTCCAGAAATCGCTGATAAGTACGATGTTATGGGAATTCCAAGTCTATTGATTTTCCAAAATGGTGAAAAACTTGCACACTTACATAGTGCAAATGCAAAAACACCTCAGCAAGTAACAGAATTTTTATCTGCTCAACAATAATGGCGAGAGAGCTGCATTTCTTCATGAAATGCAGCTCTTTTTGAAAGGAGATTCCATTATGCGTCAACAATTGGCACTACGAGGTGCTTCACAATATGAGATTTCCATTGCACCAAGCTATCGCAATTCTGCCTGTGGACCTACTACGATTCATGTCATCTTAAAATTTTTAAACGAGTCAACTCCTTCTATTAATGAGCTATATAAACTGCTTGGTGGTACAAAAATTGGCTTATTCAAATGGAGACTGATTCACAATCTTCGTCAACTGCTTCCAACCTGGGATATTCGAACTTGTTCATTAAAGGAAGCTCTACAGGAAATTGACGCAGGCCGACCAGTTGCTATGCGTTTTGATCGCTATTTTAGCCTTCAGTGGCAAGATAAAAAATCAACCTTTGCTTATCATTGGGTACCGCTTATTGGCTATGAGATAAAAAATGATGAGCTATGGCTAATATTCCATGATAATGGTGGTCCACAACGTGATAGCCAAATTCGACAGGCTCTCTATAAAGACAACGAAAAGGTATTATCCTTTGTGAAAATGGTTCCTTACTAGAGCAAATATCAATTAGCCTTCTTTTTGCTCCCTATTCTTTTCCTTACAATAAAAAAAGCAGAGCATATGACTATACTCTGCGATGATTGATTAAATAAGCGAATACAAAGAACGGGCGTGCTTGGCAATTAGTGTGTAGCCACGCTCTTCTATTGCTTTAAAAATATGTGGTTCGTAAGTTGGTAACACAAGGCTTGTAAAATCAGCGTCAATTGGTACATTGGTTTGAATTGTTGCAAGCTCATGTGATAGCTGCAACATTTCTAAATTATCCTGGATTTTTGTTCTTTGACCTGGCTTCAATTCACCGAGTGATGCCAGTATTTTGTCTATTGAGCCATATGTTTGAATAAGCGTTAACGCTTGTTTTGGGCCAATCCCTTTCACACCTGGATAGCCATCACTTGAATCACCCATAAAGGCTTTCACCTGTGCAAACTGTGAAGGTTCAATACAATATTCTTCTTTAAAGCGAGCATGTGTATAAATATCATATTCTGTATAGCCCTTTTTCATAAACGCAATTTCTGTAGATGGCCTTAAAAGCTGAAGTAAATCCTTATCACCACTAATGACCGTAATGTCTGCCTCGTCCTGCCATTGCGTTATCATGGAGCCAATTAGATCATCTGCCTCCATGCCCTTCACCCCGAAATTTTGCCAACCCATTTGCTGCGATAAATTTTTCGCCATATCAAATTGTGGTAGCATTTCCTCTGGAGGTGCTGGGCGATTCGCTTTATAGCCATCAAATAAATCATTGCGGAATGTATGTGCGCCCATATCCCAGCAAACAGCCATATGTGTTGGCTTCATAATAGTTTGTGCTGTTAGAACATGTCGCACAAATCCTTGGGCCCCATTCGTAGGTGTTCCATCCGCCAAGCGAATAAAATGCCCCATGGCAGCCGAAGCGAAAAAAGAACGGAATAACAGTGCCATACCGTCGACAATCAATAATCTTGGTTTTGTTGTCATCATAAATTTCCTCTCTATTACAATACAAAGTTTGTATTTATTTATTGTTTTCTATATTAAACATTATAGCAAACTTTTAAAATTCAGCATTGTTAATACTCGGAAATACACTTGCTCTACAACATAACCTTCCCTTTTTTCGAAATACGATTGCGATGATCTAGCTGAATGCCTGTTAACCATTGCAAAAATGCTGTCACACCGATTTTAACAGTTTCTGGACGTAGTATACCTTCTTTAGGATCAGCATAAACAAAATCAATATGACGAACACCCTCATTTTCGCCAATAATCTTGAGGATATCGAATAACTCATAAGCCGTTAAACCACCAGGTGAAGCTGCAGGAACATCACAGGCAAATACAATATCAAGTGCATCTAAATCCACTGACACATAAATACGATCTACTTCATACATAAGCTGACGTAGCATTTCACGTATTGTGAGCTGAATACCATCACGTCGCATTTGCTTTAACGTAATCATATGGATGCCTTGTTCTTTAGCATAATGAATCATTTCGGGTGAATTGAAAAAGCCATGCAAACCGACATTATAGACATGTCTCCCCTCAACAACCCCTGCTGCAATTAACTGATGAATTGGAGAATCTTGTGCTAAACCAATTTCCTCTTGGTTTCTTGCATCTAAATGCGTGTCAATCTGAATGATGCCAATGCGATCCTGTGGGAAGGCATTTTTTATACCTTTTATGGAGTGAGCTGTAATAGTATGATCTCCCCCAATCAAACAAGTAAAACTTCTTTGAAAGGCTATACTTAAATTTTCCGCAGCAGCCTCGATGGCAGATTCCGAAAGCATTCGATCATTTTCTAGAATCGCCACATCCCCAATATCCACAACTGAAAGGGCACGTAAATTCACCTGCTCATCTAAATTATACGATTGAAAACCTGGCCAAGCCTTACGAAAGGCTGTTGGGTATTGCGCTTTTGACGACGCACCATTGGTATATGATAAAAGCGCTCCATATACGACAATATCCACCTCATTCGGATTCGGATTTGTTTGCTGCTTTATCCACTGATGCATAGCTGATCCATTCTCCTGCTTCCATTGGCATTCTGATTGTATAAACATATTCATCTACCACCTTCTTCTCTTTTCCATTCAAGTTCAATTGACCTAAATCAATTGGTGCTCCCCTGTAAATGTCCTAACATATTTTCTTTATAGTAATAGTACCATTCGTACAATGATTTTCGTCAAAGTTTTTCTTTTTTTCTCTTATATTGAAAATATTCTTTTGATCAAACAAAAAAAGCAAACTTGAAATCAGTTTGCTCAGAAATTACATGTTTCTTTTGTTAGGAGATTGTGGCTTTTCTCCACTTTTGACGTGGTGATCGCATTGCTGTGAGTGCTTTGATACTTTTTTTGAGCGGGGTTCTACCTTTTATGATCACTTTGTCACTCTATTTGAGCGGCTTCTACCCTTTTGTGATCACATTGACACCCTTTATGAGCGAAATTCCACCTGTTTTGATCACTTTAACACTCTTTATAAGCAGCTTTCTCTCTTTTGCGAGCACTTCAAATACTCTCTGAGAGCGCCCCTCTTTTTTCCCAAAACTTATGTCAACTCTTCGTCCAGAAATCTCTCTTATCAAGCAGAGAACTCTTCCATTTCGACTACTTCTGCTGTTTCGAAAGGCTTTCACAAAGTTCTGCTACCTCATACATGGAATAGCTTTGAAAATTATATTGACTACGCAGTTCTTGATGATAACTTAATAGTTCTTCTAGCATCGCCAAATTTTTATCAATATGCTTGCCAAAATTATGAGGATGCCACCATAAATGATAAAAGGCTTGTGCCTGTGCAGCCTTGAGCATGCCTTCCTTTATTCGCTTTACTTTTAAATTTTCGAATATACGCAATGGACTACAGTATGGCCTTAAAAAAGCACTTGATCGAATATTAATCAGTTGCTCCTCTTGCATTTCTTCCAGGGTGGCTATATGATGGCCAGTTATATTCCAATAGCTATCTATCCACTTCTTAGCACCTAAAAATCTTCCCTTTTTCGTAAACTTTTGTGCGTCATATAGCTCATGATTTTCGGTGCCTCTATAGCAAACATATCCCTCTTCTAAACAAGCTGTAAAATAGTCTTTGTTTATTTGATTACGAGGAAACACAATGGACTTCATGGGCGCAGTATAGCCGTCACTGATTGTTTTCGTTGCATGTAAATCCGCACAAAAGGCAGCTTTCGTTTGGCCCTTCTCCAAGCAATAAAAATGAGAAAAGGTATGACTTCCTATTTCCTGATGTGGTGTACGTTTAATTTCCTCTATTAAAGATTTACCAAAATGCAGTAGATCTTCTTGTTCATTTTCTCCAACTTTTGCAAGCTGTGTATGTGCTGCAAAGCGCATATTTTCATATTTCACAGGGATACCTCGCAAATAATGAGCCATTTCTGCCTTTGATTCAGCAAACAATAATCCAACTGTAGCCCAAGTTGCATGGATGTCATATTGCTCAAATAACGCTAGTATCCTGGGCAAGGCTTTACGGACACCATATAGGTTTTTATTGTATTGGCCATAACGAAATACGTCATGGACACCCCAATTCAGCTCAAAATCTAATGAAATAACGAGACCCCCACCATTCATGTTGCTACTTCCTCCATTTTTGCACACCTAGTAAAAGTGCACGTATTTTTGATTGGATAATGTAGCCTGAGTAAACATGAACAACCTGGCCACCAAAGCTTAATTTAAAGGCTCGTACATTTCGATTGTCCGTTAATTCTCCCATATCATATAAGACAAAACCTTGCTCCTTTAGGTGTAGCAGGTTATGCCAAATTAAAAACCGATTTGCATAACGGAAAGGACGTTTTAATTGTGCAGGCAATGCTGTTGCATGACATGTTGCCTCAAAATAAGACATCGCTTTTTTCTCATGCACAATATCTAATCGATAACATAATGTCTGTCCACAAAAACTCTGGATCTCCGATAATAATAAGGCACCCTGTTCATTGAGGAGCAGAATGGTTTCCATTTGCGACTTGCCGATTGCTTCAATTTTTTTTCTTTTGGCAAATTGATTGTAAAATTGCTGAAAGGCTTTCAAATTTTCTATGGATGGCTCTTTATACAAAATGACTTGATAGGATTCTTTTTGGGCACGTCGTAAGATTTTACGATTACCTTCAGACAGTGCTAAATATAATGAAAGCTCATGTTCTTGCAAATAAATGTGAATCGTTTCGCTTTTTACAAGCTTCCGACTTGGTACTAATGAATGCGTATAGCCTACAACTTTCATAGACTTTCGAAAATTGGCTGGCTTTTCGAGAAAATAAAAATGCTGCATTGCGATATTCCATCGCTTACTTTTAATGGACAGAATGTACATCGCCCCCACTCTCTGTATATTTTTCTACACGGTGTCGCTCAAAACGAGCAAGTTTATAATGTTTCATTCGAGAAATAGGTTTATAGCCTAGTTGAACTAAGCGCTTGCGCTTGCGCCATTGCCAAAAACTTACCGATACCCACAATGTTTGTGCTGGTTTTATTTTCCGTAAAAAAGCTGTAATAATGTCGATTTGTTTGAAAACATCATAGGCTAAAAAATAGGTTTGCTTCGGTAAGGCTTCTACAATTTGCATTGAATCCACTCGCCAGTTTGTGGCATGTAATGCAAACGCCAGCTTATTCGTTTCCGCAAAGGAGTCTTTATAAATCGTATAGCCCTTATAAAGGAGGGCCATGACTTCTTCCTGATCAAGTTGCATCGCTTCCTGAATCGACATTTCTTCAAATAAGTTTCCGACAGGTTGCTGTGGTGATACGTCCTCTGATGGGGATAATTCATACAGCTCCACTTGTTTCAAACGAATAAATTTTTCTACGAATTGTTGTCCATATTCTAGCCAATCTTTTACCTTTCCATACTTTACTAAATATCGTAAATGGCCCAGTGTGTTACGCTTCCAATCTACGACTCGTTGGTTCCCTTTCATAAATTCTTTGAGCCTTTGCTTTAACGATAAAAAACCTGCCAGTAGATTTGTACGTTTCGTACCGCTGCTAGCAAGCATCTGTCTTGTAAAATCAATATCTGAGCGCCAATCAAATTTATAAGACTCATAGCCTATGCTCATATCATATAAGCGATAGTTAGCAGTAAACGTTCGCTGGATTGCTTCCTGAGTGACTATCCGACCAGCACCAAATAAATTAAAAGTTGGCTCATGTGCAAGAGCATATGTTACATAGCGGCCACGACAGCATAATCCATAGGTAAAAGCAATCCACTGGTTTTCAAAGACAAGTGCATCGACCTCTACCTGTAACGCCTCACCTTTAAGCATCGTTAAACGCTCAAAAAAATCTCTTTTCTTGCCTTTTGTAAAGCCACTTGTATCTAGTTTTTTTGCCCATCGTCGATCAAATAACCGAAACATTTGCCAAAGTTCGTCCTGTGAAGCCTCACGTCTTTCTAAGGAGCCTAAATTTCTTAGTTTTCGTTCTCGTCGATCAACGCCATGCATTTTTCGACGTTGATTGAAATGGCGCTGAAAATCAATTTCTGAAAAAGCAAGATAGGGTGTCACAACTCGGAACAGGCTTGTACGTAATTGTCTTTCTACAAAGTATTGCTCTAAGATCTTAGTAGACACCTTGCTTTCTAATAACCCATGCAAGGAAAAAAGAATATGCCGATGCTTTTTAATGAGCTCATCAAAAACAAAGGTTGTAACTTGCTGTAACCATTCCTTTTTAGCCACAACCCCTGTATAATTGGCGATGTTTTCTCCCGCAAAAGCATACACCCTTACCCCCCAACGAATAGACACTGTAAAAGGAAAAAAGGCCCTAATTGTCCCCTCATGTTCAATGGCGTAAAGCTCTACACGCTCTTTCCGTCCTACAATTTGCCACCAATTATAAAACCAAGCAAATTCTATAAATGGATTATCATTGTTCTCTTCTTCTAAAATGGCATCCCAAATTTCCTTGTACCACATAAGTTCATCATCAGTTCTAATGCGAATTAATTGCAATTTAATCCCCTTTCTTTACTAGTTCTGAAACAGCCTGTTGATAAACCATTAATGTTTTTTGATACATGGGGATGAAGGTGAAGTACTGTAAATAACGCTGCTCACTTGCCGTCCCCATTTTCCCTCTTAAAGGAGCATCCATTAATAATTGATGCAGCCTCTTCTTCAATAATTCATTATTCTCTCGCTCCACTAAAAACCCATTGTCATGATCAATAATAAGCTCTTTCACACCACCTACATTTGTTGCAATAATAGGAAGTCCTACACGCATCGCTTCAATAATCGAAATCGGCAAGCCTTCCCAATCTGATAACAGAACAAATAGGTGGCCTTTCTCAAGATAAGAATGAACGTCTAATTGATTACCTAAAAATGTTACACGATTTGATAATCGATTTTGTTCAACGAAATATTCTAGAGCTGGACGCAGAGAACCATCTCCAATCAATTGAAGGTGCCAAGGGATATCTGTCAGTTCCGCTAAAGTCTTTAACAGGACATCTTGTCTTTTAGGCACTTCAAAACGAGCAACCATGACAATGACTGGCTGCTCCATGCATATCTTTTCAGTTGTCTTATTTCTCTCGATAGGGTCAATGCCATTGTGAATAGTCAGCAATTTATGAGCAGGAGCGACCTTTTTCATTAGTGCTAGTTCCCGATCATATTCAGACACTGTAATAATTTTTGTCGTAAATGGCTGAATTGATCTTTCCATTCGTTGATAGAATAGCTTTTTCTTGTAAGGAACACCTTCTGTAAAGCTCCAGCTATGTGCCGTAAAAATAGTTGGAATTTGTAACAACCTACCAACTATGCGACCAATCACACCAGCCTTAGAGGAGTGGGTGGCTATAACGTCTGGTTGTAGATGTTTGAAAACGGCTCTTAATTGCCAAAATGCTTGAAAATCTTTCGCTAGATGAATAGCCCGTTGAAGAGCAGATATACTGATAACAGGGATTTTATGCTCTTGTAAGTGCCACAGTGATGGTTGATAGGAGCCCGTCACTACTGTGACATCATGCCCATCCTGTTTTAAGTGGATAGCAAGTGCCTCCACATGTTTTTGCGCACCTCCAACTTTATCCATTCGTGTAATAAGCTGAACGATCTTCAGTATGGCCACTCCTTATTTTTTAATAAGCACCTGTGCGTGCAACAACAACATAAATTGTCTTCAACAAAATTTGGACATCCAACCAAAAGGAATAATGATCAACGTATTCAATGTCATATGATATTTTTTGTCCATGTGAAATATTCGACCTACCATTAATTTGAGCGAGTCCTGTTAATCCTGGCTTTACCTCCAAACGCCGAGCCTGTAAGGAATTATATGCATTCGTGATCGTTGGTACTTCAGGACGTGGACCTACAATGCTCATATCACCTTTTAACACATTTAAAAGTTGTGGAATTTCATCAATACTGAGTTTTCGAAGAATAGCGCCCACTTTTGTGATGCGTGTATCTTGCTCTGTTTTAAAATAATAATCATCAGGGATACCATCAGCACAAATAGTCGGCATATTGACTGGAACTGCCTGAATACACATTGTTCGTAGCTTCCAAATCACAAAGCGGTGATGATCGAGGCCAGTTCGGATTTGTTTAAAAAAAATGGGGCGACCTGTCGTTATGAGTAAAATGAGGAATATAGCTAGCATTAGAGGAATTGTTATAAAAAGCAAAAATAATGCCCCAATAATATCGAATATTCTTTTGCCGTACTGACCATAGAATGTGAGATTCTGAGCTGTCTGAACGTGCAATACATCATCCTTTGCATTTTTTTAGCACTTAACTCTATATATTCATTTTGAACATTTCTAGAACTATTTTAGAAAAAGTGCTTATTTTATGAAAAAAAGAGTTATATCAGCGTTACTTGCTGAATAACTCTTGCTGTCTTATTATATGCTTGCTTCAAAAATTTGAACATCACATTCAATTACAACATTACCTTTTAATGCTTTACTGATCATACATGTTTGTTCAGCCTTGTGCGCTAAGCGTAGAAGTCTTTTTTCAAGATGTTCTGTTAGCTCTTGCACAATAATAGTCGGTTTATGGACAATTTTTTCATACGTAAAAATGCCATTTTCTACACTAACAAATCCATGGGCCTGCATGGATAATTCCAGTACATCTATTTCTGACCTTTCGAATAAAGCAGCTAGTGTAATTAAATAACAGGTTGCAGCTGCCCCTAAAAGCATTTCATCTGGATTTGTACCAATGCCAGGTCCATTCATTTCCCGAGGAATAGAAATTTGTGTTTGCAAATTACTAGCTTGGATATTTCCTGTACCGTTTCTTCCTTCTGACCAAGTTAAGTCCATTGTAAATTTATGCTGAACCATTCTAGATCCTCCTTTATTTGTAAAGCGAAGAAAAATGCCCGCTTACAAACGTAAGACGAGCATTCCATTTATTCAACTGTTACTGTATTTTTTCTGTGTCAATATGACGACCTTTCTTAGTCACGGTTTGGTACTCTTCAAGACGAGCGGTCGTACGCCAATAGTGATAGACAAGTCGATCAATCCACAGCAAAGTCTCCACTTTCGATACAGCTGTCTCTAACTCTACCACATTTTCAACAGTGTGCTCAAAGTATGCGTTTCGTTTATCACGACGCACCGTAGCCATTTCAGAGGAAGTAACCTCAAGCAAGGTAGCAATCTCAGGTAGACGTTCATCCTCATCAATGATTAGTAGTACTTTTTCCAATACCTCTAACCACTTTTGGGTTAATGTCTCCTGTAATTGAAAGGCATTTGGATGTTGCTCACGTAATGCCTTTGACAAACGATATAAGTGGTCTAAAGCATGTAAAAGGGCAATATGCTTATACCGTTCTTTTTGAGAGGAAGATTGAATAGCATCCATAAATAAACGTGTTTTTTCGATTGCCTCATCTATTTGAGCCAATCTACTGTCTGTTTCAGCTGTGCGTTTTTTTCCTTGAATAAGGGAAACGAGTACTGTCGTCATTTCCTTAGTAATATCTTGCAATGTATTAAAGGATACCTCTACAGCAACTCCAGGTAGTTTGGCAACATTACTATCTAAATTACGAGTTAAATAATTTCCTTTTTCAGGTATCATTTTTTCAATGGCCTTTGCAAAAGGACGAACAAATGGCACAAAGAGTATCGCGCCAATCACACTAAATAATGTATGGAAAACAGCAATGCCGAGTGTTTCATCAAAGCTACCATTGATGGATTTCGTGACAAACTCTGTAAGAGCAAACATAAACCTTGCACCGAAAGTCACTAGTATAGCAGTGACTACATTGAACATTACATGTGTCACAGCTGTTCGTTTTGCAGCTGTTGATGCACCAATCGCAGCAAATAACGCTGTAGCTGTCGTCCCGATATTTTGACCAATGACTAAATAAGCAGCCTGTTCAAAATCAATAGCACCTGCATATAAAGCTGTTAAAGTGGCTGCTATTGCAGCACTAGAAGCCTGCATAATAACCGTCATGATAAGACCCAAAACAATTAAAATTAGCTTGCCACTAATAGAATTTGCACTAAATGCATCGAATGGAATTTTATCTTGTACCGCAGCCATTCCTCCCTGAAGAACATCAATACCTAAAAATAATAAGCCAAAACCAGTCACTAGCCCTCCAATTGCTTTGTAATCACGTGGTGCGAGCAATTGGACAAATACACCAAGCGCAATAAAAGGTAGTGACATTGTCTGCATATTGATCTTAAAGCCGATTAATGAAATAATCCAACCAGTACTCGTACTCCCGATATTGGCGCCAATAATAACGCCAATCGATTGGACAAATGTAAGAAGTCCAGCACTGACAAAACCTATCGTAATCAAGGTCGTGGCCGTGGAGGATTGTACAAGCATTGTCATAAATGTACCAGATAGTACCGAGCTAATGGTCCCACCTGTAAAACGATTGAGCCATTTTTTCAAGGCATCTCCTGCCAATTCCTTTAAACCGTTTGTTAGCATCGTCATTCCAAGTAAAAATAAACCTATGCCCCCAAGCACATTGATCAACCTATCAACACTCCCTACTAAAATTGTATCTCTATTAAGAAAGCTCCTTTTTAAAGGAGTTTTATTCCCCAAACATTCTTAATAGTACCATTATTAATTTTGAGAAAATAGGGATATTTCCCTGCATTGTACAAAATCATCCATTATTTTACGAAAAACAATGTGATAATTTTTATGGTAGAATAGAATAAATAATTCTTTAGGAGATTTTCAAAATGATTTTAACAAAGCAAGAAGCAATACAAGCACTTAAAAAGAACAAATTCATCGGTTTTACTATTACAACGGGTAATATTATTATAAAAAAGATTAATAAAACCGAGTATAATATTTTTGTTTTCGAAGAAGGAAGAGAAAAACCATTACGCTATGTAGGCTCTATCATGAACGTGATGGCGACAATGAGCGATAAAGCTTCAAAAAAAGATTTTGTGATTGTTGAACAACTACCAGCAGGAAACAGCGCTAAAGAAACTCAATCTTCTGAACAAGAAGCAACGACAGAGGAAAAAGTAGCACCACATGAAGAAAAGCCTTTAGTTGAAGGACAAGAAGAAAGCCGTGCGATTGCTGGCTATGAAGGCTTATATGAAATGACGGCAAGTGGTCGAATTATTACAGTAAGAGAAAACCGCCCATTGGCTCGCTGTAATGATGAATATGGCTTCCATATTGCGCGATTAACAAAGGACGGCAAAGCATCTAGCCATAATGTCTTTGAACTTTGGAAACAGACATTCCCAGAGCTGGAGCACACTCTTTTCAAAGGTGCCTTAAAAGCCAAGTATGGTACAGGCTGTAAGCTAATTGATAAACCTGGTATTCATTTTTAATGAAACACCCTCAGCAAATATGCTGAGGGTGTTGTTATTTAGATATCGTATATTTTTTGCCACTTGAAAATCTTTATTATATTAATTTTAGCTACTTTATGGAAGCCTGCCTGCATGAGCTTTCTTCGTCTGGTTCTCTTATACCAAGGGACTATTGTACAGACTGCTCTCCCTTCCCGCTGCACATCTGCAACGATCTCCGCTAGTCGCAAGCTATCATATTCTTTTATAAACGACATATTGTCTGACAGCTCATAGGAATAGTTAACCGTTTCTTCGGCTACCGTTTGATCGTGTCGCTTATAGATGACATGATCGCTATCTGCAAAGAGTCGATAGCCCTTATAGAAATCTGTAACATTTTTCTCTCGATCCTTCGTTGTCATGATGTCTTTCATTGATAATTCTTGAAATCTCACATTTCCGTTACTCTGTTGTTGCTTTGCAATATAAACATCTAAAATATGAATGGCTAGCATTCGTTGGAACATTTTTGTAAAAGCTCTTAGCCAATCTTTCGTGCTTGCATGCTTCAGAAAATAACGCAGTTCTCCTAATCGGTCTCGCTTCAATTTTACTAGCTGATGATTATTCGTTAATAGCCCTTTTAGGCGATTACGTATGACCATACATAATCGAATACTACGCTCTTTAACTCCTTTTGTACTCATCACAAATTTCCTAGTAAAATCAATATGTGTATACCATTCAAACTTATATGGCTCATAGCCACTTCCTAAGTCATAATAACGATAGCCAGCTTGATGTGCTTTTAGCATATTTTCTTTTTCAATGAGGCGACCTGGACCAAATAGATTAAAATCTGGCTCATGGCCCATTGCCTGACAAAAATTGCGCTCTCTACAGCATAGGTCAATTGTAAAAGCAATCCACTGTCCTTCAAATTGTAAGCTATCGACTTCTACGCGAAGCTCCTTACTGTTGGTTTTAGCTAGCTGCTCATAAAATAGACGAGTTTGCTTTTCAGTAAAGCCACTTTTATCAATTTTCTTTTGCCATCTTCTCTTGAATAACGTAAACATGTCTTGTAGATGATTGTGATTCACTTCCTGAAAGGCGACATGACCAAGAGACTTTAATTTGTTTTCACGCCGTTTAAGGCTTTTGAATTTCTTACGATGCTTCTTTAGAAATGTTTTCATAGGAATGGTTTGGAAATCAATATAAGATGTGACAGTTCGAAAAATCGAATGAGGCATCTGATATTCAATCGCATATTTTTCTAATTCTTGAGAGGTATTTTTACTTTCTAATAATCCATGTAACACGATTAAATAACGCTTATATTTTCGTGAAAACTCCTTCAAAAGAAACGTAATGGAAGGTTCTAACCACTCCTTATCAGCAATCACTTCCATATAGGTCGCAAAACCTTGTCCTAAAAAGCTGAAATAATGGATTGTACCAAATCGTACAGAATGCACTAACGGAAAAAAGGCCACTGCTATACCTTGATGCTCCACTATGTAAATTTTGACATTGTCATGAATCCCGAGCGTTGTCCACCAAGTTGAAATCCATTCATACTCAATAAAAGGGTTATTATTATACTCTTTTTCAAGAATCTCTGACCAAATGCTCCGATAGGGCTCTAACTCTTCGATAGTCGTTATGAGTTTATAAGCTAGCAATGAACTAAATCGCTCCTTTTCACATGATCATCGCCATACATTTAGTAGCCACTATATTCCTAGCAAGAAAGTATTAGAACATTACACCAACGTAAAAACCCCTCCTTATTAGAAAGGAAGGGCTTCGTTTCATTTACACGTTTACAAGTGATATCTCATCTTTTGTCACTGCATTGGCCATATGTGCTGTCGCCACAAAGCTTAGTGTCATACCAGGCCCAATGGTTGCGCCTGGGCCAGGATACGTTTCCCCCATGATAGACGCTGAACAATTGCCAGAAGCATACAACCCCTCAATGGGCTCGCCATTCTCCTTTATTACACGAGCATATTCGTCTACTACGAGGCCACCTTTTGTGCCGATGTCTCCAGGATATAGACGCAATGCATAGAATGGTGCTTTCTTGATTTCTGCTAAATTTGGATTTGGTAGTGTCGGGTCCCCGTAGTAATTATCGTAGGCACTATCTCCTCGATAAAAATCATCATCATGTCCGTTCCGCGCAAAGTCATTAAAACGATTCACCGTTGCTACTAGGTTCTCCGCTGGCACTTCTATTTGTTTGGCAAGCTCTTCAATCGTTTCCGCACTTTTTGCAACTCCATGCTCAAACCAACTTTTCGGGAATGCCTGTCCTGGGAACAATCCTGTAAAAATATAACGGCTTTTAGCTGAAGCATCAATTAATATCCAGGAAGGAACTGCCTGCTGTGTGACCTCTTGATGCTTATACATCGTATCCACGAATTCATGATATGGAGCCGCTTCATTGACAAAACGTTGCCCTGCACTATCCACTACAATCATATTGGGCACGCCACGATCTGCCACAAGGAAGAATGGATGTCCTTGTGGATCAATAACAGAAGGTGCTCCCCATACTTTATCCATTAAATCCAACGTTGCACCAATTTTTACGCCAGGTTCAAGGATGTCACCTGTTTGACCTTCTGGAGAAGAAGTCCATGCAGCATTCGTAGGACTTGGTAAATACTTTTCACGAAGTGTCTGATTATGTGAGAAGCCACCTGATGACAGAACAACACCTTTCTTTGCCTCAATTTTAAGCTCTTGTCCATCTCGTTCCACAATAATTCCAATTAATCTTCCTTTGCCCATAATGAAATCTTTAAAGGCCGTTGATAGCCAAAGCTCACCATTTACTTCTGCAAGGGAGAGGCGTAAACGTGCAATTAAAGCTTCTCCTAAGGCTACTGGATCGCTCTTAGTCACCTTTGACTTGACTAAACGCGCTCCTAATTTCAGTGCAGTAGTTTTACCTTTTAGCGTCCGGGTAATCATATTTACTTTATGAAACTCGTAGCTATTCATCGTGAAGCCTTTTGTTGATAGAGTTGCACGACGCATAGAATTTGCTAAAGAGCCCATTTTTGTTAAATCGAAAATAAGTGGTTCAATGGAGCGTCCCTGTGACAACCCACCTGGTTTTTCTGGATAATAATCCGAGTAGCCTTTTGCATATTGGAAGCGCATATGCTTTGTTTTATTGTATAAAAAGCGTAACATTTCAGGCCCTCTCGTAATATAAGCTTCCTTTAGCTCTTCTGGCACACGATCACCGATTGTTGAATCTAGATATTGGCGTGCAAGTTCATGTGTATCTGGGACACCTGCACCTTTAATGATATGATTATTAGGAATCCATAAAGCACCGCCTGAAATAGCAGAAGCACCACCATAGCGATCTGTTTTTTCGATCACTAATGATTTCATTCCTTGTAACTTTGCTGTTAAACCTGCTGTCAATCCCGCTGCACCAGAGCCTACTACTACTACATCATAACTAGCATCCCATTTCATTCAACCATTCCTCCCTATATGAGCTAAATCGATGAATCTGTCCTTTCTATTAAAAAGTATAGAATTAAACCAATATTCAGTCAATTTAAACCATTCCCTATTTTTCCACAAAAAAAGGAGCATACTCACTCGATTTAAGGGTTTAGAATCACCTTTATACAGTTATCTTCCCGTCCACAAAATATTTCATAGGCTACTTGCTTCTTCTAATGGCAATTGATATGTAATGGTACGATACATTAAAAGGCAAGAGGACACGGTCACCCTTTTTCACTTTTGTCACATGCTCTTACCTATTACATAATTCTTATGTGACAGAATAGCGCCTTGGTAAATATGCAAATCAGTTCCACGAATAGCAGTAGAACTGATTTGCACAATAATATCGTCCTTCTCTTTAATAGTTGGACCCTCTACATTTTAACTTGGATATCTTTAATTCCCTGATAAGTTACAGCCTTCACGACAACACTCCCTTTGCATAGTATCATCCCAAAAAGCATAGATTTTCGACTCTATTCTTCCTTCGCTAACCTGCAGTATGCACATCTTTGTCATTATCGTTTTTATGCAGGCAAATCAATGTCAAGCATATTCATTTCTACTTAGCATATAGTTGGAAAAAGGCATTAAGTTGATGATAGGGCGGAGGAATTTTACAGGTGAGTGCAATGATACTTGGCGGTTTTCTATTTTTCAGTGTGAGCATTGGGGGCGCGATTGCCTGGATTTTCTCTAAGCTATTTCAGCATACAACACAGGGATTATCATTATTGTGCGGAGGTTTTTTAGTAGGCTTACTTGTGCTAGATATCATCCCTTCTTCCTTTCAAATCTATCAATCATTTGGGATTATATTAGGTATTTTTATTGGTTATTTCATCTTCCAACTACTAGATACCTTATTTCATGCTTCTCATGCACAGAATCCCTCTGTCTCTCTATTAACACTAGCTATGATTATCCATACAATACCTATTAGTCTCACTGTTGGAAATTTACTTGGAAATGCTGCATTAAGTATTTCTCTCACAGCCTCTATTATTCTTCATCATGTTCCAGAGGGATTTGCATTATCTACTGCACTCATCTCTCAAGGTGAAAGGCTTTGGAGACTTTTCATTTATTTCTTCATCTTCTCTATTTTCTTTAGTATTTTCATCTGGTTTGGTCAGTATTGGGCTTTACCAGACAAAGCACAAGGGATCTTAATGGGCATTTCGATAGGATTGATTGCTACAGCTAGTATTTCTGAATTCATTTTGCATCAGCTACAGAAAGTCTCATTTAAAGCATTTTTTATGTATCTCTTTCTAGGTTATTTCCTAAGCTATATTTTCCATATACTTGTTGAATAACAAAGGGATGTCTCCGCGCATGAGACATCCCTTTCCTCTTTTATTCTTCTTCACTAACTAGCATTAAAGTAAGCGTTAAAATTTTAGAAACCTCTGCCCGAGTAAGATTACCTTTTGGGTTAAACTTACCATTCGTACCATTTAAAATACCTAGATGTTGCAATAGACCGATAGCCTCTACTGTTTCTTGACGCATTTGATTTTTATCTGTGAATGAATTGTTTTTGCTCACTTGCGCAACATTCACTTCCATACCTTCTAAATACCTAGCAGTAATATAGGCCATTTCCTCTCGTGTAACGGGCTTTTTCGGCTCAAATTTTTCACCATTGAAAATATCGATTAATCCATACTCCTCAAGAATCGCTACCTCCTTAGCACCCCAGAAACCACTAAGATCAGTATAAGAAGCAGGACCCTCATAATCTTCATTCACATTTAAGCCAGATGCACGGAAAATAATAGCCGCCAGCTCTCCACGCGTCACTTGTCCATTTGGATTAAACATAGTAGCCGTTGTCCCATTAATGATATCTGTTTGATATAGTAACTGAATATAGCTTTCAGCCCAATGACCAATAGCATCCTTGAAATATCCACCTGCTTTTAACTCAACGTCTGCACGAGCAAATACCTGTACCATATCATTTAAATCTTCTGCACTAACTGCTTCCCATTTGCCAGCTGTATATACCTCACTCTTATAGCCATTACTAGTTTGTGTAATTTTTATTTGAATCGCAGGCCCAAATAACTTCTTCAGTTCTTCATAGTTTTCCTTAAACTCTTTTTCTCCCTCAGGATAGAGGTTTGTACCATCTTTGTACGATTGAAGAATCGCCTCTAATGAAATTTTCACTGTAATACTATTTTTTGTTGTAACAATCGACACTTCGTTATTTTCAAAGCCTATTTTAGATAACAAAAGCATTTTATAAATATCTTGATAGGGCATGGCTTGTAACTGACTAGTGGCTGCAACATTCTGCTTTGGATGGATTATATTTGCCACATTTACTACATCCTGCGCATACGCCTGTCCACCACCCCCTGTAAAACATGCAATACTCAGTGCACCAGCTAACATTATTTTCTTCACTGTTTTTCCCCCTTCAATTCATAGATTCAGTGTACTAAAACAACAGTTTATAAATCTATAAAAATATGGGAATTAAACAATAATTATATAAAAGACCCATTTTTAACACATTATAATTTTCCTATTTTACTTTTGAGTTTGAAACTAGTTTAACAGAAGGACAAATTACTTAATGCTATCTACAACAATTACATATGTAATTAGATATATCTCTCAAATGAGGGCAGCTTAAAGGCTGTTCTTTGTTATATTTCTTTAACAGCGGGTACATACTTGGAAAGAAACTTCTTTCAATATACTTTATATTTATATAATGTTAGAGGCTTTCATTTGATTTTTATTCAACGGTAGAAGTAGTATGGAATTGTAACGAAGGATTGATCTACATATCCACACTATTATATTGATGTAACAATTTCAAAGGAGGAATTTCGATGAATTATCAACACATTACGGTTGCAGGTAGTGGTGTATTAGGAAGCCAAATTGCTTATCAATCTGCTTTCAAAGGCTTTAATGTAACAGTGTATGACATTAACGATGAGGCGTTAAAAAATGCACAGGATCGTATTACAAAATTAAAACCATTTTATCAACAAGATTTAGGTGCTACACAAGAAGAAGTGGATGCAGCCTATGCACGTCTTACTTTTAATAGTGACTTGGCGCAAGCCGTTGCCAATGCTGACCTTGTTATAGAAGCAATCCCTGAAGTTGTGAGCATCAAAACAGAATTTTACACGAATCTTGGAAAAGTAGCACCGGCAAAAACAATTTTTGCAACAAACTCGTCTACTTTACTACCAAGCCAATTTGCTGAAGCAACTGGCCGTCCTGATAAATTTTTAGCTCTTCACTTTGCTAATACAATTTGGAAAAACAATACTGCGGAAATTATGAAACACCCTGGTACAGATATGAAAGTATTTGATGAAGTGATTGAATTTGCACGCGCCATTGGCATGGTACCACTACCATTGCATAAAGAGCAACCTGGCTATATTTTAAACTCATTACTAGTTCCGTTTTTAGATGCAGCTGAATCTTTACTTGTAAAGGAAGTGGCCGATCCAGAAACAATTGATAAAACATGGATGATTGGTACAGGCGCTCCACTTGGACCATTTGCTATTCTAGACATCGTTGGCATTAACACTGCCTATAACATTGTGGAAGCGAAAGCAACTGCCACTGGTGATGAAAACATGAAAAAATTAGCTAACCTCTTAAAAACAGAGTACATCGAAAAAGGCAAATTGGGCCGCGCAACAGGTGAAGGCTTCTACACATATCCAAATCCAAGCTTTGCAAAACCAGATTTCTTAAAGGGTTAATGATTAAAAAGAGCAATTGTCCTTCTTAAAAGGGCATTGCTCTTTTTTTATCATACAAAAAAATTCCAAAAACTAGGTGTGTTTTCAAATTCTTTCATTGTCAGCTTTTCAATAATTTTCAGCTTAATCTCCTGTTCTAAGTCTTCTCTATCCTGGTAACTTGTTTGATGAAGACACTGCTTAATTTTTGGCGTAAAATTTTCAATAATTATTAGCATCTCCTCATTCATATTGTTCTGCATTGACTAAATCTCCTCCTTTCTAATAATATGATGAAGCTTCTTTAAAGCCTTTCGATGCAGGTTGGATATATTCTGTGGTGTTGTTTTTAATGTTTCAGCGATTACTTTTATAGAATAGTCTTTGACATAAATCATTTCTAAAATTTGCAGTTGCTTGTCTGTTAATTTTTGCAAGCCTTTAAAGAGCTGTTCATTTTCAATTTTTTCTAATAATCCTTCTTCTTCGCTCTCTTCGTCTCTTATACCGTCGTCCATTAGACCACTATCTGCGACTAATAAAAAGCGATTTTGCAATCTTCTCTTTTTTTTATCGAAATCCAAGCTAAAGAAATAAATTAAATTGCTGATATATTTTATTTTCTGTACCCTTTGATAATGAGCTTGAAATGTTTCATCAACCATTTTCAAATTACAATCATTGGGATATAAGATTGCATGTTGTACCAAATAAAGATTTTGTGCATCTGCCAAAAAACTCCTGATAATTGGGTTTTTAACCTGTTCTCTATTTCTGTAAAAAAACTCTTCTATTATTTTGTACTCATTACACATTCGCATCACTCCTATATATTCGCCTTCTTGTTCATTAAAGTGAATATCATATATCTATTATAAACCAAAACAGAACAAATGTTCCCTAATTTATTCATTCATATTGATTTTATTAATCGTACGTTCACTTTTCCTAACTGTAAGCATCACAATAATGAGGGAGGAAGATGTTATGATACCAATTGAAACTATACAAATGTGGGTTCACCTAATAGGTAATTCAGGTTTCCCTATTGCCATTACCATCTATCTCTTTATGCGTTTTGAGAAGAAAATAGAAAATTTGGAAGCGATCATCTTGAAATTGTTAGATAAAAGGGAAAATTAATAAGCCTATAAAAAAATATACGGCAGCATCCTTTAAAAAGGATGCTGCCGTGTGACTTGAAGATGCTTCTGCATACCATATATGTAAGAACAAATATGTAGATGGGGGGATTTTATGGAGCTTATATTGACCATTTTTCTCATGCTAGATATTCCCTACAATTACTTTCACCATTCATTCCCTATTATGATTGAATACTTGGGGAATCTTGGATTTTGGCTGGCACTCCCATTATCGGTCCTTACTATCTTGCTAAGTCTATGGTTACTTATAAAAAAAGTGGGCATTGTTAGCTCTTTACTTATTCTTTTTATTACGGGGATTCTTTTATTCCTTGCTTTAATTTCATTGTTCCATTGTTACTCATCTTAATAAATTGAAGCCTTTGAAGATGGAATACTTCAAAGGCTTTTTAGCATTTTTAGAAATACAGCACCATATAATCCTCATCAAAATATTGCTGCCCTATTTTTAAGGCGTTTCGTTCTGTTCCAAAAACGTGAAAACCTAATGATTTGTATAATCCTTTTGCTGATTCATTGGAAGAAACAACTGTTAAATTAATTTGCTCGACGTCTACTAGTGTCTTTGCTTGATTGATGATCTCTACCATTAGTTGTTTTCCTATGCCCAATCCCCGCTTTTTTGAAGAAACATAAACGGCAAAAATACTCGCTTTATGCTTTAGCTTCATTTTATTTGCTTGCACCAATGTCGCCACACCGAGTAAATCCTCCTGGTCAAATGCCCCAAACGTAAATGTTCCCTGTCCTTCGAGCCTACTTGCAAACGACTCAATTGACAAATCCTTTTCTTCCTCGAAGCTAGCGCCAAAAGCTTCTGGATTTGTTTGCAATCCCTCTAATCTTAAATCTCTATATACTTCAGCATCTGCAGCTGTTAATTGTCTAATTTCCATGCCTTTTCCTCCTATCATACTTTTCCTATTTATCGGCCATAACGATTGGCATTTGATGTACTTTTCCAACAGTAATCCTTAAAATGGAAATAAGGGAGCTGAAAATCTATGGAATCTACTAATATGTCAAAACACTTTCTTACATTACAGGCGCAACGAGCACACTATCTACCAGCTATTCATTCACTTTCACAGGAAGAACTATGGCGAGTAACACGCGAGGGAAAATGGTCCATTGGTGAACACTTTTATCACCTTTATTTGATTCTCAAAATGCTCCACACAGCAACCAAATATTCTTTATTCCTTACGCCTATCGCTAAAATGCGAAGAAACAAGCCATTCTCTACTGAAATACATGATATTTATGAAGAATATCAATCCAAAAAAGGACATGGAATGCGAGCACCCAGTATTTTGATTCCACCTAAGAAAATATGCTTTGTATTAAACAGTTATGATATCGAGCAATTACTTATCAACGAGACACTTGCTTTGCAAAAGTTAGTACAAAATATAGACGAGGATGTTGCAGGGCATATTGTTTTTCCTGATCCCATTGCGCATTATCCTAATCTCATTCAAGCTATTCAGTTGTTGGCTATTCATGAGAGGCATCACTTTAATAGGATGGAAGGGCTTTTAGGAGGAAAGAATTTGAAAGGTACAATTAAAGAAATCAAATAGAGCCAATTTGATTTTATGCCCATCAAAACTGGCTCTGGATTTTTCAGTATAGCAACTTTGTCATGGAAAAATTTTATTAGGAAACGCTACGAGCTCTTTGTTCTAGAACTACACTTAAAATTCCAAACAATAACAGTAACAACACACCCATTAACGTAATATTTGACCATTGTAGCCTTGTATCGAATAGCTGAAAAAAGAAGGTGAATACAGGAATAAAACACAATGACATCATGACTAAAAATACTTCACAATATTGAATACCCTTCTGTAATAAATACATTGGTATTAACACACCGATGACGGTCATCAATAAAATCCAATCAATGTTTTCAAGCAAATAAGTAAACATGACATCATATGTAGCGATAAATGAAAGCAAAATGATACCATAAAATCTTTTTGATAATATCATCGAGCTTGTCCATCCTAATTGACTGAGTTGCTTAGAATAGACTGTACATAATACAGCACCAAGTCCACACAATATGCTTGCCCCGACTCCTAAAATACTTGATTGGTCCCATGTTTGTACAGCCGATTTCCCTGTAAAAATAGCACCAATCAGTAATAAACTAGCTGCAAATATGCCAATTGCAATACCCCACTGTGCATTTATCACTCGTTTTTTCTGCTGTATCGCAAGTAGCAATGCAAACAATGGACCTAGTCCCATTTCAAGAGAGCTCACTATCGCTGGTTCAATATATTTTAATGCAAAGTAAAACCCCATAAAGGCTAATATGGAAGCACCGTTTAACTTCCATAAGGATGATCGTGCCTCTTTCCAGCAGGGCTCTATCTTTTGCTTACTTGTGATTAATTGAAAGAAGACAGTCGTAAGAAAAAAACTAATACCGGTGAAGAGAAATGGATGCACTGCTTGTACACGGTTCGAGTAATACACTTGGCTAATAGACGTTAAAATGGCTGACACTAGTAAACTTATTACCCCTATTGCATATAGATGACGTTTATTTTCAACTATAACTCCCATAGATTCCCCCCTGATAGCATGTCTACTCATATGTTTACTATTGCGTTGCTAGAGTAAATTTTTTTACTAGTTTCTCCAAACTGTCCTCTACATGGTGACAGTCGACGAAGAACACCCTCACCTCGGCACTTTGATCCCCTTCATTTGTGTTAAAATAAATTTCTTTCATTTGTTCAACTTCCGTATTCAATGGATAAAGGAGCCATATTTCTTTAGCATGATATTTTTTAGCATACGCATACATTTGATACATATCGGCCTGTGAAATGCCATAGTTATTGTGTGGCGTGTTACTTAGCATTTTCCATTTTGTATCTAAAATAATTTTGCCAGTGCCATTTGTTAATACAATATCTGGTCGTAATGCAAATTTCCCTTGAAATAAATGATAGCCTTTATCCTGTAATTGTACCTGCCACGCTGTATCACTTAGTAGCTTTTTCAGATGAAAGCCAATATAAGACTCAAAAACTTTTTCCATTGGAAATAATAAGGCTTTAGCAAATGAATGTCCTGAAAAAGTTGTAAAGCTTTCATTATTTAAAAAAATTTTAGACCATTGCATAATCGTTTCATAATCTTTTAAGTTACGATCAATCTTTACCTGGGAAAAATCCTTATTGTAGTTTTTGGATTGCTCAATGAGTTCAAAGTGTATGAGTTGCTTACGAATTTCATTTATATTGTCATTGCTAGTAGATTGTTTCAACAAATAAAGCAATGTAGCCTTGATTAACCGATTTTCCGCTCGATTCATTCCAAACTCATCATAGCGTGTATAGAAACGTTGTCGATGAACTAGGTTATATTTTAATTGCTGTGAGAATACCATTTTTCCTTTGTATACATTTAAGTTATCCTCCATCGCATAATACGATGATTTAAGTCCTTTTTTAATCAATTTTTGTACTTCTTCAATGTACAATCGAATGAACATTTCCAATAACGTCATATGATCTGTACGAAGACTAGTCTCATTAAAGGTTTTGCTAGGAAATTCTTGTAACGACTTAAGCATTTTCAAAAATGTTTTTTTAGGGTCAATGGCTGTTTTTCCATATATTTTTGGCAAAATTTGAATTTGTGTACCATTTTTCAATTGCACAATACCAACATAATTTTTTGCACGAATGACCTTTCCAACATGCCGCTTTGTGGAAACAGAGAAAAAATCGTATGCATACACATCTTCCATATCATTACAGTTCAAAATCATATTTTCAAGCTGCTCGAAAGAATCATTGTCTAAGTATACATACTCATCTTTAAAAGCTTGATTGCATGTCAGGATATCGTATTCCTTTATTTCAATTAACTTCTTCATTCTCGACCCTTCCATATATGCCGATATAGCTTAAAGGTTCCTCGAATGCACTTGCTTGAAGATGGAATTTCGTTTCTGGGAGGTCTATATCAATGGCTCGACCAAATAATCCTTTTATACTTAATTTCTCATCCAAAATAAATCGATATTGCTGGGGTTTTAAATGATCTCCTAACACTAACTGAATCTTACTATAATCTTCATAAAAATATTCTTGGAGAAGTGGAATAATCGCATTCTTAAAAATATTAGCTAGATTTTCTAATGAACTGTCTTCTTTTAAGCTCATAAAATAGGCATGACCAATAGTATGTTCACGATCATACAGTGCTTCAATACGAGCGTTCATAACTTCCATTAGACGTTGAATATGGATATGCCCAACTTTTATATCAGCTACTGCATTCAAATTTGGCAGCATTTCAATAAAGTCAAAGCGTCTTCTCAGTGCTGTATCCATCAGTGCAATCGAACGATCTGCTGTATTCATCGTTCCCAGCAAATAGACATTTTGAGGGACACCAAAATCCTTTTTAGAATATGGAAGCTTCACATGCATTTCTTCTAGTGCTCCAATTCTTTTTGTCGGTTCAATTAATGTAATAAGTTCACCAAAAATCTTCGATATATTGCCTCGATTAATTTCATCGATAATAAAGACATAATTATTACTGTTTTCTTCCACATCGATTTGATTATTTTGCGAGTATTTTAAAATTAAATTATTCACATCATTGATTGATAGTCGCCAAAGCTCATAAATGGTTTGCTGCACTAAGTTCGTTTTGCCATTTAGCTCATAAATATTTTCATAGATATCCGTGGCAATCCACTCTACTTCACGACTTCTTTTAAAATCTTCCTCTGCCTCTAACCATTCAGGCTCTCCTGTGATAATACCAATTGCATCAATATGCTTTTGATCTCCTAAAGAAAAGACGATATCGCCAACACTCATTCCCTCATAGAAATAGTACAAGGTATCTGAAGGATATTCTCCATCCTCAATAAAATCAGTACCTTCCTCATCCCAGCCTATACGAATTTGATTGTCCTTAAAGCATTCTTCTTTCAGCCAATTCTTGCCACTGCCTCCTAAAGAAATCTTCCAAACTTTTTTATTTCCTTCCATCACCTGATCATGAGCAGTTAATTTTAATTGCTGCGCTTGCTCACAAAATTCTTTAAACACGCCTGATTCAATTTTATATTGAATGCTCTCTTCTGCTTCATCGTTTAAAACAGGCTTAATTCCCTCGATAAACTCTTCATATCCATATGATTGATGAAAAGTAACGAATCGAATCTGACCTTGCTTTTTATACGTAAGATAACGTTCAAAAACATCTTGATACGCTTCTGCGCAAATCGCCATAAATTCTTTATTCTCAATAATACTAACCGCGTAGTTCACCGTATTATAAGTTTTTCCTGTTCCTGGTGGACCGTACAGGATGGTATTGATATTGCATTGACTCATTTTTGGGGAATCCTCCTCTAAACTTCATATTTTTGGCAAACTTATATTGCTGAGGTGCCTTCTTTCAAGGAATTTATTCCCATCATAATACCATAAAATCATTCTAATTTTACTAGTTTTTTTATAAAATCACCCTATTTATCTAATAAAATCATCCTAGACTATTTAATTTTCCTTCAACAAAAAAATCCGTAAAGGTCAATATGAATCTGACATTTACGAATTTTTTATCACTATTACTTATTATGGGCTTATTAACGTTTACAGCAGCATACGTAAAAACTTTTCAAAATGCACGCCAGCCTCACGAGGTACTTGCTCCTTCGAAGTAGCTTCAATTGCAGCGGCTAAAAATGTTTCTGCCAGTGTCATTGACTCCATTAAATCTTGTCCGCGCATCATGCCGCCCATTATGATGGATGCGAAGAGGTCGCCTGTGCCTGAATAGCTCTCACCATTATAGTTGCGGATATTATGAAAAGACCGCTCAGAATCGACAAACATATTGCCAACATAACGCTTGTCCGTATCCCCTACTGGTGGATTCAAACCCGTAATAATGACGTTTGCTCCAGTTGCTTGCTGTAACTGCTGACCTGCTTCCTTAAGGGCATGAATATAATCTGTATCATTTTGATAGCTCAATAGCCTTTCATAGGATAAACCTGTAAGCAAGCAACATTCCGTAACATTTGGCGTAATAATATCAGCACACTTTACTAACGCTTTCATACGATCAAGCAATTCACCAGTAAACATCTTATAGACCTCACCATGATCGCCCATTACTGGATCGACAAGCAACGTCGTCTTATTTGAGTGAAACACGTCTAAAAAGCGAAATATATTATCGATTTGCTCCTTACCTGTAACAAAGCCTGTATGAATACCATCAAAGGTAGCTCCAAGCTTACTCCACTCGTCTATAAAAGAGTCCATCTTTGACGTTAAATCTTCACAATAAAAGCTTGAATATCCTGTTTGTGCCGTTAAAATAGCTGTTGGTAGTGGGACTGCTTGCACACCCATCACAGAGAGTACAGGCATCGCAGCCGTCAATGAGCACTTTCCAAAGGACGACATATCTTGAATTACAGCAACTTTTTTCATCATACATTCCACCTAACTCATCCTGCTTTTACTCTCCCCATCGTATCACAATTAGAAAGATGCGAAAATAACCTCAAACTGACCCTTAACTTTTTTATGAAATTGACACTTTTACAATAGTCAGTCCTTTGTTAAAGTAAAAATCATCAAAATATTCATCATAGTGAGGAAGAGACAAATGCAAAATATACAAAGGCCAACATCCTATACAAAATCACGTACAAAAACATTTGATTTAGTCATTACAGCCATTTTAGCAGCACTTGTTTTCGTTGCTACAATGTTTATCAATCTTAAGCTACCGATTGGGCAAGGGGGCCTTATCCACTTAGGAACATCTATGCTGTTTATCTCCGCTATTTTATTCGGGCCTAAAAAAGGAGCACTTGCTGGAGCTATTGGAATGGGTTTATTCGATATCGTAGGTGGCTGGTTAATTTGGGCACCCACAACCATTATTTCACGCGCATTACAAGGCTTTATTGTCGGTAAAATTGCTTGGTCAAAAGGACATAAAGGTGATAATCTTGGGCTGAATATTTTAGGAGCAGTAGTATCAATGCCCGTGATGATCGCTGTTTACTATGTTGGGCAAGCCATTATGTTCAACAGCTGGATTGCCCCGCTGGCATCCATTCCTGGGGACGTCATTCAAAACATCGTAGGCTTAGTTATCGCCATCCCAGTATGTGTTGTACTGAAAAAAACGCCATACTTCAAAAATAATTTTTAATGAAAATACACCATCTTGCTGTTGAACAGTAAAGATGGTGTTTTTTATGGAGTGATATACAAAAACAACGAATTTCAAGATAAAGTGAAACTAGCCTTGTTCTTTTTCATACTATAAGGTGGAGGTGGAAAAATGCCAAGAGTAAAATACCGTGATGCAGACGTTGCTTTAATGGCAAGGATGATGAGAGCAGAAGCAGAGGGTGAAGGTCAACAAGGTATGCTTTACGTGGGCAATGTCATTGTGAATCGTGCAGTGGCGTCCTGTTTAGACTTCAATGATGTAAGAACGATTGAGCAGGTTATTTACCAGGTACAAGGCGGAAACTATTCTTTCGAAGCTGTTCAAAAAGGCAATATGTTTTACCAACGAGCAAGAGAAACGGAAAAAAGATTAGCGAAACAAAACTTAGATTTCTGGCGAGAACATCCAGCAAAATACGCACTCTGGTACTTCAATCCATATGCACCATGTCCCCCAACATGGTATGGTCAGCCGTTTACAGGACAATTTAAGAATCATTGCTTTTATGAACCTGCTCCAGATACTTGTGCTAGTGTATATATGGGATAAGGTTTTTTGACTTTTAATAACCTACATTCACAAGTTTAATAACGCTCTACTACAATGACAAAGCCCAACGTGTTAATTGACTAAAAATCGCCGTATGTAAAGAGGCTGAAGGAATAGATGCAAATCTAGTTTCCTTCAGCTTTATGCTAGCTCTTATTTTTTAATCGTTACATATTTGCTATAAACATACCCCGATTTATTATTATAAGATATCTTATACCAGCCTTGTATTTCCTCTAAAATTGTAATTTCGGTATTCTTTGAAATTGTCCCATATACTTTTCCTGAGTTCGATGGCTTTGAACGAACATTTAAGTGGTAAGCCGTAACAATCCCTTTAAGTGATTCTGACTGAGTAATAGTTGGCTTCGATTTGTCTGGTGTTGTCTTACTTGGATTCACCGGTTTTTCTACTGGCTCATCTTTAGGTTTATTCAATGCTTTTACCAGCTTTTGATAAAATTCACCTGACGTTTTTACCCCAGTAAATTGGCTAGCATCTACTTTTGCTTTTGTTGCTAGCATTTTTATTTCTTCTTCTGTAATCAAAGCTTTGACATTAATAGATGCTATATTTGTATATTTACCCTCTTCCGTTGTAGGAATGGCTAAAATATCTTTATTGATTAATTCAACAACAGCAGCACGTGCAGGCGATTTCATATCGACACCAACGATTTTCCAGTTATGCTGGATCACTGGCTCATACACGCCGTTCATCTCTTCTTTTAGATATCGAATGGCTAGATTACGGATTGTACCGCCTGTTTCTCCATAGGCACTTTCTTCTTTAGAAGACCAAATCATATTAAACTTACGCCCTTCAAGTGCCTGACCTTTTGATACAAGAAAATCCATCCGATAAGAGTTCATACCAAGCTTTAAGTTGTCTTCTAGCTTAATCGGGGTACCATCTAATTTGCGTAGATTTTTTATTCTGTTACCTGGCTGCTCAGTTAAATCGATGTCATATTTTACATTTCCGAAATAATCATTCGTACTATATTTAGAGGAACGACGCGTTTTATCAAAACTAATCGTCACATCTCCATCTGGTGTGCTATTAAAATAGCCAACTGCCCATTCCATATAATCTTTTAAATCTTTGCCCGTTACTTCATAAACTGATACTTCTCCACCAGCAAATTGATAATTATAGGCGATATCCTTTTTCTTAATAGGACCTACATCCAATGAAGCTTTGTCATTATCAATCTGATGTGCTACCACATCTGCCTTACTATAATGTAGCATGACCTCATGGAAAAAATCTGATAAAGGTGTTTCTTGGATGTGTACAGCTGGTATACCCTTAATTTCATTTTTGGGAACAAGATTTGTTCCTTTAAGCTGTGCTACTTCGATATTAGCATCTTCACGTGCATACTCATGGTATGGCTTCAACGTTTTTTCTAGGTCTTTATCCGATTCAACAAAGGTCCCGTCTTCATTCTTTACAGGAATAGTTGAAGCATCTTTTTCTTTAAGCAACAATTTCTCGCCTTGGCGAGTAAATGTTAAATCAATTCGTGAAATATGTGTTCCATATTTATTAGGCTCTGTTATAAAAACACCGTTCACTTCTTCTTTATTTATCAGTACATGATTGTGTCCTGCAAAAATAGCAGCTAGTTCTGGTACGGCATTAGCCATTTCCTTCACACCCGTTCCTGGAACACCATTTTCATTTTCCAATCCCATATGCATAAGGCCAATCATGACATCTACTTTACCCTCTAATTCCTTAACTGCCTTTTTAGTCTCTTCTATCGGGTTTTTGACAACTAAACCATCAAGATGATTTGTCCCCTTCTCATACTCTGTAATCAAAGGTGTTACCATGCCAATAACCCCGATTTTAACCCCTTCACGCTCAACAATTGTATATGCAGGTAAATAGCGTTCGCCATTTTCTTTATAAACGTTCCCAGCAAGTCTTGCTCCATTAAATTGACTGGAAACTTTATCTAATACATCCAAACCAAAATTAAACTCGTGATTACCATATGTCCAAGCTTCATAGCCCATTTCATTAACAGCCACCATCATTGGTGACTGCGGCTGGTCATTAAACAATTCTGCAGAATTATCCTGTATTAAATCTCCATTTTCCAATAGGATGGTATTCGGATGATCTTTACGGATATCTTTAATAATTGTATATAATTGCGTTAAACTTCCTGTGAGATTTGGTCCATCCACTGCGTAATCCCAAGGCATAGAGCGGCCATGAATATCTGACGTAGCCAGGAGTGTAATATGAATATCTTTCTCTTCCTCTTGTGCATTGACAGGCGTTTGTGTAAAGACAATTCCTGTTGCCAGAATCAATACAGCCATACTTAGTATTGTTATAACTTGTTTCAATTGATTCATTTCCTAGTTTTCTCCCTTTTTATTCTGAATTTTAAGATTCCTAATCAGTGTAGCATTTATGGATATGTCTAACCAGGTAAAATCTATCATAAAAGTAATATAATTTCATAAATTTAACAGATATTAGCGTGATTAAAGAGGAAAAAGCAATAGAAAATCGATATTCAACAAAAGTTTTACTCCCGTCCAATATCCCTATTTTAATAGGATTTATTTGATTCATCTGGATATGCTAGAGCCACTCTCACACGTTTTTCCTTTAATAACAGGACTCCCATCAAACCAATGAAGGAGAATATAACAGGCGAAATGAAGCCATAGTAGTACCCATCACTTACATTGCCTGTGGCAGCTTGAAAGTAATCTAAAATATAGCCAAAAATAATGGGTAGCAATGCGGCACTTAGAAAGCCCCCTGTATTGGCAAACCCAGAAACAATGCCTGATTCATTTAAAGGGAAAGTTTGACGAACTGCCGCAAAGGTTAAGGCACTTGCACCATAGCCAAAGCCGATGATAAAGAACAGGACAATGAGCATGAAAATGGAATGATGCCCTTTCAATAAAAGAAAGGCAAACCAACTCGCTAAAACTGCAATATGCACAACAATATAGGGTCTCTTAATCGTACCTAAACAGCCAGCAATCCAGCTCATTAAAGGTGCTCCTAGTAGTGCTCCGACTAGACCAATCATAATTAGCTGACTAGCCTCTGACCGTGACATCTCATACATATTGATCCCATATGGTACTGCCCACGAGCTAATAAAGCCAACATACCCGCCAACAACGCCAAAATGACAAAAAAATAAAGCCCATGCTTGCCTGCTTGAAAATATTCTTCGTAATAATCTGGAGCTTTTTTCACGTTTTAGTTCTTTAGTTATGCTTACAGGTTCCTTTGAAAAAATGCGTTTTGTGTTTTGTACGAGCACAAAATAAAGAAGTACACCACATAAGCATAGTAAAAGTCCTGTAGAGAAAAAGGTGATTCGCCAACCTAATAAAAGAATCAATGTAGCAAAAGGCACTGTTGCCAATAAAAAGCCTAAGCTCCCTGTCATACCTGCAAAGCCAATTAATCGGACAAACTCCTTTTTATGAAACCATTGTGCCAAAATAAGCACCATATTCACCCATATGGTGGCATCTCCTACACCAGTAAGCATTCTAGAAAAGAATAGAATGAATTCATGTGTACCTAGACTGTAAAGAATGGTTCCTATACCTGTAAGGATGGCACCAATGATGAGGAAAAGGTTTGGCCCAAATCGGTCAGCTAAAATCCCCATCGGAATTTGCAAACTCGTGTACACAAAAAATTGAATACTCGTCAATAAGCCAATTGTCGAAGCCGTTACCCCAAAATCCTCCATCAATTGATCTGTAATTAATCCTGGAGCAGTTCGCTGACTTGCCATTAACAAATAGGTAAACAATACAGCAACAAACACAATCCATCTGTACTTATGTTGTTGTTTGTCCAATAATCACTACTCCTATTAGCTTTTAAGTTATGTATATGAGTTCGAGGCCAGGATAAAACCTGCTTTTGAGGAAGCTTGAAAATTACGACAGAAAGAAAACGCACCCAGTCTACACTAAGTGCGTTCATGCTATATTATACCGCTGGCTGAGGCTGTTCACTGACATGTACTGCCGGTTGACGGTCTTTCCAAGGCATGGCTTCCTCTAGCTGTCTACCTAGCTGTAATAACGTCAATTCATCTGCAAATTTACCTGTCATTTGTAGACCAATTGGTAGGCCTGATTTACTTTCGGCTAAAGGCAATGATATAGAGGGCTGACCTGTAGCATTGAATAAATTTGTAAACGGTGCATACGTGAAAATTTGCTCTGTCCATTCAACAGCTGAAACGTTAGGATTGTTGGCATTTAATTCACCAATTTTAGCAGGAAGTGTGCCAATAGTTGGACTCAATAAAATATCATAGTCTTCAAAGAAGCCTGCAACTTGACGTGAAACGACTGCATTTGTATGAATAGCTTCCAATAAATCAGCAGCCTTTAATTGACCACCGTATTCATAGCATTTCCAAATGGCCGCTTCAATATAGTCTGGAGAAACTGCTTTACCAGTTCCCGCTGCAGCCCCCTTAATCATTTGATAAATATTCGCTGTCCAAATATCGACCGTCGCCTTTGTGAATGATGCTTGTTCATATTTCGGACGCGCCTCTACTACCTCGTGTCCTAGTTCTTTTAATACTTGAACTGTTTTATGAACCGCTTCTATACATTCCCGATCGACAAATGCCCCAGAATTTGTTTCAGTTGTCCAAGCAATTTTTAGTGGACGCACTGTTTCCTGGATAAGTTGTCCATACGGTGCATGTATTACTTCTAATTTGGAATAGCTCCCTAAGTCAGGGCCTGCTACTTGATCCAATAAAACAGCTGTATCACGAATTGTACGAGTCACAGCGAACTCAATGGCAATACCATTTAAAGGCTCGCTATTGAATGGACCAGCTGGAACTCTTCCCCGTGTTGGCTTTAATCCCACTAACCCACTACAGGAAGCGGGGATACGAATAGAACCTCCGCCATCATTAGCATGAGCGATTGGCACTATACCACTTGCCACAGCGGCTGCTGACCCTCCACTCGAACCGCCTGGACTATGAGTTAAATTCCACGGATTGCGCGTTGCACCATAAATAACTGCTTCAGTCGCTGCATTATAGCCAAACTCAGGTGTTGTCGTAGTACCAGCTAAAATCAGGCCAGCCTTTCTAAAGCGCGCCATTAATTCACTATCGACTGGTATAACCGTATTTTCTCCAATACGACTCCCCATACTATGCGAAACACCCTCTGCATGTAGCACAAGCTCTTTAATTAAAAACGGAACACCTGCAAACGGCGCATTTTCATCAACCTTCTCAATTGCTTTGTCAGCCTGCTCTTCTAACACACTAACAACTGCATTAATGGATGGATTGACTTTTTTTATTCCTTCTAACGCTAGCTCCTTTAACTCCTGTGGTGTTACCTCCTTTGATTTTACTAGCTCTGCCAACCCAATACCGTCATAGGATGCATACTCTTGTAAATTCATATTATCACCTCGTATAGTAGTAATCTTGCAACTATAATGTACTGAATATTCTAAATTTAAGATATTACCCGAAAGGATAATTTTGTTTTAAGTAGAATATAAATGCATAATAGAGAAATGAGGTGTTTTCATGTTTTTAGAAAATGATTTAGAAAACATTCTTAAAGCAAGCTATCATATTTCAAATATGAATGTGAAACAAAGCAATGAATGTTTTAAACATGAACTATTGCAAACAATTAGTCAGCATCTCGGCTATCACCATATGTTATTTTGGCAAATAGCAAATAATGAGCTAACCGCCCCTGTGCTTTTTAATATAGAGAGTCACACGATTAATGACTATTTACAAAGATATAAAAACTTTGATCCATTACACCCTCAAAATATAAATACACAGCCTTCCATTCAGCTAATGAGTAGGAATGAAGTTATGTGCCTGCAAAAACAAACCCACTATAAAGAAGTTTTTTTGAAAGAAAATCGCTATGAAGATGAAATGGCCATGTATTTAAGAATAGACAATAAGCTCGTAGCAGTTATTGGTTTTTTAAGGAAAACCGGAGAGAAGCTATTTAATGAAAAAGATATTTTAAAGTTAGTGTATTTGAAAAGAAATATCGAAAACATGTATTCCTTACATCACTTTTCACAGCCCTCCATCGTGTTGGAAATGACAGATCGAGAACGAGAAGTTTTAAAGTTTGTATTCAAAGGCTTGAAAAACATAGATATCGCCCAGCAATTATTCGTCAGTGAAAATACAATTAAAAAACATCTTCAAAATCTATATAGAAAATTTCAAGTAACTAATCGTACTCAACTGCTGGCAAAGTGTTTGAAGTATAGTGATCATGTTTAGTAAGGTCATCTATTGAATTCAAAGGTAGTATGATTAATTTGCTGATTAATTGGCATAAAACTATTTTTCCTCAGTAAAAAAATGCCCCACCAATTGGTAGAGTGTGTCTAACAATTGGTGGGGCAGTTCTCATTTTAATTCTAACTATAGAGGTGCTCTTTTACTTAATTACTTTGCACTTTATACACTTTACTATCAAGCTGTCTATTTATTGCCTGCTGCAAAAATCGTGTGGCAGTAAATAGTTTTTCTTCATCAATATTCGTTTGGACGCCTAAACGATGCAGGAAATTTACTAAATCATTCGTTGACACATTGCCGCTTGCACCAGGGGCATAGGGGCATCCCCCTAAACCTCCAATAGCACTGTCGTATTTTGTAATCCCCAGCTCAAGTGCTGCAAAGATATTTGCTAAAGCACGGCCATACGTATCATGAAAATGAAGGGCAAACAAATCACGATCGTATTGAGTGAGTAGCTCTGATAAAATAGCCTTTACTTGTACAGGATCCGCTACACCAATCGTATCACCGAGTGAAATTTCAGAAACGCCCATTTCTAAATAGGCATCAATGATTTCCTTCACTGTTTGAAGCTTTACGTCATCACCATACGGACTGCCAAAAACAGTTGAAATATAGCCTCTTAACGGTATACCTTCACGTTTTGCTGCTTCAGCTACAGCTTTTAAGTTCTGTAAAGATTGGTTAATTGAAGCGTTTACATTACTTTGATTATGCTCCTCAGAGGCAGAGATAAATAACGCAATTTCATCAACCTTTTGTTGAATGGCTCCTTCTACCCCTTTCAAATTAGGCACAAGAGCTGCATACGTTATTTTTTCATCACGTGCGATTTGCTCAAACACTTCATGATGATCGGCTAAAGCTGGTATCCACTTGGGACTAACAAAAGAGGATACTTCGATATGGCGGACACCTGTTTCACTTATTAAATTAATCCATTGCACTTTCAAATCAGTTGGAATAAAAATTTTCTCATTTTGTAAGCCATCACGAGGACCTACTTCTCTTATCTCCACTGCTTTTGGTAAGTTCATCAAGATACACTTCCTTTAATTAAATGCCGAACAGCTGTAGCATAATCCAGCTTGATGCGTAGAATACCATGAATTGCACACCGGCCCCTACACCTAAAATACGATTTAATAAACCACCCACAGTTGCGACTGTAAATGTTAACACTACTCCTAGCAATTGTGCTTCGTTATAGGCAAGCAAAAATGCTAATCCGATGAACATCGCTACGATTGCTTCCTGGCTAATATATTTCAATACTAATACAGATGCTTTACGTGCATAATTCATCGCAAATGGATAAGCAATTAAAGCGGCTACACTAATACCGATTAACCCAAAAATGAAAAAGTCCCATGAAGACATTAGCGTGTGTAAGTTGTTAACTGGATCTACTGTAAAAATCGGTGGTGCATTAAATAAAGGTGATGCTGGTCCAAGTGCTACTGGACTTAACGGAATACCGAATGCAATTAATGGAATAATCGCTTCAGCTATATATGTCGATTCCGTTACACCATTCATGACAGTAAGACTCGTTGTTGATTTTTTATAGGCACCTTTTGTACGAGATCCTACAATTTCTCCCATCAATGACGTCATCCCAACAGGACTGAACACAAATGTAAGGGAGGAAAGAAACGTTGTAATGCTCGTAAAAATGGTCTGCCTTTTCGATAAAATTTTAAATGGATTCGGGAAATAGCCTTTCCATGATTTCGTTTCGGGAGCAAGGTTATATTGATTTGGCTTACTGCGTGCTAGATCATTTTTAGCAACGGAAGAAGCCGCCATTAAAATATTACAAAACATGGGTCCAATCGCAATTCCTAAAAAGAATGTAATACTTAAATGTTTATCCAACATCGCAAAGCTAACGCTATCTAAAGCTTTAATGAAAAATGCAAATGGAATAATGATTAAAATACTTGCCCATTTTCCTTTTGAAAAGAATGCGATTAAAATTGCGGCAAGTGTAAAAATGATGCCTGATGAAGATTTAAAAAAGTCGGCAAATTGACCTAAAAACTGACCTAACAATACAGCGGTTGGTAGGGCGATAAATGCACCGATAACACCGCCAGAAATCATTTTACGTAGTGCAACGTGCGGCATGCCTAAACGGCGTAATGTATTGGCATGATCGATTAACGGTACAGCCGTTGTATCCCCTGGAATACCTAATAACGCAGTTGGGACAGCATGTGTTAAATGCTTAGCTAACACGCCCGCCATGAAAAAGGCGAATACCCCTTCAGGAGGCGCTCCCAGCAAAATAACTAACAATGTAATGGGTACCATAATTGCTGTTTCATCTGTACCTGAAATAAGTCCAATTATAGTAAAGATAGCTGCACCAAGAAGTGCAAATAAAAGAGCTATTAAATAAATACTCATTTTTTATCCGCTCCCTTCAAGCCTTGTAAGCTAGAAAGAATGCCAAAATCCTCAAGCTCTTTTTTTGTCACCGGATCTTCCTCGATTAAGCGTATTTCCTCGTCTATATCAATTTGTAAATCCTCAAATGCTTCCTTTAAAGAATGACTAGATGCCTCATCTTCTACTAAAATACGCTTTGGTTTAAAAAGAATCGTATTAATAGCAACAACAATCAGAATACCCGTGATTCCAGTTAACAGTGAATAAGAGTTAATCATTTGAGGTTCTGCAAACTTCGGAAAAACCCACTGACCAAACTGATAGCCTAAAAAGCTTGCGGCAACGCTTAAAATAATTGAAATAATTAACTGATTACCAGAAACCGTGTCTCCTAAAATTTCAATAAACTTCTTTTCCTCTACCTTTTTTTGCTCATTGTATGGAGTATTCGCCATGTATTATTCACCTCGCAGAGAGTTTGTAATCTCTAAAACACGATCATAACGGAAATCCTTCTCTTCTACCGCCTGCTGCACAACACGATCAATAATATCGCCTGTAGCACCAGCCATTACAGCCAAGTTTTTCGCATGCAGACGCATATGACCAGATTGAATACCCTCTGCTGAAAGTGCACGTAAGCTTGCTAGATTTTCTACTAATCCTACTGCGGCAATGTAGCTGGCTAGCTCCTCTGCTGATTGCACATCCATAATTTTTAGCGCTGCTTTTGCAACAGGATGAGTCTTCGTAGCCCCTCCCACAATACCAACAGCTAATGGCAATTCCAACGTACCAACAAGATTGCCTGCTTTATTCAGCTCCCACGTAGTTAAAGAACGATATCTACCTGAACGAGCAGCATAGGCATGAGCACCAGCCTCAACAGCGCGTGTATCGTTACCCGATGCTAATACTGCAGCTGTAATACCATTCATAACCCCTTTATTATGTGTGGCAGCCCGATACGGATCAGCATCTGCAAATTCGTAAGCACTTACAATATTTTTAGCAATTTCTATACCGCCAAGCATATCTGTCGAGAATTCTCCACGCGCACGGACAATTCGCTTATCTGCTAGATTTGAAATAATCCGTAGCACAACTCGTCCATTTGTAATACGTTCGATTAATGGTGACACAGATTCCGCCATCGTATTAACAGCGTTTGCCCCCATTGCATCCTTCGTATCTACGATTAAATGGACGACAACCATTGTTTCTTTTGCTGTGTCGATTAAGTGCACTTCTATATCCTTCACTCCACCGCCTAACTTGACTAACGTTGGATCTTTTTCATTACAATGCTCGATGATCTCATTTTTATGTTCAAAAATTTTCGCCCTTGCTGCATGAGGGTCCTCAATATTTAATACTTGAATCTGTCCTCGCATAACTGTTCCCGAGCTGGAAGTAAAAATACCACCTAACTCATATGCTGCACGGGCCGCATTACTAGCCGCAGCAATTACTGATGGCTCTTCCGTAGCCATCGGAATAAATACCTCTTTGCCATTTACTTTAAAATTGGCTGCTACCCCTAAAGGAATTGAAATGTGGCCAATAACATTTTCAACCATTGCATCAGCAAGCTCTAATGAAATTCCACTATTTAAAGCTTCAACTTCCTCGTTGGTTAAATTTGATTTTTCAGCGATTAACTTAATTCGCTCTTCTACTGAAAGTAAATAAAATCCCTTAATACGTGAAGTCATCCCCATACCCCCAAAATTTAAAAAAGTGTAATATAATTCAACTTAGTTGAATAACATTACACCAATTGTAAATTGTCTGAATAGTATTGTAAACAAGAAATTTGTATTTTCGATAATATTTACGTTTAAAGGAAAGATTTAATCCTCAACATAAATCGTTAATACCTTTGAGTTCTCCACAGAATTGTTAATAAAGATATGCTCCTTTTTTCCAGAAAAATATGCAGAGTCCCCCTCTTCTAAATGGTAAAATTTATGATCGTATTTCAAGATGATACTACCAGAGATGACATAAATAAATTCATCATTATCGTGTGTATAAGGAGCTAAATTTTCCGCCCCATTATGTACAGTAACAATAGAAGGATTGATATTGCTCATATAGCTCTTATTCGCTAGAAGCTCATATTGATAGCCAAGTTCATTCGTCTCAACAGTCTCATTGCGTTCTTTTTTAGAAACAATCGAAATGCCATCAAATTGATCCTGAATAACAAACCAAGCCATTGGCACATCAAATATTTCCGCAATCTTGGACAATGTCACCAGACTCGGTGTCGCTTTGCCATTTTCTATTTTTGAAATATGGCTTTTCGTTAAATTAATCTGCGAAGCTAAATCATCCTGAGACATTTTATTTTTCTTCCGCATCTGCTTTATTTTTACTCCAACTTCTAGTAAGTTCATCTATTCCAGTCCCCTCGATCATTTCGGTTTTTACAATAACTATACTATATTTTTAAATGATGGATAGAAAAATACGGAGAGTATACCACTCCTTCATTTTCGTCTGTGGTATCAGTCTTATCCTAATATGAGAGTTAAGATGCTGATAATGCTAATTGTCTAATATGTATTGACACCCTAATTTCAATTTCTACATAAAAAGATCAGACACTCACTTTTATATGTGTGCCTGATCTTTAGAATTTTGTCTCAGTTAGTTATTATAAAGATTATATAGAATTTAGTTTTAATCTAAGTATTAATTTACGGAATTGCTGAAACAACTTTATTTGCATTTCTGCCTTTTACTTTTTATTCATGGTTGGTTAATAGCCCTTATTTTAGACAGCTTCTTGTAAATTGACTAAGTTCTTGTTACTGCAAAGCTTGAGATACAAAATTGAACATATTTGAATTCATCTTTGGTCCACCATTCATAGTGTTCCCATTAACAATATATGAACCTCTATGAACGCCAACAACTTGGTTGTTTGCATTTAATAATGCCGATCCCGACTGCCCAGGTGCAGTATCAATTGTATAAAAGGCTAAAGACGTATCTTCTCTAGTAACATTTCCTCTCATACCAAATTGAGAAACCACACCACCTGCTCTTATTAAATCTCCTGGATACCCAAAAATACCAACATTTTCGTTAAGAAGATTATTTACTTGTCTTATTCCAAGAAATCCTGCAGCATCTCCTGCATGTCTATTATTATTTGCATCTAAAACAAGTACAGCAAAATCTTCTGAGGTTGAACCAGTTGAAATCCAATTAGAAGGGACAAAATAATCCCTAACATTATAAGAGCCAAACCATCCCGTGCTATCACTTACGCCTGGATAAACTGTCGCACTAGATATACCCCTTTGTGTTCCAGCATCGATTACACAATGTGCATTTGTTAGAACCCTGTTCCTACCAATTAAAGTACCTGTACAAGTGCCGCTTGTACCATCCGCCCAATTTAATTCAATATACGAAATTGAACTAAATGGTTCTATTTGTGTATTTTCTACAATTGTTCTACCGTCCTCGCCTATTACTATATAAGGAGTTATTTCATTTGTATTTTTAGATAAGTTGTCTTCAATAATAACAGGTGACGGAGTTAAATCAATAAAAGATTTACTATGGAATATTAAGCTATCAATTTGAACAGGTGAAATTTTTCCAGTACCTTGAAAACTAGGTGTTTCATTAATCAATTGTAAATTATTATTTTTGAAATCCTCATACTTAATAATTTCACCTTTCGAATTTACCATATCATAAGGATGGGACGATTCATTTGAATCAAATGTAAAACTTCTAAGTTGATCCTCCGCAAAAACATTCATAGGAACTAATAAAAAGATAAACATAAAGAAAAACTTTAAAGTAATTTTTTTCATTTTCATTCCTCCTAGACTGTTGTTAACTAACATTCTAATAAATAAAGGAAATAAATGAAAGTTATTATTCGTAAATGGTAATTAAGTTATATTTAGTAAAAATAGAATTTTGGTCACAGTTTTTCTATACAAATAACTTTGATTTTTGCTGGACTTGACTCCAAAATTTCAGAATACCAAATCCTCACTTTATCTCCACTTTTAATTCCTTTCATAGAAAGTTTCGATTCATTAATTAAAATTGAAACTGATTCAAATTTATTTAAGTACATAAGATTTACGCTAGAGAAACTCTCTATATCTGATTGTTGAACGTCCTTCCCTTGAATAAAATAGACTATTCCTTCATGCATTACTATATAACCAATTTCACTTTCGGTATTTTCTTTACTAGCAAATAGTTGGCTAACATTACCTAAGAACCATAAAGCAACAAGAAAAAGTAACAATAAAACCGTGTTGATAATAGATTTGGGGATTCTATTCTTCATTCAAACCACCACCTTATACATTTAATAATTTTCATGTTGAATACAATTTAGCATTTTTAAATGTACATAATATACCAAATACTGTGCTCACCTCTATTCTACAATACAAAACAATACTTTACTTGTAATACTTCCAAAAGAAGGAATACAGAAAATATTTTGAAGTTTTTAATACTATTGGATATAATTAGGAAAACAATAAATTGTATTAAACTGCCAAAGATAAATTACAAGCTGTTGAGCGCTACTTAAGAGGAATGGAACGGAAAGCTCCTATGATATAGCTGGATTAAGCAATATGAAATACAATGTAGTTAAAGCTATTATTCAGCCGTATACAAATTAAACAGTAGAGTTTACTCTAGATCAACCTATTCACTTGTTTCAGACATGTTGGATAAAGCACTCGAACGTTTACCTGAGCACCACCAGTTACTTATCCATACCGATCAAGGCTGGCATTATCAAATGAACAAATATCGTCGCGCCTTAGAATCAAGAGGGGTTGCTCAAAGTATGTCTCGTAAAAGAAATTGTTACAACAACTCTGTCATTGTGAATTTCTTTGACATTATGAGATCCGAATTCCTTTACATGAGGGAATTTGAAAGTATAGAGCATTTTAAAATAGAATTAGAAAAATATATAAACTACTATAATATGAAACGGATCAAGGCAAAATTAAAAACGAGTCCGGTGCAATACCGAACTCATTTACCCAAACAGCCTAATGAAATAACGAAGCTAACATACTTCGAATTAACTATTTAATTTATCGCTTTAATTCATTTATGTGTAACTTACTTAATTGCGCTCTGATTTTAGGAATGCTACAAATAAAGATAATTTTTCATTAGAAAAACCTTAGTTTCCTCTAAAGACATTAGTCTCTATTATTGAAAGCAGATCCAAATAAAAAAATACTAAGAGACTGAGACATTCAGATGTAAAAACAATTTTATAAATTAATACCCAAAATAGAGCCTTTGAAGAATTTGATATGCATATATTCACATGAATTCTTTCACATTTAACCAAAAACGTTGGATATCGGTTTAAAGAGATAAACGGATGGTTATCTCGCTTTATGACTACTCCCACTCAATCGTCGTTGGGGCTAAGATGTAATATCATCAGTAGGTTTTAAGATTATTATCAAAACAGAAAAATGCATTCAAATCATGTAATTTTTTGTCCTCAATTGTAGATGGTGACTCCCATTTATATGTCTATGTCGTTTCAATGTCTTTATCATCAATTTGAAAAGAAAACATAGGAAAATTTTAGTCTTCCTATGTTTTCATTCAAATTATTGATCTGTTTGTTCTTGCTTCTTTTTCAAATACTCTGCACGTATTTTCTCAAGTTGCTGCTTTTTATCAAATTTGGCCGGCTTGTTTTTTTCATGATACTTTGCCACAGCCACCTTACCTTTAGTATCCAATTGATATTTCCCCACCTTGGTTCACCTACTTTTCCTGCATTTAAAGAAATCTATTCAACAAGTATAGTATACCTTATTTTGCTGATGTAAACCTTTTTCCTATATTGGTGTATTGTTTAACCTTAATTTCGGTAAAGCTTAGTAAATAATTCATAGCCAAATGTATTATCTGTATCCATCCATTTTTATATTATGATACCTTTATCATTATTTACCGCTACAGTATTGCTCACCTTTATTTATGGAGACGGCGGGTCTTAAAACAGAAAATATGAAAAGGGCTGAAACACCAGTGTTTCCAATGGTTTTTCAGCACCTATTTTAAAGCCTGACCCACAGTTTGACCCAAAAAAATTTATGATTTTGCTTACGGAGACAAAGCATGTATTGATTACTTACTTTTCTCAAGTAGTATAGCTTGATGTACAGATACTGCAATAATAATTAATAAAAACTCCAATTACAAAAACTGAACTTCCTTTATACAAATACAATTATTTCTAAGTTTTATATTTTGATGATAAAGGTACTCTAGCAAATTTTGTTAAGTCATCAAAAATCAAATTCCATGTATTCTTTATTTCATCAAAATCATTGTATTCCTCAATTATTTGTTCTAAATCATCAATTAATTGGTTATTAATTTTAAAAACTTTAAAATAAAGGGTTTCAGACATTTTAAGATAATAAGAAGTTACATCTATAAAATTAATATTATCTATAAATTCGAAGTATTGTATTTCCAAATTAGTTTTTAAACAAGAAATATTATGTAGATATCTACTTTTTATTGACATATATTTATTAGAATAGTTCTGGGTCTCGAATCCTTCTCCTAGTAAAATAAATAGATTATGTAATGAAAAAATTAAAAGTCCAAGTTTAACCTCATTAGGTATGTTTAAAGCATTAATCTTTTTATCATTTATAACCATCTCTTTAAATTCTCTTACTAACTGACTTATAGCAAAAGCATCTGCATCCATTTCAAGTGTTTTTATCAATAAATCCGGAATGTTCCGATTAGTCTGTTTCGTATACCATTCGTTAATTCCATAATATTTCTCCAAGTATAATAAATGTCCATTTATATGATGGCCTAATTCATGCAAAATAATGAATTTTACAGCAAACATACTTAAATATTCTGATAGTAGCTTAGCATTATAATCATTAGGAATTTTAAAATTAAATTCATGCTCTGTAATCCCTTCATTATTTAGATAAATTCGACTATCCGCCACTTCTTTAATACTTGTATACTTTGAAAAAGCTCCATTTATAATTAAATCACCAAACATACCATATATTACATATAATGAACCTTCATTAATTTTTATAAAATCTTCACCATTTTTTACATATGCAATCCCATTTACATCAAAACGATTAATAAATCGAAAGTTTAATTTTCTAGTTTTATATTGAGAATAAGACGTACTTTTAATATAATTATCAATATCTTGAAGATATTTTTTATAATATTTATAACAGTTAATATTTGGAAATTCTTTAAAAAACGAAAAATCTGTAATCCCTGAAAGAATTTTAAATTTATCAATGTTATTCATTAGTATCCTCTTTTTAAATATGAATGAATAGAATTTAATAGAAATTGTTTTCTTTCCATTAAGTATCCCCTTACTAGATTTTGATTATCTTTTAACATTAAAGTTGACACTATAATATCTGGAAGCTCTATTTTTATGTCTAAAGAAACTACTTCTCCTTGTTTAATTCGAATATCTGCTAAAGTTTTATCACTTTCATTAATATATATTCCTTGATAATATAATTGACAGCTTACCAATACTTCTTCATGCTGTATAAAAGTTTTACTAGTTATCCCCAATATACCCTTTACCAAATTTAGTAAATGTTCAACGGTCATGTCTAAGCATACATCAATTGGGATTAAATCATCGGTTTGGTTTACATAAAGCCAAATTGAAAAAAAATCATGCTTATTCATAATTATTTCTTTTATTTCTAAAGGAATCTTAGAAATATTCTTAAACTTATTAGCTTGATAAGCTGATGGAACATCTATAATTTTTCTAAAATTATTTTGAATAACTTCTGGATTATTCTCGCAGATATAAATCCAAAAATGCTTACTATATATTTCTATGTCTTTATATATCTTTTTTAATTTTTCAATATGCTTACCAGTCTCCTCACAGTTAGTACATATTATGAACTTCTGCCATCCAAGCTCTTTTTGAATCTTTAATGCATCCTCTAAAGATTTCTGCACTTTGGTATAATTAAATTTCCCATTCTCCTCAGCTATACTTTTACATTGAAAAGCTATTTTTTTCTCAGGAAAGTATAGGTCAATACCACTCTCTGGTGGGTTTCTTTTTTTGATATTATTTGTTTTATAATGTATTTTCAATAACTTCAAAGTAAAAATCTCCCACGATTCACCAAAACTTAAACCATATTCTTCTTTAAAAATAGGAGGATGCAAAATATACATAGTTACTTCTTTTTCCTTTCCGTTTTATGTTCTTAAACTTTAACTTCCAATTAGATAATACCCTTTTGTAAAATAGCACAATCATGAAGTAAGGACTACAGAGCTTATTATTAATAAGCTCTGTCCATTTGTTGCTCTTTCATTAATGAGTGAAATTGTTTCCATATAACTTTTGGGATCTCATGATTCTCAATGATTACTCCTGTTTCAATGTTTTTTTGAAATCCATGGTATGAGAAATTAGCAGAAGTAAGTAACAATTTTTGTTGATCAATTATCACGAGCTTTGCATGAAGACTTGTAAATTCTGAGGAATTATACCCTTTCCAATGATATACATTAATTTGATACCGTTCTTTTTTCCAATGATTCATTATTTCTTTAAAATTATTTTCCACATCATTCACTATGACATTGATGCGACAGTTGCGTTCTGCCGCATTTTCAATACACCTTAATAGTTTTTTTATTTTCTCGTTATTAAATGAGAAGCTATAACCTACAATAAATATTTCTTCTTTAGCAGATTCTAATAAATATTTAACAGTGTCATAAGTATTAAGCTTAATGGGTGCCTCATTTGTTATAGGGCCTGTCCATACAGGAGAGATTCTTGGTTTTAACTCTAATTGATGTTTCCCCATCTTGTATGCTACTTCTATCAACTGTTGTAACTCTTTAGGCGAAATTTTACAATCCAATGCAGATTTAAATACTTCATACAGGAAAAATTCTAAATCAAAAGGAAGTTTTAATTTAGACTGCCAGTTAGAATAACCTAACAAAGAATTCAAGTTATTGAGAAAATTCATTAATTGTTGATAAGTATCTTCTTCCTCTTCAAGCAAACAAGCTGATATGAAGCGGACGATTTTATTTTGTAAGTTATTAAATTTCAAAGAACTCTCTTCCATAATTCGCCACCGTTTTTACTAATATAGATCGATCTAGGTATCTATTAGATTTTTCACATGATGTCTCTGCAAGTAACATACAACTGTGACATGCAGCTCCATTTACATCACTAAGGGTATCTACATCTTTTTCAGCACATTGTGGGTCACTAGAACAATAAAGTGCTGCTGCTATCGCCCTTGATAATATGGCTTCAAACTTATCTTTTCTACCTAATTCAACTAATCCACCTAAACTACCTTCTGAATCAATAGTTGCTGTATAAATGAGAATTCCAGCCATATCATTTTCTGTATTAGAATATATGCGCTCTTTAAGGGCAGATGAAGAATAACCTGAATGCATTGTTAATTCCCTTATTAATGCGTGGGATAATGTATGGAGAAGAACATATCTTAAACCCGGAAAGGGAGGTATTTCATTCTCTGGTATATTTCGCTCTTTATATATGTTCCTATGGGCTCTTTCCATACCAATACCATAATCTTTATGTTCATTCTCCCATTCAGTTAGTTTTTCCTTTTTTAAAGTTATAAAAATACCTTCCCCATATGTTTCTACTCCCGGTAACCAGTCTAGGTTACTACTACTTAAAGGAGCTAATTGAACCTGCTCATTATTTTCATTTCCTTCTTCATTTATTCCAATCTCAGTTGTAAGTCGCGTTGTCAGATCAGGAAGTGGATGAATTCTTGTAAATCCTTTAAGTACCATAACTTCTTTAAGACGTTTTACCATTACTAAGTTAGCAATATAATCTCTATATCGATGTGGCACATCCTCTGCCTCAACTTGAAATTCGATACCTTCATAGTCATGATGCCCCTTTAAAAGTGCTTCATATTCTGGTGTCCGTAAATCTAAATATTCATCGTTTTCCCCACTTTTTATTTTTTGTATCAAATCCCAGGCTTTATCAAGTCCAATCCTGTTAATATCAGGATTTCTCTTCATGACTATATCAAATACTGTTCGATTCCCTGTCAATTCCTCATCATCGATATTCACATGCTCTCTAACAATTCCCTCAATCCCTTCATTTTTGCTTGTCGGAATCACAATAGAGCTTTCTATAGAAGAAAAATAGATATTTGATGCACCTCTAAGTAACAATTCTTTATTTAGGCTACAATCCTCCTCATAATCTCTTAGCCAAGGTCTTCTTCCTGAGCATTTCCCAAGAATTTGTTTATTAGAAAATGCATCACTCATTGATCTTTTTTTATCACATGTCTTACAATAAACAATTAAATCTCTTAATGAACCTGTTTGTCCTTCATCAATTAAATACAATTTACATGTTTTCGGATCATATTTTCCTTTTTGATGTGCATACCCCCCCCATGGAAAATCGTTTATATGTCCCTTTTTACAAGTAGCGATAAAACGAACTGGATGAGTTTTAACTTTAGGACAAGGCCCTTTCTCATTGGCAGGATTCTTACAATACAAAATTCCTTTTTCCTCAATAAATTCTTTACCACTATATTTCCCTAATTTTCTGCAATTAGGGCAAACATGATATTCAGGAAACCTATATGCAGGAATTGTACCAATCTCTTTACTATTACTGATAGGGATTGATTTTATTTGATTAATTCTTAATTTCTGCTTAAGCCGTGGTTCTACTATAGTTGATGCTCTTGAAACATCAACATTATCCCATTTGTCAATCCCAGCCATTATTACAGAATAATCAGGCAAATCAATTATTGATCCAGGTCCGAAAGTGGTAATAAATTGACTCGGTCTTAACTCACCAACTTTTTCACTCATTCAACTCAATCCTTTCTTATATAAATTCCTGCAGTTGATTCTACATCTCGCATTGAATTAGGTGTTTTGAATATTCCTTTCGAAGGATCTAATCCAATTGGATACAATAAATTCGTTTCATTTTCTGGTTTAAATTTATTGTAAACGATTTTACTTTTTTCAGTGGCTTCTTCCCATTCCTCAAGTATATCTTGTAAGTGTTTTTTTATTTCTTCTTTAGGAATTTTCATTTTTTCTGCTCTAGTAACAAATGTATTTATGACTTCTTTTGAAAATGTATTTACTTTTGAAAGATTATTGGCAGAGTTATTATCAGAAAGCTCTGGATTACCCAATCTTAACATTGCAACAAAAACTGCAGCTATTCCTCTGTCACGCGCTCTTGATGCAAATGGAGTAACACTAATAGGCTCTACATAGCGATAAAGAGCGGCATGATAAGCATAAAATTCTTCATAGTGGGATATATCCCGAGGTCTTGCCCAGTTGTATAGGGTTATAATTAACCCTGGGTGTTTACGTCCAACACGGCTTGAGGATTGAATATATTCTGCTGTTGTTTTTGGTTGTCCGTTTACAACCATTAAGCCTAACCTAGCAACGTCCACACCAACAGAAATCATGTTACTTGCTAGTAAAACATCCACTGGTTGTAGGTTGTCACCTTTCTCATGATAGCGTTGTTGTAACCTTGCCAACAGCTCTGGGATTTTCCCTGAATCAATACGGCTGGTTAATTCAGGGACATCTCTATCCAATTCTCGAATTGTGAACTGATAAGTATTTTCTTCATTAAATTGATTTTGAAGTGTTTTCATCCTAGCAGGTACATCATCCTCAATTAATCGGACTGCCCCGCCAAGTTCTCGAATACTATTGTAATAGCCTACTAATGTTTGGTATGGATCAATATCATTTGGATCCTCATCTGGTGCCATATTTGTTACACTGGATAACAAATTCGCATATGCTCTAAGTTGGGATGTTTTCATACTTTTTCCTGGAGCAAATAATCCAACATAAATCCGGCCTGACATTTCTTCTAAAGGTCTTTGCTTAGCAAAAAAGGAATCTTCATGTGTTAATCCTGGACTTGGGAATACTTGTGTACTTCTAGTGTAAAGTCCTTCTATTTGTCGATGAGCATTTTTAATAGTTGCCGTGGAAGCTATTACTTTTGGGCCAACTTTTTCCCCATTTACTTCAACTGATGATAAATAATCTACAGCTGTTTCATATAAGCCGACCATTGTACCTAAAGGTCCTGAAATTAAATGTAATTCATCTTGAATAATTAAGTTTGGTGGATGAACTGGCTTATCATTAATAATATTTATATCTCCAGCTACATTTTTAACTTGTTTTAATTCCTCTTTCAAATTTCCGCTTGATACAAAGCCCCAGTTTTTTACTTCTCCCTTCACTCTCCCAAATAAATTTTGTATTTTTGGCTCCCATGGCATTCGAGCAAATTTATCAACAGTCCCTATTACCATTTCTGGTAATAATCTATAAATTTCTTCATCTGTTACTAATACAGGCAATCCTTCATTTATTGAATTTTTCTTATTAAAACTACAGTTATCATTTGGACAATAAATTAAGACTCTTCTTTGTTTATCTTTATTTTTATATGATTTCAAAAATACAGGATCTTTTTCATCTACAAGTTTGTGTCCACACCACGGACAAGTTACTAATTGAATTGGAGTCCCTTTAAATTGTCTTATATATCCTGAAGATTTTCTTAAAATTTCATCTACTTTAGCTTTTATCACTTCACTTGCATCATCATATTTGTTAGGAACACTGTTATCTCCTACCCAAAGCCCAATTTTAAATGGTTTCTCCCCCCATAATTGTTGATCTTTTCTTCTAATCTCCTCACAGGCACAAATCATGGTAGTTGCTCTTTGAAATTGTTGTATCGTTAACAAACGAAGTGTATATCTCATAATGACTGAAACTCCAACATCTGTTCGATAATTTTGAACACACATTAATCTTCTATAACCAATGGTAAATGCAGCTAATCCAAGATATGCTTCTGTTTTTCCACCCCCTGTTGGAAACCAAAGTAGATCTGCAATTTCTCGATCCTTTGATTCTGGGTTAATAACTCCCTCTATATTTTGAAGGAAAAATGCAATTTGGAATGGTCTCCATTCAACTTTTACTTTTTCAAGTGAACAATTTTTTTCAATTGCTTCAGAATGTGCCCTCTGTTTTGCCATAACTTGATTTGCAAATAAGAAAGCTCTTAATACATCAATATTTTTTAATTGTTTGAGGCCTTTTTTCATTCGATCTAAAGAAATTTGGCAATTTTTAATATGTAATTTTGCTGTATCCCTATATTCTTCTCCAATCTCTTCTTTAACCTCTTCATTTCTTTCATCAATCCATTCTTGATATTTTTCCAAAAGTGGGTTTAATGCATTTTCTACTTCTTCACTTGTTTGCATTTCCCCCAGCTTTTTCATATCAAGTGTACCTCCTTCATCCCAATCAGGAGGTATAACCATTGGAATTTCATAAGCCGGAATAATTTCTGTTTCTAAATATCCTGCTCGTTTTGTCTTATGATTTACCTCCTTCCAAAATACAGAAACACTATGCCCCACTGCATAAACTCCTTCGTTTCTATATAAAAGCGTATTTGTTTTTGTATCCTCATCTTGAAATTCTTTCTCATTATTTGAAAATGCATTTCTAACCATAAATGAAAGTGCATCTTGACTTTTGATGATAATTTTAGGTTGGAATACACAAAGATGATCAATATTATGTTCGTCTACTTCTTGAATGTAACGATTTACTAAAAAAAGACTTATTGCATAACTATTTTTAAATGGGCGAACAATCCACTCTAATTGAATCAATTCATTTGTATTTTCAGAATCTGTTTTATTTTTTTTAGTGATTCTTTTCGTCCTTTTTTCTCCTAAATTTTCTGTTAAATCAATAGCAAAACCATTTATTTCAAATGGGATTCTAGACCAATTATCTTCCCCTATATCTTCATACATTCCTAAACTTACATCTACACTAATGATTGGGTTGTTTTTATCTACTAGAAATGAAACCCCTATTGCAGATGGATTCATTGCTTTAGCCAATGGTACAGTGGTTTCAAAAGTTTCTTTAGAAACCTCTCTTCCATGAGTATTATCTATCTCATCCTCTTCTGACACTATACTAGACTTCATTGGCCATAGAATACCTGCTAAATATTTTTGTAATGGCTTATTTTGAATTACTTCGATTTCATTCTCAGGGCCAACTAATTCATATCTTAAACGATCGATTAGTTTACTCCTTACATTACGAACACTCATTTCCACCCATCCTTCCTACTCATTCTAATTCAATATTACCAAAAATTATCACACGAACAAAACATTATCTGTTAAAATATGTTTATCTGTTACAAATAATCTAGACTATTTAACTACATATTTACTAAGAAAGGTATAGGGATATGGAAAAAAATTTATTCAGTTTGAATCCTGAACAACAATTAGCAGTTACTTCAACCTCACGTTTCACACAAATTATAGCTGGACCAGGTACAGGAAAAACTACTACTCTTGCAGCTAAAATACTGTATACACAAACTGAGCTTGGTGTCGACACAGATAAGATCTTAGGAATTTCCTTCTCTAGATCGGCAAAAAGCCAGTTATTAAATAAACTTGAAGAATTTACGACAATACTTGGTTATGGCGGAAAACCAAATATTTTAACGTTCCATAGCTTAGCACATAAAATTATTAAAAATGCGATACATTACAATGAATCACGTTTCAGAGAAAACTTTAGTAGAATTGATACTGAAGAATTTATTCAATTAGATCCTGGGCTTACTAAAGACTTATGTACTGAATATAATGATCGCGAATTAGTCAATAATGTTTTATCACATGCATACAATTTGGTTCGGCAAGGTAGTAAATCAGATAAACGAGCATTATCTCATTGGAATGAGATAATGCAAGATGACTATTTTCATATAAAAACCTATAGTCATGGAAGAATTCGTATCCTTGCAAAAGATTTAATTAAATTTTGGCAACGTATATACAAAATTGAAAAAATTAAAAATGTAACAGACTACCAAGGTTTAATAACCGAAGCTAATCGTATTCTTTCGCTCAAACAAGTAACATATAAAAAAATGACAACTTTATTTGAACATATTTTTGTTGACGAGTACCAAGACACCTCGCTTGCCCAAGAAGAATTACTCTTTAACCTAAAAAACGAGCGTACTTCAATTACAGTTGTAGGTGATAAAAATCAGACAATCTATACTTTCAATGGTTCAAATAGTGAGAATATAGATCGCTTTATAGAGACATGTAATAAGATCTCACCTACTAAAATAGTACAATTAAAAAAAAATTATCGTTCAACTAACGAAATTGTTAAACTTTCTAATGACTTTATCAAGGAAGATAAAATCGTGGTTTCTGAGGAACGTATTGGATACAAACCTGTAGCGGTAGAAACACATTCGATTGAATTAAGTGCATATTATATTGCTGAAACCATTAATAACCTAATAAAAGATACGAATTTTTCTTACTCAGATATTTGTATACTTTATAGAAAAAACTCTGAATACTCACCACAAGCAAATAAGGTGATTGAACAGCTAAAGGAAAATGGAATTCCATTTAATGAAAATAAAATATCAAATGAACAAAACCAGATATTAATTGATATGGTATTGAAAGTTCGGGAAGATTATGAAGACGAGCCATTAAATGAAGTTATATCTACATTAGAAAAGCAGGGTGTCTCACTAGAATTAATACAATTCATTACTGATTGCGTTAAACAAGGTGCTTATGATACAGATGATTTAATAGATTTTTTAGTAGAAATAGCTGAATCCCCTTCGTTGGGTACACAAGAACAATCTGTCATGGTTAAAACAGTTCATGATGCAAAAGGTCAAGAGTTTCCAGTTGTATTTGTCTTATATTTAGGCGATGGTGAATTCCCACATAGTAGCCAACCTGATTTAGATGAAGAAAAGAGGTTACTATATGTTGCATTAACAAGGGCAAAAAATGAGCTTTATATTCTAGGTCAAAGGGGAATTGTATTTGAAAGCTTCCTAGATAAATGTTTAGCTTCAGAGGTAAATCATATTTTTTTCCATAGTAAAATTGAAGAAGAAAAGAACGAAGGCTTTAATGCACTAGATAAAGAAATCATTGACGAAACAACAAGACAACTTAAAAGTGACGAGCTAGCTCGTCAAAAAGAATTAAGAGATTTAATGAACTTATTTTAGGAGTGTAAAAATTGAATCATAATACATTGGAATTAACAAATCAACAAAGACAGTGTGTAAAATTTGATCCAGTAGGCGATCTACTTATTCAAGGAATACCTGGAAGTGGAAAATCAACAATCCTTCTAGCTAGAGCTCAATTTTTAAAAGAAAAATCCCCAAAGGATTCCATTCTAGTATTAACCTATAGTCGTGTACTTTCAAATTATGTAAGACAACTTTCGGATAAACTGAATACGACACCTCTTGATGCTAAAACTTTTCACCAATGGGGACAACAGTTGCTTGAGGAAACAGATTATCCACACACCCGATTAATTTTGGGGGATCAAAGAAAAGAGGCTATCAAATTTGCAAAAAACATTGTGAACAAAGAAAAAAATTACAATGCCTCATTTCCAAATCTAAAGAAAGAAAGTCAAAGAGCACTTTTAGATTTTCTCTCAGATGAAATCGAGTGGATTAAAGGTCACGGTATAACATCTAGGGAAGAGTATCTCGGAATTAAACGTGCCGGTAGAGGGCAAGATGTTAAAGTTACCAAAGAGAATAGAGAAACAATTTATGATATTTTAGAAAAGTATAATGAGTTATTAATCAATCATTACAAATATCAAGGGATTGACGGTGATGACTTAGCAAGAATTATTATACAAAAAGTCAACAAAATACCTGATCGTTTAAGACCCGATCATATTTTAATAGACGAAGCGCAAGATTTACACACAATGCAATTAAAAGCTATTAAATCTATTGCAAAAAAAAGTTTAACAATTGCTGCAGACAAGGGCCAACAAATTTTCCGTCGTACTTTTACTTGGAAAAGTGCTGGAATAACAGTAATCGGTAACAGAAGCCAGCTACTTAAACAAACATTTAGATCAACGAAACAAATTGTAAGACTAGCAAATGATTTTCAATCTCATGATAAACACTATATAGAAGATAAAGATTTTACAGTAGCAAATGAACCTGATGTAATAGGAAAAGTACCTGAACTGTGCATTTGTAATGATCTACAAAGTGAACAGAAACATATTTTAGAACATGTAAAGACTATTAGAAGCTCTTATCCAGAAGACACCATTGGCATTATTGCACAATCCCACGATAGCTTAGATAAAATCAAAGAAATACTAGATGCAAAAGGTATTCCTGTCTATCGAGTGAAAGAAGATAAAGCTGACATTCTTTCACCAGGGGTAAAACTAATTACGTTCCAATCATCAAAAGGATTGGAATTTGATCATGTGATTATTACAGATCTAAGAAAAGGAAAGCTACCCTTCTCTCCTATTCCTGAAGGAGAAGAGGAAGAAAGTTTTATCTCTCGAGAACGAAAGAAGCTATATGTTGCAATGACTAGAGCTAAGAAGACATTACTGCTAGTGGCGACTAAAAAGATATCATCTTTTATTGATGATTTAAACCCTAGATATTATTCATTAAAGAAAAAGTAAAATCTAAAGCAATGGTATTTTGTGCCATTGCTTTTTCTATTACTGTAAAATAAATTTTAAAATTTAACCGCCTTTATTTTTCTATCTGCAAAAACATATGCTGATTTTTCATTACTACATTTTTGATGTTTTCCGGTGTATGACTTCGATCTCCTCATCACGGTGGGCTTCCAAGTCCTATTCCCGCCATAGCCACACCTCTTTAATCCATGTAACTATTTCTTTCAAGAACAGATAGGGTGTTGAACCTTATTTATTTTTATAAAATTAAATTAAAATATAACATTTCATATTAACTAGTAAAGAAAAAAGGCCTTAAAAGGCCTCAAACATTATATTTCTCATGAGCAAACCGTATGAATCTATCTAATGTCCATAAACGCTCTTGATATTCTTTAGGATAAAATTTATGTAACGGCTTTGGAACTACAAGAGTTAAATTCTCTTGATGCATTTCGTCCATTTGATTCTTTGATATCCCTTGTTGCAACGTTAAAAGATGTTTATGTGGAATTCTATTTGCCTCATTTAATACCTGTCTCCATCTATCCTTGCAAGTAGTCTTTGCCCCAAGCATAATGAGTTTATCATCTGGATAGCTCTCATCCTTATATTCTTTTGTAGAAGGTAAAAGAAAGTCCGGCTTCTTTTTTCCTTCTGTTTTTCCAGGGTTATCAAAAGGTAATCCAATTGAAGAAAAGATAAAATTAATATGATGTTCTAACGATCTCCCTGCACGACTTTTCCTTCTATTTAGGGCAGTATTTGCAAACTCAAGAAGCGGTTCAATATCTAAGAATGGTTTAACCAACTTATCTCTATAAATATGTCTTTCTAATAATCTAAAAACTGTATATTCTGTATCTACCCAATCCAACAAGTCTGTGTCAGGAGTAATTTTTTTCTTTTTGGAAAATTCCATAAATACATCTCTAGATATTTGAGACATTACAGCCGTTGTTGGAAACATTTCAATGCCTCTAATTAATTCATTAACTCGATCTTCTAATGTTGGAAAAACCTCTAATTTTTGCCCTGTATCTGTTCTGTAAACTGAAAAATTGTTAATAAGTGAAAGTGAAAAGGTATCAATAAAATCCTCGATTTCTTGTTCCGTATTAAATAGAAATACTTTATAGTCCTCTGGAGAAACAGGTATAAATACAATCAAGGCACCAACTACTTCTTGTTTTTCATATGGTGTATTTGTCCAAAATTGAGTTATACGGAATTCTTTTTTTGAAGTATAATACACTATTCTACTTTCAAAAGTTTTCCAATCATCAATGTGTATTTTTACTTTTCTATCTAAAATTCCTGTTGTAGGCATTGGAATATCAAAAAACATACTCCACGAGTTTTTATTTAGATAAATTCCTTCTTGATGTGCTCCGTTAATCCCAACATCATTTGCCGAAATAAACTTACAAAAAAAGTGACCGTTTCTATTAGCCACTTCAATTGCATTCATTAATATTTCATTTTCCTGCATGCGTCAACACCTTTTTCCTCTCAACTTGTAGTAGTTCATCCTTTTCAATTGCTTGAATCATCTTTTCAGCAATTAATCGGACAACTGGAACTGCTACACTATTGCCAAATTGTTTATAAGCCGCAGTATTACTCACTACAATTTTAAATGTATCCGGAAATCCTTGCAAGCGGGCACATTCAGTTGGTGTTAATCTTCTTGGATTTTTCCCTTCCTGTGGTATTAATATTTCAGAACCATCTTTATAATAACGAGCCGACAATGTTCTGCTATAAGAATCTAAATCAGCAAGTCCATAACCGAATCCATTACCTTTTGCTTCGTGCTTTGCTTTATATGCTTGTAGATACTCCCACAATTTATCTGAAAGGGTGTATTTATCATCAAAAGTATCCTCTAGTATTGTTTTTAATGCAGGACCTTTACTAGGGATTATTGGAAAATCAAATTTCAAAGGTTTTTTAAAACCTACTATATATATACGCTCTCTGTTTTGAGGTACAAGACCCTTCGCATTCAAAACTTCGTCATAAATTGTATAGCCCAATTCATTTTCTAGAACATTCTTAATCACTTTGAACGTTTTACCTTTATCATGACTTCGTAGATTTTTCACATTCTCAAGTAAGAAGGCCTTTGGTTGTTTTTCTTTTATAATTCGGGCTATGTCAAAAAACAAAGTCCCTTGAGTTTCATCAAGGAATCCGTGTTGTCGACCTAAACTGTTCTTTTTAGATACCCCCGCAATACTAAACGGTTGGCAAGGAAATCCTGCAAGTAATATCTCATGATCTGGGATGTCTTTTTCATTTACAGAGCGAATATCTCCTACAGGTGTTTCTCCAAAGTTTGCATAGTAAGTTTCCTGTGCTTTTACATCCCATTCGCAAGAAAATACACATTGCCCATACTCTTCAAATGCTAACCTTATTCCACCGATACCAGCGAACAAGTCAATAAAACGATATAACATATTTATAATCTCCTTTCAACTTGTTCTTATAAACCAATTATAACAAAAAATCATTACTTTGAGTTGTATTATATGTTAAAATAATATAGTTACTTTTTTACAATCCTCAAGGAAAGTGTGATACAAGTGGCAAATGTTGCAATTTACTATCAAAAAGATGAAAATGAATCTTCAGAACATGCTATTCTCGATATCAAGAGATTGATACAATTATTAGAAACTCACCATTCAATTAAAGGTGTATTTATTGATAGGAATAAAGAAAGTATTCAATTAATGGATTTACTAAGTTCTCCCTTATCCGAAATTGATTTTGTTTACATTAACAACCCGATCAACAACGAGTTCGATAAGGAATTATTAAATCAACTATCGAGGAATGAGAATTTCAAAATAAAGTATTTTGATGATATATAGCTCACTACTGCTATGTCTTCTTAAAAATAATAACTTCTTACTTTAATAACAATTAAAAAGACTCCATTTTGTATAAATTGATTTAAATGAAGTCTTTTTAATTAAGTTTTTGATTTTATAACAAAATTTGAATACAATTTTCTGTGCTTTGTTCCACAAAGCCCCCCTCATAACTTCAAATATAAAACTTTTAGTTTATTAAATTCTCTTTGTTTAACCGGGAAAAATTCCAAGACTCTAAAACTTCAACTACTACTACGAGTTAAATCTTCTATTTGCATTTCCAATAGCATTATGTAAATATTTAGGTCAACAAGACATATAAAAATGAATTAAATGTATTAACTTTGGCAAAGTTGGCACTCATTCAGTTGCAAATTTATTATTCCTTATACATAAGAAGTAAAGTATTAATATCAATATCTATTCCACAGTTAGATAATCTAGTTATTCTCTTATTTAACAGTAAATCTAATATCCTTTCATATTCTAATTCAGTTGCATGATGTATTAACCTATGACAATTTGGACATATAGCCACAATATTAGCATGAGTATCTAAACTTGTATTAGGAAATTTATATTGAAACTTCATTGGAACAATATGATGAGCTTCCATATATGGTTTATTGTACTTTTTCGAAATAAAAGTAATGTGGTCTTCACTAACCTCACATTTAAAATCAGCTACTAATATAGACTCTGTTGCAACTTTAGGGTTTCTTCTATAACCACTTTTTTTATCTAGGATATTTTCAGAGAAATTCGGTTGCTTCACTTGGTCAACAATATTTATGGTTTTCTCTACATTATCTTTTAAAACTTCTTTTAAATACTCATCTATTTCTTCTAAATATGAATAGTCTTTATCACCTTCTTCTCTATCTAAACTATTCTTCAAATGGTTAAGGATCTTTATTATATTTACAATATCTCTACGTGAGGGTTTCTGAACTATGAGATTTTCTAAATATTCTACTGCATCTAGTAAAGATATACCATGAAAAATACCACGGTAGATTGCTCTATTTTTATTATTTTTTCCTTTAATTCCATAATAATAAAGGATATTTGCAGATATTCTTCCCTTAGTAGTACCATCTATCTTACCTAATAGTTCTTTATCTAATTGTCTATGGTCTTTATTTAAAAATAGATGATGATAAATAACTTCTTCCACTTTTTTTATACCAAATTGTTTTATTTCTCTATCTCTTCCTGAGCTTTCTTCCAATAAAGGGAATATTAAATTCTCTGACACTTTCATAAATAATCTTGTTCCTCCCTTTGGTTACTATGAATGGTTATCATTTATAAAATTAAGATATTTGATATAATGACATAGTCATATTAAATACTAATGCAAAAAAATTAATTTTTCATCTAACTTCTCCTTCTATCTATTCAAATATATAAAACCATCTGCTAACATATATAAAACATCTCTTTTTCATTTATTTATATATCAAAAATTTCAAACGGTCTATTCGACTGATAAAAAAATTATTTATAATTTTATAATTTTTATTTTTATTAACTAATAAAAATTCAATTTTATTGAACATCCCTCAAAAATATCCTCATTCTCACTTATGAGATTAGTCCATATACCGAACAATCTAATTCTTCCTTATGACTAGGATTTTTATCCCATTAATCTTTGTAGTATAGAGCAAAAAAGATACGCTGATTTTTTACTCTAACAGAATCAACACAGCGTTTTATATAAAGAGAATATCCAATATCAGATCGTGCTGTTGCCTACCTCTGATTTGGTCTGGATCACATAGCTGTTGCACGATACCAGTTGTTTCAAAAACTTATCTCAAATTTAGCTTGGGGATAAATTTTAAATGGTGATAGTACACCTAAAAATATAAGAAGCTAACACTCTAAGGGCAAGAGTGAAGGAAATATCGTCAAGTGCATTAGCGACTACTTTTAAAAGTAGGTCACTTGTTACATTTAGTCATTGGATTTTGTCTGCGGACATTGACCTCACTTCTCATTTTTAAAGTGAAGCTTACTTTAGAGTAAGCATAAGTGAGCTGCACCCGCTAAATTAGCGTTAAGCATAATTGCTTAAAGTTGTGCAAATGTATTACTTAACACTTTTAATACCGTTATGAAATTGTATAAGACCATATAGACAGTATGTATTATGAGAAAAGAACGCTTGCTATTGCAGGCTTTTTCTATATCTCACTATATAAATTTCATAAAAATAAGCTAATTTCACATATGGGTGAGGTCTGCCCTTTTTTATACAGCTATGAAGGAAGGAATGTTTTTTATCGGAAATCGGGGATGGATTAAAACAGAAAGAGAGATTCGCATTGCTATATCTACTAATGAAGATGTGTGCAATAAAGGAGCCTATTTAAACTTGATGTTGCAATTAAATAAAATTGCTAGACATGCAAAAGGTGTTAGTGTGAATAAAACACTACCTCAATACTACAATCATATGGACTTATTTTTCCGCTTCGTAGCGGACAACTATAATTTAAAAACTCTTGCTAACATTCAAAATAAGCATCTCGTAGATTATGTAAGTGAACGACAAAGCGAGGGCAAATCCGCTTCTACAATTAAAAATGATTTAGCTGCTATCAGATATTTTCATGATCAAATCCCTAACCCTCGTTATCAGCTAAGTAGCAATCAAATTTTAAGCGAAAATTATAATGAATTCCATTTAGAAAGGAGGCGCTTTGGTGGAGTTGATCGTCGTCCTACCGAACTGGAATATCAAGCCTTAGTAACATTGGCACAACAATCTAATTCTTCTTCCTTTGCACTTATTATTATGCTGTGCCGTGAACAGGGCTTACGTGTACATGAAGCGGTTAGACTAAGCCGTGTGGATGCTGAAAAAGCATTACGTGAAGGCTTTCTAACCGTTAAAGGAAAAGGTGGACTAATACGACAAATTCCCTTACAAACACAATCCTTTAGCGTTTTACAAGATGCAATGCAACAGGTCAATCGCGGAGAGAAACTTTTTGTTTTGCGAGATCAGAAAGCGCATCAAGTAATTCAACGTGTGCAAGATTTTATTAGGAATAATCGCCAAAAAGTATTAGACCCACTCAATACTCGGCCAAAGGGTGTTGAAATTACAATGCATAGTTTTAGACATGCCTATGCAAAAGAACAATATGAATTATTTATTGAAAAAGGTTATACAGAAGGAGATGCACGATTAGCAGTCTCTAAATTAATTGGTCACAACCGTGAGGATGTTACACGAATTTATTTAGCTGAATAAAATTTGTAATTACCTAGTAATATCATTTTTTGCAGATATAATGTTTTAAAATATCAAAGGATGTGGTTAAAATACGAAATCAACATGAAGAAAATGAACAAATTGTAGAACTAGAAAAGAAAATTAATTCGTTGGAACGCTTACTAAAAATTGAAACATATCGATTAAAAGAAGCAGTTGGAGCATGGAGACGTAAAATTGAGGGAAGAGGGTTACGTAAAGACTCTATTAGAGAAGGCTTCAATGCTGAAAGAGGAACACATTATAAAGTATTTGTCTTAGATTTACCAGGGGATTTAGAGATTGAGTTTGTGTTAGATATTATTAAAAATGAAATGTTAGAAGACTTATATCCCTTTACTTTTCGAAAGGTTGATTTTTCACGCCGCTATAAAGGTTGGTTAATGGAAGTAGAAAGAACTTTAAATAAAGAAATGCAATTAGAAACAGATTTTTTAATGAAATACTATAGTCAAAATTAAAAACTCTTTTTCCATAAAATCAAAACAGAATAATACAAAACACAAAGAAAGATTATTCCATCTCTTTATGTTTTGTATTATTTAGTCATAAATAAGGTATAAGGCTTTCCATCAAAATATAACTCTCTGTTAATCCTGATATCTCTAAGTGGATTTTAAATTCAATATAAAAGTATTTATAAACTCTCTATTTCTTTCAGTAAACTCCATTTTCTTAGTAGTTTCTCTCTCAATTTCTTTATATAGTAGAAAGAGTTCTTTTTCTAAATTACTTTTACGTTCTTGTTCAACAATAATTTCGTTTTTTAAATCTTGGATTTGTTTAATTAAATTTGATGTACATTCACTATCTCTTACATCCAATGGACTGTTATTTAATAACCTTTTAAATAAGCCATTCTTTGTTTGCTTTATAAAATCTTTATGCTCATGAATTTTCAAACAATAGTCATTTTTCAACAACAAAATATTAAAATCACTTTCAAGATAAAGTAACTTTCTTAAACATATATTTATCTCTTCGTTTATCCCAAAAGCTTTCTTATGCAATATATATAAGGACTGCTCTATTCTAAAAATTTCTTCCTGATTTTCATTCCAAGACAATATTACTTTTTCAATTATCCTCATTTTTTTATTTAATACTATGACTTCTTGATTGGTTTGCATATTCCCTTTTTCAAACTTAAAAAGGAAGCCAATATATCGATCTAGTCTTTTTATTGCATTCTTTATTAATTTAATTTCTTTTTGATAACTATCAACGCTTTCATGTAACAATTGCTTAACATTATTCAAATTTTTACCTTGCCTCTTTAAAAACTGCTGCACTAAATACAATTTATAAATACTTATATAATTAAACTTATAGTTTCTCCCCTCTCTTACATTCTCAAGATACTCAAATTTACAAAGGTTTGTAACATAATAGCGGAAACTACTAACATTCATATTAAGCATTGTAGAGACTTCTAATGAAGTATAAAACCTTTTAGCATTTAAAGTTTTAATAAACTCAGGAAAAAGCACCTCTTCCTTATAACCATACTTTTTTAGTGCATTATAGATTTTATCTTCTAAAAATAAGGATTTAAATTTCTCAATTTCTATGTTGTCATTATTCAATTACGTCACCTCTTGTATACAAGGATTTCCAAATTGAATTTACAAGTTATAAAAAAAGCAGTTTTTTAGAAGATTTTACTTACCAAAAAACTGCACAATTAAATACTATTTAAAAGGTTATATTTGTTATAGTCCCTTTTCCACGAATATATAATTCACTATTCTTAGCTTCTTTAATAGCTTTATTTACTATTGATTCATATTGTTTAGTAGGTACACCCTCATATTCTAAATTTATCCCCACGTAAGGAACACGATAGCCTTTTGCTTCTACTAACGTACCTAGTTCTTTAAACAATTCAGACGTAATATCTTCATGTGCTAAATTTCGTGTAGCCGCTTCATCCCCTAAACTCTCTACAATTTTGTATACATCCATCGTGAGTTGACCTTTAAAAAGTGCTTTCATCGTTTATCGATCCCCCTGATATTTTTTCTCTGAGTACAATCCCATCTAAAAAGCCTTGCTTGTATATATCTTGAAATAATAAGTGCTGATAATTAAGAATTGATATCTGTATCGACTCAGAAATCTCTTTAACTTCTATTTCACTTATACCTGAAAGAGTTTTGGATAATTTCTGTTTAATATCTTTAATCATTTCATTTTGGTGATTCCTAAAACCTTTATTATGATAAAGCACATCAATCCTTTCATCTATTAATAAAATAAGTGCCGATTCAAAGTTTCCGATAACGTTCAACCCCATTCATTACTTATTATGTATATTTACATTTTAAGTATAATTTATTTTCTATTGATTGTAAAATACAATAACTGTACGATTAATTAAACGATAAAAGTGGAGTTGAAATAACATATATGAATAACTTGCAAATAGGACAGTTAATACGTTCATTACGCAAAGAAAATAATTTAAGTATGAGTGATCTTGCTCAAAAATTAGATATTTCTCAAGCATCTATTTCACGGATAGAAAGCGGCATTCAGGAAGCGAATTATACACTGTTAGGTGAAATTTGCGAGCAATTCGGACTAACGCTTAGCTCATTCTTTTTATTACTGGAAAACAAAGTTGATACAACTATTAAGATTCCACAAGATAAATTTCTACAAAGTGAAAATATAGATGATGAATTATTTAATATCATTAGAAATTTATCAGAGGAACAAAAAAAGGGATTATATGTACTATTGCTTCCCTATATCAGATAAATTTCCATAAGAAAAACCTTAGTTTCTCGTATTCAAACGAAATCTAAGGTTTTTAAATTGCCTTTTAAATGTTTTATAAATTTATATCTCATTGTATTTAGTATTTTTCCCAGCAAACTTTTCAATTGGATATTTTTCATTATTTTTTTGAAGTTTATTATTTATTATTTTTACTAAGTCCAAATCCGTTTCATTCGCAAACAATATCGCATAAATCAAAACATCCGCTAGCTCCTCCTTCATCTTATCTAAATTCTTTTTAACTGCTTCCTCACTCGTTTTCCATTGAAATAGCTCTAATAATTCACTTGCTTCTAATGATATGGAGAGTGCTAGATCCTTAGGATTATGGAATTGCTGCCAGTTACGTTGGTCTCGGAATTGCAAAATACTTTTACGTAGTTGTTCTAACTCACTCATAATATTCACCTGCTTTTTGATATTCTAAAAGTTTATTGCGCAACGCTTCATCACTTGAATAAATGTACAGACCCCTAATTCCACGCTTCATCAAGATATTGATTGAATTTAGGACGATTTTTTCCTTTGCTTCATTTACATTTTCAATTCCGTCTATACCTGTATATGCACCTTTATCCATATACTTACTCGTATCAATGCTGATTTCATCTTTAACAGCGTCATATTGAACAGATGGCCCAAGCACGACACCAACATAATTTAAATCAAAGCCCTGTATTGTATAAATTGATCCAGCCTCGTGAACGGTTTCTGCTTTTTCTGCCCATGTATATTTCGTACTTGTTGTATTCCAAGGCAGTTGGTATTCACCATTGGATTCTTTCACGTAGTAGGTCCCACCATCTTTTTTATGTATGTAATCAAACGTTGATACAACACGACTTAAACCGTGCTGAGTATTTTGGGATTTAATTTCATCATGCATGTCCTTCAAAGTTTCAAATACTTTAAATTCATAGTTTTTATCTTTAGGAAGTGGCAATAATTTTTTTCGTTTGAATTCGTTTATCCAATTGATTACGTCATCATTTGCTTGCATGCGAAATTGATTTGTTAACTGGTATTCTTCGTGAAAAGTACTTAATTTCTTAAGCCCTTCTAGTGTTGCTGCTCCCCATAGACTCTTCAGTTTTAATACTTGATCTTGATCATAAATAATGACAACTACCTTTGCTAGCTTCAAAAACTCCTCTAAATGATTATTGCCGTGGAATCCATTATAAGTATCTGGCTTTGTTAGCAATAAATGTGCTTCATCTACGAAAATGATATCAGCCTTTTTTCCCTCTTTTTGCAACTTATTAATCAGAGATGTAGGTTTTGCAAAGTTTTTCCCTTTTAAATGTTTCACTTGTTTTGCTATGTTTTTATATGTTTTAAACATTTCCTCATGGTTCACAGCTAAATAATTTTCTGTACGATATAAATTTGAAGATGCTTCTTCTACTCTTTCTTGAATCGTATTGAAAATAGAACTTAACACAACGCTTTTTCCAACGCCCGCTTCACCTTCAATGATTAATAGACTTCCATATTCACTTGTGTTTTGAGTAACTCGTTTCTCGCAAAACTCGAGTACTTTATCTTTTAATTCAAGTTGTTCTAAAGATAAATCTTTGAAAGGAGATAATTTAAAAATATCTTTGTTTTCAATTACATGTAACTCATTGTCAACAAGCTTTTGTTCATATAGTTTTTGCCAAAGTTCTTTAAATAGTTGTTGATCGTAATAAGTTTTATTGTAGTAGTTATGAGTAAAATCGTTAGCCGTCTTACTTTTATTTTGAAGCGTATATTTTTCATCACCAAGGAAATAGTTAATCAGTTTTGTCTCTAGATGAAAGGTTGCTGATCGATTAAAGTGTTCGTGCTTAATCAAATTTACTTGTTGAATATTTTTACGTGCTTTTAAATGAGCTTTCATACGATTTTTAAAATAAACCGTTTCACCAATATAAGCTTCTTTATTGCCATTCAAAACATAAATAACTGGATAATTTAAATACTGCTCTTTGTTGTTGATTTGATTGATGCTTTTTTGTATAAAAGGCCATGATAGTATTTCGATAGCTGTCATTTCTTTTCTCCTTATCACAATACTACGTATATATAATTTAATTAGTCATAATTTATGTTACTATTTTATCATAATTATCCCTTTTTACTTGTAATAGGCTTCTGATCAAATGGAAGCTAATATTTTCGCACCACTTATACTAGGGGTTAACTTAGCATACCTTACAGGTACATAAACACCCTATTCTCTATCTGCTACTTTAAATCCTTCAGCTATTACCGGCAGTTACTAGAACCCTCTATAATGGTGTTGAAATGTTTAATAACTGCAAATCGCAATGGGGGGGATACATCACTATCACACTTTTTTATTTATGTGTAAAACCTGCAAAAAACCATTTGATGGGGAAAAGTTAATTTCCATGTTTTTGATGGATAATTCATTTGTTGTTTATTTCCTATAAAAAAAGATATAATACTAGTAAAGAAAGGCAAACGGAGGGATTTTTATGACAAGATTTTCAAAATCGTTAGAAGCCCGTATGAAAGAACCAGAGCTTAATCTGAATTTTTCAAAGACCGTTCAACCTAACAAAAAACTAATTAAGAAAAATGAGGCTGCCTACAACCAGGCAAAAGAAAATTTTTATTTGGCACAAGACAAATAAAATAAATTCATTCCTTACCTTCTAAATAGGTAAGGTTTTTTTTATAAATAATTTTAATCTAGATGTTATTCAATATTTAAGGAAGTATATCGAAAGCTTCACAAGAAATTTTACTATCAATTCATCTTAATCATGTTGATAATCTTCGGATAAATCATTTTCAATATAAGAAATAAGTATGAGAATATCTCGTACTCTAAGCTCAGTAGAGTCCTGAGCTATACAATAAGGATAATTTTTAATTAGAAAAACCTTAGTTTCTGCATTAAACAGTAAACTAAGGTTTTTGAATAGAGCTATTAAAACTGATAGGTGAATTTAAATTCAGTATTACTTTATACTTCATATATTTATTAAATCTTTCAATGTCTTATCGTTTAATCGGTAAATAACAGACATAATTCCTCATCTATTTGCTCGTTCTCAATGTTTTCTACATCTTTTTCCATTGAAAACACCGCCTCTTATAAAATATTAGGACTACTCATATTTCATCATAGTTATGTTTTGTTTCATTTTTTAAAATGAAAATGCGTCTCATAAATATGACCCCCTAATTCAAACTTTTTGCGCAATAGGAGGTCATTTGATAAATATTCAGTTCTGTTAAAACTAGGTTTTATAGATCTTAGCATACTGTCTTTAATTTTTCAACTTCTATCAAAAGAAATAAATAAAATTTACTCTTAAAAAAATAAAATTTGGCGGGTATATTGTTTAGACAAAAAGCAAAGGAGCCAACAAAATGACAGAACAAGAATTTAAACAATATCTAGAAGAGTTGAAAAATGAAATAATTACAGCTATTACTAAACAATTATCCAAACCTGAGAAACAGTTACTAACTATTAGAGAAGCGGCTGAATATTTAGGAGTATCGTATAACACCTTTCAAAAATTCAAATGTGAAGGGCTAAAAGTATTTGAAATCGATGGTACTAAACGAATCTATAAACAAGAATTAGATAAATTTATAGAAAAAAATAGCTACTAGCAAACGGAGAAGTTATTATGGCAAAAATTAAAGCAATTAAATCATATAAGTTAGTATCAGGAGAAACAAGATATAAATTCAAGATTTATCTAGGAACCGCTTCTACCGGTAAACGAATTGAAACTACTCGACGTGGCTTTAAAACAATAACAGCTGCAACAAATGAATATTTACGACTTAAAATAAAATTTAAAGAAGGTTATCGCCCTGAAAAAAAGACATTTAGTGATATTTATAATGAATGGTTATCAATTTATCAAAAATCCGTTAAACCTTCTACCTATCATAAAACAAAGCAACTTTTTCTGGATCATATTCTGCCTTGTTTAGGTCACATTAAAATGCAATCTATTACTTACAAACATTGCGAAAATGCAGCATACATTTGGTATGATCAATTAAAAAAACACAAAACAGTTGAACATTATGCAGCCAAAGTATTTGATTATGCGATGAAATTAGATGTTATTGAACGAAATCCAATGAAGGCAGTTACGACACCCATTAAAAAGCAAAAAGAATCCACCAAAGACTACTATAACCGTGAAGAACTAATAGAGTTTTTAGAAGCTACTAAAAATGAAGATATAAAAAAATATGCATATTTACGGCTTCTATGCTATACAGGTATTAGGCGTGGAGAAGGTTTTGCCTTACAATGGAATGACATCAATTTTGATATAAAGGAAATTACAATAAACAAAGCTGTTACCTATGATGAAAATGGGAAACTAATAATTTCTTCCACTAAAACATCTGATCATAGACTATTAAAGATTGATGATCGCACACTTGAAATTTTAAATGAGTGGAAAACAATTCAATCCGTTTTGCATTATAATTTAAGTACCGATAGCCTTGTATTTTCTGATAAGAAAAATAATATTACTTATCCATCTAAGGCTTGGGACTGGTGCAATAATATCCAAGAAAAATATAAACTCAAAAAGATTTCTCCCCATGATTTAAGACGTACACATGCAACAATGTACTATATAAGTGGTGCAACACCATATGAAATAAAGAAAAGGTTAGGTCATAGCTTTAAAGATATTACTTCAGATGTTTATATTATCGAAACGGATGAAATCAAGACTAATGCATTTAAAAATTTTATTCAATATATGAACTATTAGAACAAGTTTTTTAGCTTGTTCTTTTATTTTTCTATAAACTCTAATTTGTCTTTAAACGCTATAAATAATATGATAAGTATGTAAGGTACTACTCACCTTACACTCTGTCTCCGTAAGCAGTACAGAGGAGGAATTACTTTGGCGAGAAATCCCCAAATCAAAGAGTACACATTAAAAGTTGGCGAAAAGCGTTTTATGTTTAAGTTTTACCTTGGTACAGATTCATTAACTGGAAAGCCTTTAACTACTACTCGACGTGGCTTTAAATCACGTAAAGAGGCGCAAGATGCTATGAATCAGTTACAGCTCGAGGTATACAGTGGCACATATAAAAAACAACAATATGAAACGTATCAAGATATATATAACATGTGGGTTGAGCAGTACGAAAACGGCGTTGAAGAAAGTACATTTGTAAAAACTATCGGTATTTTTAAAAATCACATTTTACCTGCTATGGGTAGTTATAAAGTTGACAAGATTGATATTGCAACTTGCCAAAAGCATGTAAATCAGTGGGCTAAGAAGCTAAAGCGGTTTCGCATGGTAAAGTCATATGCTGCAAAAGTTCTCGATTATGCGATTAAACATGGCTATATTGATAAAAATCCTTTTACATTGGTTGAGATGCCTAAAAAGCGCAAGCAAATCGTTTTAGATGAGGCAGAATTTGAAAACTTTTACGAACGAGAACAATTAATAAAACTGCTTCAATGCTTTGAACAGCAAGATAATCTAATGGTTTATACAATATTTCATGTATTAAGCTATTCAGGTATGCGAAAAGGCGAGGTATTAGCACTGACGTGGAATGATATCAACTTTGAACGAAGTGAAATTCGTATTAACAAAGCGATTTCACGCGGCAAGGATTGTCAATTGTATCTAAAGACAACTAAAAATGGTGTAGTGCGAACAATTAAAATGGATGAAACGTCCATGTCTTTACTATTAAAATGGAAGTTACAGCAAAGTAAGATTTATTTAGAAAAAGGCATTAATACATCTAATAAAAAACAACTCGTATTTAGCAATAAACATAACCGCTTCATCCAACCTGTTCAAACGCAAAAGTGGCTCCATAAAGTAATTGATAAATACAAACTTCAGCCTATTACTACACATGGTTTACGACATACCCATTGCTCATTATTATTTGAAGCGGGTGCAAGTATTAAAGAAGTACAGGAAAGGCTAGGACATACAGATGTTAAAACGACAATGGACATTTATACGCATGTAACCAAGAAAACCAAAGCTAGCACAATTGAAAAGTTTGATGCATACATCAATTCACGCTAATTCTTTGACCCAATTTTGACCTAGTTTGACCCCAAAAATGACCCAAAACCGTTTGATATCAGTTGAAAGTTTTTGAAAAAAAAAAAGCGCCAAACCCTTGATATATCAAGGAATTTGACACTTTTTGAAACTATATTGTTTCCAATGTATGGAGACGGCGGGAGTCGAACCCGCGTCCAGAAACTCCAATACTTCAGCTTCTACGCGTGTAGTTTGCCTATTTACGATTCACGTAACATTATGCCGACAAACAGGCGTCCTGTACGCTAGCCTGGAA
>Ga0213823_1000136_pt1 | contig 76424 bp, 62 predicted proteins | sample MC6MC0907MG_FD_179887 | JGI IMG/M metagenome (GOLD analysis project Ga0213823, IMG submission 179887) | Enriched soil aggregate microbial communities from Iowa State University, Ames, United States - MC6-MC0907-MG | ecosystem: Environmental > Terrestrial > Soil > Unclassified | place: USA: Iowa... | reverse complement strand
TAGCTCAAATTGTTTTGCTGGCATCATGTTTGATGTCCAAAATTTTTGTTTTGTTCACTAACCGAAGCTAGCTACTTAAAACCTTATTGATTACGTTTTGCTTGTTCAGTTTTCAAGGTTCATGTTTTGCTTTATTTTAGCGTGTCACCCTGGCGACTTGTATAATACTACACCCTTATTTTTAAAAGGTCAACACTTTTTAATAAAAAACTTTATTATTTTTATTACCAAAGTAAAACTTCCTATATTAATAACTATAAAATCTATTCACAAGCTCGTTCAATATTAGACCATGAACTAGAAAATAATTTTATCATAATTTCCTACAAAAAAATAATAGATCTTTAAAAAAACAAAAAACTCGGTAAAGAAACCGAGTTTTTAAAATGGGAAAAAGAACGGGATGGCTATCATCATCACAATAAACATAACAAGCTGTAACGGAACCCCTATTCTTACGAAATCCATAAATTTATAGCCCCCCGCCGTCATTACCAGTGCATTCGTAGGGGAAGCAATTGGCGTAGCAAATGCCATACTTGCTGCAACTGCGACTGCAATCATAAATGTTGTGGGACTAACCTCCATTGCAATGGCTGCACTCATGGCAATGGGTGCAAACAATACAGCAGTTGCCGTATTACTAATAAATTGACCGAAAATAGCTGTCAAAATATAAACTCCTATGAGTACACCGTATGGTCCGAAACCACCTAAAGCATTAATAATACCATCAGATAAAATGGTCATGCCCCCTGTTTTTTCTAACGCTGTCGCCATTGGTAACATGGCAGCCACTAACACAATACTTTCAAAATTCATATTGCTATAGGCATCTTCCATGTTTCTCAAGCAGCCTGTTAAAATCATAAGTACAGCACCAATCATCACAGAAATGACAGCAGGGAAAACTTCAAATGCCATCAAAATAATCATGAATAACATAATAATCCCCGCAATTCCAGCTTTGCCTGTAGCTGCTGCCACACTTGCGTGTTCTTTCGGCTGTCCTACAACCACGACATCTTGCGTTTCTCTTGCTAACAAAAGAATTTCATCCCATGCTCCCTGTACTAATATTGCGTCCCCAAATTTTAATTTGTGAGACACCATATCCTGAAGCTTGTAACCACCCTTACGATTAATACCAATGATATTTAGATTGTATTTTTCCCGGAACCCAAGGGAACTAACCGTTTCATTGATAAAGCTGGAATTCGGGGTAAGCAATACCTCTGCAATACCCAGATGCTTCGATACCAATTCATCGGCTTCTCCTTCAACTAATCCTTGCATCTCAAGATGATAATCCTCAACAAAACGCCGAATATCCTCTATTTCTCCTTGAACATATAACTCATCCTTGGCATGAATGACACTAGTTGGTCCTGCCATTTCTTGATAAGTCATCGGTAGTAAATTAATGCCCTCCTGTGATTTCCGATGAATTTTCATCATACAAAGCATATACTTAGCTGGTAGTTTTAATTCCGCTAACGATGTTTCAATAATAGATGACTCCTCAGGAACGGAGATTTTAAATAGACGATTATTTAAATCATATTGTTTAATAATTTTTTTCGGTGAAAGTTTATAGCCTTCATTAGTCTGTGTACGGTTTTGATCCTTTGGTAATAAAATATTTCTTACAAGTACTAAATAGGAAATGCCAGCAATCATCCCCACGATACCAATAGGAGTTACTTCAAAAAAGCCAAGTTTGTTATAGCCTCGATCAACCAATAACTGACTGACAATTAAATTGGTTGGGGACGCAATCAGTGTCATCAGACCAGAAAGACTTGCTACATAGGAGAGTGGTAGTAGAAATTTAGAAGGGCTGACTTTCATACTTATTGCTATACTTACAACGATTGGCATCATTAAGGCGACAGTACCCGTATTACTCATAAATGCACCAACCGACCCTACAATAATAAGCAGTAGCACAAATAACTTCAGCTCACTATTGCCTGACCATTTTAGTAAGAGTTGCCCCGCCATGCCTGCCAGGCCCGTACGTAAAATCCCTGCACCCACGACAAATAACCCTGCAATCATTAAAACTACAGAGTTTGAAAAACCAGCTAATGCCTCCGAGGGCGTCAAAATATCCATAATGACAAATGCTAATAGTGACACAATTGCTACAAGATCTGCTCGTATTTTATTGGTCACAAATGCGAAAATTGTTGCTCCTAAAATAAGAAATGTTAATGTAAGCTGCACATTCATGAATTCCTTTCTAACATTAATCATTATTAAAAATTGACAGCAAAAAATTGTACTTCATTACTATTTTTATTATAGCTTACCCTGAGCTCTATATGATAAAATTCACCATCTTTTCAAAATTAAAATAAGTGTGGTAGTCATCCACACTTATAATGATAGCTTCACTATTTTATTTTTGGTAAAGATGATGTTCTTTAATATAGTTGTAACAAGCAGTAGGCAAGAGGTATCTCGGTTCTCCTCCCATTGCGAATTCTTCTCGAATATAGGTAGAGCTAATTTCCATCGCTAGCCCTTTATCTATAAGATGAAATCTTCCATCATCATTATTTCTTAAAATCGGAGAACGACTAATGGTTGATAGCATATCAATGCCATGTCGTGCCATTACAATAAATTTATTCTCCGCTACTAATGCGTCGCCCTTTTTCCATAAACCTGCACCAATATCCACTAGTAAATCAGCACCCATAATAAAATGCACCTCATCCTCTGGGTTCTTCTCTCTAAAGTATTTCATAGTGTCATATGTGTAGATATTCCAGCCTTCTTGATCCATCTCATAGGAATCTGCGATAAAACGATCGTCCTTAGCAATAGCTAACTGAAGCATATTCCAACGATGTGTATCAGCTGTTTTGATGGTTTTATCTTTGCGTTTATTTGAACAAGGCAAAAAAATAACCTTATCTAACTTACACCGATGTGCTACAGTGCTTGCTGTCCAAAGATGGACATTGGTAATGGGATCAAATGATGAACCATAAATACCTATTCTCGCCATCGTCTCTACCTCCTAGCAGTTACTTTTAAATACGTTGTGAAACCTTTTCTTTTATTGCCTGTATGCTTGCCATTTTATTGTCCCAACATACTTGACTTAAATCGACTGGATATTCTTCAGGATTCATTGTTCGTTTATACTCACACCACAATAAATGTAAGTTTTCCTGTACATATTTTTGTATTTCTTGAATAGTTGGCTCCTCATAAACAATATTTCCATTTTCTATAATACTTTCATGTAACTCTTTGGCCGTAAAATTTGTAACAAATTTACTAATATACGTATGAATAGGGTGGAACATTTTCAATCTTTCTTCTTGCTGTATGTTTTCATTATCTAACGCAATATAATCTCCTTCAGCATGACCATTCTCCGCATTAATAATACGGTAAACACGTTTACGTCCAGGTGTAGTCACTTTCTCAGGATTTGCTGAAATTTTAATGGTATCAACTAGTTCTCCACTTTCGTTTTCTATCGAAACTAATTTGTATACTCCACCAAGAGCTGCTTGATCATAGGCTGTAATCAGCTTAGTTCCGATTCCCCAAGCATCAATTTGCGCCCCTTGTGACTTTAAATGCATAATTGTATATTCATCCAAATCATTCGAAGCCATAATTTTAGTTGCAGTAAATCCTGCATCATCTAGCATTTTCCTTGCCTGTTTTGAGAGATAGGCTAAATCTCCACTGTCTAAACGGATACCAATAAAATTAATTTGATTCCCTAGCTCCTTCGCTACGCGGATAGCATTAGGAACACCAGAACGTAGTGTGTCATAAGTATCTACTAGGAAAACACAGTCTTTATGGGCTGCTGCGTATTTTTTAAACGCAGTATATTCATCTCGATAGGTTTGAATCATCGCATGGGCATGTGTTCCTGACACAGGAATACCAAATAATTTTCCTGCTCTTACATTGCTTGTTGCAGAGAATCCACCTATATAAGCAGCACGAGTTCCCCAAATAGCAGCATCAAATTCATGTGCGCGGCGGGTTCCAAATTCCATTACAACATCCTCACCCGTCACTTGTTTGATACGTGAAGCTTTTGTCGCAATCAGTGTTTGGTAATTAACGATATTTAACAACGGCGTTTCAATTAATTGAGCCTCTGCTAATGGTGCTTCAATTCGCAGGATAGGCTCGTTTGCAAAGACCAGTTCTCCCTCTCTCATCCCCTTAATTGTCCCTGTAAATTTAAGTTCTTTTAGGTATTCAAGAAATTCCTCGGGATACTTCCCCTCTTCTCGTAAATATTGAATATCGCTTTGAGAGAAACCAAAGTTATTAATAAACTCAATCACTTTTTTCAATCCAGCGAAAACTCCATAGCCATTACCAAATGGAAGCTTTCTAAAATATAGTTCGAAAACAGCTTTACGTTGATGAACACCATCTTGCCAATAAGTTTGAACCATATTAATTTGGTATAGATCCGTGTGTAACATGAAACTATCATCTACATATTTCATATTTTCTCCTCCATTCATGTCAAATAATAGTGGCACCTAGAGTATGCTCGAAATGATTTAACGCCCACTCATGTCCTGCTTCATTAAAGGAGGCGACAGCATTTTTATGAATGACGATATCGAACCCTTTATTATAAGCATCTACTGCTGTATGAAGAACACAAATATCTGTACAAACGCCGATTAAATGCAGCTCAGCAATTCCTCTTTCACGCAATTTCAATTCTAAATCTGTTCCTGCAAAAGCAGAATAACGCGTTTTATCAATGTAATAGACGAAATCTTGGTCTTTATTTTCTTCATATAATGAGTTTAATGCACCATATAACTCTCTACCTTCTGTATGACGAATATTATGAGGTGGGAATAGCTTTGTTTCTGGATGATAAACATCTCCCTTTTCATGAACATCTATCGCAAATACTGTAAAATCCCCCCTCTTAATAAACTCCTTTGTTAAATCAACATTTGCACGTTCAAGCAATTGCCCAGGCTCTCCGCAAGTAAGAGCCCCATCCGTCGCTACGAAATCCACTGTATAATCAATATTAATTAATGCACGCTTTTTCATCATTTCATCACTCCAGTTTTTAATTAGTAATACTTAAATTACAAATTACTTTCTTTAAAAATAATCAGGAAAGACGGATCTTTCCTAATGATATATAGACTCTACCATTTCGAAATCATTAAATGTATAGAGCTGGGAAGGCCGGAACGAATTTCTTTTTGTTTTCTTTGGTTTTCCTTCTTCATCCAATGCTTTTTCGATAAATGGTAATTTAGGTGCTTTTGTAAAGAATACGGAATCGTTAGAGATTCGTGGATCTTCTCCAACTGTTAGAAGTACTCGTTGCAATTCTGATAATGTAAACTCTTGTGGTAAAAAGTTTTTAGCAACAGTTGTCTGAATCATATCCCTTTTAATAAAATGCAACGCATCGGAAATGATTTTTCGGTGATCGAAAGCTAATGGAAGCGTAAATACACTTTCTATATCAAACAGTTCTACATCGTCTGCATCATCATTCGCTTGACGTTGCTCAATATATGTCTCAGGAACAATGGCATAAAATGCATTTGAAATCATCCAACCACGTGGATCTCGATCGATCTCATCATAAACACCAAAATGTTGAACATGTAAACCTTCTACATTTGTTTCTTCTTTTAATTCTCTCTTTGCTGCGATAAAGGCAGTTTCTTTTTGATTTGCATCTACAAAGCCCCCAGGAAGTGCCCATTTTCCTCCTTCAATATTGGGATTTCCTTCAGCATCCCTAGTAGCACGCTTAATTAACATAATCTTTAGCGTCATGTTTGGCGGTGCTTTTTCCTCTGTTTTCTCTGAGGTAATTGTAAAAATAGCAATATCTGCGGTATATCCATCAGGTGTTTGATATTTTGAAGAATCATAATGTGCAAGCACTTCTTCTTCGGTACGAAATTTTGTCATTGTATAACCCCTTCTATAATTACAAGGTTCAAGTAATTTGTAATTCTATAATTACTATTTATTAGAATTATAATCTTTCATCAAAGCATTTGCAACTAATTTATAAAAAAAAGCATAAATAAAGCTACTCCGCCTTATTTATGCCCATTATTATTATTGATCTTTCAGCAGAATTCCGTTTTGTACAACAACTTGCCCATTTTTGATTACTGTATGTGTATGATTCATACCGTAGAAATATTGCAGTTGCTTGTAATTAGCAACATCAAGGATAAGTACGTCAGCTTTTTTATGTGCTTCAAGGGAACCAATTTGCTCGCCTCGATTTAGGGCATATGCTGCATTAATTGTTGTTGCCGTTAATACTTCCTCCAATGTCATACCCATATGCATGCAAGCTAAATTCATAATGAAGGGTAGGCTCATTGTTGGGGATGACCCAGGGTTAAAGTCTGTTGATATCGCCACAGGCACTCCCTCGTCAATCATTAGACGCCCTCTTGCAAAAGGTGCACGTAAAAAGAATGCAGTACCTGGCAGCAATACAGCAATTGTACCCGCTTCAGCCATTTTTCGAATTCCCTTATCAGAAGCAACTAACAAATGCTCCGCAGAAATGGCCTCTACTTCCGCAGCCAGCTCGGCGCCTTGATAAGGTTCGATTTCATCCGCATGTATTTTTGGGGTTAAGCCTAGTGCTTTTCCAGCCTCTAAAATGCGTCGTGATTGTTCGGGTGTAAAGACGCCTTTTTCACAAAATACATCATTAAATTCAGCCAACTCTAGTTCTGCTACTTTTGGCAGCATCTCATGGACCACCACATCCACAAATTCATCCTCACGCCCCTTATAATCACGAGGAACTGCATGGGCTCCCATAAAGGTGCTAATGACATCAATATGATGTGCATCTTGTAATTCTTTTGCGACCTCTAGCTGTTTCTTTTCCGTTTCCCAGTCCAAGCCATACCCTGATTTTGCTTCAACTGTTGTTACACCATGCTTTAAAAATACATCTAAATGCTGCATCGTTTTTTCATATAATTCATCAAAGCTTGTTTCTCGTGTACGCTTTGTTGTAGCATGAATGCCACCGCCTGCATTCATGATTTCCATATAGGTAGAACCATTTAATCTCATATTAAACTCTTGCTCGCGTGTTCCACCATGCACCAAATGTGTATGACAATCCACTAAGCCAGGCATAACAATCTTACCAGTAGCATCAATCGTTTCTGCCTTCTTTATTAATTCTGGGAAGTCAGCTTCTAGTTGCTCATACGCTCCTACTGCTACAATACGCTCTTCTTCAATTAGAACACTGCCATATTCTATTACTGCAATTTCCTGCATTTGTTCTTTTGTACGTGGTCCTTGTACATTACTTTTCAAGGTAATTACTTCATTTGCATTTTTTATTAGAATGGTCACTTCACATCACCCTTTAACATTGGTATATGGACACCTTTGTTTTTTGCTGTATTGATAGCAATATCGTAGCCTGCATCAGCATGACGAGCAACGCCCATTCCAGGGTCTGAAACTAATACACGTGCAATTTTTTCAGCGGCAAGCTCTGATCCATCTGCTACTAAGACTTGACCTGCATGCTGTGAATAACCCATTCCTACACCACCACCATGGTGTACGCTTACCCAGCTTGCACCACTCGCAGTATTAACAAGAGCATTTAAAATTGGCCAATCCGATACCGCATCCGAACCATCTAGCATCCCTTCTGTTTCACGATTTGGTGATGCTACAGAACCTGAATCTAAGTGATCGCGACCAAAGACAATTGGTGCTGATAATTCACCATTTGCAACCATTTCATTGACCTTTAATGCAAAACGATGACGATCACCATAACCCAACCAGCAAATGCGTGCAGGTAGCCCTTGCCATTTCACCATTTTTTGTGCCATATCAATCCAATTGACTAGACCCTCATCTTCAGCAAACATCTCTTTTGCCAGTGCATCTGTTTTATATATATCCTCAGGTTTTCCTGAAAGCGCCGCCCAACGGAATGGGCCCTTTCCTTCACAGAATAACGGACGAATATACGCTGGTACAAAGCCTGGGAAATCAAAGGCATTTGTCACACCCATTTCTTTGGCATAGGCACGAATGTTATTCCCATAATCAAATACTTCTGCGCCTGCCTCTTGGAACTCTAGCATTGTACGAACATGCTCTGCCATTGTTTCTTTTGCTTTACGCTCATATGTTCTTACATCCTCTTTGCGAAGTTTTAGCGCTTCTTCAAAGGTCATGCCATTAGGTACATAACCATTAATCGGATCATGTGCAGATGTTTGGTCTGTCACAAAATCTGGAATAATTCCACGATTCAACAACTCACGATTAACATCAGCACAGTTACCAACAAGGCCAATGGATGCTGGCTCATTTTGGTCACGTAATTTATTAACTAATGCAATTGCTTCATCTACAGTTTCTACAATATAATCACAGTAACCTTCTTTGATTTTACGTTCAATGCGAGCACGTTCAACTTCAACAACTAAGATTACAGCACCAGCCATTTTCCCTGCTAATGGCTGTGCACCACTCATACCTCCCATACCACCTGTAAGGATGAATTTACCACGTAAATCAGCAGTGCCAAATACCTTTTTGCCTGCTTCTACAAAGGACAGATAAGTTCCTTGTAAAATTCCTTGAGCACCAATATAAATCCAACTCCCAGCAGTCATTTGGCCATACATCATTAAGTCTCTTTCTTCTAATTCATAAAAGTGATCCCAATTTGCCCATGCTGGTACAAGGTTTGAGTTGGCAATCAACACTCGAGGGGAATGCTCATGTGTACGGAATACAGCTACTGGCTTTCCAGATTGGATTAATAGAGTCTCATCATTCTCTAATTCTTTCAAAGATGCAATGATTTGTTCATAGCTTTCCCAGTTACGAGCAGCCTTACCAATACCCCCATAAACTATCAGTTCATCTGGATTCTCTGCCACCTCTGGGTCAAGATTGTTCATTAACATACGCATTGCTGCTTCCTGTGTCCATCCCTTACATGTTAGTTCATTTCCACGTGGTGCACGAATATCTGTCTTAAATACCATTAAAAACACGCTCCTTTTCCTATAAAAAAATGTGAATGTTGCTGTCTAAAGCTATTAATAACTGAATATTCAGACTTGAATACATATAAATGTTTTCAAAGCAGAGGCTACTCGGTGTATAACCGAGCGACGCCTTTGCTCTTTCATATCAAAATTTAAACTAATTTACACATACTCATTTACTAAATCATTACTTGATAGTAAATATTTCGCCAATGCTTCAATTTCATCGCCAATTGGTTGATCGGCTAATAATGGTGGGCAAAATTCTCGCACTTTCTTTAAGAATTTACTTGTAGTAGGAGATAATTGCTCTTCTGCCTTGTCTAAATGAATAGCCTGTGATGCACAAATCAATTCGATAGCTATAACGCGAGCAGCGTTGTGAACAATCTGACGTACTTGACGTGCCGAAGTTGTTCCCATACTTACATGATCCTCTTGGTTACCTGATGTAGGAATAGAATCCACACTCGAAGGATGTGCTAAAACTTTATTTTCTGAGACAATTGAGGCTGCTGTATATTGAGCAATCATAAGCCCACATTCAATCCCAGGGTTTGTTGCTAGAAACGGTGGCAACCCTTCATTAAGTTGAGGGTTTACCATACGTTCTGTACGTCGTTCTGAAATATTGGCCCACTCACATACACCTATTTTCAAAAAGTCCATTGCCAAGGCTATTGGCTGTCCATGGAAATGCCCACCCGATAAAACCTCCCCGCTTTCTAAAACGATTGGATTATCAGTTGTTGCATTCATTTCAGTTTGAACACGGTCCTGTGCGTAGAAAAATGACTGCCAAGAAGCACCATGTACTTGCGGTATACAACGTAGTGAATAAGCATCCTGCATGCGAATTTCACCCTGCTTTGTCACACGTTTACTGCCATCGAGCCACTTACGAATACGTCCGCCCACTAGTTCTAACTCTGAATGTGGTCTTACTGCTAAAAGTGCTGGATCAAATGCCGAGGTAATGCCCTTTAAAGCTTCCAGTGTTAAGCTAGCAGCCATATCCGCTGCAAGACCGATTCGTTCAGCTTCATTGACCGTTAATACACCTATACCCGTCATAGCTTGTGTACCGTTAACTAATGCTAGCCCCTCTTTAGCTTGAAGTCTAACAGGGGTTAATCCTGCTTGCTTTAGCGCGTCACTACCACTCATGATTTCTCCGTTAAACTCAGCCTTTCCTTCTCCCACTAACACTAATGCCAAATGTGATAAAGGCGCTAAATCACCACTCGCTCCTACTGAACCTTGTGACGGAACAATTGGATGAACACCTTTATTAATAAGATTCAATAATAGTTGGACAGTTTCCTCACGAATGCCAGAAAATCCTCTGGCCAAAGCATTGGCACGTAGCACCATCATTGCACGTACAACATCTGTTGGGAATGGTTCACCAACACCGGTTGCATCTGATCGTAATAAATTTAGCTGCAATAGCTCAATGTCTTCTTCTTCAATTTTTATATTGCTGAGTTTACCAAACCCTGTATTCACACCATAAATTGTTTGGCCTTCAGCTAAACGCTTTTCGATACGCTCTCTACTTAAACGAATACGTTCCAAACTCTCTGTAGCAAGTGCAACTGTTGCTTGCCCCTTCACGATTTCCTCTATTTGTTGTCTTGTTAATGTATTGCCATCAAGCTCGATGATTGACTTCACATGACATCCCCCTATTCCCTATATGGCTATGTAAATAAATTATCTTCATTCATATTTTCGTAATATGAAAACATCAGTCTCAAACTTTTTAAGCGTTTTCATAACAAAAGTTGGCTTCTGCTGATGATCAATTACTCTATTTACATTGTACTAACTACCTTTTTCAGAATATAGAGAATTTTAATAGAGAAAACAAGACTTTTTTCAGATTACTATGTTATTTTTATTAATATAACCGTACTTTTATATGAAACTAGAATATTTTAAGAAGGGCTGATGGTATGAAGCTGTTATTAATTGATCGCGATCCAACCGACCTAGCAGGAATAAAGTGGTTTTTACATACATATTTCCCTGGAGATGTTTTTATTGAAATGTGTACAAGTATTTCAGAGGTGTCTCATAGCATTAGACAATTTGAACCTGATGCCATACTGTTAAATATCGATATATTTCCTAATAATCGCTTAGCAGCTCTTTATCGCGATATACAAAAGCTTTCTGGTGCCATTTTAGCAATGACAACTGAGCCATTATTTAAAAATGCTTTGAAGGCAATTGATTTACAAGTGGCTCATCTTTTTGTGAAGCCTATTGATTTAGAGCTATTAAAGAAAAAACTCACAACCATTTCTCTTCGCACACCACAGATTACAGAAGATGCTCAAGAGACTACAAACGATTCCTTTTATAATCAATTATTTTTAGATAATAAATCAAGTTCAATTGAGACAACATTACATTTCACAATGATTGAACCCGAGCATACTGAAACCTTTAATAAGCTTTACAATTGGCTTCAACAAACACCGATTCACTTTCATATGAAAACCTACCCTCTATCTAATAGAATCGTATGTCTTTTTCAAACAAATGATATAAGGATTGTGGAAAAAGATGTACGTACACTTATGAAGGAATGGCGTTTGATTAGTAATAGTTCTTTAAATATCGGCATATATGATGGAACACCTACAACCATTAAAACTATGTATACATTAACAAAGCGTGCACTACATCAAAGTTTTTATGAGGGCTTTGGCCATATTTTTTATGCGAGCAAACAATATGAAACTCAGCCCTTTGATCCCTTACTGACACCAGAAGAGCAACAATTACTAATAAGTAGTTTGGAAGATGGAAACCTAGAGGCCGTTAAAACATTTTTATATCGGCTTTCTAATGAAGGCATATATTATGAGCAAGACGATTTACGCATTCATTTGACAAGTGTCTTAGCACAAATTAGACGCTTTATGCTGAAATATAAATTACATGAAAAAGCGGTTATCGAACAACACTACCGTCAGCTATTTCATTTAATCATTGAGCATCCTATATTTTATACGATACTCAATGGGATTATTTCTTTCACGCAGACATTAATTGAGTTAGCAAGGGAAGCTCGAATAGAGAAACGAGCTGATTATGTTGAACTAGCTATAGAAATAATTGATCAACAATTTAAAGATAGCGCACTTTCTCTTCCCTTTGTCGCTCATAAGCTTGGAATAAGCCCCAATTATTTAAGTACAATTTTCTCAAGAAAACAAGGCTTGCCATTTAAGCGCTATTTACAGCAAGTAAGAATTCATCATGCCACAAAAATGCTGCGAGAAACAGATTTTGCTATTAGCGAAATCGCTCATTTAAACGGTTTTGATGACCCAAATTATTTCATAAAATTATTTAAGCAACAAATTGGTATTACGCCTAACCGATATAGAAAAAATTAAAAGATTGATTAAAATAATTTTCAATTAGTTGATTTTATTTTCAATAAAGATTTTATCATGATGTCATTATCTTGATCTTAATATGACAATTATCTATAAAATTGAGATTAAATAAAATAAATTTAAGTTAAAAACTATGTATAAACCCTATGTCTAGCGCATATATTTATAGTTTATACTTAAATATAAAAATTCTTTAACGATAATTATTATAATGTACTAGCAATTCTATTTTATATTTGTTATAGTTATAGACGAAGAGTTTGACTCACATTTTTTTCAGGAGGTAAACTAATATGACAAACGCAAATGATCGTAGCCGTCGCTTTACAACAGCAGGTGGTGCTCCAGTAGTAAGTAACCATGACTCTATGTCAGCAGGTCCACGTGGCCCACTTTTACTTCAGGATGTATGGTTAGTTGAAAAACTAGCAAATTTCAACCGTGAAGTAATTCCAGAACGTCGTATGCACGCAAAGGGCTCAGGTGCATTTGGTACTTTTACTGTAACGCATGATATTTCACAATATACTAAAGCGAAAATCTTCTCCGAGATCGGCAAGAAAACTGAAATGTTCGCACGTTTCTCTACAGTAGCGGGTGAGCGTGGTGCAGCAGATGCAGAGCGAGATATTCGTGGCTTCGCCCTTAAATTCTATACAGAAGATGGAAACTGGGATTTAGTAGGGAACAATACACCTGTATTCTTCTTCCGCGACCCGTTACACTTTACAGATTTAAACCATGTGGTAAAACGTGACCCACGTACAAATATGAAAAATGCCAACTCTAACTGGGATTTCTGGACTTCATTACCTGAAGCACTTCACCAAGTGACAATTGTTATGTCTGACCGTGGTATTCCAGCTGGTTACCGTAATATGCACGGATTTGGTTCTCATACGTATAGCTTTATCAATGCTAATAATGAACGTGTTTGGGTTAAATTCCACTTCCGTACAGAGCAAGGCATTAAGAACTTAACTGGTGCCGAGGCTAATGAGATTATTGGTCAAGACCGCGAATCTTCACAACGTGATTTATATGAAGCAATTGAAAAAGGCGATTTCCCTAAATGGAAAATGTACATTCAGGTAATGACAGAGGAGCAAGCTCGTGAGCTACCATACAACCCATTTGATTTAACAAAGGTATGGTATAAAAAAGACTTCCCATTAATTCCTGTAGGTGAATTCGAGTTAAACAAAAATCCAGACAACTACTTTGCAGAAGTTGAACAAGCTGCATTCGCACCATCTAACATTGTTCCTGGCATCAGCTTCTCACCAGATAAAATGTTACAAGGTCGTATCTTTGCATATGCGGATGCCCAACGCTATCGTCTTGGTGTAAACCACTATATGCTTCCTGTCAACGCACCAAAATGTCCATTCCGTACTTTCCATCGCGATGGAGCAATGCGCTTTGATGGCAATCTTGGTTCGACATTAAGCTATGAACCAAATAGCTATGGTGAGTGGGAGCATAATTTAGACCATAAAGAGCCTGAATTACGTATTGATGGTCATGCAGGTATTCATGATTTCCGTGAAGACGATAATAATTACTTTGAACAACCAGGTAAACTATTCCGTCTATTGACTTCGGAAGAACAGCAACGCTTATTTGAAAATACCGCGAACGATATGGCTTCTGTTGAAGAATTCATCAAACGCCGTCACATCCTTCACTGCTATCTAGCTGACCCAGCATATGGTGAAGGTGTCGCTAAAGCGATGGGTCTTTCCTTAGAAGGTATGGACCTTACAAATCCATATGTAAAACAACCAACAAACGTTTAATATTCCACTTTATTATTGATATCCAAATCCAACTTTTACTCCATGTGAATCCACTATTCACATGGAGTTTTTTTATTAAGAAAAGGCCTATGTCTATTTTTTTGACATAAGCCTTTTCTTTCATTATTGGTAAATTTGACTGCCTGCTTTTTTAAACTCCTCAGCCTTTTCTTTCATACCTTGATGGATCGCTTCAGTCGTATTCAAATCCTTATCTTTCGCATAATTACGAATATCCTGTGAAATTCTCATGCTACAGAATTTAGGCCCACACATAGAACAAAAGTGTGCTGTTTTTGCTCCCTCTGCTGGCAGTGTCTCATCATGATATTCCACTGCACGCTCGGGATCTAGTGACAGATTGAATTGATCACGCCAACGGAACTCAAAGCGCGCTTTAGACAGTGCATCGTCTCGTTGTTGTGCACCTGGATGACCTTTTGCTAAATCAGCAGCATGTGCAGCAATTTTATAAGTGATAACGCCCACACGAACGTCCTCGCGATTCGGTAAACCAAGATGCTCTTTCGGTGTCACATAACAAAGCATCGCTGTACCAAACCAACCAATCATGGCTGCCCCAATGGCTGATGTAATGTGGTCATAACCTGGAGCAATATCTGTTGTGAGTGGTCCTAATGTATAGAAGGGCGCTTCCTTACAAATCTCTAATTGCTTGTCCATGTTTTCTTTAATCAAATGCATTGGTACATGACCTGGTCCCTCAACCATTACCTGAACATCATGCTGCCAAGCAATCTGTGTTAGCTCGCCTAGTGTTTCAAGCTCTGCAAATTGTGCCTCATCATTGGCATCTGCAATTGAGCCTGGGCGTAAACCATCACCTAAGGAAAAAGCAACATCATAGGCTTTCATAATTTCACAGATTTCCTCAAAGTGTGTATACAGGAAATTCTCTTGATGATGATATAAACACCACTGTGCCATTATAGAGCCACCTCGAGATACAATACCTGTCACACGATTTGCTGTTAGTGGTACATAGCGTAAAAGGACACCTGCATGAATGGTGAAGTAATCCACACCCTGCTCAGCTTGTTCTATGAGAGTATCACGATAAACCTCCCACGTTAAATCCTCTGCTACACCATTTACCTTTTCTAAAGCCTGATAAATTGGCACTGTTCCCACTGGCACTGCAGCATTTCGAATAATCCATTCTCTAGTTGTATGAATATGTTTACCAGTCGATAAATCCATAATATTATCTGCGCCCCATCGAGTTGCCCAGGTCATTTTCTCAACTTCTTCTGCAATGGAAGAAGATACAGCAGAATTCCCGATATTCGCATTGATCTTTACATGAAAATTACGCCCAATAATCATTGGCTCTGCCTCAGGGTGATTAATATTAGAAGGCATTATAGCACGCCCAGCTGCAATCTCTGAACGTACAAATTCAGGATTCATATTTTCACGAATCGCTACAAACTCCATTTCAGGCGTTATAATTCCCTTTCGTGCATAGTGAAGCTGTGTCACATTTTTACCTTTTTTAGCACGCAAAGGCTTTCTCGCCAACTCAGGGAAGACATTTTCTTGAATACGCGGGTCATCAACATGACGAAAGCCATTATCCTCCGGTTTAATGGAGCGTCCCTCATATGCTTCTACATCCCCTCGCTCTTGAATCCATGCATTTCGTAAGGCAGGTAAACCTTTCGTAATATCTACTTGGTAGGCTGGATCTGTATAGGGCCCACTTGTATCATATACTCGAATAGGAGCATTTTCTTCATTTCCAAAACTGCCTGTTGTCGGACTTAATGCAATTTCTCGCATAGGTACTAGAATATCTGGGCGTGATCCTTCCACATATACTTTTTTGCTTCCTTCAAAACTGGACATAATGGTAATATTCTTTTCACTAATTGCTGACATGAGCTACTTCTCTCCCTTAAATTTATTTTGATATAAGGACCGATTCTAGCTCACCCCAACAATCCAAAAAATAAAGGCCGAATCCAAAATAATTATTTGGATCCGGCCACGAATGTAAAGGTCTATTGATTGCATACTCTGCAATAGCTTCTTAACTTTCCCACGCTGGTATGAGCCAGATCAGGTCCAAAGGGTCAAGAAACTTCGTAGCGTTTCCCTCTCAGCCTGACTCATCAGACTCCCCTAGTTAATACTATTTAGTTTGATGCTAGTGTAGCAGATAATACTAAGAGATGGAAGTTATTTTTTATCTTACTAGGTAAATAATACTTCTGCAAAATAGATCACAATGGTTACAGTTATACAGCTTACAATGGTTGAAAATAAAACAGCTTGCGCGGCTGTTGCTGATTCTACATCATATTCCAATGCTAGACTAGAACTATTGCGGGATGTTGGAAAGGCACTAGCTATAAAGAGTGATTGTGCGACGACTCCATCTAATCCCAATATATAAATAATGGCCAATGCAACAGATGGTCCAATAATTAGTCGCGTAAAACAGCTGATAAAGACGGTTTTATTAAACATTGATTTCATCTCTAGTTGTGATAATTGCGCACCTAAAGTAATTAGAGCCACAGCAATAAATCCATCTGCCACATGTTCTACTGGTATTTTGATAAACTGTGGAATACCGATATCAAAATAATTCATAGCGACACCTATAATCAGCGCATGAATAATAGGCATTTTAAAGAAATCCTTGATGATTGTCATACCTGACTTTGTAGAAGAAATTAAATTGTATAAACCATATGTATACGTAGTCATATTTTGAAAGATTACGAGCATGACCTGAATGGCTACTCCAATAGGTTGCGTGGCAAATATCATTTGAGCCACTGGAATACCGTAATTACCCGAGTTAATGAGCACAACACTATTTTTAAAGACAGCTGCCTCTGTTCTAGCTAAACCTAACCCTTTTGCCATAAAGTGACTGAGTATCATTTGACTACCGATAAAGAGTACAATAAATAATCCGACCTCTCCCAGTACAGTTAATTCCACATGTGTTTCATATAAATTTACAAAAACAGCTGCTGGCATAAAGCAATATGTAATAAGCTGAGACAATGCTTTTAAATTAAAGCGAAATTTCTTTTGTAGTATAGCGCCTATTACAAGTAACACTAAAATAGGTACAACAATTTGAAAGAAAATCATTCCGAGATACATCATATCAATGTCCCCCTTCCAGTGTTAATAGTAGTGTTGAATTCCTTCTAGGTCAATTTCTCCGGCTTTCACCATAAAGAAGACTGCCTCTATATTGAAGGCAGCCTTTCTTTTTAAGCAAGCTTAAATCGGTTTACAACTTCTTGTAGCTCGTTTGAAATATCGTTCATATTTTGAATAGACTCTGCTACTTTTTGTAATTCTACTTGTTGATCCATTGCAGAAGCACTTACTTGTTCCGCAGAGGCTGCTGTTTGCTCTGAAATAGCCGAAATACTTTGGATAGCCATGATTGCCTGATTTTTATGCTCTAACATGCTAGATAGTTTATTCATTAATTCACTAATAGAATTTGCAATTGAACCCGACAAGTCACTGCTATCTTTAAATGCTAGTTGCGTGCTTTGTACGGACTCATTTTGAGATTGCATTAAATCTGCATTAGATGCAATCACAGCAACCGTCTGCTGAGAATTTTCAAGAATACTTTCTACTGTACTCTTAATAATTTCTGTTTCATTCTTAGATTGTTCTGCTAGCTTTCTAACTTCCTCTGCAACTACAGCAAATCCTTTACCATGTTCACCAGCACGTGCAGCCTCAATACTTGCATTTAAAGCTAGCAGATTAGTCTGCTCGGTAATGCTTTGAATCGAAGCAATAATCTGATTAATATTGGCAATATTAGAAGCTAATGATTCCATTTGCTGCTGGATACGCCCATTCATTTCATTTGTCTCCATATTACGTTCTCTTAAACTTTCAACCTCATGCAATCCTTTTTCCGTTGTTACACCTGTTTTATGAGATAGCTCATCCATTTCATTAGAAAGAGCCGTAATAGCATCAATCTGATCTGATAAATCCATCATTCGATAATTTGTTTCTTCTGTATCCTCTGATTGCTTCGAAGCTCCTTGTGCAATCTCGTTGATAGCTACGGAAACCTCCTGACTAGAAGCAACTACCTCATTAAATGCCTCATTTACCTGATTAGAAGATTGGTTCAATAACCTCGTGGAATTTAGTACAGTTTGAATCGCACTATTGGTTTTATCTAACATATTATTATAGGCCACAGCAACTGCACCAATTTCATCAGGCTTAATATATCGCTCTTCTACCTTTTGTGTTAAATCCCCTTCGGCTGCAGTTTCAATCGATGCACGTAAAAATTTAAGTGGTTTTAATTGTTTATAGATGAATAACACACTTGCAGCTGTCATCAAAACCACCATAATAATGGAGGCAATAATCGTAAATACAAATACATGATTATATGTTTCTAGAATCTTTGATTCAGCTAACACGACTTGAACAGTCCATGTTTCGTCAATACCCTCTAAAATCATTGGAGCAAAAACATTATAGGCCTTTTCCTTCAGTTGATTAGAGTCAACGTACATACTTGTTAGTTCACCATTTTCTATTGTCTTACTAATACTTGTCCAAGTAGGATCCTCTTGCATATTGCGCCCAACTAGCTCATCACCAAAACTGTTAGCTGTTAGCACACCTTTATTCGTAATAATTGCCGCATAACCGCCTTCTGGGGCATTCGATTTTGTTAAATCATTTAAAAAATCTATTGATACATCGGCAGTCAATACACCGAAAAATGTCCCGGAAGCATTGATTAATGGCACTGAAATGGTTGTCATTAATACGGATTGGCCGTTTACATTATAATCATAGGGCTCTGTCAAAACTGCACGTCTCTCTTCTTTTGGTACCCAATACCATTCTGAAATACTCTTATCATCAATACCTTCGATTAGAGCAGTCGAGATATCATTTCCGTTCTTACTTAAATAAGGGATAAAACGTTTTTTAGTATCTACTAAAGCAGCTTCAGTTGGTTCTAAAATAATAGAATCTTGCTCAAAGATTGCTCCTACTCCAAGAATGTCATTATTGCTAGCTAAATTGTTTTCCATTACGTCTATGACACCCTTGGTAGACAACGTATTATTCTTCTCCATGCTTTCTATGATACGCTTTGTTGTTTGTAATGTCGTATTGGCTTTCTTAAATCTTTCACTCATAATAGCTGCAGAAGATTCAGCCGATTGTAATGTTCCATGCTCTGCGTCTTCAACACTTTGCTTTTTTATAATAATCCCCGTTATGACAGTATAGGATAAAAATAAAATAAGAAATAATCCTATTATAAGGGAAGAAAGTTTTAAGGCAATTCCTCTTGATTTTTTCATAACTAACACCCCCACTTTTATACTAATAATAATGGATGGATGATTGTATCACAATAAAATATTTAGCGAATAAAGTAGAAAATTTACAGAATTATAGAGAAAAATACCGATACTTCACCAAACATTTATTTTTCAATATAAAGGACTAATGACTTATTTGAATGGAGATTCATAGTAAAACATCCTCTTCTAATTCTAAATTATAGAAAAATATGATATATTAACTATTAAATAGAATGATTGGAGTGACTTAAATTGAAAAATAAAGCGCTATCAACATTAATGGTCACGGCTATTACAGCGACACTAGTATTACCAATGTCTACGGCAAGTGCCACAACATCTCAAATACAATCAAATTTATATGAGACACAGGTGGCAGCAGCCAAAAAGGTGATAGGTGAATCCGTAACGATCAAAAATATAACAAAAGATACTGTGATAACATCTAACGGTACATTTAGAATTCAATCTGCATTAAAGCCCCTATTCAATACATCAAATAAAACAGCATTATCCAATGCCCGAGCAACTATTGTAGTGAAAAACGGACAAATTACCGACGTTACAGCATTAATATTAAACAAAGCAGGTACCAGCAAAAAATCTGTTTATTTTGATGGAGGTAACGCACAAATCTCTGGAGACCTCACTGTTAACGCGGACTATGTAAAAGTTCAAAACGTTAGTGTGGATGGTCAGCTTATCATTACAAACAGAGTAAAAAAAGCTGTTACACTTGATGATGTAGTAGTAAGTGAAACAATTACACTAAAACCAATTGTAACGAAAAAGGTAAGTTGGCTATACGTTACTTTAATCGATATGAAATCATCAAACATCAATTTAGCCCGTACTAAAGTCAACGTATCGTCTGATCAACTTCTTTCCAAAGTAGAGGTAGTAGGCAAAGTAGAATCCTTTGGAGCAATGGCTAATATTGAAAAACTTACAATTGATGTAACAAAAGATTTCAACCTTTATGGAGAAGGTAAAATTGAGCAAATCGTTGTAAAAGGTGGAGCTAAAGTAGCTTTAGATTCAGGGCATCTAGTAAATAATGTACAGGTGAACGATAGCCGTATCTCAGTAACGCTCCCTGTCATTGATAAAAAAGAACTTAATGCACTAATTGCATCCCCGCCATATGTACAAGTATCTGTAAACGGCTATGATATATTAAATACGGATAAATGGACAACACATACAGACCGTGCAGTATTTGATTCTGCTGTAGTGACTGCAAGAGCTGTAGCGAACAATAATAGCGCCTCTCAAGAACAAGTGAAGAACGCCATCATTCAATATAAAAATGCACTGGTAGTCTACCAGGCTGCACAAAAGAATGGCACAAAGTATGGCTACGGTGATAAGGCATCACTACAGTCTTTAATTAATTCTATTCAATATGTTACAGTGTCTTGGGATGGATCGAATATTCCATATAATTCTCAATGGACTACTCAATCAGAGAAAAATGCAATTGATTCTGCTGTTTCATCTGCTCAAGCAGTCGTAAATAATTATTATGCAACTCAAGCAGATATTGCCAACGCTATCAATAATTTAAATAATGCTATTTGGACTTATAAGAATGCCTATAAACCTGGAAATAGTGGACAATATGTTGATAAAACTTATCTACAATCACTTGTAAATCATGCAAAAGATATGTACGTGATGGTTTCAGAAAATGGGATAGGTATACCATCAACTACTAATTGGACAACATACAATGAGTGGTATATTTTTAACTCAGCCGTTTCACACGCTGAATCACTTTTAGTTAATAGCAATTCGACTCAATCGGATGTATCATATGCGGTAGATCAATTAAATAGTGCGATTTCTACCTACACGGGACAGTATAAGCCAGGTAAAAATTAGGCTGTTTGAAGTTAAAAACAGGACTCTGAAAGCTACAGAGTCCTGTTTAAAAAACTATCTAGTTAAAAGCATCTACTTGTATTATAGCATTTGCCTGCTTCCACCTACGATACCAAACCTCAATCTCCTCTCTTGGTTCCACTGCCAAGTGCTCTTGAAGCATCTTTTTTAACAGCCAGTATTGCTCCTCAACGGCAGCTGAATTACTCAGTAGCTCATAAAGCTTCATTAAAGTAAAATAGTTATCTTCTGCATCAGCGTATAGTTCTTGCACTTTTTCCTGCACCTTTATAGCAGCATTGTAACTTTCATTTCTTATGTAAAATTCGCTTAGTTGCTGAGTATGGTGCAACCACAGTCTCCTTAAACGTTCTCTTTCACTTTCCGCCCATAAATAATCACAGTCTCCTAAATAATCACCCGTATACATCTGGAATACTTGTTCATGTTCATCGACTGTTGTCTGCTGTATTGGAGGTAATGATTTTAAGCGAGATAGCCATAGTTCTACATCCACTACAATATTTTCAACTACTAGTTTGTAGCCAGAACTTAGCAATGGACTTGAAATTTTCACGCCCTCAACCCCATAGTTTTTTAATGTTTTCCGTATGGTATAAATGGCTGTATAAAGTTGTTTTGATGCTTTATCAATATCAGACTCTGGCCAAAATAACTCTAGAAGCGTATCACGGAAAATCATTTCATTTTTATGCTCTAGCATGTAAGCAAACAGTTCTTTAGCTTTGGAAGTTCGCCATTTAATCGGTTGTGACTGACCATTTGGTAAAACAACATGAAGGCCACCAAAAAGCTTGATTACTGTTAGTCTAGGTTTAATTTCTTTTACTTTGTTCTTGATTTGCTCTAGCCGTTCTAAAGTTTTTTCTAAACGTGCAATTTGTATAGGTTTTAATAGATAGTCGATAGCATGTAGATTAAATGCATCAATAGCATACTGATCAAAACCTGTAGTAAAAACAATTTCAACATCAGGTATTTTTTCTTGAATCTTTTCGCCCAATGCTAAGCCGTCCATATCAGGCATGACAATATCTAAAAATACAAGATTTGGTTGTAGGATCTCTATATCTTTAAGTAATTCTAGAGAATCTGTGTATTCTCCAACTATTTCAATTCCCGAGACATTACTTTTTTCAAGCAAGGTTTTTAGTCTCGTTAATGGTAAATATTCATCATCTACTAGCACGATTCTCATACATTCTCCTCCTTAGAAACTATTCCTTGTATTATTATCGTTTATTTTCCGAAAGAATTGATAGGGATACTGTTACTATTGAAGGAGAATAGAGCGTATTTATCGAAATTTATTGTTTATGATAAAAAAGAAAATATTCTCAAAAAATTTACCATACTTCTCGTTGCTGGATTGTTTTTTGCTTTCTTACACTTCTTTTACTTGGATGGATTTCACCAATACTGCAGAAGAAGTTGCTGCAACACAAGGGTCTATTGATTTAAGAGAAAATGATACTAATCATGATTTTAAAATTAAGCTACAAAAGAAATGGGAATTATATCCTTACCTGCTCATTACTTCAGAAGGTGTTAAACCAAATACACAAAATAAATTCTATACAAATTAACCTGAATCTTGGGATCAGTATATTCAAAATCAAGAAGAACTTCAGTATGGTTCTTATGTTTAAAGATTGTAAAAGAACATACATATGTATGGCGTTACAATACCTGAGGGCTTATCCCCCTATGAGCTTTATATAAATGGTAAATTAGTTGGAGGATTAGGAGATTTAACGTTAGAGAATGAGAAGGATGCTCCTATAAAAAGACCTGTTACATATTATTTTACGCTAAATACCACCGAAAGCGACATTATTATGGCATTCATGCTCCAATCACTATATACAAGGTGGCTTTAATAGAGAAATAATTTTAGGAGATTTACTGACAATGGAACGCACCACAAACTTTTCTAAAGGAACTCAATTAGCAGTATGCTTAGTTTTTCTATTTTTATTCCTACCTGAATTGAGAAGGAAAATATGCGAATTCAAACCATTGATCTGTTTGTTCCTCCATTGTCGATACAAACTCTTGTGGAAAATGCAATTCAGCATGGCATTTTACCATTACAAGAAGGAGGCTCATTTTTTGAAATTAGGATAATATTCATTTTTAGTAACCAAAAAAGACTAGGCTTACAAAAAAGCCAAGTCTTTCTCGGTTAATTTAAGATTTAAGACATTGACAAGATTACAAATAATAGCTTACTACACTTTTCTAAACAAATCCTGAACAAGTTAAGTAATTCAATAAAACAGCCACCATACCAACATAACTTACTTGTAGATATCGTTCATAAATTTAGCAATCCCTTATTAAAAAATAAAAGAACTAGATAATAGCATATCTAGTTCTTCTTCAAATTGTACGCTATGATTCTCACAATAATCACAACAATAAAAAATTAACATAACCTCCTCAACAATTTCTAAACATTAACAAGCACCTCTTGCCACTAATATTTAATATTTTGAAAGCTGTTCTGTCACATCTTGATAAAATAAACGTGAGAATTTGTGGCCTCCACACACACCCGCTCTCAAACATACGGTTCATCACCACAACTGCTTGGCTTGTGTTAAGGATGCATTTGGTTTGAAGCTATCATCCTCTAAGCCCTTAATGAAACTCGCTGTACGATTTGTTTCAATAAGTCACAATGAGTATTTCACTTAGAGTCGAAAGATAGGCAAAAAAACTATCAACTACCTACCTATTCATCTAAAAATGCTTAAAAATATCCTAGGCTATGATAAAATTAAAACAACACCATATATTGGATAAACCTCTGCGAACCGAGGCCAATTTTATCTATCATTATTATGGAAATAGGAGGTTTCTCATCATATGAAAAATAAAAAAAAATTAGTATTACTGTCTTTAGTGGCAGTACCCTCCCTTCTTTACAGCGCACCAGCATCGGCTACCGAAATTTTAAAGCCAGCCTACATACTCGCTAGCTACAATGCTAACGTGGCAAATGTTGTACAACTAATTAACAACATTAACAATACAACTTCTACTTTCCAAACAAATTTAGAGGCAGCTTTGAAGGCTTACAATGCTTTAACGGAAACAGAAAAACAGTATGTTACGAACTACTCCACATTGTCAGCACATCAGCAGACAAGAATTGCTTATCGTAAGCTTGCAGCACAAATTGAAGAGAAATTGTATTCTGTGGATTCTACGTCCTCTAATTATTATCAAAATGTTATTGAAACAAAAGATTGGTATAATACCCTGAATGCAGCGCAAAAAACCTTTGTAAGTGCATCTGCGCAAAAAATTCTAACTTCCTATATCGCGCCAAATACATCTGTTGACAAGGTGGTTAATAAAATTCAATTGATTAATTCATCTCGTCTCTCGTTCCATAAAGATGTAGCCAATGCCCGAGCAGAGCTTAATGCATTACGTAGGTTTTCAAATATTTCTTTACCTGTAGGTATTGAGCAACAATTACTTGATGCAGAACAGTTGGTTGTAAAGGATAAGGCAGCAGCTAAAGAAGTTGAAAACGCTATTGCAGCTTTATCACCAAAAACATCGACAGCTCAGGATGTGCAGGCAGTCAAAACTTCTTTTGAAGCATTAACACCTGTTCAGCAGCAACTCGTCCCAAATGTATGGACTTTAGTGGATTTTGTACAAGGAAAACACACACTTCCTACAAAAGATAACATCCCTAAAACACCTGTTTTATCTGATGCAGCAGCTGTCCCAGGGAAAACTACAGCTATGACAAAAAATAAAAATATCTATAAAGCCAAAATTAATGTAGCCGCATCAGAAAATGACACGGAACGTTTTATTCTAACAACAAAAGACAAAATGACCATTATCATTCCTCCACTTTATACACTTGTCAATGAAGATGAAGGGGTGATGGACATTCAAGTTACAAAAAGGGGCAATCGCATTACACTTATAGCAACATTAAACAAGGAATCAGTAACTTTTGATGCTAATATGGAAATCATTATAGAAGGCTTACCAGCCAATTCTTCCTTCAATCGCTCAAATGGTTTTGGCAAGCAAGTTCCAGCTGACTTTATCATCAGTGGAAATCGTCATATTATCCAAACTACTACTCCTGGCACGTTCCAAATCATAAGAAATTAAATTAAAGCACTAAAGAAACAATGTTGGTTTCTTTAGTGCTTTCTTTTTGAAAAATAATCTCTATTATTACAAGTGCACTTCGAAGTCAAATAATCAAATTTATCTCATCGTAAATAAAAATATAACCGCTCCATAAATGTTATGTATCAATAAACATTTATGGGGTAAACCATCCATTTTTTAACTTATTTAGTTGTAGCAACTAGTTGATCCACAATGAAATCTAGCTGTTTTGATAATGAATAAATGTCGTTGTAGTAACAAAAACCAAAATCCATTTCGATAAGCCTTCCTTCTTTAATGGCAGGAATATTAGCCCAAACTGGATGATCTGTTAAATCTACCATTCCTTCATAAGATGAGCGGAACACATAATCTCCTGCATAATCTGTTAATACTTCTAAAGAAACATCGATTGCCTCATTGGTGTTGTTTTTATCATCTATTTTCTTTTGAATAATATCTGGTGCTTTTATTCCTAAATACTCATAAATAGCTTGAGAACCACGTCCAAAGGTATAGCTTGTTACAACAGACATTTTTCCTTTGCCGCCTTCCAAAATACTAACCGTTCTATCTGAAATACCTGCCTCTTCTAGCTTCTCTTGGCTATCCTCTACTTTTGTATAGAAATTAGCTAAAAGCTCTTTTGCTTCTTTCTCTTTCCCTAGTACTTCACCAATCTTTGTTAAACGTTCATCTAGAGAGGTTGAGAAATCGATCATGACAGTAGGTGCAATTTTCTCCATTTGATCGTAAAGCTCATTCTTACTTGGGATAATGATGACATCAGGTTTTAATTGGATTACTGCCTCGACATTTGGTTCAAACCATTCACCTAAACTTTCAACTGTTTTTAATTCTTCCTCAAATGCTGCTCCCTCTTGTATTTTAGAAGAACCCACTGGTGTCACATCAAATGCTAGTACATCACCTGTATAATACATCACCACTACTCGCTCAGGGTTAACAGGTATTTCTAGGTCTCCTTTCATAGTAGAGACAGTTTTTGTTTGTGATTCGCTTACTGCTTGAGTGGTAGAGGCTTGTTTTTCCCCGCCCTGTGTACTGGTTGATGCCCCACTACTGCAAGCACTTAATAAAAGCGTCAGACATAGAAAGAGTGTTGTAAAAGCTGATAATCCTCTTTTATTCATTGGTTCATACTTCCTTTCATCATATTGATAACCATTCTCAATATAATCTTGGAAGCTCCAATCGACAATGGAGTATCTTTCAGACATTGAAGGACTATCTTTTATCAGATCACTTACTTTTTGCTTTTGGCGGAATTTTGTAGGAGAAACGCCTACTCTCTTTTTGAAAAGTCTACTAAAATAATAGACATCACTATAGCCCACACCCATAGCGATATCGCGTAAGCTAGCATTTGTCTTCTCAAGCAAAATAGAAGCTTTTTCAATACGTAGCTGAATTAAATATTCAATCGGGCTGCAACCTAATTGTTGCTTAAATTGAATGGATAAATGAGATGGACTATAGCGCAATGCCCTCGCAATGGATTCTAAGGTCAATGGCTGTGCATAATTTTGCTCTAGATAGGCTTTAATTTGACTAGAGACATTTAGTTTTTGAATGTCGACACTACCCTGATCTAACTGCATGAAAATTTCATTTAATAATTGATAGAATAGCGATTTAACAGTAAATTTGCTGAGACTATTGGCATTTTCCCACTTCTTATACATAAAATATATTTTTTCAAACATTGTAATAGGTGAGTTAGGAACAAGACTGTATTGATAGTTGAAAGGATTATTTGTTTGTAACGCCCTTGCTATCATTTTATTTGAGGTTAAAGGAATGGAAGCTCGATAAAATATTAAAAAATATTCAAAGCCTTTGTTTGTAGCCATTATTTGTAGTGTGGTGCCCTTTCCACCGTGAATAAGATGAAAGCCCTCTAGTGTATAGTTTATTAAATCGATTTGAACTTCCGCACCACCACCTGTGGCATAAAGAAACATATTTGCAGGCAATTTATATGATTTTCCGATTTCCTCAGGTTTGAATAGCTCATATCTTATATCGAGCACTTTGATCGTTGCGTGATTCCAAAGAAATAGAAACTCCTCTTTTGGTAGCATAATACATCATTCCTTCCAATTCTTCACTACCTACAAGTTTATTATAATTGATAATCATTCTCAATATAAACCTGTATAAGCATAGAAAAATCACTCAAACAATCCAATGCCTGAGTGATTTTATGAAATTTCATTTAATTTTGTTTTGTATATTGTACTAGCATTTTCAATTATATAACTTATTTTTTATTCGTGAGCCAGTTTGTTAATTCTTCTACCTGAGCCAACACGGCTGTTGGGTCATAATACCATGAACGCTCCTCAGGCCAAACATAAAGATGATCATTTTTTACTGCTGGCAAGCTATCCCATATTGGATCTTTCTTAAAATCTTCAACTGTACGATCATCTGAAGTCAAAATAATGTAGTCTCCTGCATAATCTGCCAGCACCTCTTCGGAAATTTCAGCCCACTGCTTTTCCATCATTTCATCTGCTACTTTAGCAGGTGGTTTGCGACCAAGTGCCTGATAGACTGGTTGTCCACCACGTCCAAAATTATCACCATATGCATAATACGTTTTGCCTGCGTCCTCTATAATAGAGAAGCTTGCATCCTTTGGAATAATCGCATCTACCTGTGCTTTGGCATCGGCAATCTTTTGATCATATTGCGCAAGCCAATCCTTAGCTTCTTGCTCTTTGCCAAGCAATTCACCGAAATAAGTAAGTTCTTCGTGCGCATCCTTTAATTCACCATAGGGAATGACAACTGTAGGAGCAATTTTACTTAAAGCATCATAATTTTCCCCATTGCCAGTAATAATCAAGTCCGGTTTGAGCGCGATAATCTTCTCAATCGACGGTTTCCCATAGTCACCGATTTCTTCTACATCTTTTAATGCATCCTTTAAATAATAGTTTTCAAGTGCCAACCCAGGAGCCCCCACAGGTTTCACATCTAATACAAGCAAACTTGCAATATACTCCTCTGCTACAATCCGCTGAGGACTAGTCGGAATAACAACCTCACCATTTGTCGTCTGAACAGTTTTTGCCTCTGCTTCTTTTGTATCTTGCACTGTAGTCGGACTAGAATTTTTCTCCTTTTCTCCACAAGCCGTTAACAGAAGTAATATTAAAAGAAATAGTGGCGCTATGAATTTTCTATTTTGTGTCAGCAATTTTTTCCCTCCACACATACCAGTTGATAATCATTCTCACTAATTGTAGAAGATTGTAAAATAACTGTCTATGTATGAAAGTGATTTGTTGCTCTGTATATTTATGATGTTAATACTTCCATTAATTTTTGTAATTGCATAGCTGTAGATAATGGGTCATAGCCATAAAATAATTCATACTGATTCAAAAAGTACACCTGTTTCTTTTGAACCGCTGTAAGTGACTGCCATTTTTCCGAATGTAATACCCTTAAGAGATGCTCTTTTCCAAAATCTTTTGTAGGAAGAGCAGTGACGAATATATAATCAGCTTGAAAATAAGCAATATCTTCAATATCTACTGTTAAGTAACCTGTTTGTTCAATATTTCGTGTGACAATCGCAGCTGGTCGACTAAAGCCCAAATCTTCGTACAGTATATGACTCCCTCTTCCATGACTACTATTTAAACAATATGCTTGATGACTACCTATTTCCCAAACAATAGCAGTCCCTCTTGCTCCATGTTGTTGGTCAAGAATATCGTTACACTGAGCTATCTGTTCATCATATTGCTGGAGCCAGCTCTTACATACTTCTTGTCTATCAACGATATGGGCAATCAACCCAAATTGCTCTCGCCAGCTTAATTCTCTACATGGTAGCTCGAATATAGGAGCTACTGACAGTAATAATGGTTTTTCATCACCACCACTGTAGTTAATAATGATATCAGGACACGCTGCTGTGATTGCCTGATAATTTGAAGCAATATCATACTCATAGCCTTTCAGTTTATGCGTATTAGGGACAGGCTTGATACCCTCTAGAAATGGAGAGTATACACCCAACACCGGCGTAATACCAAGAGCTAGTAAGCATGCTGTATGATTGGTATTGAGTGCAAGGACACGCTTCGATTTCTGATAATAGACTGTTGGTGATACACCTACTTTTTCTTTAAATTTCCGACTTAAATAAGTTCCCTCATTGTAGCCAACTTCCTCGGCAAGCTCATCTAATTTAGGCATTGTAAACAATAGCCTTTTCTGTGATTCTCGTATTCTTAGCAATGTTAAATATTCACTATAAGTATAGCCTGTGTGCTTATGAAACGTACGAGAAAAATGCTCTGGACTTACTTGTGCTTTTTTGGCTATCTGCTCTCTTGTTAATTCTTCACGGAAATGTAGATGAATATAATGAAGTACTTTATCAATCCATAGTCCTTCTTTTTTTTGATTATTTTCACGTAAAAGGCTGTATAGCACTTCTAGCATTTCACCAAATAATTTTTGTAAACGAAACGGATTATTGCTCTCAATGTTTGCTTCTTTTTCTACTTCTTTAGCTAATTTCATCAGTTGATAGGAGCATTGCTCAATTAAGATAGAAGCTTGCAATAAACGATCAGTTTTGTAGCCATAAACACGATATTGAATGATGATCCCTCTGCTTTCATATGTTTCAAGAAGATGAAAATCGTCAGTATTATCTAAAAGCATAACAGAATTTGAACTAAGCCTAATGTGCCTACCTTGAAGCGTACACTCTATATATCCCTCATATACTATGACCATAAATGGGTAGGTGAATTGTGTTTCTATGTCACTTAACATTTCATTTAATTTCACTATTTGTATAGGTTGATAAAAAATATGGGACAGTAGCTGATTGTCTTTGTACATTTAAACGCTATCTCCTAAACATCAAATTGATATTGATTATCATTTTCATTATAATGAAATAGAATGATAGAAATCAATTGAAATAGGAGGCTTATAGCTTTGAAAAAATTTATAAAAAAGAATGCCTTTTTAACTGGCATTTTAATTATTTCCATCCTTTTGGCTGCATGCGGAACTCAATCTTCTTCCACAGCAGAGAAGGCAAAGGAAGAAAATTCAAATCGAGTCATAACAGATTCAATAGCACATGAAGTGACCATTCCTAAAAATCCCCAACGCATCATAGCTCCTTATTTAGAAGATCACCTTGTAGCATTAGGTTTAAAGCCCGTTGCACAATGGTCCGTAAAGGGTGGGACTTCTATCCAAGACTATCTCCAGGATTCATTAAAGGATATTCCAACAATTGAATTCGATCTTCCCTATGAAGCTGTGACAAGCTTTAATCCAGATTTAATTGTAATCGGTTCTCCTGAAATTGCTGAAGGTGAAAAATATAAGCAATATAGCAAAATTGCACCTACGTATGTGATGGGAACGGAGGATAATAATTGGCGCGATAAACTATTAAAAATGGGCGAAATTTTTGGTCAAACAAATAAGGCAAAGGAAGTTCTAGCAGATTATGATCAATTCGCTAAAGAAGCAAAAGAAGAAATTCACAACAAAGTCGGGAAGCCTTCAGCCACTGTGATCTGGAATATCAAAAATTCTATCTATATGGTAAGTGACACAGCTTCTAGCGGTGTTGTTCTTTATGAGGATCTTGGGTTACAAACTCCAAGCCTTGTGAAAGAGATGTCAGCTTCTGCTGCTGGTGATTGGTCGCAAGTTTCTTTAGAAAAATTCGTTCAAATAGATGCTGACTATCTTTTTGTTATTAACAGTGATAGTGCAGGTAGCTCTGAATTGCTAAGCGATCCTCTGCTAGCTAATATACCTGCCATTAAAAATGGTCATGTTTATGAATTCGAATCAAGTTCGAGCTGGTTATATTCAGGTGCTATAGCCAATCGTCAAATTATTGAAAATGTATTGGATAGCATAGTGAAATAAAAAAATCCCTTCAGCTTTGTTTAAAAGCTGAAGGGTATTATTGTGATCTGTATCTGATAAAGTCTCGAGGATTCAGCCCATATTTCTCCTTAAAAACCGCAGCAAAATGGCTCGGATTAGAATAGCCAACAGCATTCGCTACTTCCATAACATTCATTGTCCCGCTTTGTAATAAATAAAACGCCTTCTCCAAACGTTGTTTTTCTGTATAGAACTTGGTTGCATAATTGTACAAAACGCTAACAATACGACGATTAGTGTCAAAACCGCGAAAATTAGCCATGCTCCTCTCCAACCTAACTCAGAAGTTGATGAAGCAAGAAAGGTACCATCAAACCTGATAAAAGCATTCCTATCCCGGCTCCACTCATTAACAGTCCCATGACAGTACCTCGTTTCTTAGGATACAGGTTAATGGCTATCGATAGTAGTGGCGTATAGACAAGTGCACTCCCAGCACCTGCAAGGAACAGTGTGATGGCAGCCCACCAGAAATTTGCAACAAACACCAGTCCTATTAACCCTAAAATTACACAGGCTCCCCCTGCTAACAGAACATTTTTTGCACCAATGTGTGTTGTAAGTATTCCGGAAATTCCCACTGTTTAGTAAATAACCTAAAAACAGCATTGTTCCTAAGTAACCAGATTGAGTGGTCGTGAAATTCATTCCCTCCTGCATAAACGGCAATATAACTCCATATGCCATGCGACCAAATCCCGTAGTTGTAACAATTAATAGCATTCCTGTTATGACAAACATCCAACAATTTTTCATTTTTTACCCCCTTTCATTACACACGAATCTTAGTCCAATGAAAGGTCCATTCTCCACCAATGGAAGGATACTTATACAGTAAAACGGATTTTATTTTGAAGTTACAGTTAGATTTTTGGATAAACCTTAATGGCCCTTTTTCATTTTATCCATTGTTCTAGGCCATTGACTAATTTATGCTAGCCTATATCGATAATGATTATCATTTACGGAGGAAGAGACATGAAAAAACTAAAGCGACATATGCTCATTTATAGCCTATTATTACTGGTTAGTATCATACTAGCTGCTTGTGGTTCTACCAATGAAGAAACGAAGAAGGAAGAGACAACAACATCTGCATCAACCACTCGTGTTTATAAGGATTATTTAGGTCATGAGGTTGAAATTCCTGTAGATCCTGAGAGAGTGGTTTATCATGGAGAAGGATACGGTGATTTACTTGCATTGAATATCAAAACGGTTGGTGCTGGCTTTTCTTGGATTACAAATTATGCTTGGGAAGATCGCGTAAAAGATGTGGAGGACGTTGGTTTTCCTATTAATGTGGAAAAAACATTGTCATTAAAGCCTGACCTTATCATTATTGGGACTTCAGATGAAAAAACATATTCACAGCTTTCTAAAATCGCCCCTACTATCGTGTTTGATACTTTTGCGCCATTAGACCAACGTTTAACAGAGCTGGGCGATATACTTAATAAAAAAGAAGAAGCAACTCAATGGATGGATGCTTATACAGAAAAAGCGGATAAAATGTGGGAGTCGCTTGTAGCTGATGACATCATTAAACCAGATGAAACGGCATCGGTTTTAACATATTATCCAGGAGATCGATTATTTGTCATGGCACGTGCTGGACTTTCTCAAGTTTTATACGATTCAAATGTGCTTAAGCCTGGCGACAAAATACAAAAAATTCTTGATGATGGAACAGGCTTTGCTGAAATCTCCACAGAACTTCTTCCTGAATATGCTGGTGATCGAATATTCATCCTCACACCAGTCGATGATGAAGCAAAACAATCGACAAAAGAAATGATGGAAAGTCCAATTTGGAAGAACCTACCGGCAGTGAAGAACGGTCATATCTACACGATTGATATTGAAAAAAGTGATAGCGATGCCTCAACAAGAGAATGGCTGTTATCACAATTACCTACTATGTTAAAAAAATAGCTAACAAGAGACATTTCATCTTTGTTGAAATGTCTCTTTACTTTTTATACAATACAGTTAATTGATAATCATTTTCATTTACTAAGGAAGTGAACAGATGGAAGACAAAAAAACAGCTTCTCTTAACAATGATTTACTATTTCATTTAGAAAATATTGACTGTATTTCGCAGAGCTATCCGTTTATCTCGACTTCTCATCATACGATGATACTTTTTACTGATGGCTGTGGGACATTGACGATTGATGATATACCTTATTTGGTGACGAAAGGAAAGATTTTTCTTGTACAGCCTCATACTATGATTGATATATCGGATATAAATAATGGTTACTGTTTCTATAAAATTGCCTTTTCAGCCTTTCAGCTAAAACGTAAGCACCCTTCTCCACATCTAGGATCTATTTTTTCTGATGAAGTGGAATATACAATTTATCCTTATACACGCTTAATTCGTCTTACCGAAGATCTGTATAATTTAAATCCTAAATTGGATTTTCTTAAACAACAAGGACTCTTGTATGAACTATTATATTTATTATTTGAACATCAGCTTCATAAGAACTACCAGTTGACAATGACAAAGGCAGTTGAAGAAACCATTGACTATATACATAACTATTTTCAACAGCCTTTAACGGTGAAAAAGCTAGCGGAACTCGCTCGTATAGCTCAATGGCAATATAGTGCGATCTTCCAAACCTTAACTGGGAAGAAACCGCTTGATTATATTACAGATTTACGTCTTACAAATGCCAAGGAATTATTGCTACAAACAAATGAGCCATTAAAAGATATTGCGCAGCAAGTGGGATTTGATGATGAATATTATTTTAATCGCCGCTTCCGACAGATAATTGGAATTCCTCCAAAACAGTTTGCACGACAATATAAACAAAAAACTGTTGTAAAAGATTGGACAGGACACGAGGTAGCCATCCCTCGCTCACCACATCGTGTTATTTATCATGGAGAAACGTTTGGGGATATATTGATTTTTAATGTGCAGCCAATAGGCGGAGACAAAAACTCTATTAGTAAATCCTTCTATAAAAACCATGTTCCTTATATTCAAGATGTTGCCTTTCCAATCAATCTTGAAAAATCTTCGAAGCTGAACCCTGATTTAATTATCTTTACAAATAGTGACGAGCAGCAATATCAAGCACTATCTTCTATTGCACCAACGATTACCCTAAATTCCTGGGATTCATTGGAGAAACGCGTTCTTATATTAGGGCAGTGGCTTAGCCAACAACAGCGTGCAGAAGATTGGCTAGAATATTTTAAAATCCAAGAAAATACTATGTGGCAGCAGCTACAAACAGTGATAGAGCCTGGCGAGACAGCATCTGTTTTGACTTTTGATCATGGCAAACGCCTTTTTATTATGGGCTGTACAGGTCTATCCCCTGCCCTTTTCCATCCAGATGGATTTCAGCCGCACCCACAAGTCAAAAAACTACTTGAAGCAGGCGAGGGGTATAAAGAAATACCAATAGATCACTTACCTCTATATGCTTGTGACCGCATCTTTATGTTGTTATCTGATAAACCCGAATCGCAAATGGCTACGATGGAATTGATTAATAGCGATATTTGGAGAGGACTCCCTGCTGTACAAACTAACCATGCTTATTTAGTGGATGCAACAAAGTGGAATTACGGAGATGCCTTTACAAGAGAGAAGTTACTCGGCGCATTACCAAAGCTATTGGTTACTGCCAAATAATTCTCATACTTATAATAAGGGGTGACATTCATTTGAAAACGGAAAGTATAACAGATACGACAACTCAAATATCATTAAAGGATATTCGAGATTATATTGCTAAAAACCATCATCAACCTCTCACGATTAAGCATCTAGCACTCATTTCGGGTCTGAGTTCCAGCTACTTTGGAGAGGCATTTAAAAAGGCATTCGGTCAAAGTGCCACAGATTATTTAACGGAGCTACGTATCGGACATGCCAAGCAATTACTGCGTGATACCGATTTATTACTTCGTGAGATTGCTAGAAAAGTAGGTTACAGTGACGAATTTTATTTTAGCCGAAAATTTAAAAAGGAAGTTGGGATTTCACCTTCTGCTTATAGTAAGATGGCTCGCCAGCGTATTTCTACTTTTTCGGTCTCCGCTACTGGAAATTTATTAGCACTTGGTATCATACCAGTTGCAGCTCCGCTGAATGCTAAATGGAGTCCTTATTATTACAATCATTATCAAGAGAAAATTCCCGTGCATGTTAATATATTTGATACAGAATCAGAGGATAACTTCAAAAAATTAGCCTCTGCTAAGCCAGACATTCATATTTTTCAAGAGGAACCCTCCCTCTCCATGCTTAATTGGCTTCAAACTATTGGCATCAAAAGTGTCTTTATACAAGCGAAGGATTGGCGAACACAGCTGAGAGAAATAGCTGTAGCTGTTAAAAAGCAAAGCGTAGGTGAGCACTTCATTCAAACATATGAACAAAAGGTATTACAGGCGAGATTAGAAATTAATCAAGTTGCTGAAAATGATACGTTTGCCGTTCTTCGTTTATGCGGTGATCAATTATTTATGTATTGTAATAAAGGGATTCAGGATGTACTGTTTACAGATTTACAGCTTCGCTCTGTCGATGCTCACCAACAAACATATAATGAGCATATTACACTTGATCAGCTAGTAAATATAGACCCTGACCGTTTGCTATTTATCATTTGTCCAGATTCACCAACCCGAAATTATTGGCTTACTTTACAATACCTTGATCGTTGGAAAGAGCTCCGTGCTGTAAAAAATGGACATGTTTATGTTTTACCTTCTAATCCTTGGTTCGAATACTCAGCTATTGCTATAAACCGAATGCTAGATGAAATGTTACTTATGCTAACCGGAAAAAATCCAAATCCTTTTCCTGTCCCCGTCCATGGTAACGTATCAGACAGTGATTTATAATTCCATTTGAGAATGATTATCACTGGAAGGAGACTTTGATGAACAATGAAACAAAGTTGTCGTATTCAATGTCATACAATTATAAAATCTGCCTATTTATTAGCGATGTTTTTGCTAACTATCGGCATACTTTCCGCCTGCAATACCCAACCAAGCAATAAAGTGGAACAGGTAGAAACGCAGGCATCCTCAGAAAGTACAAAGGAGCAAAGTATTTACCCGTTAACACTAAAAGATGAGGTTGGTAATGAGGTAACACTACCAGCTAAGCCTACTAAAATTTTTGCACCTGTCATGGAGGATTCATTACTAGCTCTTGGTATCAAACCTACTATGCAATGGTCTAATGGTGTTAAGCCACAGCTTTATTTACAAGATCAGCTACAGGGTATACCAGAAATTAGCTTTGCAAGCGGTCCCCCATCAGCCGAAGCCATTATGGCAGATAAACCAGACTTAATTATTTTGCACAATTCATTTTATGTGGAAAATGGCACCTATGAAAAATATGCAAAAATCGCACCAACCTATGTTTTTAATAATGCTGCAAGTGATTTAGAAGGCTCTATTAAAGTTTTAGGGCAACTACTTGATGAAACAGACAAGGCTGAGCAAGCCTTACAGGATTATCAAGAAAAAGTAGATGTAGCAAAAACAAAGCTATCCTCTATAACAGAGGGTAAAAAAATTGCTTTAATTCGCTTTAATGCAAAAGGTATGTTTTTCATGACGGATGAGTATTTTAGTGGGTATGTCTTAACACATGAATTAGGATTTGAACAAAGCAGCTACGTGAAAAATGGTGCCTTCGAAGTATCATTGGAGATTCTACCTGAACTGGATGCCGATTATATTTTCCTAATCAATGATGGTAATCTTGGGGATGAATTTTTAAATGAGTTGAAGAACGGTAAAATTTGGAAAAGTACAGCAGCCTTCAAAAACAATCAAGTATTTGAGACATCCGAGGATTACTGGCTAAATGGCGGTATTCATGCTCATGGAAAAGTGATAGAAGATGTATTGGAGTTTTTAGCGCCATGATAACAATGACAAAGAAACCATATACATCAGAAAACTACTTTGAAGTTGTCATGACATCTCATCAACAGCTAGATTATCGCATTTTAATTGCAAACCCAACAGATGAACCACCAGCAGATGGTTATACTGTCATCTACGCCTTAGATGGGGACGCCCTTTTTCCAACACTTGCAGAGGCAGTGAAATTACAAACACGTAAACCAAAAGGCTATGATCCTATTCTTGTTATTGGCATCGGTTATCCCTCAAAGGAACCTTTTGATATGGAGCGACGCTGTCTCGATTTTACACTACCTGTTAGCAAAGAACATCTGCCACCACGTCCAGATGGAACGCCTTGGCCTCCAAACGGCAAAGCCAATGAGTTCTTAGATTTTATTGAACATGAGCTCATGCCTGCTATAGCAAAGGAATGGCCTATTAATAAAAAGAAGCAAGCGATTGTTGGTCATTCCTTAGGCGGTCTTTTCACACTATATGCTTTATGTGCAAAACCTCACTTATTCAGCCATATTGTAGCTGGCAGTCCCTCTGTTTGGTGGGCTGACAATGCCGTACTAAAAGTAATAGACAGATTTTTTAATGATTGGAACGGTCAGCATGCTATCAATCTCTTACTCACAATCGGTGCTAACGAGTTGCCAGATATGTTAGAGGGAGCTGATCTGGCGGCTGAACGACTGAAGCGTTTAAGCGACCAAAACATTCATACTAATTATGTGAAGTTTGATGAGGAGGACCACGTAAGCATCCTGCCTTGTATGCTTGGCCGCCTTCCTCGGTTTTTGGATACGTAAAAGTCTAAAGGGGAAAATTATCAAGAAGTTTCCTATAGCCTTCCATTCTTAAAAAGTCTAAGAATTTGGTTGCTTGTCTTCGTTCAGGTATTGAGTACAGTTATTTTTTAGTCAGTAGAATATATTGTATAGAACTTTAAGAAAATCTCTATACTCGCTTTTGCTACGGCTAGCCCATTCACATTTAGACTCTTGCTACTCAGATGCCTTCCTTGATTACAATCATAGGTTTATTTCCATCTAAATAAAATTGGACCGCTAGAACTCATTGGTCTATATTGCTTTTAAAAAAAAGCCCCGTAAAGGTTAGGTTTATAACTAACTTTTACGAGGCTGTTCATTTATGATGGTTGGTTTTTATGGTGATACATAACCAACTTTAGCATATATCTTTTTCAAGTTACCATACTTATCTTCTAATACTATCGTCAGCCAGTCCCCATCAACAAATCCAACTGAATGTTCCAATATTGCTTTAGTACGCCCTCCATCAGTTTCAACAATGCCGATACCTTTAGCCAAACTAGTATCAGTGCTCTTAGTAACAATATTAATTACATCGGCTGGTGTGCGTTTATTAATATCAGTTTCGTCATTTAATTTTGATTCTGATAAATAATAGTACTTTAAAACTTCACCAGGTTCATACTCTTGACCAACAGAAGATTTTAAATCGAACATAGCCTCCACTTGTTTAGCATTTGGTTGTAGTCGTATATGAAGGAATGCTGATTCTAATTTTCTGTACTTGTATTCACCAATATTAATAAATTTATGTGCCTTATCCTTATAGTCAGAGATAACAAAGTCTTTAGTTTCATCTTTCATTGTCACTGTAATAGTTTGGTTTGCATCAATTGGATCTATTGCTTTAATAATAAGTTGGCTATTTTGGGTAGAATCTGAACCTACTGTATATTTTACAGGCTCATATTTATCAGTTACATCTTTACCACTACTATCAGTAATCGTTAGAATCTTATCTAGCTCAACACTAACTGTATCCCCTGTACTTACGATCGTTGATTTACCATCGACTTCACGCATGATAGTTTCACTTGATGTGATAGTAAACGTATCATCACTGTTACGGTAAATTAGACCAGGATAATAGGTTGGCTTTAGTTTTGGATCATTCGGTTTTGAATTTGGATCCTTGCCCACAGGTGATACCATCCCAATCTTAGGAGGTGTACCATCCGAATAGAAATTCTGCTTCATCAAACCACCTGATGTTCTATCATGGTCATTATATGAATCATTCGCCTTATAGATTGTAAAATTACCAGGAGTGTCCTCTGCTCCAACATAAACCACATATTCAGTATGTGGCTTTAAAGTAACGCCTCTGGCATCAACCGTCCCTGACAGACCTTTTCCAATCTTTTCAACAGATGGACTACTTTTGAGTTTTGTTTCTAAATATTTTTCATCTGCTGGAGCGGTTAAATTAGCATCAGGATTATCAATTAATATACCATCCTTATCTTTAATTCTTTTTTCCACAAACCAGTAATGAACTTTTGCTGTTTCATTTGTCTCAAAGCTAATAGTTGCTTTTGTATCATCATTCTCTTTTGGCTTAATCTCTAAATTACGAATTAAAGGTGCCTTAGTATCTTCGAATACTGTCTTAGGACCTGCGATTTTAGAAAGTTCTCCTCCACGATCTCTTAGTACCATATAAATAGAATAGCTATTAAACGGATCGAGTTTATTTTGTTCCACAGATACAGGGAATTTTTGCGTAGCTGTTTCTAAATCCGCCGTACCTGAACCACGTTGAATATATATATCTTTTCCACCAATTTGGAAATATCCAGATTTACCAGTGTCACCTGCAAATTCATTAATGAAATCTCGTTCAGTAATTTTATGATCTGTTAAATATTGTTGGAAGGTCTTCGTTTCGCCATTATCTATTACTGTATTAGGTAGTATCATATAGTAATACGTTCCCGCTTTATTAGGCTCAAATTCGATTTCAGCTCTACGGAAACCATCAGATTCATCCGCTTTATTCACTGGATCTTTTATTGTTATCTTTGGTTCCACAGTGTCTTCATGTTTATACTCAGCATAGTTACGAACCGGGTCACCTGGCTTCACTGTGCCAGTATTTTCAAACGCATTATCCGCTAAATCTTTAACACCTGGTAATACTGTTACACGCAACGTATCACCATTAACAAACCCCGTATCAGATGGTATTGTTAATAAAACTTTTTTATCTCCTGCTTTATACTCTACAGCTGATGGTTTGATTCCTTTTTCTCCAGTTACGTTAACAATAACTGTACCCGTTAATAAATAATTGTTAATATCGTTCGCACTTTCTGGATCTAATGCTTCACTAACAGTAAGTTCAAACTGATTATTGCTTTTCCTTACTAACTTTCCTTGTTCTACATATGGATGAACACTATCAAGCGCACCAGTTTTAAAATCTTTTACCGCAGGAGGGTCTATCGAAAAGTTACCTGAATTATCTTTCATCACAACGTAAAGCTGATATTCTGTTTCTGCATCTAATCCCGTTAGAATGCCTTTTATGCCAAGTTCACTAGCTTTTGCTTCGCCTTTTCCTGTTGGGTTAGCAACGATGTCAGCCGTTGTTGGATCAGTTGCTGTTGTTTTCTTACGTATATAATAGTAATAGTCTCCTGGTTCACTGGCTGTAAAAGTAAATTCAGCACGTGTTCCTCCATGTAATGGCGTAACTTGGAGGGATTTCACTACTGGTGGTGAAGCATCTTTCATTTGGAACTCTTGAGAAACTATATCCGATGCATTTTTCGAGCCATCCACAACCATGATGTAGATAACATATTCTTTTTTCTCACCTAAATTAGAAACCTTAATTGAGTTTGTTCCTTTGATGGCTGCCGCAGTTCCATGTGCTACGTTCTTATTTGAGAGACGGTTAACCATTTCACTTTTATTTGGTGCCTCTGCGCCCTTTTCACGCACAATATAATAGTACGTACCGACTTCATCAGAAGTGAAATCTGCTTGAATTTCGCTGCCATTTAGGACTTTTACATTCGTAATACTAATGATTGGTTTTGTTTTATCATCAGGATTTTGATTCTCATTTTCCTCTTTATCAATTGGTTTGCCATCTGGATCAGTAATATTGCCTATATTATCTTTATCATCGAGGAAATCGTCGAAGATATTATTTGGTGATCCGTCCTTAGGTAAGATGACCTTATCAATATACGTATAATCTCCAATATCAATTTTGCCATATGAATTATCAACAAATAATGTGCCAATTCGTCCATCAATATACAGCTCTAGATCTGTGTAGCTATTGTAATTGATCCAATCGATATTTCCTGAACCATAAATTGTAAGCTTTGTTTCAGTATTTAAATTTAACGTGCCAATATTGCCTTGAATTTCAAACTCTCGGACATTCCCAATGATGTCTACACGTGGTAGTTTTGTATTTGTTTCAATTTTTGTACCAGTTTGAGAAACTACTAGCCGAGCAACACTGCTGTTATAGAATTCTAAATACTTCTCAACATTTTTCATTTCCTCTTTTTCTTTAGACCAGTTAACAAATGGCTTGTCATTTTCAGTATTTGGTTTTGTCCAATTTTGAAGATCGTTCGAATTGTTATTTGACGAATCATCGCCTTTATTGTTATCTGGGTTTGACCAATTAATAAATGAAATATTGTTACTTGCCACACGACCAAGAGCTAATGGTTGATTGTAAGTAGCCCCTAAATGCAATGGTGGGCGAACGGTTTCGTTGACAAACATTGTCCCTGTCAGCGTCATATTCGAGAATTCTATATAATTACCATTTACTACAATCGTTGCACCAAAAGAACCGTAATTTCCATCAAAATCTAGAGAACGTGTGCTTGTCCCACTTGCATTAAGGGTCAATTTTGAAATGGAGCGAATTCCCTTACTCGATAAATCTCCCTCAATGAATGCACCTTTTAACACCGGAGCATTATATTCGTTAAAAATATGAGCAAGACTCTCTGGAATTGTATATGACTGGCCATTTATATAAACTGCGTCATCATCCACATTTGTGATTTTGTAAGATGTTTCATTATTTTTCTTCTCTTGTGAACCCACTACAAACGAGGCAAACTGTCCGCGAGTAACAGGATCAAATGGAGAAAATGTAACAGGAGTTGTGCCCTTTGTAATATTCAAATCGATTAAAGTTTGAATATAGATGGCATTGTTTGTTTTGCTATTCACATCTTTGAAAATATTATTGTACGTAGGGGATACCTCTAGATGGAATCCAACTACAACCATTTTGGCTAGTTCCCCTCTAGTCAACACTTCATTCGGCATAAACATGCCATTTGAATAGCCCGACATAATACCTGCATTTTGCAATGCCGCTACGTATTTATAATATTGATTGCCCTTTGGAACATCCTTATAGTAAGGATCTTGGATATTTTTTGTATCCAATTTTAACGCAGTTGCCAGCATTTTCGCTGCCTCTCCACGAGTTACACTGACATCAGGACGGAAAGTATTATCCGCAAAACCGCTCATTACGCCCTGAGAATATAGTTTTAATATTTCATTATAATTATCCGAGTATTGGTTAATATCCGTAAAGGGAGAAGTAGCCGCTGCTGCTTTTGGTGGTGATACTACTGCAGCAATCCCACTTGAAGCAAATACTGTTGCAATCAAGGCTTTATTTACTTTTTGGATTTTAGATTTATCCATTCCACTCTTCCTTTCGTTTATGTATTTTGATACGTACAAATATCATTTGCTCATATCCTTTATATCGACCAAAGGCTAGTGAACCTTCATAGATAAATCTAAAATAGTAGGGTAAATTTCTTCTAGAGTTAGAGACTAAAATACGATTTCTTTACTATGCGAATCCATAAGCTTTCCATCACTGAATATTTAAAAATTCATAGTTTGCAATACATAAAAAAGAAGCCATTAAAGATAGATTTATAATTGGCTTCTCTTTATTAGCTATTAATTTTGGACTTTTAAAAGTTCGGTTAGTTTAAAAACACTAAATTATTTCATTTTTATAAATTACCTTGTTTACATTATGCCTAACAGTCTTATGACCTGCTTTTATACCTTTACCAATAGCAATCAGCATAACATCTAGATACCTATCAGAAATATTTAAGATCACTTTCAATTTCTTAGAATCGTAGCCTGACATCGTAATTGTGTCAAAACCAGCTTCATTGGCTAACAAAACTAAGGACATTGAGGCAAGACTTACATCTCTAGTTAACTCTAACTTTAGATCTTCTTTTGTCTTACTTTCATAATAATTTATTGCAGCATTCGCAAGATAGTCTCTTAATGATTCATCAAAATAACCTGCTTGGTACCCCTCCTCATGAATTTTAATAATATTACCTTTGTTAAATGCCTGATAGTCGCCCAACATGACGATTAACGTTGAAGCTTCTACTATTTGCTGTTGATTAAAAGCTATAGGTAGTAATAAATTTCTTAAGTTCGCATCCTCGATTATTAAGTATCGCGTTGCTTGAATATTATTTCCGTTAGGCGACTTACTTGCACTTTCAACTAAGGCAGTCAATGTTTCTGAACTAATTTTATAATTTGAATCATAATGTCTAACTGAACGTCTTTTTTCTAAAATATCTTTTACATTCATTATGAACAACTCCTAAGTTTTTATTGTATTGCGCTTCTAATTATAGTAAGCAATAATAAATAAGAAAATAACGCACAAAAAAGTGGTATAGCCACTTTTTTGTGCCTATTTAGGAGAGGAAGCACATGGTTAACTATAATACTGGAATCAATATTTTTATGGATATTGCAGGTGGCAAATGGAAAGGTTTAATACTATTTTTCTTGAGTCAACAATCAGTAAGGACGAAAGAGTTTTATGAATTAATACCCGGAATTACGCAAAAAGTTCTAACCGATCAATTGAAGCAGTTAGAAAGAGACGGACTTGTTCGGAGAGAAATTTTTAAAGAAGTACCACCAAAAGTAGAATATAGCTTAACAGACTTAGGAGAGTCATTTATACCCGTTTTAAATACAATGTGTACATGGGGAAATGATTATGCACGTTTAAAGGGAATTGCCAAGGAGCAACAAATTAATTGTCATCAAAAGGAAAGATAAGTTTTCCTTAAAGGCTCTTATTACTAATCACCTTTCTATAATTCGTATCAAAACCACAGCTTGTCACTTTGTTAGAATATCCCACAAAATGTAAAAAAGCCAAGGAGCATCGGTGCTCGCTTGGCTTTTGACGATATATAGGCATACATCTAGTCGTACTTGGGGTGTCATAAGGGAAAGGGGGATAACCTTACGTCTTGTCAAGTCGATCAAGAGATGTGGCCCGAGTTACATATCATTTGAACATAATTTAAAAGTCATGTGGCTGATGACTTATATACAGCTTGCCCAAATGATGTTTGCATTAATCATTACCCCAAAAATTTGGGTTGTAAGCTCTTTTGTTATATTTTTTTATTCCTTTTTTGAGACTCCAACTTTTACTTGATTTCGCCCTTCTTGTTTCGCAAGGTAAAGTGCGTCATCAGCCGCTTCAATTAGCGCTTCAGTTGTATGTGCCATTGCTGGATAGGCTGCTATTCCTGCAGATAATGTTATTGGTCTACCACATGGACTGACCGTATCGGCCAAAGTTTTTCGTAGTTGTTCTGCGACTAGTGTGGCTTCCTCTACCGTCGTGTTCGGCAGAAGTATGACAAATTCCTCACCACCGTACCGGCAACATACATCGCCTTCACGAGCTACTGATTCCATTTGTCGAGCCAAAAATTGTAAAACTTTATCGCCTACTGCATGTCCATATGTATCATTCACACTTTTAAAGTGGTCTAAATCTAACAAAATAATGACATGTGGTACCTTATTTGCTAACCATTCAGCAAGCATTGAATCCATTGTACGTCGGTTCGTAATCCCCGTCAGTGGATCAACAGTAGATTGATCTTTGAAAAAGGAGACCTGTCCATGTAGAAACGATAAACTTCGAACCAATGCATTCTTCAAAGAATAGGCTTCAAAGTACCATCCACTAACAGATTTTAAACCTTCTACATTTTTCTTATCTAAACTTTCTTCTGTTAATGATGCTAGTTGTTGTAAGGGATTCGCAATACGTGCTGCAGCCCAAAGTACAATGATAATCGAAACAAACATAAGAGGCACAGATTTTATAATGACCTCCTGTACACGATCAAATGAAGGGGCTAATGCTACTTCTAAAGGTTTCTGCGCAACAACTCCCCACCCTGTCGATGCCACTGCACTATAGCCAGCTAGCATTTTCACTCCTTTTGTATTCTCAACTAGTTGGGCACCATCCTTGCCAGATGTAACAGCTTGAACGACTTTATTTTTCGTTACAATGTCATTAATACGACTTGAATCTTGATGATAGATAACTCGTCCATCTGAATCAACTACATATACGTAAGAACCATCTTTACTATAATGTTCTCCCAACAAGGTTTTAAAGGCATTAGGTTCCTTTAAATAAATAGTGCCAGCAATCATTCCTAGATATTCATTGGACTCCGAGAAAATAGGATGCGATATAAAAATGATGAGCCGCCCTGTCATCGCCTCATATGGATTGGAAATAATTGGTGTCTTTTTGGCTAATGCCTCTTTAGCGCCAATTGATGTTAAAATCTCTCCTTTAATTTCTATAGAGGGCGGAGAGACAGATAAAACAAGTCCCTTTGCATTTGTTATAACCACCGAATTGAACATTTGATTTTGCAATCTCAATCGCTCTGTTTCCTGATTCAATACTTGTTCATCATCCATTTTCGTCCTAACCTGATCCGCACTATAACCTAATATTTGGAAAGCTTCGTGGAGATAGGAATCAGCAGTTGAGGCCAATTTTTGAGCATAAACTCTATTCGTTTCTAGCGTATTTTCCTTAATGGAATCAATGTTCATCCTATAGCCGCCCCAAACACTACCTATGCTTGTTAAAAAGAATGCTGCCATTGCTACGCCCATTATAAGATGCTTTAATTTTAATCGGTGCGATTTCATTTTTCCCCTCCTATTTATGATTTTTTATATGTATATTTTGAGAGATTCTAAAACAATTAGTGCCTATTATAAGCAAAGACTCCTATAGGTAAAAGTAACATGTATTAATTGTGTAAGAAGAATCCAACACACCTCTAGGATTGTATCAATAAACGAGGTTGTATCATATAGAATCTCGCAAACAAAATTCCAACATTTTAGTTATTTAGATTAAAAATTGCAACAGCTGACGCTAATTATCTGAAATTTGATAGAAAATCTAAATTCTAAATTTTTTTACTTTTATTGTTATTCTGACATATAAAAGTTGAAGCGTTTATTTTATAATAAAAATTAGCATAGGCAAGTTAAGATTTAATCTGTTATAATACTCATTAAAATATAATAAACTGTAATAATACAGTATATAGAATACGCTTTTCACACAATGGGGATTATGAGAAAAGCGCTACTCGCCATCATCATACAGATGGTTGTGTAGCCTACACAAAAAGGGGTTGGAAGATTTGGGCATTTTAAAGGGGTTAAAAATTCTCGATTTTTCTGCATTACTACCAGGACCAATGGCGACAATGATATTTGCTGATTTAGGAGCAGATGTCATCCATGTTGAATCTTCAAAGCGGGTTGATTTAACACGAATTATGCCTCCCTATGACGATGATCACGAGGCATATATCCATCAACATTTAAATCGATCAAAAAAATCTATAACGCTAAATTTAAAATCACCAGAAGCTATCGACATTGTTAAATCACTTGTACAGGAGTATGACGTTATTATCGAAGGATTTCGACCTGGTGTAATGCAGCGACTTGGCATCGGCTATGAAGCGCTTAAAGAAATAAATCCTAAGATTATTTATTGTGCGATTACTGGCTACGGACAAACAGGGCCTTATAGTAATCGACCAGGACATGATAATAACTATCTATCCTTAGCTGGCTTACTCGACTATTCCCGCCATAAGGATAAAAAGCCTGTTTCCATGGGCGTTCAATTAGCAGACATAGCTGGAGGGACAATGCATGCAGCAATAGGTGTGCTGGCTGCTGCCCTTCATCGTGAAAAAACAGGAGAAGGACAGTTCATCGATATTAGTATGACAGATGCTGTCTTTTCACTTAATGCTATGTATGGTGCAGCATTTATTGGAGGTGGACGTGTACCACAGCCAGAGCAAGAAATTTTAAATGGAGGCAGTTACTATGATTTTTACAAAACAAAGGATGGGCGCTTTTTCTCTGTCGGTAGTTTAGAGCCTCAATTTCGCAAATTGCTCTGTGAAGCACTCGATATTCCCGAATTGATCGATAATACCTTCAATGACTCCTACTATACGCAAATTCGTTTTAAAGAGGCTGTTCACGATGCCTTCTTGTCCAAGACATATGAGGAATGGCTTGAAGTGTTTAACGAGGATTTCGAAGGTTGTGTAGAGCCAGTTCTAACATTTCCTGAAGCATGTGAGCATCCACAGCTAAAGGCACGAGAAATGATTGTGACTATACCCAAAAGCGATGGCACTATGCAAAAACAAATTGCCTCTCCGTTTAAATTTGATGGTACGCAGCCTGAATACAAGCATGTTGGTGCTAAATTAGGCGAGCATAATGAGGAAGTTTTACTATCTCTGGGCTTTAATGCTGAACAAATCAAGGCTTTGAAGGAAAAAGGTGTTTTAGAGTAAAAAAGGTGTCTAATACTGTGATGTATTAGACACCTTTTTTATACATACGCACTAATAAACATACGTAGGTTTTCAAAATGATCATCTATTAGTAGATATTTTTTGTAAATCTCCATTAACTTTTCAAAAAGCTCGTACTGCTCGGTTACAAACAAAACTCTTAAAATATTTACCATATGCAGGGAGGCACTTTGTGCTACAACATAGTATGGTGCATTTGGTTGACGATAATTGCGTCGCCACTCTTCCACAGACAAGCCAATATGTTGTAGAGAGTTATTCACATGAAGTGCTATATCCTGTTGAACATATGCCTCAATTGCAATAAGCTGTTCACTACTAAAGTTTTTTTGTACTAATGAAGAATTAATTTTTTTATTCGATGCTAAAACGTGCTCTTTTAATAGAAGTAAGCCATCCTCATAACGTGCCATTTTTACATAGTGCTCTAGTAGAATGGCATATAAATTTTCTAAATAATTTAACTGATAATTTTTAATAATGGCAGGTGGTGTTGGTTTACGATTTGGTAATAGCTCTTTATACTCTAGTAATATTTCAATGGCATAATTATTTATTCGTTCATCCTCTAATAAATATTCACCATAATGTATAACCTTTTCACTCTGCTGTTCTCTATTTGCTATATGGAATAAAATATAGGCAATTAACACTTTTTCCTTCTCTGATAGTGCATACATTGAGTAGCGCCATTCCGCTTCAAATGAGGTAATAAACGCTTTGACACTATTAAAATCACCTTCTGATAAGCAATAATGAGTAACAATTTGATAAAGACGTAACTGTTTTTTTGCCAAACAGCTAGCATTATGCTTATCCACATGAGTTATACACTTATCCAGTATCGCTTTATAGTTATTCACAAAGTTATCCACATGTTCACAATTTTCTCTCACAGAATGCTCGAAATGTCCCATTATTTCATAAAGAAATGTGAATTGCTCTAAAGGTTTGTGGATAAGCAGTGAATAAACTTTTTTTGTGAAAAGCCAATGCCAAAAAGATGCATGCTCTTTATACATCATATGCACTAAATATTCATCTTGAAATTTATATAAAATAATTGATTGTAGCTCATTAACTGGCATAGCTATTTGCATTCGTTTCCCAAAGACTAACCAGATTAATCGTTCTAAGTCTATTGTGTGTTGTGCAAAAAGCTGCTCAAAAAAAGTATCTTTACCTTTTTGTGTATAGAAAAAAGCACTGAGACGCTCATTCACAAATTTTGAATCTAAACCATATTTGTCAAAATATATTTGCATTTCTGTTGATACATGACCCCAATATTTCCGTGCTGTGGAAAAGGCAATATTCTTAGCCGTTTCTTCGTTTACTAAAAATAGATTGGGTGAAAGCGAAGTACCAAGTATTTTTGGATCCTCTTGTAGATTTGACTCTGCCTCCAGCCAAGTTGCTAGTATATTTTCAGCACCCTTTTTACTTTTTTGTTTATAAGCCATGAATAATTGCTCATCACAGTCCAACAGCATAAAAATGGATCCTCCCATCAATTTCTACCAACAAAGATCTTCTCCTATCATTCAAATACATGATTTTTACACTCTTTCTTCAATATAACAAATCTTAACTAACATATGCTAAAAAAATATGGGTATGCACAGCAAAAACGTTAACAAATATAAAAAAACCATCTATATAAGTGAACACACTTCATAGATGGATATCATCTTTACCAAAACAACGGATATTTTCTTTTTTCTCGTAAATTATTGATCAACAATCCGAAAAATACAATTATGACTGCTCCAATTAATACAGGGGTTAGTAAATAACTCCAACCATAACCTCCTAAAATAATAATTATAGGATTGGCGCCTGCTGGTGGATGGATGACACCTAAAAAGGCCATAAAAAATATAGTTAATCCAACACCAAGACTAATTGACAGTATATTGGAGCCTAGTAATGAATACATGGCCAACCCGATAAATGCCGAAATGAAATGGCCTCCAATTATATTTCGAGGCTGGGACAAAGGTGCATTCCAAACGACAAATATAAGAACGCAACTACCGCCTAATGATGCCATTAACCAAGGTGAATTGGTAATGTTAGTTAACCATAGCAACACAAAAATGCATATTAATCCTCCCATTGCTCCAGTAAAGGCATCAGCAAAATTTGTTCGTGAAGGAGCATGACCTCCCCCTCTCATTTTTAATATAAAAGGTTTTATACTATTCTTTTTCTCTATTTTGTTTTCCACACCTATAATTTCTGTCATTAGACACCAACTTTTCTCTTCTATACTCATCTATTTTATATAAGGTCCTGTTCATCATTGTTAAACTTTAACTATTATATCAACACAGCAATAGATTTCAATCCAAACTTCAAATTTCAGACAAACATTTACTTATCTGACTTGAGCTCATACAAAAAAGCAAACTTTTAAAAGTTTGCTTTTTCAAGAAATCAATTATTAGTCATATTGTTTTTTAATAGTTTTATATATTCTTACCTTTTTCAATACAGTTTTAGGTACTTGGAAAGTGGCTGTAACAACCCCTGGATGGCGTCCTATTTCAATGGAGCCTGTGATTGTTGCTCTATTTAAAACCTCTGGTTCGCTCATCTCAAATAGCTTCGCAGCTCGACTAATCGCGTTATCAGTCGCCTCATTTAACGTTTTACCAGTACCAACCACCGACACTGGGAATGCATCCTCTACCTGCTTAACACCAAACTCCTCCGCTAGCTCACGTGCGCGACGTTTTTCTTCCTTTGTAAAGGGCTTTGCTGTATAAGGTAAGTCTTCTACATTTGGTAGTAAAATTGGGCCTTCCAAAGCTACTTTCTTCAAGACCTTAACTTCAAGCTGTACAATACCTGCTACATCGGTTGTATGTCCTGCAATCTCGCCGTCCCCTTGCATAGCATGCATGTCTCCAATATATACACCACCGCCTGGTACCTTGACTGGACAAATAATAGTCGCACCTTCTCGTACTCGGCTGATATCCATATGTCCATCGGTACGATGTAAATCCAATTCTTCTTGAGTAAAAGCATATTCATGTGGTGCTCCAATTAAAAATGAACCAAAGTCACCTGCATTATGTGAATCAGGCATCGCTTTAGAAGGGGTTGTCCCAAGCTGACCTAAAAATGGTCGCATTCTCGCCAATACACCTACTAAGTCGCTTGGAGCCAATGCAACAACAGGATTTTGTACAGAATTTTCAGGTGTTCTCATATAGTTTCTAGCATCAAGTGCAATTCGTCTAGCACCCTCTCGTCCAACAGTTACACCCATTTGCCCTTTATGATCGAGTGCCATCGTATAGCCGTTTGTCATTTTAAAGGGTGCCGTTTCTGTATCACATGTAGAACATCGAATTGCATGTGGGCCTATTCCTTTTACAACTGTGCTTGGATGAAGCTTGCCACAGCCTGGACATTTTACAGAAACAAACGGATCACCAATGAATCGATCTACAATTGCTTCATCATGGCCAGACGAAGTTGCAAGAGATGTGACCTGAATAGATTTAATCTTTATAACTATAGCATCACCCACCTCTGCCCCTTCTACAAACACAGGCTTCGTTACTTCATGTCCTCCGCGAATAGTAGGTGTAAGCATGGGGCCCCAACATCCAGGTGTTGTATTGGCAATAATCGTTCCACCATCCTTAAGCGGTCCTAACATCTTCTGTGAAGGATCTAAAATACCATCAATAAACTCATTTACGAACAATGTTTCAGCGGCTTGAGGTTGCTGTATAAAATCATCACTTTCTACCTCTTCTTTTTCTAGCACATGCATGTCGTTTGTCATTTTCTAATCACGCTCCTAGAATAATTTTTATGTATATCGTTATATGTTAAAAATGCTCTCTACACTTGCAGAGAGCTATTTTTATCAATTGTTCATATATAAATCAAAAATATGTGAGAAGTCTTCTTTTTTATACTTATCTTTATGATCGATCATCCAAGTATTCGCAAAGCTTGTAATTTCTTTGAATGACGACGCAGGAGATATATTGTCATTGCCAATTCGACCAAGTGATGATGATGCTATGTTTAAACTTTTTTCCGCTACTTCTAGCTTATAAGCATTGTTCTTTTGTTCATAGCTAATGGCATGTAGTGCTTTATATAAATCTTTAATGTCATCAATAAAGCGTTTATGAATGTCGATGGATAGTGGGGAATTGCCGATTGTAAACTTAATTTCGACATCAAGGTCGATTGTTCCTGCTGTTTCGAGAAAAACTTCTGTCACAGTATACATTGAATAGTCATAGCGTCGCAGTAATCGTTTCTTGCTCATAGCACTTTCGCCATCTACATGAATAATTGCACGATTTGTAAAGCAATACTCATCTGCCTTCGTTTTAATTAAAAAGTAAATTTTTTCATCAATTTCATGTAAGATAAAATCATCTGCATCTGTCTTATCATAGTCCTCTCTTGGCACAACCACACCAATATCTGAAAGTCCAAGTGCATCTGCTGCTATTTTTTTAAACATCGTCATTCCTCCTAATTTGTAATACTCTTTTTACGCTTTAGAATCTGTAAAGGTTTCACCATGTATTGATTTATATAAAAAATGTTCTTCTTCTCTTGTAGAATAAAAGCATTTACTGGTTAAGCTAAACAACCCAACATTTCCTCTTTTCTATACATTTCATTTATAATAATTGTCAGTAAAGATTCTTCCAAATCGAAAGGTCGTGTGAACAAGTGCAAGAACCAACCATTTTAGTAGTGGATGATGAGGCAGATTTAGCGAATCTACTAAAAGTAAGCTTACAAAAAGAGGGCTACAAACAAATTTATACAGCTGGTACCATTCACGATGCTTGGACAAGCTTTCAACAAACAACACCCGATATTATACTTCTAGATGTCATGCTTCCCGATGGTGAGGGCTACGATTTATGTAGACGTATCCGTGAAGTATCCCATGTCCCTGTGCTCTTTATGTCTGCTAAAAATGAGGAAATTGATAAAATTTTAGGACTAGCCATTGGCGGAGACGATTATATTACAAAACCTTTTAGCCCGAAAGAAGTAGCCTATCGTGTGAAGGCGCAATTACGTAGAGCTGGCTATCAAACACAAGATACCATAACGAATATTGTTGAAAAAGCACTACAAATTGGACCATTTCAGTTGAATGCCGATGAAACTGAAGTGCATAAAAATGGCGTATTATTGGAGTTAACAGCTAAGGAAATTGGATTAATGGCGTGTTTTATGCACAATCCCAATCGAATCTTAAGTAAAGAAACATTGTTTGAACGTGTATGGGGAGAGGATTTCTTCGGTTCTGATAACACTGTTATGGTGCATATTCGCCGATTGCGTGAAAAAATTGAGGAGGATGCCTCTAATCCTCTATATATCACAACTGTAAAAGGACTTGGCTATAAGTTTGTCATGCCAAAAGAGGCACAAGAATGAAGTGGAAATTAACCGCTCGCTTTCTCCTTTCCGTACTTTCTATCGTCATCATTGTTATTTTCGTCAATACAGCTATCTTCATGGGACTCCTTACTTATCGGCTAGCAACTGATTCTGAAGGTGTTTCTGCCACTGAAGAGGAAAACTTTGTTCGGGAATTTCAAAAATATATCGAGATAAAAAATGGAGCAACCTCCATACATGCAGAAGGAATCGAACAATTGCATCAAAGAAATGCTTGGATACAATTGCTTGATGAAAATGGTCAAGTGATTGATGCTCATTTTGCACCAGATAAAGCACCATTGCACTATGCACCTATCGACTTAATTCAAGTATATAAATATAAAGAATTCGATTCTGATACTACGGTGTATATTGGCAGTAAGGATCCCATTAGTTATTTAATCGGTATTAAAGGTAGCGGTGTTACAAGGGTTGTTACACATGTTTCTGGCTCATCACTCTTACAGTTTATAGGGAAATTTGGCTTGTTCATCGTGATTGCGGACTTGTTAGTAGCTACATTAGTAGGGTGGCTTTTTGGTCGTACATTAACAAAACCTCTTTATGCGATGATAGATCGCATTCACCATTTAAAGAATCATGATCATACGTCTATTAAGGCTCCTGGTGGTGTCTACAAGCCGGTTTTTGAAAACTTAAATGAAGTATCACGAGAATTGGCTGCCCATGAACAGGAGCGAAAGAGGCTTGAGATCATGCGTGAAGAATGGATTAGTAATGTCTCCCACGATATGAAGACACCACTTGCCTCTATTCGAGGTTATGCAGAACTATTGAATGATGCACAAATAACAAATACTGAGCAAATGGAGTACGCACAAATTATAGAAAAACAATCATTGCATATGCAAAATCTACTGGATGACTTAAATTTAACGATGCGTTTAAGACATCAACAGCTTCCACTTACACTAAATGAAGTGAACATGGTGCCTTTTATTCGAGAGATAGTGATTGAAACATTAAATACACCACAATATGAACAGGCTAATCTAACGTTTGAGGCGACAACTGCGAACAGTCTTCATCTAATCGATGAACATTTTATGCGCAGAGCTATCATGAACTTTTTACACAATGCATTGCTTCATAATGCTCCCGATGTATCTGTCCATTTGTCTGTTGATGAGCATACTCTTACAATTTCTGATAATGGCAAGGGGATAGACCCAGAGGATCTAGAACATATTTTTGAACGCTATTACCGAGGCACAAATACAGACAATACTGCTGGGACTGGTTTAGGTACAGCTATTGCTAGAGATATCATTGAGGCCCATGGAGGAACAGTAACCATCACCTCGGAAAAAGGAAAAGGTACATGCGTTATTATTGATCTACAAAAGGGATACTAAATAAATAATAAACCAAATTTAACCAATTTAATTTAAACGTTAAATACTTTAGCACTGCGCTTTCGTGTGGAAAAGAAGGAGTCTCAAATGTTGAGACTCCCACTTTGTGCTATTTCATTTGATCCTGTACTTTAGCAGGTAATTCATGGAATTTTACTTCATCAAATGAAGTAACTTCTGTTTCCTTTTTCACGTAAAGCTTTAAATAAGCATCCTGGCGTAAATTTTTATGAGCGGAAAACTTTAATGTTTTCTCTTCCCCATTTTTATCGTAAGTAGGTAGTTCGTACCAATACATTTTAAAGATTTCCCCACTATCTGCTTTATACTCCTCTACCTCACCATCAGCCGTGATATGAACATAGTAGGTATCTTTATTTAATCGGTTAAAATCTACAGTCATCAATACAATTAACCCTGCTACGAATAAGATAAACAATGCACCTATTCCGAAAAATACTTTTTTCATATTAATTCCCCTGTCTCACTATTTTATAAAACGAACGAACGGTAAAGATATAATAAATAAAGTAAATAGCTGAATAAGCAATCATCCACAAAATGACTGGTTTTGTAATATTCATGTTAAATAGCTGTGAAAATGCTAGTAATGCAAACACACTATGTGCAATACCCACAATAAGTGGCGCACTAAAGATAACAGCGACCTGTCCTGCTACTGTCTTTAAGATTTGCTTACTATTTACACCAATTTTATTTAAAATAGCATATTTTGCCTGATCTTCTTCGGCTTCCGTTAAAATTTTGAAGTAGATAATACTGCCTGTTGCCGCTAGGAAGACCAATCCTAGGAAGCTTCCCACAAACAATAGGGCACCAACTGTTGCTAAACTATCCTCATAGCTTTGCGGTACACTAGAAAATGATTCTTGTTGTTCAGAAGACAACTGTTGGTAAATGTCTTTCGACACGTCCTGTTGTTTCAAATCATTGTCCAATCCAACAACCTGCATCATAATCTCATCGGCATCAGTAGCTTTAAACTCTTGATCATTCACAACGAGAACTGTTCCAGCTGCTATAAAGTTTAATACGCTTTCCGTGTACATCTTTTCTACATGGAAGGAGTCTCCGTTTTGTAACTTAAAGTCCTCTCCTGTAAAATCATGTGAAAATCGTTCATCGTAGGCTGCATCCAGTAAAACCGTAGAACCCTCTGCAATGTGTAACTCTTTATCCTTGCCTTGTAATTTCGCTAAGCGATTATAGTCCGATTCCTTAAGTAATGTATATTCGAAAAATGAGAATTCATTATCCACACGTAAATTTTTCACAGCCAGTGCTTCATTATATAAGACATCCTGTTGTGAAAATTCTACTGTCTCGCCTTTCCACATAAATGTGTTTGGCAGCATCTGACGTACAGAAGCTTCTGCATTATAATACATACCGAAGACACCGCCACCTGCTGTAATCGTAGTGGCACTTAAAATTGCGATGATTGACAACGATTTGGCATTAGCTCGAATACGATACAATAATTGAGAAACACCGATTAAATTTAAACCCTTCCAGGACCATGATGTTGCTTTCTTTAATGCTGTTAATACAAAGACACTCACACTATGGAATAGAAGGTATGTCCCTGCAATTGTTACCCCTATAACCATTAATGGCGTACCTAATACCGTAAAGAATCTCCATATTTCACTCGTAAACATATCAGAGGCAGCTGTATAATAACCAAATGCAATAAGTACAGTGCCAAGTAAAGCAGCTACTAATGATGCACGTGGAATTTGCTCTCCCTGTTTGTCTGCATGGAATAAATCAATTAGTTTAAATTGATAAATCACACGGTAACCTTGTAAGGATGTGAATAAAAACAGTAGTGTAAAAATGCCCGTTGTATTAATTAGTGCCTCCACTGAAAATGTCAGGCTACCAACCACTTCATAGCCCATTAAGCGTACTAGTATCATTAATAGCCCTTGGGACATAAAGAAACCTAGAAGGATACCAAACACAAGAGAGACAAGCCCTATGACTAAATTTTCAAAAAAGAGCATTAAGCCAATTTTTTGCTTACGTACACCTAGTAACGAGTAAAGGGCTACTTCCTTTTTCCGCTTCTTCATAAAAAACGAGTTGGAATAGGCCATAAAGATGACAATGAAGAACAGAAGTACGACTGACGAGGCACTCATCAATCCTTTAATTTGTTGTGACGATTGCTTTAAGGCTGAAAGATCATCATTATATTTGAGCGTCACAAACGTAAAGTAAATAACGATACTAAATACCATTGAGGCAATATATAAAAAGTAATTCGATAAATTGCGTTGAATATTTTTACGCGCTAAACTAAATAACGTCATTTACTCCACCCCCGATGCTAGATAGCACCTGCAAGATCTCTTGGAAAAATTGCTTTCTCGTTAGAGTCCCACGTTGAATTTCCTTAGATAGCTGTCCATCCTGAATAAATAGAATGCGCTGACAAAAGCTAGCTGCAAAGGCATCATGAGTAACCATCATAATCGTTGCTGCTTGAGATTGGTTTAAATCACTTAAGCTTTCTAATAAATCGGTTGCAGATTTTGAATCTAGCGCACCTGTTGGCTCATCGGCAAAAATTAGTTTCGGTTCTGTCACTAATGCTCGCGACGAGGCTGTACGCTGCTTTTGCCCACCTGAAATTTGATAAGGATATTTGTTTAATAAATCACTAATTCTAAACAATGCAGCAATGCGATCAACTCTCGCATTAATAGCCTTTGTCGGCATTTTTGCAATCGCTAGTGGTAAAACAATATTTTCTCGCACTGTTAAAGAATCAAGCAAGTTATAATCCTGGAAAATAAACCCTAAATTATCTCGACGAAAATCTGCTAATTCAGCATCCTTCATACGTGCCAAATTAGTATCTTCAATAATAATTTCACCAGTTGTTGGCGTATCAATCGTTGCTAATACATTAAGAAGCGTAGATTTTCCAGCCCCAGAAGGACCCATTACCCCAACAAACTCCCCCTTTTCTACTTCAAATGATATATTCGATAGCGCTGTAAAAGTATTTGCGCCTTTGCCGTAATTTTTCCCAACGTTTTGTACCTTTAATAATGGCGTCATATACGCTCACCTCTTCTTTCTGACTTTAGTATACGACCCCAAACTTACAGCAAATTTGTCGCAAGCTTACAGCAACCTTAAATCCACTGCTTTTTGGAATTTATAAACAAAAAAAGATTCATACACAAGTTGTGCATGAACCTTTCTAGTTTATTCTAATACTTTTTGAATATCTTCCTCAAAGCTACTTGGCTTATCTGCTGAGGCGTATCGTCCAACGACCTCTCCATTACGGTTTACAAGGAATTTTGTAAAGTTCCATTTAACACTATTGCCTAAAAATCCTTTGGAGTGGGAAGTAAGATAATCGAAAATAGGATGTGCTTCTTTACCATTCACCTTAACAATTTCATGCATGGGAAATGTCACACCATATGTCAGTCGACATTGGGAAGCTGCTTCTTCAGCTGTCGCTAGCTCTTGTTTAAATTGATTTGATGGAAAACCAAGTACAACCAGACCTTGCTCCTGATATTTTTCATAGAGACCTTCTAATTCTTCAAATTGTGGTGTAAAGCCACATTTGGAAGCTGTATTAACAATTAGCATCGGCTTTCCTTTATAACGATCAAGGCTATAGATAGTACCATCTTCTAAAGTTACATTAATATCATAAATGCTCATCTCTCTACCTCCTATTATAAACGTCCATTCATTCTTGCCACCTGCTGCAAAGGGTCCCAAACACCATTGAATGGTGGTGCATAGGCCAAATCTAAATCTAGCAAATCAGGTAAGGTCATTTTACTATATAATGCTGTCGCAAACACATCGATACGCTTATCGACTCCCGCTGGTCCCACGATTTGGGCACCCAATAACAATTGATCGCGCTTGCGAACGACCACTTTTATAAACATACGTTGTGCACCTGGATAATAGCCGGCTATATGGCGTGCAGATAATTTAAATGCCTCATAGTCAAAACCAAGCTCTTTAGCATCGCGCTCATTTATACCTGTTGTAGCAATAGTTAAATTGAAAAATTTTAAAATAGATGTGCCCACAATTCCTCTAAATGGAGCAAATTTGCCTGACATATTAAGACCTGCTAAACGACCTTGCTTATTGGCAGTCGTTCCTAAAGGTATATAATCTAAACGTTCTTTCACAATATTAAAGTGAGTTGCACAATCGCCAGCTGCATAAATATTTTCAAGGGAAGTCTCTAAATGGCGATTTACAATGATTGCTCCATTTTTTGCAAGTGCAATACCAGTATTCTTTAAAAACTGTGTATTTGGTTTTATGCCTGAAGCGACAATGACTAAATCCGTCTCTAGAACGCCGTTATCTGTAATAACACGTTCCACTCGTTTATTTCCTTCAAAAGCTTCAACGCTCGTATTTAATAACAGCTCTACATCGTTCTTTTTCGCTTCCTCATGCACATGCTGAGCAAGTTCTTCATCTAAAATACGAGCCACATGACTTCCGCGCTGAATAAGTCTTACCTTTTTCCCACAGGCATGTATGGTTTCAGCCATTTCTAAACCAATATAGCCTCCACCTATGATTGTTACCTGCTCAATCTCTGATGTTAGATCTGCCATCAAATCTTCCAGTTGAGGAATTGTTTTTACCGTATGGATACCATCTAGCTCATTCCCCCTTTTCACAGGCATGACTGGACTAGCTCCCGTTGCAATAAGAAGTTTATCGTAGGTAATCTCAAATTTATCGCCACTTGCTTGTGTACCTGTAATAACCTTCTTCTCTATATTTACATTCTCTACCTCATAGCCAACTCTTGCATCAATGCCATACTTATCTCGAAAAGTTTCGACATCTCTTGCAATTAAACGTTTGGTTGATGAAATACGACCATCTACAACATAAGGCAATCCACATTGCCCATAAGAATAAATAAAACCACGTTCTAAAGTAGTTATTTCTGCTCCTGGAACATTCCGATAGATTTCCATTGCTGCAGACATACCTGCAGCATCTCCACCAATGATGACGTATTTCATTCTACAAGCCCCCTTATTTTTTCCTTGTTGCCATTAAATCTGCATATTGATCGATATACAAACGTCGTTTTCCACCACTTACGATGACCCGTACCACATGAATAACTATTATCATTGTAAGTGCAAAACCTGCTATTGCGGCAAGTAGAGAAATGACAATTTGTAGAACATAAAATGGTGAATCCATATCTAATTGGATGTCACCTAATGTTGTAATGGCTTCTGATAAACACAAGGTAGCGATAATAGCAATACAACGACGCCATGATTGCTTTACAATACTTTTGCCATTCTTGTTGACCATTGTAAAACGCATCACCTTCATACCGAGTGTTGCACCATTCATCATACTTGGTAACACCCCAAAGAGTACCACGTACAGAGCCATTTTCACTAAGAATTCAAAAGTACCGCTATACCCTGTCAGAACACCAATAATCATCCAAACTGATTGGACGATAAATAAATCAATGGCCAATGCTAGTAAAATAGAAATCGGCTTAACAATATCATTTTTTTCCATTTCAGCAGCTTTAGCCTCAACCTCTTCATGAGAGGGGAATAATGCCCAAACAATTGGTGCTAAGAAGAAACCTAGGAGCGCACCTACACTGTTTAGTAATAAGTCATCGACATCAAAGATTCGGTATGCGCAATTAAAGATGCCATAAATGCCTGTTCTTTGTGTGACCTCATAAAACAATGTTAGCAAAAAGCTAATTAAAAATGCACGTTTCCAGTACCTTCTTTCTTTAAGAAAATATCGCAAGTAAACGCCGAATGGCATTAGTAGTAAGAAATTAAAGAAGGCTTGAAAAAATGCCTGCTGTTTTGTGATAGCAAGCCATGTAGATGGATTTGTGACAACAACGCCACTATCCTTTAAAACATCATCAACAAATTGAAAAAGTCGCAAATTAGTATGAACGGTGTCCGCAGATTGAAGTGAGCAAGTATCTCTTGTAGACGGAAATGGTAGTAATACTAAACAAAGCGCAGATAAAAAGTAAAAAATAAATGAGAACATGATAATGGTTTTGGACATCGATAAGTATCCATACTTACGATACGTATAAATCAGCCATGGTATAAATAGTACAAAAGATAAAATAATAGTTATGAAAAATGCTATAAAAATGGATTGCGTGTACGTTGACATAGAAACACCTCTCTCTTTAAATTGCCCTATTTTCTGAACACTAAAACTAAGTTTAGTCCTTCAATACTACATGTATATTTTATCAAGCTTACATAATCCTTAATTCAATAAAAAAACAGGTAAAGAATCTATACTCTCTACCTGTTACTTACTATGCTTTCGCTATTTCTTCTTTACAGAATGTCAAAATTTCTTCTAGTTCATCATCCTCTAATGCAAAGTCTAAATATTCACCTTCAGCCTTTTCCATGATGAAGTAATTTAATATAAATGGTTCTTCGTCTTTTTCACCAATTAGGACACGAATTTCAATGCCAGCTTCGTGGTAAAGTTCATCCTCTTCATCAATTTCTACATCCAGAATAAATTCATAACGCTTACCTTCAATAATATTTGTTGGGTCTAAAATTTCTTCCATTGAGAATTGTGTAATTTCCATTATATTTGCTCCTTTTTCTTTAGCTGTTCTTTTCTATATTAAATCAATTTCAGCATGGGTCAACTAGAAAACTCGTATACACCTGTAAGTAATTATGCCACAATGAAATGGAATTAATTTAGAACTAAATTTCCCTACATACGAGGAGGCTTTTTCATGAAAGAGCTATTATATTATCAAGACGTTATGTTACAAGAGTTTGATGCAACTATTATTAGTAAAGGAACTGACGAATCCGACCGTAATTATGTTGTACTATCGAACACCGCTTTCTATCCAACTGGTGGTGGTCAACCTCACGATACAGGTACATTGAATGCGTTGGAGGTCATAGATGTTGAAAAAGTGGATGATGAAATTCGTCACTATATTGAAGGTGATCTATCGACTTTAGATGGTGTGGTACATGGCAAGTTAAATTGGGCAAGACGATTCGATCATATGCAGCAGCATGCTGGGCAACATATTTTAACAGCTGCTTTTGTAGAGCTTTTTAATGCGCAGACTGTAAGCTTTCATCTAGGCAGTGAGCAAGTAACAATTGATCTTGCTATAGAAACGATTTCTGAGCAACAGCTTGCAGCGGCAGAAGCAAGAGCCAATGACATTATTCTAGAGAACCGCCCCATTCAAACTATCTGGGTTACAGAGCAAGAGCTGGGCAACTATAATCTTCGTAAAGAGGTCGCAGTGACGGGAGACATTCGACTTGTGATTATCCCTAATTTTGATTACAACGGTTGTGGTGGCACTCACCCTACATCCACAGGGCAAGTTAGTACCATCAAAATATTAGGGACCGAAAAAATGAAGGGCAATGTGCGCGTTTCTTTTGTGTGTGGTCAACGCGTTTTGACTGAGCTTGGCATGCGGAAAAAAGTATTAGCGGACGTTGCTCGTCAATTAAGTGTCCCTGAGTTTGATGCTGCCACAGCACTTACAAAAGTTTTATCTACTCAAAAAACTACAGAAAAAGCACTCGCTGCTGCGAAAGAGGAATTACTCACGTATGAAGCAAAGGCACTTGTTAATAGCGAAGGTGTCGTAACGGCTGCTTTTAATCAGCGAACAATGCAAGAGCTACAAAAAATAGCCCGTATGATTGTTACGGAACAGAAAGATGTAATAGCTCTACTTGTGTCTGAAAATGAAGGCAAACTACAATTCGTTGCAGCAAGAGGTAATAATGTTTCAAAAAGCATGAAGGATGTTGCCCAAAAGGCACTGCCTCTTATTAATGGTAAGGGTGGCGGAAGTGACCAAATGGTACAAGGCGGTGGCGATTGCACCGTTTCGAAAGAAGAATTACTAGCAGCGATGCAAGACGCTTAGTTGCATTATAATAGAGGAGCTGTTATTAAAAGACGGCTCCTACTATGTTGTTGAAAAAAGAAAATGTCGCTAGCAGAAAAAGACTTCTTGACTAGGCGAGGGGTTGATTTCCGTTCCGCCAGCGTCCTTTCCAGGGGGCGTCCGGTGAGCCGCTTCACTCACTTACGTTCGCTTCAGGGTCTCATCTGTGACGCTAAATCCCCTAGGAGTGACACTGGCTCCTCTCCAATCAACCATTCTGTAAAAGTGGCTTTTCCTTATCTTTCATACAGTCGTTGTGAACAAAATAGCAAATGTATAATTCGAGAAATGATAGACTCTCAATTTCAATGGGAGAAATGATGATTGACCATACCTCTCCATAAAATGAGTAGTGAACACCTTCAATTAAGCCTTTGCAAAAAAGGTAACATTTTTATGAGGTGAAGTGTATGGAGCGGTAATCCATCTTCACCTTTCACAAAAATTGTATGAAGGGCTTTGTTTTTCAACACTCTGAGAGGAGCTGTCATTAATAGACAGCTCCTCTCTAATTTAATATTTAAATTTTTGAATGGCTTCATATAAACGTTTTGCCATTTCTGATAGTTTTTCAGTTTGATTGTTCATTACTGCTACCGTCTTCAACTGTTCCGCTGTTGCATCTGTTACCTCATGCACATAATCACTTGCCGCATGTGCAGTAGCTGCCATTTCTTCCATAGACGCGGAAACTTCCTCCGTATTGGCAGACATTTGTTCAGCTGAAGCATTCATTTCTTCAATTTGACCTGCTATTTCTCCTACTGCTTGAACCATTTCCTCGAAGCGTTCTCCCACTGCCTCAATAGAAGCTAAACCACGCTCAACATTATCTTCACCAAATTCAGCTGCTTTTACTACTTCTAATGTATAAGATTGAACTCTTTCAATGAGCACATTAATTTTAGTAGCTGATTCTGCTGTTTGCTCCGATAGCTTGCGAACTTCTTCTGCTACAACGGCAAAGCCTTTACCAGCATCTCCTGCCCGTGCTGCTTCTATAGAGGCATTCAATGCCAATAAATTTGTTTGATCGGAGATATCGGTAATCATTTTTGAAATTAAGCTAATTTCTTCGGACTCTTTTTCTAGCTTGTGAATAATTGATAGTTCATCTGTTGTGCCTTGCTGAATCTCATTCATACGTAAAACGGATTGATGAACTGCATGATTGCTTTCACTAATTTTCTGGGAAATAAAATCTGTATTACAAGCAATTGTGGAGGCAACTTCAGCTACATTTTGTATCCCTATCGCCATTTGTTCCATTGCTGAGGCACTTTCCTCTGCCATCACAGTTTGGCTTTGTGCCCCTCGATCTACTTCACTTATTGCACCAGCAATTTGCTTTGAACGCTTTGTTACTCCATTTACATCTCCCATTAAATCACACGCAGCTTCATTCACTGCCGTTGCTTCTTGACTCACTTTGGCTATCATTTCCCGCATATTATCAGTCATGCGATCTAATGCACGTGCCATCGTTCCCATTTCATCAATACGTTTCAAATATTTTTCTGGAATTTCCTGTGTAAAGTCTCCTTCCGATAAGCCCTCACTAATGCGAAGTACATGTCGAAGTGGTCTACTAACAGAGCGAGAAATGGCAAATGAGATGCATAGCCCAAGTATTGAAACAATGATCGTAGTTACAATGAAGTTCGTCTTAAGCTTAGAAAGCCCTGAAAACATCTCATCTTCTAATGCGATAACCCCCATTTTCCAACCATTATCGAGGGTATGATAGCCCATTAGACTAGTTCCTGTATCTTCTGTTTCAAAAGAAAAATAACCGTTATCATTAGCAATCATTTCTTTAGCAGCCATTGCTCTGCCTGTCTTGATACCTGTTTCGTCTGCTGCCTTAATTGGATTGTATTGCTCCTTCACATACGAATGATTATTATGTCCAATAATTGTTCCGTTAGCGTCTAACATAAATGCATAGCCACTGTCTCCAACCTTAATGCCTTCTACAATTTTAGATAGGTAATAGCCGTCAATACGTGCTAATAATAAAGCTTTTTCACCTGTCACTGTGTCAATTGGAGAAACGATTAAAATGACTGGTTCACCTGTTACACGACTAATCGTAATGTCAGACATGACAGACTTACCAGTAAAACCTTCTTTTACGTAATTACGATCCCCTAGATCAGCTGTTGTATCATCCAGATAATGGGCAACTCCATTAGCATTGATAATGCCAAAACCTAAGTAATTTTCATTACTGGCAAGACGTTTCGATAGATACTGCTTCTGCTTTTCAAAGTCCATGCTCCGAACTACCTCTTGCTCTGCAATGGCTTCCACCTCCACTAGTGTTAATTGGAAGTGTTCTTCTATGTATTTGGAAACATCCTCTGCTCTAGATACCAAATTAGATTCCACTTGCTCATTCACAGCTTTTGTACTATTTATCCAAGTAGATAGCCCAAGCGTGCCACATGTTACAAATACAAGAGCTATAATTGCAACAATTAATTTACCACCAATACCTTTTAACCACATTTCTCTTTTTCTCACTTCTTCCATTTTTAGCTATACAATCCGCATATTTTTGCATAACTTCAGAGTAAAGTCACTAAAAGTAGAAGTCAACAAAAGTTTTCCAATATGATTAATAAATGTATAATAATACCATTTACACTACCTTTATAGTGCTAACAATTTTCTACAAAATTTTCAATTCATAGATCCCTCTTGTCATTAAAAAGGAGAGTACACCATGCTAATAGAGGTAATTAAAACATTTTCCAACAAAAATTGATTATAATTCACATTTTTTGCTGATTATTAAAGATAGGATCCGTTTAACACATTTTGAGGGGAGGATTTCCATGAGTTCAGACAAAAATAATGTTTCTCGTCGAGACTTTTTAAAAACTACAGGTATTGCTGCTGGTACATTAGTCGGTGGTGGTTTAATTGGAGGATTAGTTGGTTACAACATCCATGGTAAAGGTACTTCTACCCTAGAGCATGGTGGTCATGAAACAACGAATGAGGCCACAGGCTCACCAAAAGCTAAGATGTTCTTCAGAAATGAAAAAGATTTTAGTATCTTATCAAAGGCCACGGAACGTATCTTCCCAGAGGACGATTTGGGACCAGGAGCTATTGGTTTAGACGTTCCCTATTTTATCGATCATCAACTTGCAGGAAATTATGGAAGTAACTCTAAAGAATATATGCAAGGTCCATTTGATGTTGGTGCTCCAACTCAAGGCTATCAGAGCCGTTTAACGCGAGCAGAAATTTTTAGACAGGGTATTCAAAAAATGGAGGATGAAGCACAAAAGCGTTATAAGAAAAGCTTTAACGATTTAGATGGCAAACAAATGGATGAAATATTAACTGCCTTCCAAAAAGGTGACATAGAAATGGTTGGGGTTACTTCCGCGTTCTTCTTTACATTATTACGAGCAGCTACATTAGAGGGAGCTTATTCTGACCCTATGTATGGAGGAAATCGCAATATGGATGGCTGGCGTATGAAGGGCTTCCCTGGTCACCAGATGGCTTATATTACACAAATAGAAGATGCCAAGTTCCAAAAAATTGAGCCTAATCCATTAGGCAACCACTAAGGGGGGATACAAAATGGCTAAAACATTACCGAGTGTAGACGTTGTAACAGTTGGTGTAGGTTGGACTGGCGGTATTGTCGCTGCTGAATGTGCTAAAGCTGGCTTAAAGGTAGTCGGTTTAGAGCGAGGTCAAAAGCGTGGGACCGAGGATTATTTAAATGTTCATGACGAATACCGTTATGCCATCCGATATGATTTAATGCAAAATCTTTCTAAAGAGACCGTAAGCTTTCGGAATGATCGAAATATGAAGGCATTACCAATGCGTCAGCTTGGCTCCTTCTTACTTGGAGAGGGTCTGGGTGGATCAGGAACACATTGGAATGGAATGACTTATCGATTTTTACCCTATGATTTTCAAATCAAGACATTAACAGAAAAACGTTATGGACCAAATAAGCTTGGACCAGATTATCTGATTCAGAATTGGGGATTAACATATGATCAGCTTGAGCCCTATTTCGATAAGTTCGAGAAAACAGCTGGTATTTCGGGTGATGATAAAAATAAATTTAGTGGAAAGCGTTCGAATCCCTATCCAACACCGCCTATGAAAAAAACGCCTATGCTTGCACAATTCGAAAAAGCTGCAACAAACCTGAAGCTAACGCCTTATATGGTTCCATCAGCTAATGTATCAGAGGTTTATAAAAACCCAGATGGCGAAACGATCAACGCTTGCCAATATTGTGGTTTTTGTGAACGCTTTGGATGCGAATATGGTGCAAAGTCGTCCGCAGAAATTACTGTTGTCCCTACAGCCCTGAAGACAGGAAATTTTGACTTACGCTTTAATTCCAATGTTGTTGAAATTTTAAAGCAGGGTAACAAGGCTACAGGTGTAAGATATATCGATACTGTTTCGGGAGAAGAATTCATTCAGCCAGCTAATGCTGTTGTATTAACTAGTTATGTCTTTAATAATGCCAAGCTATTAATGGTCTCTGACATTGGTGAAAGATATGACCCTACTACTGGCAAAGGAACACTTGGCAGAAACTATTGCTATCAAATTTTGCCTGGTGCTGCTGGGTTCTTCGAGGAACAATACAATACATTTATGGGTGCAGGTTCGTTAGGCATGTGTATAGACGATTACAATGGGGATAATTTTGACCATAGTGATTTAGATTTTATTCACGGAGGTAATATTGCACTTACACAGACAGGGACGCGACCAATCGGCTCAAATCCAACTCCGCCTGATACGCCTACTTGGGGACCAGAATTTAAAAAGCAATCTATTTATTACTATACACGTTCATTTGGGATTGGTGCGCAAGGAGCATCTATGCCACATAAGGAAAACTATATATCACTGGACCCTACCTATAAGGATGCTTACGGGCTGCCATTAACTCAGTTAACATACAATTTTACTGATCAGGATCGAGCTCTTCATAAATATATCTCTGCACGTGCAGCTGACATTATGAAGGAAATGGGTGCTAAAACAATTGTCCCTAACGCGGAAATTACCGATTACAATATCGTGCCTTACCAAACAACGCATAATACAGGTGGTACGGTGATGAGCTTAACACCAGAACAAGGGGTTGTGAATAATTATTTACAGCACTGGGATGTTGACAACCTTTTCGCAGTAAGTGCAGGCAACTTTGCACACAATAGTGGTTATAATCCAACAGGCACATTAGGGGCACTTGCCTACCGTTGTGCTGAGGGAGTCATCAAATACAGTCAATCAGGTGGTTCATTAGTATAAAAAAATTATTCTAAAGGAGGCAAGACTTATGGGAGGTCTAGGAGCAATTGGAGTACCTGGATTAATCATTATTTTAGTGATTGTATTAATTGTATTTGGCCCAAAAAAATTACCAGAAATCGGTGGAGCAGTTGGCAAAACGTTTGCAGAATTTAAAAAGTCTACTAAGGGACTTATGGATGATGAAGATGATACCGTGAAAAAGGTCGAAAAAAAATCTGATGCTTCGTAGGAGGGTTTCCTATGGATCCATATGAAGACGGAAAAAGAAAATATTTAAGCCCACTAGATAAACCACAAGCCGAGCCTCCAAAGCCAGTGGAGGCTTTAGTTGAAATACCTACGGTAGCAATTGAAGAGGATGATGTGTCAGATGAACCCCTGATACCTGTTACCTCATTATTGGAGCATCTTAGTGATTTACGTAAGCAAATTATCAAAGGGTTAACGGTTTTTATTTTATTTTTCATTGTTGTCTTTTCTACTATTAATATTTGGTTTCCATTCATAACGCGAGGTCACTCACTCGTTATTTTAGGACCACTAGAAGTAGTTAAATTTTACATGACGATTTCAACAACTTTAGCTTTTGGTCTTGCAATGCCTTTCCTCGTCCACTTTCTTTGGAGCTTTATTAAACCAGGCTTAAAAGAAGAGGAAAGTCGCTTTTTAGGCCTCTATGCACCAATCATGTTAGTTCTATTTTTAGTAGGCGTAGCTTTTGGCTATTTCGTCGTTAACCCACTTAGCTATACATTCTTAGTAAGCATTGGGGCTACCAATTTCGATGTCATGGTATCAGCAAATGAATATATGCACTTTTTAATCATGACGACAGTACCGATTGGTCTATTATTTGAGTTACCGATTGTTGCCCTATTCTTATCAGCCATTGGTGTACTGACTGCTGAATCCATGAAAAAAATACGAGGCTGGTCTTATATCGCAATGGGCGTAGGCTCCGCTGTTATCACGCCACCAGACTTTATAAGTCAGTTACTCGTATTAATACCGATGATTATTTTATATGAAATAAGTATTTACCTCGTTAAACGTATAGAACGCAAACAAATTGAAAGCACTGCGTAAATTTTACGCAGTGCTTATTTTTTCTTTAGATCCATCACAATAATTTCTGGTAGATTAAAAATACGATATGGTACTGTGCTATTACCCAACCCTCTACTAACTACCATTTTCGTCGCGCCTGCTTCGTAGACACCAGCTGTATATTTTGGGAACAGCCCCTGTCCTGGTGCAACAAGTCCTCCAAGCCCAGGAATACGAACTTGCCCACCATGCGCATGTCCCGAAAATACTAAATTTATGTGATAATTTACATACGTATTAAATAATTCTGGTCTATGTGCTAGTAACAACTTAAACATATCGTCTGGCAAATAGGCCGTTGCAATGTCCAGCATATCTTCTGTTGTTCTACCCATTAACGGATCCTCAATACCAACAATCGCCAAGCGCTCCCCGTCGCGCTCTAACACGGTCGATTCGTTGGCCATAATATGTACCCCTAACGATGACAGCGCCTCATAAATTTCATTCACCTTATTCGTCGCTACCTCATGGTTTCCTAGTACATAATAAACATCCGCTATTTTAACTAGTCCTTCCACTGCTTGTAGGCTTTGTTTTAAATTATAGCGATTACTATCGATCACGTCACCTGTGATAAAAATATAATCAGGCTTTGTATCCTTTACCTTAGCAATCAATTTTTGTTGCTTGTCACCAAAGACAGCGTCATGTAAATCCGAAACTTGTACAATGCGTAGCCCATCAAAGCTGTCAGGCACACTATCTGATTCAAACACATGTTTACTTACGACTAGCCAGTGATTGTTTACGTACAAAAAAATGACTATAAAAACAACAAAGAAGATACCATATAATAATTTTTTCAATCGCAATCGCTCACTTTGTGGCTACTTTTTTCAGAAATAATTCTGACTTTCTCATTATAAGCAAAAAACAGAGTGATTGTAAGTATATGCACTTTAAATACACAAAATGCACAAATACACTTAGCTTAAAATTTTTATCATTAGATTATGATACACGCTTTAATCTATTTTTTGTTAACTATTGGCATGCTATACTATGGGTAGAAAGGCATATTTTATTATCCACTCATAATACATCACGATTTGGGAAATGCATCTCATTTACTAAAGTGCGAGAATACTAATAAACTTAAATCAGTTAAAGGAGAAAAGAATTGCTTTATTGTAGGTAATGATCCAATTAGATTGGACAATAAATGTGTTTTACATACTAATAAATTACATAATTTACAGAATCGAATAATTTCAGAATCCAGCTTCCATTGCTACAGGCAAGTATAAAATTGATGACGAAAAATTTATTTAGTACAGTTGGGCTACATAATATTCTAAATTTAGATGATAAGAGGTGAAAAAATGTTAAAAGCCATCATAGTTGATGATGAAATTTTAGCAATCAATTTATTAGAAGCCACGTTACATGATAATAGCGATGTTACTATTATCGGAAAATTCGTAAATCCACTAGAGGCTATTGCAAACATCCCTACACTCAAACCTGATATTCTTTTTTTAGATATAGATATGGCCGAAATGAATGGTATTGAATTTGCTAGTAAGATTGCAGACCTTCCTTTTTTAATGGACATTGTATTTGTCACTGCTTATGAACGTTTTGCAATAGAAGCTTTTAATGTACAGGCTGTTGACTATATTTTAAAGCCTATTGAGAAAGGGCGTTTAATGAAGACAATCAAGAGAATATCCATGCGTAGAAAGCAATTTCAAGTTAAAGCTGCTGTACACCAACTAGAGGAAGAAGCTCATATAATAGAGGATTTTCACTTTCATGTTCATTCTGGAAGAGTATATATCGGTAACACAGCATTAGCCCTATCTACAAAGGAATTTCAAATTTTTTTCTTTCTAGCACAACGACCAGGACAAATTTTTCCCCCATCAGAGCTGTATAAGCTTATTTGGGCAGAGGAAAGTATCGGGCATACACAGGCATTGAAGGTTCATATTAGTAATTTACGTAAAAAGCTAGAATCCGTTGCTGGCCATAGAGCAAAGATTATAACAGTGAGGGGTTCGGGATATAAATTCCATTTCGAGCCATGAAAAAGAAGGGCACTGCGATTACATTACGAATCGCGTACCCTCTTTTTGGTTATTTTTTTGCGGCTTCTTGAATCTCATAAAATGCCCAATGGTGTTTTGGAACATCTTTAAATAATGGTGTTTGATCTTCAATGAGGACTTGGCGTTCAAACAGTCGATTTAATACCTTCACTGCTTGTGCACGTGTTAACAATCCATCTGGATTGAATGTATCTGCTGTTATCCCTGTCATAATTTCCGATGCATTGACAGTATCAATTGCTTTCCCTGCCCAATGATGGACGGTCACATCTTTGAATACTGCACTTTGTGAGGTTGGTGGACAGAAATCTGCATCAGGACGTTCTACACATTGCTGTTCTATCCAGCGGGCTGCCACTGTAGCCATCTGTGCACGCGTAATAAAGCCGTTTGGATTAAAGTTAGTTGCTGTAACCCCTTTAAACAGACCCTTCTCCTTCGCAAATTCGATTGCATCTTTAGCATCATGTTGGAATGTGTCTGTATAGGTTGCCTTTGCTTGCGGTATGGCGTTACCTGTTAATTGACGTGCAAACATACTCGCCATTTGTGCGCGTGTAACAGGAGCATTTGGACGGAAGGTACCATCTGGATAGCCTTGAATGTAAGGTAGATGGGTAACACCCTCAGTAGTTGGCTCCTTCAATTCTTCTTCCTTCTCTGGTAAGTAGAGAATGGAGAAGGTGGAGAACTTATTCACCTCAAACTGTAAACCTGTTATTCCCTTTTGATATTCTACAATCTTCCCACGTACAACTTCTTTTGTGCCATCACTATGCTCGATATAAATAGCCAGATGATTGAGCTGTTCCTGTGTAATATCTGTAGGTAATGGAAGAGTTAATAATACAGGTCGATTCTGCATATTAGTCTCAACTTTCATGGGTTGCCCTAATACTTTACTAAATGAACTATTCGCTATTTCTTGCACAATTGACTCTTTTTTTGCACGTTCTTCAACCTGTGATTGGTCAGCTTGTCCCTTTAAAGGAATTAATCTAAAGTATAAATTATCACTAAATGTTGCCAATGATTCATTTGAGACATTGACACTTACATCATAAGCTGAAATTTCTAAATTTAAACGACTTTCTTTTAGTAGAGTAACAATATTATTAGGTATAGATATGTCCACTTGCTTTACATTATCCTGCGAATTAGGAATAACAATACGTGCTTGATCCGATTTTTCTTCTTTTAATTTATTGATAGTTTCTAATACACTTGCTTCTGTAAGAATTACTTCATCTTTCACCAATCCATCCACATCTACTAATCGCTTAATAGTTGTTTTAGAAACGGCTTTTCCATTACTCGACTCCACATTTACAGTAAAACTCTCTGTAGGAGAAGGTGGAGAAGATTCTGAGGTAGAGGTATTTTCACTATTAGTAGAAGAATTCTCCTTTGTTACTACAATTGTATAAAGTTTTTGACTGCCATCTTCAGCCGTTACCAAAATTTTTATTGTATTGACACCTGTTACAAGCTTGATCGGCTCTGCAACGGATCTCCCATTTATTGTGATTTCAGCTTTTTTATCCTCAGCTAATGGATTTACAAATAGACTATCTACTTTAGAAGTAACAATAGCGGAATATGACATTGTATTTTTATTAAATGCCATATTTAAGGCTCCCTGTGAAATAGTCAAATCCTTTAAAAAGGCATTATGGCTTTTAGATAATGCAATTACATCAATGGTGAAGCTTTTAGTATCCACAAAATTACCGATGAAAATTTGTGCTGTCAACGTAACCTTTTGATTCCCTGTGGAGATAGTAGGGCGAACAACGCTTCCATTATTTTGAACTACCTCAGGTTTGTCAGATATCCAATTAATCGTTGTTCCATTATCCCCGATAATTGGTAAAGTAAGGTTTTTAGTGACATTTGCTGAGGTATCACCTTGAGCATATTGAATATTAAGTGCATCTTTATCTAGTTGTACCTTTTGAATAAGCATACTGGATACTTTGCTATCTAACACAGACTGTAAAGTTTCTATAGACTCATACCCTTGATTAGGACGGGCAAGTAGGATTTGCTTACAAACTTCATCTTGATCTTCAATAGTGAGAAGATTGTAGTTATTATAATTTAAATGATCATCATCAATGAACACTGTCCATAGTGTTAATGAGTCTGTCGTACTGTTAACATTAATAAGATAAGAACGATTATTGACTGCATTTAAGTATGTTTGTCTTAATGTACTTGTAGATGTATATCCACTTTGTGGTCTTTCATCTATTAGCTTATTAGCTAAATAGTTTTGGTCTGCTAATTTAAAGCTTTGAAATAATTCATTAGCTTTAGCAGTATAATGTAATACACTCCAGTCAGTAGTCATTGCCAACTTCATTTCTTCCGTATTAATGGCAGTATTAAATGAAGTTAGACTACTTTTTGCTGCTACAGATGATAAAGGTAGCAAGCAAGCAACTAAGGTAAATATCATAATTAAGTTTAGTATTTTTCTTTTAGAATGTTGAATAAAAATCACCCTTTCCAGAATATAGTTTAGTAATGTCCGATAGTAGAAAAGTCGTCTTTAGGTAATAAAGTCCACTCTAAAATATTGAAATTTGTAGAACCTGATTGCAATCTTTTATCTCTAATATAACCTCCATTACTTTCCAATATAGCGGTTGTCGAATCTTTTGTTCCTAATATATCAACAATATTCCCATTACTGTCTTTTAAAGTAATTGACACCGTTATTTTAGAAGCATCTCTAAAAATAAATTCTTCGTTGTAATAATATGATAAGGTAATATCCATAAAATCATAAAAATAGGGATGAATCACTACAAAATTCATATTTGGATTTACTAAAGATATATCTAATTCTTGAACACTATGCTGCATTGAAATTAAATTATATTGCTGTATCTCTAATTGATAACCATATAGAGGAGATGTAGTAGGATTATATATTTCTAGGACATCATTATAGTTTCCACTTTGTACAAAATCAGATATAAAAATACTTGGAGCATCTACAGTGAATATAAAACTTGTAGATTCTAGCCCTCCTTTGCCATCATCTGCTGTGATAGTAATAATACTTGTCCCTATTGCTTTTTGTGTCATGTTAAGGGTTGTACCATTTAAACTAGCCGTAGCTACCCCACTATTACTAGAACTTACAGCTAATGTTAACGAATCGTTATCAGCATCTGAAAATATATTACCTACATCAATACTCCAAGGTATACCACCAATAGTTGCTCGTTGATTTCTAACCGTCTGAGCTACAACTGGCGAGTTATTCACTGTAGGATTGTCTATGGTAACTGTAAAGCTAGTTGATACTTTCCCTCCTTTGCCATCATCCGCTTGCACTGTAATTGTATTAAGCCCTACTGCTAACGGCAAAATAGTTATTATTTGCCCACTTATTTGAGCTGTAGCAACAGTTTCATTGCTTGAGTTTACTTCTATTGTAAGAACATCATTATTTGGATCCGAAAAAATATTACTAACATCTATTGTTAGTACATTTCCCACAGTACCTGTTTTGTTATTAATTGTTTGTTCGACCACAGGAGGCTGGTTAGGTGGGATTGTAACTGTTAATTTAAAGGTTGTAGAGACAATTCCTCCATTACCATCATCCGCTTGTACAGTGATTATACTTTGCCCCACAGCCAGCGGTACAATAGTTATCATTTGTGAATTCAATTGTGCTGTAGCTACAGTTTCGTTACTTGAATCTACATCTAATGTCAAGTTATCGTTATCTACATCAGTAAAAACATTGCTTGTATCTATTAATATTGGAGCTCCCCCTACGTGTCCTATTTGGTCATTTATTATTTGAACAACGGTAGGTAAGTTATTCAACTTGGGTAAGACCTCTACCTCAAAACTACTACTAGCTCTCCCTAATTTCCCATCATCAGCACTAACTTTTATTCTTGTTTTTCCTGGGGATAGGGCCTCTAGTGTTAATAGATTTGAGTTAATTTCGGCTGTTACTACCCCCACAGAATCAGGAATAGCTTTAAATATTAATGAATCATTATCAGCATCATAAAATAGCTTACTTACATCAATCACGATATTTGCTTGATCAAGTGTCATTGTTTGCTTCTGAATTCTTTCTGAAGCTACCACAACAGGTGGATGATTAATAGAAGTTGCATAAGTTAATTGTGCTTGAAAACAAAAACTAAAGATTAAAGTTAGCAAAATAATTTTCTTAATACAATTTTTACTACGTGTATTTTGACGCAAAATCGTTTCCTCCCATATATGTAAAATAATTAACATTACTCTCCCTTTTGCTATGACTTTCAACTCACATAAAATTATATAATAGAACTAAAATCCTAACTACAAATTTCATTAATGATAAAAGTTAATTTTTCTTAACCTTTATTTATCAAAAAAAGGTTATTCAATATTGCTAGCAATATTGAATAACCTTAATTTATTTTTTTATCTATTCTTCATGGATATGATTTACTGCGGCTTCTTGAATCTCATAAAATGCCCAATGGTGTTTTGGAACATCTTTAAATAATGGTGTTTGATCTTCAATAAGAACTTGACGTTCAAACAGTCGATTTAATACCTTCACTGCTTGTGCACGTGTTAAAAATCCATCTGGATTGAATGTATCGGCTGTTATTCCTGTCATAATTTCAGCTGCATTGACAGTATCAATTGCTTTCACTGCCCAATGATGGACGCTCACATCTTTGAATGCTGGACTTTGTGAGGTTGGTGGACAGAAATCGGCATCAGGACGTTCTACACATTGCTGTTCTATCCAGCGGGCAGCCACTGTAGCCATCTGTGCACGCGTAATCAAGCCGTTTGGATTAAAGTTAGTTGCTGTAACCCCTTTAAACAGACCCTTCTCCTTCGCAAATTCGATTGCATCTTTAGCATCATGTTGGAATGTGTCTGTATAGGTTGCCTTTGCTT
>Ga0213823_1000134_pt1 | contig 78571 bp, 69 predicted proteins | sample MC6MC0907MG_FD_179887 | JGI IMG/M metagenome (GOLD analysis project Ga0213823, IMG submission 179887) | Enriched soil aggregate microbial communities from Iowa State University, Ames, United States - MC6-MC0907-MG | ecosystem: Environmental > Terrestrial > Soil > Unclassified | place: USA: Iowa... | reverse complement strand
TCCGGAAGAGGTAGCGTACAGGCAGGGGTGGATTGGGGCGGAGCAGCTGTTGAAGCTGGCTGAGCCGTTGGCCAAGAATGGGTATGGGCAGTATTTGAAGCGGTTGGTGGGGGATAGGGTTTATTGATAGGTCAGGGCCTGTTCGGCGACAGTGGGGCAGGCCCTGCAAAACGTCTCCCTGAAGCAAGCTTAGAAAGCCGCAGCGTTTTCCATCCCTCCATCCGCAAGATCTCTCCAGTCAAATAGTCACGGCTTCGTCTCCTTCTCCCTCATTGAGAGAAGCCTTGGGAGAATCCTAAGCAGCTGAACAGTTGCCTCTCGAGACCAGGCCCGCTTGCCAATGGGCGTTTCTCTACATTCAGTTTACAGCTTGGGGAGCTCATCACCGGCCCATGTGTACTGGACAATGTGATCTTCCGGTCTGCAACTGCAAGGTGATCCAAAAAAAAAACCACTCGATCGACCAAAACGGTATGATTCGCGGTTTATTCAAGGGCGCCATGGAAGGGAATTCAGAGATGCACGTCAAAAAAATGTCCTACCGTCCTGACATCGACGGACTTAGGGCTCTGGCCGTATTAGCGGTGGTGGTTTTTCACTTTAACAAGCAATGGTTGCCTGGCGGATTTGTTGGTGTAGACATATTCTTTGTGATTTCAGGGTATCTGATTACAGGGATTATTTCAAAGGAAGTTTCAAGAGGTGAGTTTTCCTTTGTTGAGTTCTATATGCGAAGGATACGTCGAATTCTTCCAGCTGCGTTTTTCTTGATATTTGCTACCACGTTGTTCGGGATTGCTTTTATGGTGCCGATTGACGCAAGAGACTTGGCGTCCTCGGCAATAGCATCCATTTTTTCGGTGGCGAACATCTATTTCTGGAAGTACCTGGATGTAGGCTATTTTGCTGCTTCCTCTGACCTAGTTCCGCTGCTGCATATGTGGTCGTTGGGGGTGGAAGAACAATTTTACCTGCTCTGGCCTGCATTATTAATTATTTTGTATAGAGCTGGAGGGCGCACGGCGATAATTTTCGCTGCGATTCTAATTGCTGCAGCATCAATTTTGTACGGCGAAAGCAAGTTGGTTTCAGATCCGAAGTTTGCCTATTACATGCTTCCGTCGAGGGCGGGTGAGCTCCTGATCGGTTCGCTTGCGTATTTTGCAAGTGAAGTCTGGAAAGATCGTATTAGCCAGCTTACTGCTCAGACGTTAGCTGTTTTCGGAATTGCCGCCGTTGTCCTCTCAATCTCCTTTATTAGCGAAACCGGAGGGTTCCCAGGGCTGATTTCTCTGCTGCCATCCGTCGGTGTCGCTGTTGTAATTTTTGCAGGTGCGGCTGGTAAAAATATTGTTAGTTCGGTGTTGTCTTTCCGTCCTTTCGTCCTCGTCGGGCTAGTGTCGTTCTCGCTCTACCTATGGCATTGGCCTATTCTTGCATTTTATCGCTATGCTTATGGACAGCCAACAGGGGGAGGCTATCTGATATGTGGGGGCTTGCTGGTCTTGACTACGCTTATCTCCTATTACTTGGTAGAGGTTCCTTTTCGTCGCCCGGGTGTGCGGTTCGTCAATTGGAAAGGTGTGGCCGTAGCCTCGTTAGGCATTATAACAGTGTCGGGTTCTTATTATACGATTGGTGTTAAGGGGCTTGTTAAGGAGCTCTCTCCTGAAGGTTATCATGCTAAAGTAACTGAGCACTTCAATCAGACTAAGGCCGCATACCGCTACGATTATAACTGCCAAATGGCAAGTTACGATCCAAAAATTATTGATCTGAAAAGATGTGTTGTTGGTCCTGATGCGAAGCCGAGCGTGCTGATTTTCGGGGACTCAAATTCGGCGCATTATGTTGGTTACTGGAAAGTTGTTGCAGAGGATCGGAAGGTAGCTATGCGAAATATTTCGCATAATTCATGCGTTCCATTTAGTGGTGAGAAAAGCCGGCCCTATGTGAAGGAGGCAGGCCGCAACTCCTGCCAGATGTTTAACGCTGAAGTTAGGCGGCGCTTTAACGATTTTGAGACGATAATTGTCAGTGCAGATTGGGAGGGTTATAAATATAAAGCCAAGCATTATGTGGCTGATATTGAGGGTCTGATTGAAGAGCTATCTGCGACAGGTAAAAATATAATTATAGGACTGAAGGTCCCTATTTTCAAAGACTATGATCGGTCGTGTGACCTAAAGTCCCTGAAGATACCGGGCATTGATTGTGCCTCACGTGGCGTCTATCCCGATGCTGGAGAGACTGAGATAAATAATCAAATTATCGCCATCGCTGGTAGGTATAATAATGTCAAGACCTTCACTCTCAGGAATTACGTTTGCGCTGACGGCACTTGCTCTGCCTATTTGGGTGGTAAGCCGATCTACTTTGATCTTGGGCACTTGAGTATGGCTGGTTCGGAACAGATCGGGCAGATCTCAGTAGCCGAACACGATACGCCAGGATTTATTTCTCAAAAATAGATATGAGTACGTCGAGGCGGGGTGTGCTCGCCCCGCTCAATGAGGTTGTGAAGGGGAGGGAATAGCCTTCCTGTCTAAGGTCGTCTAAAGCCGAGTTTTCGATGCTATTTTCTTACCTTCAATATCAGGGCGCTGCCCTACGAAAGGGAATACATGAGTAACAAGATACTTTCTTACCGCCCTGATATCGACGGGCTCAGGGCTCTTGCCGTTTTGGCGGTGGTTATATTCCACTTCAACAAGCAGTGGTTGCCAGGTGGATTTGTAGGGGTCGACATATTCTTCGTTATCTCGGGTTATCTCATAACCGGGATCGTGGCTAGACAGCTTGCCGAAGGGCAGTTTAAGTTTTCAGATTTCTACCTACGTCGTGTTAGGCGCATTTTTCCTGCAGCAGCATTCATGATATTGGTCACTTTGATGGCTGGGGTGACACTCATGCTGCCAGCTGATGTCAATGACTTGTCAGGGGCGGCGCTTGCTTCTCTCCTATCAGTGGCAAATATATATTTTTGGAAGTATCTGGATGTCAGCTATTTTGCAGCATCTTCAGATATGGTGCCGCTGTTACACATGTGGTCTCTAGGTGTCGAGGAACAGTTTTATCTGCTTTGGCCTGCTTGTTTGTTTTTTGCATTTGCATACGTGCAAAAACGATGGATTGTAATCCTTTCGCTTCTTCTGGCCGTAATTTCTTTCACTTGGGGGCAGCTATATGTAGAGAGCGACCAGAAGTTCGCTTACTACATGCTCCCCTCGCGTGCCGGGGAGTTGCTGATCGGTGCCGTCACATACTTTCTATGTCAGCTGGTTCAGCTTAGGGTTCGACGGACGTATGCGGAAATTCTGGCCGCAGTAGGATTAGCGATTATTATCTGGTCGCTTTTGACGATTCGTGAAACAGACGGCTTCCCTGGCTGGATATCTGTTATACCTACCATTGGTGTTGCATTGCTTATCGCGGCAGGTAACTTCAGTCCTACATTGGTAGGAAGTTTATTCTCGTTAAGGCCATTCGTTGCAGTAGGTTTAATTTCGTTCTCGCTCTATCTTTGGCATTGGCCTGTACTGGCGTTCTATCGGTACTCGATGGGCGAGCCTGATCTATTCGGTGGGGTCTTCTGCCTGGTCATTATGCTTGTAATGACCTTGCTCTCATACTTTTGTATTGAAAAACCTTTCAGGCACTCGGGCGGGACGTATAAAGTCTATGCTCTCTCAGGGCTGTTGATTGTAGTCGGCTTATTGTCATCTGTTGCAATCTATTCAAATGGAGTGATTAAGCTACTATCCCCTGAGGGGTATGCTGAAAAATTGGCAAGAGTGAGTAATACCACTAGTCCTGCTTTTAGCTATAGCTATGTTTGTCAGGTGGGGGCGAAGCCAGAGTTTTTGACTGACAAAAAGTGCGTAGTCGGTGATGCAAGTAGGCCACCTCGTGCTATTTTGTTTGGTGACTCAAACGCAGCACATTTCATGGGCTATTTCAAAGTGCTGTCTGAGCACTATGGATTCGCACTCAGGAATATAGAGCACTCATCCTGTCCGCCGTTCCCTGATGAGTTAAGCAGAAAGTACGCGCCGCCTGCGTACAAAGATAGTTGTGTAGAATTTAACAAGATGGTTCGTGGAGAACTCACAAAGTATGACACGATTGTGCTGGGGGCAAGCTGGCATGCCTATGTCCGGGATCCGAGCTTCGAGTCAGATTTCCGGAAAACTCTACGCCTTCTGACCGACGCAGGAAAGACTGTTGTCATCGCGTTGAGAGCTCCAGGCTTCATGGGGTATGATCGCGAATGCAGTAAGAAGTCTATCAAGATTCCTTTCATGTCGTGTGAGAAGCAAACATCATATGCTGATAAGGGCGACTACGCGGCTAACAAGCTAGTTGGTAAGATTGCTCTTGAATATCCGCGGACTAGCATATTCGGATTGCGAGACTTGATCTGTAAAGGCGGTACGTGTTCGGCTTACATGCATGGAAAACCTTTGTATTTCGATGAAGGACATCTCAGCATTCCTGGCTCTGAAATGCTTGGTGCGGAGGCTCTGCGTACCAATGAAGTGCCCGCAGGCTTGCTGGACGTTCTTCTGCGTTCAACTGAGCCACTTGCAAACATCAGCGATGAATAGCGTTGAGAGCGCGTGAGTGCGGCTGTCCGCGCTTGTCCCTTATGAGGCGGGTTTAGGTGTGGTGTGCGATTGAAGTTTGGACAGGTATGATAATGTCTGTCCAAACTTTCATGAGTCGACTCAGCGGTTGTCGCAGCTCTACATTGATTCTACAGTGCATTTGGCTGACAGCTGTTCTTCGAAAATGTCTTTATAGAAAGCCATTACTTCAAGTGTCTTATATATATCTGGTGCTTGGAAGCGAGCATTTTGCGAGTCGTCGTACCACCGTACATCACGACGAATCCCATCAACAACCAAATAAAAGGCAAAGCTGCCGCTGTCGTGAAGTCTGCCCTCTGTAACAAGAGAGCAATGCGCGAAAATATCTCCATCGGCCTTTATAGCAGCGACAGTAAGCTTTGCGCCCTTCGAAACAAATGGAGGGTATGGGCGAGCCTCCGCACGGGAGCCAATCTCAGACAGAGCTTCGTCAGAGGTTGCGGATTTATTCTTGATCTGTGCTAAAGCCTCTTTGTAGTAGCCTTCACAGTAATGGAAAGGAGAGGCTCCCCAGCGATGAAACTCGTCTGCGGTTAATAGTGATGGGGAAAACTCGAGAAACTGATGATCTGCCAGCTCACGGCTTAGTACCTCGTACATCCAGGTCAATTCAGCGTTAGCTTTTTCGATGAGGCTAGAAGCAACGGGGAAGGTGGTATCACTGGGTTTTTCAAATGCCGACGACCAGAAAACCTTATTGACTATCACACGATCTAGTTTGCTTCGTTCTTTTAGGAGTGCGAGAAATTTTTGCATTCCCTCAAACCAGAGTCGACGACGTTCCATTGACCCTTGGGGAATGGTTCTGAAGCCTTCAATTGAAGAATCTCCAAGTAGGCCACTTTCAGACAATTCATTGGAGTGGGTGATCGTTTGCCCGGACGGCAAAACTATTAAGTCAAACCGTTCATCGATCAAATCGAGCAAGATAACGTCGGCGTTATCAAACTGATTATTTTCCGAGAGAATCTCTTTCGAAAAATCGTATGCGACCATGCGGCGTCGAAAAGCCGATGGAATTTTTTCTAATGCTTCTGAGTTTTCATAGCCAACACTGCAGAGTGAGGCCATTGACGATCTGGCGTAGTATTCAAGCAAGTTGAAGTCGCGACTCTCTTCGAGATTGAATATGTCTCGTGAAACGCAGCTGCCGTAGATAATTAAATTCTTGGTCACTGTTCTGTTTTAGCCTTCTGGAGTGATGCAGTTTGCTGGTGCATCGATTAGCGCGACTACAAATCCCATATAAGTCATAAGCCTGCTTGAGCTGGCTACCGGGGCGCGGCATGGGCGCCTTTTCGGGAATGTACAGTGGTCAGGAAGGGACGGCATATGGGATCCAATTCTTGTGCTTAAGCGCATAGCTTTCTTGCATTATCGCGGTGACGGATGGCGAATGCAACGTGAGGAGGGCACTTCTGAGGCATGCTTTGCACCCGGGACTCACGGTCCAACCTAACGAGGTAGCCGTCAGAATCCTCACGGGGCTCATGTCTAGTGCCGTCGATACGCACTCATGGAAGCTAGAGGAATTAGGACATTCAATGAGTACAAAGAGTTCACTTTAGATTTGGGCGGAGCAATATTATTATCTAAGTGAAGAGGGGTGGCTGAGACCCTTGGGAAGGAATAGAGCTGGGCACTAGTAATGCGTTCGTGGGGAGCTTGGTGCGGATCGTATAAGCCGAGCATTGAAAGTTGAGAGGAGATCAGGCTGGCTCAGGCTTTTGTATTTTGGCACGTGACGCGCGCCACGTATTTTGGCGAAATTTGTAATACGTCTTTGGCCATTTCTTTCTTGATGTTATTGCGAGAGAATTGCTGAACAAAATCACAGCGAGGGGTGTGCTGAAGTTCCAGTCGAGAGAGGGCCTCGATAGCACCTTCCAGGTCGCACGGGCTGAAGAGGGCAGTGTTTTTGATCCGCTTCTTGGCGAAACGCCCAGCATATCCAGATAGCCCACCCCAAATTGGCTTGTTTGTGGCGGCGTATTCGAACAGTTTTGAGGGCAGCACGCGCCGAAATGCCTTCAAGTTATTGAGGTGCAGGAAGAGTACGTCTGCTTGATGATAGATACGGAGCAGATCTTCCCGTCTCATAGGCGGTGAAATCTGTACGTTTTCAACTTTTTGTTGTAGCAATGCAAGCTTAAGATCTTTTAAGGCGCTACCGGCTCCGATTAGATGGAATTCCACCGTCTCGGTGAGCCGTTTGGCAAGCTCAGGAAGAATCTGATGCAGACCCTGTCCACTTCCAATGTTGCCCGCATAAACGACCTTAAGGCGCTTCGATGAGGTGACATGAGTCGCTGGCTGGATGGTCGATACTTGATTGATGAACAGGTCATCTACACCGTTTGTATAGAGTGTAAATTCTCGGCCCGGATAGCGAGTGTTGAAGTAAGGCAGGAAGCCTGGTGATATCAAATTTACTCGAGTGGCACTATTTATCGTCCAGCGCTCAACAGGTGAAAAAAACGATGCAGCGAATCGTCCCCAACGAGCGGGTAAAAGATCTCGTAACGTGTCAACAAATATGTCACGTATATCCAGGTATAGACCGCAGCCTTTGCGCTGCGCTATCAGAGCGCCGAGAGAAGCGGTCATTAGGCGTGAAGAGGTGGCAAACACCAAATCATATTGTTGATTGCGTGTGGCCTTCAGCACATTAAGTGCAAAGCTGACGAAAGCCCTGGCTTGATCTCTGATTCCGCTCCGATGAGCGGGTATTTCAATGCGACGAATTTTAAGCAGGGGGGAGCATTCAAGGCTTACTGCGTTTGCTGTGTAGGAGTGATAGCGATTCGGGTGGGTTGTAATCACCTCGATTTCTACGTGCTCCCCCAGTTCAGCGCGCAATGCACTGACCAGCGCTTCTGCACGAAATGATCCTGCCGAAAGATCAGGAGGATAGTAAAAACTCAGCAGAAGGATCCGAGTCGTCATGGTCTAACCTGTTCGACAGAGGTGGGCGACTTCAGGATCGTGTCATATAGGTCTATCAAGCGGCTTTCCTGTTCCTCCCAGTTGAGGGTGACCGCAGTTGAGCGCGCATTAGCGGCAAACTCACTACGCAATTTGAGATTTGTAACGAGTTGAAGAAGCGCTTCAGCCAGTAACAATGGGTTATTAGCGGGAACTAATAATCCAACATTGTTGCTGCGCACGATGCGGCGTATTTCAGGAAAGTCAGTGGCAACGACGGGCAGTCCAGCGATCAAGTACTCAAAAAGTTTATTAGAGTCAGTGGTGTAATGATTGAGGCATGTATTTTCAATCGGCTGTACACCAATGTCTGCGGATGCGGTATAGCTTGGCAACTGTGACAGGGGGACGGTGGGGATAAAATGCACCCGCTCTTGAAGTCCGAGTTCATCGCGGAGTTCAGCCAAGTCCAAAGCAAGACGGCCACCACCGATGAACACGAAGTAGGCATTTGGCACATCTACAGCCGTGCGAATTAATTTTTCCAGTCCCCGACCCTGCTGTAAACCACCTTGATAGAGAATAATCGGCCAAGGTGCTTTAAGGCCCAGCTCCTCTTTAATGCGATTTGACGTGTCGCACTGTGTAAGTCGCGGTCGATTTTGTAAGACGGTTGGCCGTGCTACGCCATAGGCTCGAGCGAAGTACTTAGCTCGAGCGTCCGTGGTCGTGATGCTTCCATCCACTTTGGGCATTAGCTGCTTCTCTACAACTCCAACCAGGCGTCGGAAGCTGCTATAGCCCTCACGACTGGTGCTTATTTCGTGAGCGTCATAAACAAGGCGAGCTCGGCTCAAGCGAGCCGCCAGCCAAGCTGTAGGCAAAGTGTTCACGTCATGGGCATGTACGAGGTTTGCCCGATATCGAACCATTTGCCATAGAAGGGCCATATGTGTCCAGGTTCTTGCAATGAGGCGAAGAAACTGATGCTTTACTGAAAGTTTTCCGATTGGACCCTGAGCTTTGCTGCTCGTGGGCGCCTGGTTAGGTAGAGTACTACCCTTACGCAAGCGCCACAAAGGACTACGAGCAACTCGGAATACTTGAATCCCACCTTCAAGTTGTTCCTGCTGCTGTGTGACACCCGGTGTATGCAAAGCAAAAACTTTAACTTGGTAACCGGCGCGCTGTAGTGTTTGGGCTTCCTTCAATACGCGGGCATCATTTAGAAACTCGTTCCAAACCACCATGGCTACGCGCTGCATGCAACCTCCTTGGATACGGGTTGGTTGAGCTCACTTGCCAGCTCGGTAATTTCGCACAGGAGTTCGGCCGCTGATAGATAATTTTGCCGTATAAGCAACTGATCCAATTGGAAGCACAGCGCAGAGAATCGCAGATGTAGTACTGTTACCTCCTGCATGTCTGTGCGGTGTTCTTTGAGGTCAACCAGTAACTCCACAAGCATAGGGTCGAGTTTTTTTGATATCTGGAAGCTTGCGCCAACAGGCTCCAGGCTCCAATTACCCCAATAACTAGCCTTTAACGTACCGTTGTCGGAAATGAAAATTTGATCTTTTCCCACCTGCGAATTGCAAACATGCAAAGGAAGTGTGCGCAGAAGGTGTCGGATGCTATCGATGCTCTGTATAAATTCTTTAAATACCCGCTGATGGGCAGTGATCTCCAGCGCCTCACCGAGATTGGAGACCGCTGAGTCGCTCAGCCGATCCCAAAGGAGTGGGCGTGAACGAGTGTATTTTTGTATCAAGGCTTGAGAAGGAATACTTCTCATGAGTAGTTTGCTAAGTTCAAGTTGGTGTGTGCCGTACTCAATCGCCGGTATCTTGTTTAGATGTTCGGCTCGGAATACATGGCAGTGAAAGCCTTCTAGAACGGTTGCGTGCACAAATGGTAAGGTCTGTAGGTTTCTGACATGAGGTTCGGACAATAAAGTGGCTTCATTTATGGCCAATGTGCTTCGGGTTGTGTTGAATACTTTCAGTAGGTAGATGTCTTCAGTTCCCTGTGCACATGTGGACTTCACTTCTACTGCGAAAACGTCGTGCACGCCACTTTGGTGCCAATTTACACGGTGATTCTTGTAGTTTTTATCAGTTATGTCTTGAATTAGTGCAGGCACCCAACTGTCAAGTTGATTCTGGGTGAAAACGCTCCAGAATTTTGTCGATTTGGGTTTTGTTTCGCCAGTTAATTTATGCCCGTTGAAAAAAAGGGCCGAAATTTGCAGTCGCTGCTCTTTTAGTAGAATGATGTCTTGTATCAGTAGGGTCGCACGCTGCATGATTTGCCGAGTTAGCAGCACGCCGATAATTGCTGGAAGCAAACTTGGTGGTGTGTCAGATAGCAGATCAAATGCAAGGTAACAAAAGGCTGCCAGAAATCCTAAAGATCCCAGTGAGTTAATCAGCTCGTGGGTCCCTTCACTTGCAGGCGCGGGCGACTCTTTCTGTAGCGTTACTTTCGCTTTGGCTGCAATACCCATGCAGAGCCAGAACGAAATAACCGCAATTGTAAGCTCCAGATAAATAAAGCCAAGGGCAGCAATGGTCAACGCTAAAAAAACTACGGCGGCAAGGCTGCGTGTAAGTCGAAAATAGGCTTTTCGAGCAACGTCATCTTGGCCGTCAAAAACAATCAATTTGCTGCTATTGCTAACTAGCTTTTCACTACCTAGAATTGTTAGCTTTTTGGTTACCGATTCGGAAGCTAAGTACAGCAGGTAGAAGGCAACTGCTGCAATGCAGAGGGCGACGAATAACGTTTTTTGGTCAAATTCCTTGAAATACTCAGGGAAGTAGGACGGGATAGAGGGGGAGCCAATTAAAATAATTGCTTTCAATGGCAGATACGAGGCTGCCAGTAAGCTGATCTGCGCCGCTAAGGTGCAGATTATTATTATGAAAGTTAGCCCCGGAATATTGCGAGTTATCTTGGATGCAACGGAGTATATCCATCGTCCTGAGTTTGCGTTTGTGATGCTTACTTCGCTCATGATAACTGGCCTTGTATCAGATGTATCTGGGTATTCCGGGGCATTGCGTTAGTTTACTGCCCAGGAAAGGACGGCCTGGGTGGTTGGCTGATTAGGGTTGACTTGCTTGAAGTTGGCTACGATCATTGCGGAGTTTGGCTTTTTGAAGTACGCCTGAATGACCGAGTTTTCCTGGGTTTTAATGGTCGGCTTGTAGCCATTTTTCTCAAGTTGTTGGGTGAAGTCCTGATAAACGGTGTTCAGGTCTGCCGTGGTTTCAAAATAGTGGTATTGACGGTCCTTGTCATCCTTGGTTGCCATGTAGCTTTTGGTGCTCTTCACGTTGTTTAGAGAAATCTTGTGACCTTCTTTAAGGTTTATATTTGCCACGTTAGGAGCATCACAAGCAGTCAGGAAGAGAGCCAGGACCGAGTACAGTGCAATCTTTTTCATGTTTAATCCGTAATTTTCAGTTGTGGTGAGCAGTAATGGTGAATTGCGCTTTCGTAGCGTTCTTCATCTCAAATGCAACCATCGACGTGTCAATTTGTTGCATGAATCCAACGCCGCTGATGCCCTTCACGAGTTGATCATCGTTCCAGCCAGTGATGATCGCGCAGGGGCAGTTCGAAGCGATGGTAATTCGATAGCTGGAGGCCGGGTGACGAATCTCCACGCCTTCCGGAGTCTTGGTAACCTCGGTGCCGTCACCGCAGTGGAACAAGCTGAACATAGGCTTGTCTTTCAGCGTCGCCTGGATTTCATCGCTGATGTCGAGCTGCAGACGGTCGAGGTAACCGGAGATGCTACGTTTGATGAGCGTGCCTTCAAACGCGTCATGCGAGCCATTCAGGTTAAAGCCATTCTCAATGACTTCCCCGGACAACTGGGCATGACCAGGTTCAATGCTGTAAGGCACATCACCGATAACGGGGTTGTTATGCGAGTAGGCGCCTCTCAAGAAGCTCTGAATCGGCTTGACATACTCGTGTGAGTAGAAGCTTGGGTCGATGAGCCACTCAATGCCATCCATGAACAACGTGAAGGACAAGTTGTCCTGATGCTTGTGCGTCTTGCACAACGACGTTGCAAACATGGTCAGCATGTACGCAGTTTGTGCGTGATTACCTTTGATGATGGCGTAGCCAGCTGTCGGCAGAATAGTCGCCGATGTTGTCGGGTAATTCTTACTGTTGCGTACCGTCTCCAGGTTCGGGTTGGCGCGACGGAAGGTGTCGCCCTGTGCTGGGGAGCGGTTATCCGGGTAGCGCAAAAAGTCGGAGAACTTGAGCAGTTCGTCAGCAACCGTTGGAATGGTTGTGTCGTGCGAGCTCTGCTGTGCCAGTTCGCCGGCGAAAGCAATCAGGCGCTGAACACCTTGGTGATACCCAATGGAGTTTTCAATAAAGACTGCATAGCCGTTGTCACGAACAATCAGGGTATCAAGCTGATCGGTCAGGCGGGACAGGGCCAGCGTTTGCCAGCGCTCGGAGCACGGGAAGTCGGGCATGGCCAGGCTGGTCGCCAGCAACGCCATGTCCTGGAACCATGCATGGTTGTGGTAGCGCGAAGCCTGGTGGGACGCGTAGAACATCTCCGATGCCAGCAACTGGGCATGCTTGAAGATGGCCGAACGCAGGCGAACCATGAAACGGTGCTCGAACTGCTGTCGCACACCGATATCCCAGATCAGCAGGAATGCCAGCAGCCGCTCGGCAGTACCGTGGTCATACCAGGCAAATTTGCGGTCTTCATCGGCGTTGAAGTAGCTGCGCTCCAGCCAGTTACTGATGAACTCCCGGGCGGGGAAGAGAGGCGCAACGCTTGCCTCGTGCCGTGCATGCAGCATGAGAATGATCGCGGGGTGCAGCGAATGCCATGAGAAGCGGTAGGTGCCAACAGCATCTAACTCATCTGGCAGAGTCTGTTGCCAGTCCCATTCCAGACCAATGTTTCCGTAGAGCGGGCAAACGCCTTTCTGCAGATAGTCATTAGCCTGAGCCGGCACATCCTTGAAGCACTTCTCCATGTAGGCATACAGAGAGTCGCAAAGCGCTTCGGGAAGAGGCTCCTTTGCAAAGCCCTCCGTCAGCCACGCCGTTGGAGCCTCGCTTTCATGCCAGCAGGTCAGCCGCTCGATTTCCAGCGTGGAGCCTTCTGCCCTGGGGTGCCCTTTGAAATAGAGCTTGATCTCTTCCAGGTCGCAAGCAGGTGGCGCGTCCCAGTCATTCTGAATGCCGAACGCGAGGTCGTTGTGGCCGATGGTGAAATCAACCCATTGGCCCCTGGCGGCATTCACGATCTTCACATGGCGGTAGGTGCCTTCGAAGGTGTAACCAACCCCGATGTAGTTCAGTGTTTCCCAATCGGAAAGACGGAAGCGCAGGTGCAGGCCGTTGCCGTGGAAGCTACGCGGCAGCTTGAAGCGAACCTGGTAGACGCCAGCATTACCGTTAAAGGTAAATACTGGATTGTCATTTTCCATTGCAGCCCGCGCGTTGCCACTGAAGCCCTGAAGGGTCAAGGGTTCGTCGGTTTCGCTGCCGTGATTGCAGTACGACCTGTAGTCGAGAATCTCCCGGTCGGAGAGGAAGTCCAACGCCGGCTTATCAACCACAGGTACGGGTGTGGCCTCGATTTCGTCTTCCTTGAAGAAGCGATCGCGGATTATCTTGAGCATGTCTTCGCAAATATTCTAAAAGGTGAAAAGTGCTCAGCCCTGTTGGGGCTGAAAAGCACTCAATAAGCTCGCCAATGGATGATCAAATAACCGCAGCGGCAGTTACGCTGCCGCGCGGCCAAGGGTGCCAACCATTAACATGGCACCAGGATCATGCTTATCGAATCAGCTCGATTTCACGGGTAATGATTGATTGCTTGGCGGTTTGCTTTTCAACACGCGCACGCGCAGCAGCGGACATCTTGCGGAACAGCTCCGGTGATTCGATCACCCGTGCGATGCCGTCAGCCATCCCCTGGGCGTCATCGCCGGCCGCAAGAATCCCACATTCATCATCGACAAACTCGGGGATCGCTGTAACAGCATTTGTCACCGAGATGAGGCCGGAAGCCATCGCCTCGTCACGGGATACGCCTTGGGCGTCCATGCGTGTTGGGCACAGGAACAGGCCGTACTGTTTATGCAGCGCAGCAATCTCTTGATGCTTGAGGAACCCGCGTTCAATCGTCACGTTGCTGAATTTGCGCAGAGGGGCGAGGGTGTCTTCGAACAGAACGCCATCACCGATCATGCGGAACTCAAGGTCCTTGAAGTACGGTTTCTCCGCCAGCAACTCAATCGCTCTGACACTCAGGTCGTTAGCGTACTTGGCCGATGCATAAGGTCGGATAGACAGCAGCTTCATGCGCTGTTCTTCCGGTTTTTCCTTGTACGAGAAGGTTTCTGTATCAATTGGGTTGTGGATGATCTCGTAGCGGTCTTCAGGAATGCGGAAGCCCACGTCCTCCATTACTTCTTCAGCAAAGTAGCGGGAAACGAAGACCAGCTTAAGATTGGCTGGCATGTTGCTCAACGTTTCGCGCCAGAACGCCATACGTTTTTCGCTTTCGACTTTTGCCACAGCCAACTGGCTTTCATCCGAGTAGTTATACTCGCGACGCCACCAAGGCTGAACCTCTGCACCGTGTACCCAAACCACTACCTTGACCATGTGAGTGAAGCGCTTGAGCACCTCCCACATTTCAGGGTCCAGGAAGTGCACCAACACGCTCTTGTACTGGCCGCTTTCGAGCATTTTTGTGAGGGTGGTCTGGCACCCAGTCACTACATCTACGTTTTGGAACTCGTGATAGCTGACAGCCTCGTTCTTGCGCAGGCGGAAGATGTCGACATTCAGGTTCTGCTCCTGATAGGCCATCACTCGGCTGTGCACAAAGCCGTTGCGGTACAGGTCCGCGTAAGCCGGGTAGTGGTTGGTGACGACCAAGTGTTGCGAACGCCCCAGCATTTCCGAAGGCTGCAAGTCGCGATGGCCAAGCACCAGCGCCTTGATCTCGGTATTGCCGGCTGCGTAGGCACGCAGGCCGAAACGCACGAAGGCGGCTTCCGGTGGTACCTCGGATGTCTGGTTGCGGTTGGCATGCTGCATGACGTGGCTGATCCGCTGCTTTTCAGCATCCAGGAACAAGACCACCAGTTGCAAGTTCAGGCCGGGCGTGCAGTCGAGGTACAGCTTGAGCTGTCGGTCTTCGAGATTCAGTTGATCCAGGCTTACTTCTTTCAGGGCGTACACGTACTCATGCTTGCCATCTGCCAACGTGGAGCTGACGCGCCAGTTATCTACATCCACCGCCAGGTTCAGGAACTTGCTGTGCTTGGCACCAAACATCTCCGCCAGTTCGCGGCCGGTGATTTCTGGTGAATCGTGGCTGTCTTCCAGGGGGGCAATGGCCTGGGCACGCGCTTGAAGCTGGTCGATGGTCATGCCAAGGTTCAGCTCCAGGTCGTCCACCTTGGCGCTGATAGCCTCGTGCTGTGCGGCGCCGTTTTCGCAGTAGTTGAACGGATCTATCGCCAGGCCTTGTTCATGGGTGTATTGCAGCGATGGCAGGCTCTTCAACCAAGTGCGCAGCGGTTGGCCGGCAACGTTTTCAGTAGCCACCAGCGAGCGACGTGCGCTCAATGATTGAGCCGGGCGGTACGCCAGTCCATTCGACTGCAGCTGGGCATTTTGGCCTTCGCTGGTGAAGTGTGCGGCTTTACCCACGACCTGTGCTTGGCTGTAGCGAGTAGCGAGGGCCAGGTCCAACAGGTAGTTAGGGCCGTAGTAGTCGCCCGGTACAAAGCCGGCTACCCAAGGCGTATTGCCGACCAGCTCGCCAAGGCTGGTTTTCTTCAGCTGTGCAGGTTTAAGCACCAGAATGCGCGGGTCGTCGCTCACGATGCTGCTCTGGTAAGCATCGGTGATGATGACCATGCGTACCTGGCTGTAGGTCTGGCGGTTCAGGTGAGCGCGCAGCATGTCGAACTGCTGACGGTCTTGTGCTTCAGCAACGACCACGATTTCTGGCAGGCGTTGAGCCTTCACGGTGCCAGTGACCTTGCTCAGCACATATTCCAGGCGCTGGGTATAGGTGTGCTCTTGCATCACCTTGCGCAGGGCGGCGAGCTTCAGCTTGTCGCTGTTGAGCGGGTCTTCGGCCAGCAGTTGCAGACGGCGCAGCATTTCTTCGCCGTTGTCGGTGGTGACCACCAGGTCGCCGAACAGCAGGCGCACACCGCGCGAGAAGTTGCTGACGGTAATGGTGTTACAGCCCAGCAGTTCGAACACGCGACGTGCGAACATCGATTGCGATTGCTTGATCGAGTTCAGGTTGATCGCGTAGCGGTAGCCCTTGTAAGCCGTATCGATTTTCTCGAAGGGCAGGGTGCCGACGATGTACGGCTGGTATTCCTCGGGGAACTGGTAGTTGGCGTCGTTCTTGCCATAGTTGCGGTCGAAGATTTCCAGCGGGCGGAACTTCGGTAGCTCGCAGACGAAGTTGCCCAGGTCGCGGGTACGCTCCGGGTAACGGGCGTAGTAAGCGCCGGCGAAGCAGAAGGCGTCTTTGCGCTCGTACAGCTCGATCGGGTTGTGCAGCGCTGGCTGGCAGGCGAACGGCAGCAGGTAGACACGGTCGTGACCGAGCGCACCCTTGTACCGGTGGATGCAGTCGATGTCGGTGGTGAACACGTGGTCGAACTGCTTGGCAGTGGTAAGGAAGGTCTCGAAATGAACCGGGTCTTCCTTGTTCCAGAATACGGTCGGCACCTTGTTCTGACGGCACCAGTTCAGGATGTCCTGCAGTTCCTGGCTGTTGTGGCCTACCTTGCTACCCCACAGTTCATCCTTGCCGCGCCAGGCGGACTCGATGAACAGCAGTTCAGGGCGGAAACCTTCCAGTTCTGCTTTCCAGCTGCTAGGCGTGAGCTGCATGAGATCACATTCATAGCGATACGAGCCGAACGTGAACTCATCCATTACGCACGCCACTTTCAGGCGGCTTACAGGGTGGTCGGCTTGGCGCAGCAGCGAGGAACGGCTCTGCTCGCTAGTCGGCAGGGCTTCTGGCAGTTTCAGGTAGTTCTCATCCTGCACGACTGGCGCAGGAGGCAGTAGTGCCTTCATCGGCTCATTGCTGATCCGCTTTTGTTCACTCTGCTGACGCTGTAGGTTGGCTTTGCGGTACAGGCGCAGCAAACGCACGGGTAGTTTGACCAGTCCGCCCAGAGAGTTGGCGCTGTTCTTGATCTGATAGCCCAACTGATAGGTCATGCTGGTGCGCGTTTTAACTAGGCGCTGCTCGGCCAGATGGCGCTGCGTGTTTGCTCGCTCCAGGTTGGCATTGAGCTCGTCGATCTTGCGCTGCTGCGCAGCGCTGCGCTCCAGCAGCTGATTGAGGTTGGCTTTCAGCTGAGGGATCTGCTCAGTGCTGACCGTACGGTACTTCAAGTTCGCCGCACCCAGGCCTGCTTTCGAGGAGTTGAGCTCGTTCTCCAGCTGCATGCGCAGGCCTTGCCACTGCTCATTGGTGGCTGCAAGGCTTGCTTCTGCGGCCTGACGGCTGGCAGTTTCGAGCATCAACTGTTCGACCAGTGCGTCCTTGGCCTGATTCAGCGACGCGATCGTTTCCGTTTGTTCAGCCTGAGCTTCTTGCGCCTTGGCGTTAGCGTGGGTCAGTGCCTGCACTTGCACCTCAAAGCCGTTGCGCAGTTCCACCAGTGTGTTGATGGTGTTGGCCTGTGCGGCATGCTCGCGTTCGGCGCGTGCTTGTGTTTCGCTCATTTCCAGCAACTGGCTTTCCAGTTCAGCTTGGCGGTTTTGCAGTGCGGTTACTGTTTCCGCATGGGCTGCGTAAGCCTGTTTCATCGCTTGGCGCTGATTACCCAGATCTGCTTCCAGTTCAGCTTGACGTGCTTTCAACAGGGCAATGGTTTCGGCCTGTGCAGCGTCGGCCCGTTGGGTTTGGGCCTGCAATTCGTTCATATACTCCAACTCGCTTTCAAGTTCGGCTTCCAGTTCCGCTTGGCGCTTGCGTAGCGTGGCGATGCATTCGTCTTTCTCGGCAACATCCTGGCTGCTCTCGGTTTGCAGCATGCTCAATGCCTGCTTCTGACTCTCTAGCGCGGTCTCCATCGCCGTTTGGAGTTCGCGCAAGCTTGCAATGGTCTCGGTGTAATCCGTGTTGGCCTCGAGAGCCTCGTCTCTCGACTCGACAGCGGCGCCTAGCTGCGTATCCAGGTCATTGACACGGGATTGCAGTAAGGAAATGGTTTCGAGGCGGGAGGCATCGGCTTGCCCGGCTTGTTCACGAAGCTCAATCATGGCTTGTGCCTGGCCTTCCAATTCAGCTTCCAATGCTGCTTTGTGGGCGCGCAAGGCGGTGATTGCTTCTACATGGCCGGTGTTCGTCTGTTCTGCTTGAGCCTGCCGCTCGGCCTGGCGCTCAAGTGCTGCTTGCAGTTCTGCTTGTTGTGCCAGCAAGTCTGCAATGGTGCCTTCATGCGCTGCATTTGCCTGATCCGCTTTGGCCTGGATATCGGCTGAAGCCAGCTGCTGGTTTTCCAGTGCAGCTTGCAGCGCGGCCTGTTGGGCGCGCAGCGCAGTGATGGTGTCTACGAGGCCTGCATTGGTCTGCTCAGCTTGCGACTGCTGTTCATCTGCAGCCTGTCGCTGGTTTTCCAGTTTGGCTTGCAGTGCAGCCTGCTGCGCACGGAGCATCGTGATGGTTTCTACATGACCATCATTGATCTGCTGAGCTTGGGCAAGCTGCTCAGATAGCACTTCAAGCTGGCTTTCCAGCTCGATACGATGCTTTTGCAGCCCTGCTACCGTTTCGCTCAGTGCAGTGTTGTCAGCCTGGCTTTTGGCTTGAATCTCAGACATCTGCAGAAGCTGGTATTCCAGGGCTTCATGTTCGGCCTGCAGTGCAGCAATCTTCGCCGTCTCATTGGCTGCCAACTCTTCAGTGGCCGCGCGTTGCTGATCGGTCGCCAGCAATTGTTCTTCGAGAGAGATCAAGGATTGCTGCAGTGCGTCCATTTCTTGATCGCGTTGCACCTGAGCTTCTTCAAGCGCAGCAATCTGCTGTTGCAGCTGGGCATATTGCTCTGCGGTTGCGAGGCATTTTTCGTTGGCCTCACCCAGCTGGGACCTGAGCAAGTCCAGCTCCGCATTCAGTTCTTGAATGCTACGCGCGCTGGCTTCGAGGGCTTCCCGGTTCGCTTGCTCGATAGCGACGATATGCGCGTCGCGATCCTGAAGCTGACGAGCCAGAGCCTCGGCCTTCTGAGCTTCGGGCTTCAGCAGGGAGAGCTGTTCAGTGGCCAGGCGATACTTTCTGTTGGCGTCGTCCAGACGCTCCTTGATTTCCTCAAGCTCTTGCACTCGCTTCGCTTTGGCGTCGAGGATCTCGCGGTTGGCTTGCTGCAATGTCGCAATGTCAGCATCACGCGTTTGCAATTGCTTGGCGAGCGCATCGGCTTTCTGTGCCTCTGGCCTCAATTGGGCAATTTGCTCAGTAGCACTGCGATACTTCTTGTTTGCGTCTGCCAGCCGGGTGCCGATCGACCCGAGGTTTTCGCGCAGCGTGCGCTCAATCGACTCAAACGCCTTTTCCAGTTCACGCACACGCTCGACAGTCAGCGAGTCGATGGTCCCAGGCTTATGCGACTCGCTCTTCACAGCAACAATGCCCAGCCACTTGCCAAGCATCTTGACTTCAATGATCTGCAAGTGCTCCGCCAGCAGGCGGAACGGTTCCATCAGGTAGAACGTGTGCTTGTGGTCAATGAAGTCATTGACCCCGAACGGTACGGTGATCACCAGCCGACCACCCTGCTTGAGCAGGTCGTAGGCCTTTTCGACGAACAGCTCCGGGCGTACCAGGTGTTCGAGCACTTCGCTGATCACAACGGTGTCCGGCTCAACCTCGAGCGTATCCAGCGCGAGGAAGTCTGAATTGATGTACGTGACGTTCTGCTGGATGTGGGCAGGTTCGGCAGACAGGTAATCCTTGGCCTCTTCAATGGCCTGCGGGCTGGTGTCCACACCGGTAACCTGGCAACCCTCACGCGCCAGCAGCAGGGGCACGATACCCTGCGAGCAGCCCACATCCAGGATCCGGCGCCCTTTGACCTGGGCGCAGATCCAATGGATGCGGGACTGCGTTTCGCGCATGAACTGATCCCCCAGCTTGCCGTAATAGGCTTCCATCACGCGATCATGAATATCGGCCAAAGGTGAAGGCAGCTCTGTGTTCACGGTAGGTTTCTCAAGCGTGGGGTTATTCATGCGGTTTGGTCCATCAGCCCTGGGTTACGCCAGCGGCGTCGATAACGAACGCTGCATCGCGTACGTTGAAGGTGCCGCGGAATTCGCGGTGCTTCACCAGCAGCACGTGAATGTCGGCGCTGTCCAGGGCGTAGATGAAGTCCACGTGCTCGTGATGCGCCAGGCGCTGTGGCAGCGCTTCGATGTTCGGCTCGACCAGTTGCAGGGTGGCTTCCAGTTCGTTGCCCAGGCGCTCGGCAATGCTCAGTGCCGGGCTTTCGCGCAGGTCGTCGATGTCGGCCTTGAAGGCCAGGCCGTAGCAGGCGATCTTCACTTGCTGGGCCGACTTGCCCGGGTTCTTGATCAGGAAGTTGGCCAGGGCCATCTTGACCTTGTCGATCACCCACTCAGGCTTGCTGTCGTTGACCACACGGGCGGTGCGGATCAGGCGCGCCTGCTCTGGGGTCTGGCTGACGATGAACCATGGGTCCACGGCGATGCAGTGGCCGCCCACGCCTGGGCCAGGCTGCAGGATGTTGACGCGCGGGTGGTGGTTGGCCAGGCGAATCAGCTCCCACACGTCGATGTCCAGCTTGTCGCAGATGATCGACAGTTCGTTGGCGAAGGCAATGTTCACGTCACGGAAGCTGTTTTCGGTCAGCTTGCACATTTCGGCGGTGCGGGCGTTGGTGATGATGCACTCGCCTTCGACGAAGGTGCGATACAGGCGTACGGCTGCTTCGGAGCACTTCCTGGTCATGCCACCGATGATGCGGTCGTTTTCCACCAGCTCGCGCAGCACGTGGCCCGGCAGTACGCGCTCAGGGCAGTGGGCGATGCGCACGTCGGAGTCTTCACCGTGGGTCTGCGGGAAGCTCAGGTCTGGGCGGGCCTGGGCCAGCCAGAACGCCATCTGCTCGGTAGCGCCGACCGGGGAGGTGGACTCCAGGATGACCAGGTCACCCTTTTTCAGCACAGGCGCGATGGCCTTGCTGGCGGACTCGATGTAGCTCAGGTCCGGCTGGTGGTCATCCATGAACGGCGTCGGCACGGCGATCAGGAAGGCATCGGCTGCTTCCGGCACGGTGGAGGCGCGCAGGTAGCCTTCGGTTACGGCGGCGTGTACCACCATGTCCAGCTCAGGCTCGACGATGTGGATTTCGCCACGGTTGATGGTGTCGACCGCGTGCTGGTTAACATCAATACCGATCACGTGCTTCTTGCGAGCGGCGAAAACGGCGGCGGTTGGCAGGCCGATATAGCCCAGGCCTACGACGGAAATCTTGTTGAAGCTCATGCTGCGTCCTTGGAGTTAGAGAATGCGGAGAGTGCGTCGAGGATTCGCGCGCACGCTTTTCCATCGCCGTAGGGGTTGTGGGCGAAGCTCATCTCGCGGTAGGTCGACTCGTCGGTGAGCAGTTTCGCCAGGTTTTCGGTGATCGATGCCACATCGGTGCCCACCAGCTTGACGGTACCTGCTGCCACGGCTTCAGGGCGCTCGGTGGTGTCACGCATGACCAGTACCGGCTTGCCCAGTGCAGGGGCTTCTTCCTGGATGCCGCCGGAGTCGGTGAGGATCAGGTACGAGCGGGTCATCAGGTAGACGAACGGCAGGTAGTCCAGCGGCTCGATCAGGTGGATGTTGTTGACGTCGGCCAACAAGCGGTTAACCGGTTCGCGTACGTTCGGGTTCAGGTGGACCGGGTAGACGATATCCACGTCAGGGAATTGACGCGCGGTCTGTACCAGGCCTTGGCAGATACGCTCGAAGCCTCCACCAAAGTTCTCGCGGCGGTGGCCGGTGACCAGAACCATGCGGCGCTCCGGGTTCAGGAAGCTGAACTGGGCTTCGAACTGGTTTTTCAGTGCTGGGCTTTCCAGCTTGCGGACTACTTCCAGCAGCGCATCGATCACCGTGTTGCCAGTGGTGTAGATGGTCGCGGGGTCGGTGCCTTCACGCAGCAGGTTGTCCTGCGAGTTGCTGGTAGGCGCGAAGTGCAGGGCGGCCAGGGCGCCGGTCAGGCGGCGGTTGCCTTCTTCTGGCCAAGGCGAATACAGGTTGCCGGTGCGCAGGCCTGCTTCCACGTGGGCGATCGGAATCTGCTGGTAGTAGGCGGCCAGGCTGGTGGCCAGGGTTGTTGCGGTGTCGCCGTGCACCAGCACCACGTCGGGCTTGAACTCGGCCAGCACAGGTTTCAGGCCCTGCAGGATGGCAGTGGTCACATCGGTCAGGTCCTGGCCGGGCTTCATGATGTTCAAGTCGTAGTCGGGCGTGATCTCGAACAGTTCCAGTACCTGGTCAAGCATCTGCCGGTGCTGGCCGGTAACGCAGACGCGCGACTCGAAACGGTCGTCCTGGGCAAGGTTGAGGGCCAGCGGTGCCATTTTGATGGCTTCTGGGCGGGTGCCAAATACGATGAGGGTCTTGAGGGACACGGCGACGGTCTTCTGTATGAGAGTGAAGGCGGTTGGAACTGGCGCTAACGGTAAGGATCTCGGGTGTTACTCAGATCGGCCTGGGGTGGCCTGGTGGCGCAGCACGACGGAAATCGGGCACGGCCAAGGGGGGAGGTGAAAAAAAATTCATTCTGCTCGGATCCTTCAAGCGAAGCGGTTGTCCTATGTCCGCAAATTTATCATTTCGTCATCACTATGACATCCCATCTGGCACGTTTTTTTCCCCTGATCGAAGGAAAATGCCGACAAGTATCGATGGATTGGATCCTATTTATGTTTAAATGATCAACAAAAACGATTGTTTGATGTTATTCAGGCATCATGCCAATGAAGTCGATATCACTCAGGTATACGACGAACGGGTGGGGGCCTTGTCCGGCAAGGCTCGTAGGAAAAACAACAGCGTTTGGTCTGAATGAAACCCAGGTTAAACGGGAATTTACCTGGCGGCGATTTGCTATCGCTTTTTTTTCATGAAGTTAACTTGAAATATGGCGTAACGCCATCATTTTCGTGTGGCCAAAGTTGCTTTTTTTACTGTTGGATTCGGTAACGATTAAATGGGCCGAGTCGCTGTTTGCAAATTCGCAGAACCGCTAGGGTTTGTTGCGCAGCCGAAGGAAAACGGCTGCTGGAAAATGACCAACCCAAGGAGTGTTCATCAATGCGTAACAACGTTCTGTCGTACCTGCTGCTGCCGCTGTTCGCCAGCCTGTCTTTTTCCCTTAGCGCGGCCCCGGCCAGCGCCACGGCGGTGCCCGAGCCGGTGCCGGTAGTGGCTCAAGCCCAGGCCCAGCAAGGGCTGCGGCTGGATCTGAACAAGGCCGATGCGCTGACTTTGCAGAAGGAGCTGAACGGGATAGGGAAGGCCAAGGCCGAGGCCATCGTGGCTTACCGCGAGGCCAATGGGCCGTTTGCTTCGGTGGATGAACTGCTGGAAATCAAGGGGATCGGGAACGCGTTGCTGGAGCGTAACCGGGACAAGGTGATGGTGGAGTAAGGGGCAGCAAGGCAGCCTGCGGGTGGGGTTGCCTTTTAGAAGACGGGGCTGCTTTGCAGTCCGTCGCGACTCAAGGCCGCTCCTGCCTGGACCACCTTCCTTGTTGAAGAGTGATTGGGGCAGGGGCGGTTTTTGTTTGGAAGGGATAAAGCTTAATGAGGTAAAAATCCCATAAAACAATGGGTTAAAAGTACTATTCGGTTTTCGTCAAAAAGCCGCCTGAAAAAATGGCTGTAAAACTCAATGCTTAAACCTTTTAGCGGTCTTGCGCATCCTTGGCATCCGCTTCGGCATTGCGCTCATGCACCTTGCGCAGTTGCTCGTCAGTCAGTGGCAGTTTTTTTGCCGTATCGCGCAGCATCATCAGCCCACCGACGATGGAGCCGAGGGCTATGATGAGGATCAGCCAGGCATACCAGGGCATTGTCGTTCTCCTTAAACGGGTGGTGGGGCAGTGCTTGTACGAAATTTGAGCAGTAACCCGTTCCGTTGGTTCAATTATAGGAGCCAGCTGCCGCCGGGCCAATTCCGTGACCCGCGGGCCCCAAAGCCTGCGTCACTTCGTTTACAATGCGCGCCGTTTTCGACTTGCCAAGAGACCCTGCCCATGTCCGCCTGCCAGACGCCCCTGATCGTCGCCCTGGATTTCCCTACCCGTGAGGCCGCCCTGAAGCTGGCTGACCAGCTAGACCCCGCGCTGTGCCGGGTGAAGGTTGGCAAGGAGCTGTTCACCAGCAGCGCTTCGGGCATTGTCGAAACCCTGTGCGACAAGGGCTTCGAAGTGTTCCTGGACCTCAAGTTCCACGACATCCCCAACACCACGGCCATGGCGGTAAAGGCTGCCGCCGAGATGGGTGTGTGGATGGTGAACGTGCATTGCTCCGGTGGCCTGCGCATGATGGCCGCCTGCCGTGAAGTGCTGGACAAGCGCAGCGGCCCGCAGCCATTGCTGATTGGCGTGACCGTGCTGACCAGCATGGAGCGTGAAGACCTGGCCGGTATCGGCCTGGATGTCGACCCGCAAGAGCAGGTGCTGCGCCTGGCGGCACTGGCACAGAAAGCGGGCATGGACGGTTTGGTGTGCTCGGCGCTGGAGGCCCCGGCGCTGAAGGCGGCGCACCCGTCGCTGCAGCTGGTAACCCCGGGCATTCGCCCGGCGGGCAGCGCGCAGGACGACCAGCGCCGTATCCTCACCCCGCGCCAGGCGCTGGATGCGGGTTCGGATTACCTGGTGATCGGCCGGCCGATCAGCCAGGCCGCAGACCCGGCGCTGGCGCTGGCTGCGGTGGTGGCGGAGATTCGTGGGTAATTAACCCGCGTTATTTAGAAAGGCCAGCCCGAGTGTGCTGGCCTTTTTTTATATCCGTCCGCTCCCTCATTGGTGCTACCGCAGTCAGATCACGGTGCGCATCGGTTTCAACAGCCTGATCAGGTAGATCGGGAGTAAAGTCAGCACAAACACAGCCACCGCCAGTACGGGTATCAACCACGCCAGCGAATGCCCCTCGATCAGCGGGCCGTAGAAGATACTGGCTCTGTTCATGACGAAAACGTGCAAGCAGTACAGGCCCAACGTGCAACCAGACAGCTCGGCCAGCAGCTTGCTGTGCTGTACCAGTCGCCCGCCGAGCGCAAGCAGCAGGCGGAAGGCGAAGATGGCGGCCAGTACCACGAACGGGGATACGTAGGAATAGAAAATCTGGCTGGGCTCGCCTTGCTGCAGGGACAGGGTGTGCGTGGCGGCGGCGGTCAGGGCGCCGGTGATGGCGAAGCCGCCAAGGTTTACCCAAGGGTTGCCAGGGCCGTGCTGCCGAATCTGTTCGTAGACGTAAGCCCCCAGGAATGCATAACCCGCAAACCCCATGAACGAAAATAACTCATAGGTATGGACCATGCTGGCCAGTGCAGGGCTGAACTGGGCGGCGGTGGGCAGCAGGCAGCTGATTACCAGCCAAAGGCCCAGGAACACCCGCTTCTCTTGCGGCCCGCAGTGTTGGTAGACCTTGGCCATGAACGGCATGAACAGGTAGATGCCGATGATCGCGTAGAGGTACCAGAGGTGGTAGTACATGGGGCCGTGAAGCATCGCCACGGTCGCTTGCCACAGGCTGCCATACCCGGCGCCCATGGTGTCCCGCCACAGTGCATAGAACACTGACCAGAACAGCAGCGGCGGCAGTATGCGCAAGAAGCGCTTCTGGTAGAACGTGATTGCACCGTCTGTTCGGTTCAACAACAGGGCCCCGGACAACATCAGGAACAGCGGGACGCAAGACCTGACCAAGGAGTTGTAGATGTTGGAGGACATCCAGTTGTCATCAAGTTGGATCGCCCCGGCTGACGCGATGTGAAGGAGTACCACCATGAAGCAGGCGGCGATCCTGCAAAAGTCGAGTCCGGCATTCAAGCGCTGCTGCATCGGTTGCCCACCTTGTCGCTACCTTGCGTAATGGGTGTTTGTCGATGCCTGAATGTACGGTGGGAGGGGAAAACTACAAGCGGCGAAAGTGCCACAACAAGGGCTGGCGCCCGATCTCACGGGCTGCGCCGCCCCTTCATGGTGCGGCGCAGGCCTACAGGGGTTAGACCTTCAGCACCAACTTGCCAAAATTCTCCCCATTGAACAGCTTCAGCAGCGTCTCGGGGAACGTCTCCAGCCCCTCCACCACATCTTCCTTGCTCTTCACCTGCCCGCTGGCCAGCCACCCGGCCATCTCCAGCGCGGCCTTGCCGTAGTCCTTGGCGTGGTCCATCACCACAAACCCTTCCATACGCGCACGGTTCACCAGCAGCGACAGGTAGTTGGCCGGGCCTTTCACCGCTTCCTTGTTGTTGTACTGGCTGATCGCGCCGCAAATCACGATGCGGGCCTTGAAGTTGATACGCGTCAGCACGGCGTCGAGGATGTCGCCGCCCACGTTGTCGAAGTACACGTCCACGCCTTTGGGGCATTCGCGCTTCAGGCCAGCCAGCACGTCTTCGGCCTTGTAGTCGATCACCCCGTCAAAGCCCAGTTCGTCCTTCAGGTACTGGCACTTCTCGGCGCCCCCGGCAATGCCGACCACGCGGCAGCCTTTGACCTTGGCAATTTGCCCGACAATGCTGCCCACCGCACCGGCCGCACCGGAGATGACCACGGTTTCGCCGGCTTTGGGCTGGCCAACTTCCAGCAGGGCGAAGTAGGCAGTCATGCCGGTCATGCCCAGTGCCGACAGGTAGCGGGGCAGGGGCGCCAGGTTGGGGTCGATCTTGTGCAGGCCCTGTGGCTCGCCGGTGAAGTAGTCCTGCACGCCAAGGGCGCCGCTAACGTGGTCGCCCGGCTTGAATGCCGGGTGGTTGGAAGCAACCACTTCGCCCACGCCGAGGGCACGCATTACCTGGCCCAGGGCCACAGGAGGGATGTAGGACTTGCCTTCGTTCATCCAGCCGCGCATGGCCGGGTCCAACGACAGGTACAGGTTGCGCACCAGCACCTGGCCTTCGCCGGGTTGTTCGGCAGGCACGCTTTCAAAGGTGAAGTCGTCACGGCATACGGCGCCGACCGGGCGTTTGGCGAGCAGGAAGCGGCGGTTGGTCTGGGTCATGGCGGGGTCCTTGTGGGCAGTGGAAGATGCTAGGTGTTCAATCTACCTTGTTGATGTAGGCAGGTGGTTAACATCACTGACAAGCATGGTAGCCCAACCGTTGGTGTGATGATGCTGCCCGGCCAGGCAGTGGCTGACTATGCTCTGAACCCCAGCATCCCCTTCAGGAGCACGCAATGAGCATGACCTTTTCCGGCCAGGTAGCGCTGGTCACCGGCGGCGCTGCCGGTATAGGCCGGGCAACGGCCCTGGCGTTCGCCCGCGAGGGCCTGAAGGTGGTAGTGGCCGACCTCGACCCGCTGGGTGGCGAGGCCACCGTCGCGCAGATTAACGCCGCAGGCGGCGTGGCGTTGTTCATTGCCTGTGACGTCACCCGCGACGCCGAGGTGCGCCAGTTGCACGAGCGCCTGATCGGCGCCTTTGGCCGGCTGGACTATGCCTTCAACAACGCCGGCATCGAGATTGAGCAGCACCGCCTGGCTGAAGGCAGCGAGGCGGAGTTCGATGCCATCATGGGCGTGAACGTGAAGGGCGTATGGCTGTGCATGAAGTACCAGTTGCCCTTGCTGCAGGCCCAAGGCGGTGGGGTGATCGTCAATACAGCCTCGGTGGCGGGGCTGGGAGCGGCGCCGAAGATGAGTATCTACAGCGCCAGCAAGCACGCGGTGATCGGCCTGACCAAGTCGGCAGCCATCGAATACGCGAAGAAGGGTATCCGCGTGAATGCCGTGTGCCCGGCGGTAATCGATACCGACATGTTCCGCCGCGCCTACGAGGCCGACCCACGCAAGGCCGAGTTCGCCGCCGCCATGCACCCGTTGGGGCGCATTGGCAAGGTCGAGGAAATCGCCAGCGCCGTGCTGTACCTGTGCAGCGATGGCGCGGCGTTTACCACCGGGCATTGCCTGACGGTTGATGGCGGGGCCACGGCGATCTGAGCCAACTCAGATTGCCTGTTCTGGCCCTATCGCCGGCAAGCCAGCTCCCACAGGGCCCGCGGGTACCCGAAGTTAACGCGAGCCCTGTGGGAGCTGGCTTGCAGGCGATAGGGCCCGGCCAGACCACCACAATGCCAGCCCAACCGCTGCACAGCCCACCACCAACACCCCACCGAATACCAGCAACGCCATCCGTGACCCCAACCGGTCACTCAGCAACCCGGTAAAGATTACCGGCAAGCTGAACCCCAGGTACGCCAGCAAGAAGAACCCGGCACTGGCCCGTGTTTTCTCACTGCCAGCCAACTGGTTCACCGCCGCCAGCCCACCCAGGTAGATAAACCCGTAGCACGCACTGCTGGCCGCCACAGCACCCAGCAATACCGCACTCAGCTGCCCGCTGTCCGCGCCCCAAGCCAGCACGGCATAGCTGCAGGGCAGTATCAGTAGCCCCAGTAGTGTGGCCGTGCGGCTGCTCAGGCGCCGGGCCATCGGCTGGAACAACAGCCCGCAGCTGATCACGCAGAAAGTCGAAAACCCTGACCAGTCACTAAGGCCATGCTGGCGCAGGATGCTTGGCAGCAAGGCGATCACCAGGCCCACGCAGGCCCATGCCAGCAAAATGGCCAGGCCATAGGCCACGCTGCCACGCGGGTAGCAGGGTAGGCGCAGCATGGGGTTGTGTTGTGCCGGGCGGGGGTCGGGCAGGCGCCATACCAGCAGGATGGCCAAGGCTGCCAACAGCAGTTGCAGGTGGAAGCTGCCGGGGGTGAGGCTTGGGCCGCTTAGCAGGAACACACTGGTCAGCGCCGCACCCAGGCCAAAGCCCAGCGAGGTGCTGGCGGTGACCCAGTTGGCCGCGCGGGTGGTGTGCTCACCGCCCATCAGCTCGCCCATGTAAGCGGTGGCCGTGGCCGAAGCCAGCCCGGTGCCCAGGCCCAGGAACAGCCGGGCAAGGCCCAGGGTTTGCAGGCTGGGGGCCAGCAGCATCAGCACGGTGGCGATCATCGACAGGGCAAGTGCCGCCACAATCAGTGGCCGGCGCCCGACCCGGTCGGCCAGGCCGCCCAGGGCCAGCAGCACGGGCAGTACGCCCAGCACATAGCCGGAGAACGCCACCGCAGTGGCAGCGGCGCCCTGGCCGGAAAGGTCGGCGTAGGTGATGTACAGCGGGGCCTGCAGGTTGACGGCCAGGGTGATCAGGCAGAGGGCGAAGGCCAAGCGGGCCGGGGCGGAGGGCATGGGTAGGGGTCCTGGTTTCTCTAGTGGCTGTACCGGCCCTTTCGCGGGTTCACCCGCGAAAGGGCCGGGCCTGCTCACTCTGATGCCAGCCTATTCCACCTGCCAGACACACCGTCACTCCATTTATGCTTAACTGTTCGCTCAAAATCTGCGAACACTCACCCATGCACTTCCCCCTCGACCGCACCGGCCCCACCCCGTTGGTGCAGCAACTCACCAACCACCTCCAAGGCTGGATCGTCCAGCAACGCCTGCGCCCCGGCGCACGTCTGCCATCGATCCGCGCGCTGGCCCGCAGCCAGGCGGTCAGCGCGTCCTGTGTGATCGAGTCCTACGACCGCCTGGTCGCCAGCGGCTGGCTGGAGGCCCGCCACGGCACCGGTTTTTTTGTCGCCGAGCGCAAGCCCGGGCCCCCGATTGACGATACGCAACCCTGGGGTGAGTCTGGCGACGGCAACTGGCGGCAGTTTCGCGAGGGCCATGACGAGTTGCTGAAACTGGGCTGCGGCTGGCTGCCCAGCAATTGGCGCGCTGCAACCGAGCTGGCCCAGGCGGTGCGGCAGGTAAGCCGCGGCGCCCCGCAGGACCTGTTCGACTACTGCCCACCCCTGGGCCTGGCCAGCCTGCGTCAGCAATTGCACAAGCGCCTGGCGCAGCTGGGCATCGCTGCCGGCCCCGAGCACATCCTCACCACCCACGGCGCCAGTCACGGTCTAGACCTGCTGGTGCGTACCCTGCTGCGTCCAGGCGACACGGTATTGGTGGAAAACCCTGGTTACTACAACCTGTACAACCTGCTGCGTCAGCACCAGGTGCATATGCTGCCGGTACCGCGTACCGCAGAGGGCCCGGACCTGGCGGCCGTCGAAACCCTGCTGGCCACGCACAAGCCGCGCTGCCTGTTCATCAACAGCCTTTACCAGAACCCTACCGGCACCAGCCTGACACCCAAAGTCGCCTACCGCTTGCTCGAACTGGCCCGTGAACATGATCTGCGCATTGTCGAGGATGATATCTACGCCGACTTCCAGGAGGGCCCGGCTACACGCCTGGCCACCCTCGACAGCGAGCAACGGGTGATCTACATGGCCAGCTTTTCGAAAACCCTCAGCAGTTCGTTGCGGGTCGGCTACCTGGTCGCCGACCCTGCGTTGCTGGCGCGTCTGGCCGAGCTGAAGATGGTCAGCGGTATCGGCACGTCACGCTTTGCCGAGCAGGTGGTGGGCCAGATGCTCGCCAATGGCAGCTACCGCAAGAGTGTTCAACGCCTGCGCGTACGCCTTGGCCAGCATATGGCCAAGCTGCTGGGCCAGTTGGAGCAGGCGGGTTGGCAGGTATTTTGTGAGCCTTGTGGCGGCATGTTCGTCTGGGCGCGCGTGCCCGGCCGGGACTTCGCCAGCCTTGAGCAGCTGGCGCGGGAGCATGCGGTGCTGCTTACCCCGGGCAGCGCGTTCGATTACCAAGGCACGCCCAGCAGCTGGCTGCGCATCAATGTCGCCTATGGGCAGGATTCCCGTGCCCAGGCCTTCCTCCAGCATGCAGGGCGACCTCTGCCAAGCTGAAAACGACACGCTCATAGCTATTTGACACTATCCTGACGCCAAGCCCTTGTTCATCGGCAGGCAACGTTGCCACCCTTGGCCTTCGGGATAACCTCGCACGCAGAAGGGGAATCGGCGATGGGCGCGAGCAAGCACAGTGTGCTGGCCAACCTGGGCATGGCCCGCAAACTCGGCCTGGGCTTTGCCTTGGTGCTGGTGCTGACCCTGGCGGTGGCGGCCATCGGCATCGCCGCGCTGCACAGCGTGGGCCAGCGCTTCGACAGTTTGCGCCAGCTGGCACAGTTCAATACCGACCTGCTGCGTTTGCGTCAGCATGAGCAGGCGTTTGCCCTGCGCTCCGACATCCAGCAGGCCGAGGCCTTGCGCAGCGGCTTGCAGGGCTTGGCCGAGCGCGCCCGAGGCCTGCCGGCGCTGGTGGCGGCCGAAACCGATCTGGCTGCCTACGGCCAGGCGTTCGAAGCTTATGTGGCGGCGGTGCAGGCCAAGGAGCTGGCGCTGGACATGGCCAGCTGGTCGGTGTCCAGCGTCGCCAATAACCTTGATGTGCTGCAGGCCGGCCTGGCCGACGACGGCGTATACACACTCAAGCAGTCCCAAGGTCAGCAGGGGGGCGAGTTTCTTGAGCAGGCTGCGCAAGTGGCGCAGGTGTCGCGGCTGATGTTGCAGGCCATGGACGAAGCGCGGGTGCGCCTGGAAAAAAGCCGCAAGGGCGAAGAGGGCGTAAGCCAGGAGCGTATCGCCCAGACCGTGGAAGCCGCCAGCCTGGTTGGCCAGTTGCAGGGTGCGGTCAGTGATGCCGGCTACCAGAGCGTGCTGGGCGAGGTGGCCGGGCACATCGGCAGCTTCTCGGAAAAACTCAACGAATACACCGACCAGCTGGCCCGCGAGCAAGGGCTGAAAGCCCAGTTGCAGGCCAGTGCCGAGCAAGTCACCGGGAGGGTCGACCAGGCTTACCTGGGGCAGGAGCAGGCGCTGCAGGGTGAGCTGCAACGCAATGCCGTGGCCATTGCCCTGGCCACCGGCCTGGCACTGCTGGTGGGTGTGCTGGCCGCCTGGCTGATCACCCGCGCGGTGGTCGGCCCGCTCAAGCATGTGATCGCCCGCGCCCAGCGCATTGCCGCTGGCGAGCTGGGTTTTGACGCCCAGGCACCGCGTCGTGACGAGGTGGGGCAGCTGATGCAGGCCATGCAGCAGATGGCCGCGGGCCTTTCAGGCATTGTCAGCGGCTTGCAGCAAGGCATCGAACAGCTGGCGGGTAGCGCTCAGGCGTTGTCGGCAGTGACGGAGCAGACCAATCGCGAGGTGGGCAGCCAGAAGGAGGAAACCGAGCAGGTGGCCACTGCCATGCAGCAGATGACTGCCACCGTGCACGATGTGGCGCGCAATGCCGAGGAAGCGGCGCAGGCGGCCCAGGCGGCGGACGACAAGGTTGAGTCGGGGCAACAGGTGGTGCGCCAGAGCATGCAGCGCATCGAGCAGTTGGCGGCGGCGGCAGAAACCGCCAGCGCCGGCATTGACAGCCTCAGTGCCGAAATCCACACCATCGGCGACGTGCTGGAGGTGATCAAGAGCGTGGCCGAGCAGACCAACCTGCTGGCGCTGAACGCCGCCATCGAGGCTGCCCGCGCTGGCGAGCAAGGGCGTGGTTTTGCCGTGGTGGCCGACGAGGTGCGTGCGTTGGCGCGGCGTACCCGGCAGTCTACCGAGCAGATCGAGGTTCTGGTTGCCAGCCTGCGCGGTAACGCCCAGCAGTCGGTGGCGCAGATTCGTGGCAGCACTGAACTGGTTCGCCTGGCAGTGGCTGATGCGCTGCAGACGGAAAGCGCGCTGGGCAGCATTGCTGCTGCGGTTTCATTGATTCAGCAGATGAACCAGCAGATTGCCGCGGCAGCCGAGCAGCAGAGCTCGGTGGCTGAAGAGATCAGCCGCAGTGTCACGCAGATTCGTGGCAGTGCGGACCAGGCGGCGCTGGCGATGCAGGACAATGCCCGGTCGAGTGTGCAACTGGCGCAGTTGGGCACCGATTTGAAGGGGATGGTGGGGCATTTCAGGTTGTGAGCCTGACCCGGAATATCTGTTGCCTGTGCGGGCCTCTTCGCAGCACAAGGCTGCTCCTACAGGAATATCATTGGGCCTGAGGGCTGTGGTGCCCTTGTAGGAGCAGCCTTGTGCTGCGAAGAGGCCCGCACAGGCACCAATAAACCTCAGGCCTTGCGCGGGTTGAGGATCATCAAGGCCAGCACCCCCGCCACAATCCCCCAGAACGCCGAGCCAATCGAGAACAACGTAAGCCCCGAGGCGGTGACCATGAAGGTAATCACTGCCGCCTCCCGCTCGCGCGCTTCGCTCATGGCCACGGTCAGCCCGTTCATGATCGAGCCGAACAGTGCCAGTGCGGCAATCGACAGCACCAGCTCTTTCGGCAACGCTGCAAACAGCGCCGCCAGCGTCGCGCCGAATACCCCGGCAATGCCGTAGAAAATCCCGCACCACACCGCGGCGGTATAGCGTTTGCTCGGGTCTTCATGGGCGTGCGGCCCGGTGCAGATCGCCGCGCTGATCGCCGCCAGGTTGACCCCGTGCGAGCCGAATGGCGCCAGCAGCAGGGAGGCAAAGCCGGTGGCCGAAATCAGCGGCGAGGCTGGCACCTGGTAGCCGTCGGCGCGCAGCACGGCCACGCCGGGCATGTTCTGCGAGGTCATGGCCACCACGAACAGCGGAATGCCAATGCTGATGGTGGCCGCCAGCGAGAAGCTCGGAGTGGTCCACACCGGCTTGGCCACTTCCAGGTGGAAGCCGCTGAAGTCCAGCAGGCCCAGGGCGCCGGACAGTGCCGTGCCCACCAGCAGCGCCGCCAGCACGCAGTAACGCGGCGACAACCGCTTGACCAACAGGTAGCTGAAGAACATGCCCAGCACCAGCAATGTGCGATGCTGCGCCGCAACGAAGATTTCGCTGCCGATCTTGAACAGGATGCCCGCCAGCAACGCCGAGGCCAGCGAGGCCGGGATACGCTTGACCAGGCGCTCGAAGCTGCCAGTGAGGCCGCAGATGAGCACCAGCACGGCACAGGTGATGTAGGCACCAATGGCCTCGCCGTAGCTCACCCCGCCCAGACTTGTGATCAGCAACGCGGCGCCGGGGGTAGACCAGGCGATGGTGATGGGGGTGCGGTAGCGCAGCGACAGGCCGATGCTGCACACCGCCATGCCGATCGACAGCGCCCAGATCCATGACGAAATCTGCGCGGTGGTCAGCCCGGCCGCCTGGCCAGCCTGGAACATCAGCACCAGCGAACTGGTATAGCCGGTGAGCATGGCGATGAAGCCGGCGACCACCGCCGACGGGGAGGTATCTGCCAGGGGCCGCAGGCGTGCGGAAGTGGCATCGGTCATGAACAAAGTCCTTGTAAAGGTGTAAGCAGTTTTTTCAGACTACAGCGAGCAAGATTGATCCTTGCCATACAGCGGCCATTGCTTTTAGCCGTACAGTCGCCAACTATTGGGCGCAATTAAAAAACTGCACGGTTTGGCACCTGCCTTTTGTAGGAGCAGCCTTGTGCTGCGAAGAGGCCCTTACAGGCGCAGCAAATGCATGGGCTGAAACGGCCTCTTCGCAGCGCAAGGCTGCTCCTACAAGGGCGATACAGATACGGCGACAGGGGAGAGGGGCGATGTACAAGGTCTATGGCGACTACCAGTCGGGCAACTGCTACAAGGTCAAGCTGATGTTGAGCCTGCTGGGCCGGCCGTATGAATGGCACCCGGTGGACATCCTCAAGGGCGAGACCGAAACGCCCGAGTTTCTGGCGATGAACCCCAACGGCAAGGTGCCCGTGCTGGAGCTGGAGGACGGCAGCTACCTGTGGGAGTCCAATGCCATTCTCAACTTCCTGGCCGATGGCAGCGAGTTCCTGCCCAGCGAACCGCGCCTGCGCACGCAGGTGTTGCAGTGGCAGTTCTTCGAGCAGTACAGCCATGAGCCGTACATTGCCGTGGCGCGCTTTATCCAGTTTTACCTGGGGCTGCCGGATGAGCGGTTAGATGAGTACCGCAAGCTGCACAAGGGCGGCTACAAGGCACTGAGGGTGATGGAGCGACAGCTGCAGATGACGCCTTACCTGGTAGGTGAGCAGTACTCGATTGCCGATGTGGCCTTGTATGCCTACACCCATGTGGCGCAGCAGGGCGGGTTCGACCTGGCCGATTACCCGGCGGTCCGGGCCTGGCTGGAGCGTGTCAGCAGCCACCCGCGGCATGTGCCGATGGTGGGCTGATCTTCATCCTGTACCGGCCCTATCGCCGGCACAGGATGACTAGAATCTGTCAGGCCGACGCGAACCGCTCATCCAGGTAGGCAATGATGGCTTTGGACTCATACATCCAGGTCACCTTGCCGGCTTCTTCAATGCGCAGGCACGGCACTTTCACCCGGCCGCCACCTTCCTGCAGGGCCTGGCGGTGCACCGGGTCGTTCTTGGCATCGCGCAGCGCCACCGGCACGTTCAGCCGGTGCAGGGTACGGCGGGTCTTGACGCAGAACGGGCAGGCATGGAACTGGTACAGCTCCAGGCCCTTGGCCGCTTGCTCGACGCGGGCCTGGGCAGCGGCGTCGCGCTTGCGCTTGGCCGGGCGGCTGATCCAGTCAGCGAACACGATGAGCTGGCCGAGGCCAACCCGCAGGGCTTTGACGATCATGGGCAACTCCTGAAATGCAAAAGCCGACCCGGCTGGGTCGGCTTGGGGTCAGCAGCCAATCACTTGATCAGGCTGAGGAACTCGCTGCGGGTGGCGGCGTTATCGCGGAACTCACCCAGCATCACCGAGGTGATCATGGTCGAGTTCTGCTTCTCGACACCGCGCATCATCATGCACATGTGCTTGGCCTCGACGACCACGGCTACACCGGCGGCACCGGTGACCTGCTGCACGGCTTCGGCGATCTGGCGGCTGAGGTTTTCCTGGATCTGCAGGCGACGGGCATACATGTCGACGATGCGCGCTACCTTCGACAGGCCCAGTACCTTGCCCTTGGGCAGGTAGGCCACGTGTGCCTTGCCGATGAACGGCAGCATGTGGTGTTCGCACATCGAATACAGCTCGATGTCCCGGACCAGCACCATTTCGCTGTTGTCAGAGCTGAACAAAGCGTTGTTGGTGACTTCTTCCAGTGTTTGCTCATAACCGCGGCAAAGGTACTTCATCGCCTTTGCAGCCCGCTTGGGCGTGTCGAGCAGGCCCTCACGGGAGACGTCCTCGCCAATCTGGCTGAGGATCTCGGTGTAGTTCTGTTCCAGGGACATGGATCTACCTGTGGGAAAAAATCGCAAAAACGAAGGTTACGGCGGTGAGGGCGGCGCTGCAAGCGCGGCGTTACTCGTCGCGGCCTTCGAGCATGGTTCGCTTGAGCATCACATACACCGCGCCAGTGCCGCCGTGGCGGGCGCTGCACGAGGCAAAACCGAGTACTTGCGGGTGCTGGCGCAGCCAGGTGTTGACGTGGCTCTTGATCATCGGGCGCTTGCCGTCCAGGCGTGCCGCCTTGCCGTGGGTAACCCGTACGCAGCGCACTTCCAGCTTGGTGGCTTCGGCTATGAAGTCCCACAGGGTTTCGCGGGCCTTTTCCACGGTCATGCCGTGCAGGTCGAGGCTGCCCTCGAACGGGATCTGGCCCAGCTTAAGCTTGCGCAGCTGGCCTTCCTGCACGCCGTCGCGGCGCCACATTAGCTCGTCTTCGGCGCCAACGTCGATGACGAACTGGTCGGACATGCCGTCGATGACCAGGGCCTTGTCACTGCGCACGGTTGCAGCGTGGCGCAGCCCGGCCAGCTTCTGGCGGTCGGCCTTGGGCTTGCCGACTTCGGCGCGGTCGTGGCGAATTTGCTTTACGCCACGCACTTCGGCCTTGAACAGGGAAAAATCGTCGTCTTGCATGATGCCTCCACGTGGGCGGCGTAGTTTACGCGACTGTGGGGCCAAGTGCAGCCTGTGCGGGCCTCTTCGCGGGTTCACCCGCGAAGAGGCCCGCACAGGCGACATAAAATCATCAGTCGTGCTTTTTCATCAGATGCGGCGACAGGTTCAATTCCCGCCCGCGACGCAAGCGAATGCGGCTGCGCCGCCAGAAGCGCACGCCCAGCCACAGCAGCAACAAGCCAGCCCCGGTGAGGATGCTGGACAATGGCTTGTTGGCATTGAGTTCTTGCAGGGCAGGGTAGTTGCCCAGCAGGCCTGCGACGCCGGCCATGGCCAGCAGCACGCCCAGGGTCGCCAGCAGCGCCGACAGGCCGGCCGCCAGGCGGGCGCCCCAGTTACGCGGCTGGCGCGTGCGCAGGCGCTTGGCGTCGAAACTGCCTTTAAGCTTCATTCCGCTCTCCTCTGTGGATATCCGGAATTCGACCTGCCGCCGCCCATCGGGTTCCGCCCGGCTGCCGGGCGGTCAAGCCCTGCCGCTCAGATCAGGCTGGCGGTGGGGGCCACGCAAGCGAAGTTGTCGGCCATGACGGCCATTTCGCACTGGTGAATCTGCGCCGCCGGGATGACACCATCCTTGAAGGCCAGGTCGCGGGTTGCCGAGGCGTCTTCCACCAGGGTGCACCGGTAACCATAGTCCTTGGCGCGGCGAACGGTGGTGCTGACGCTGGAATGGCTCATGAAGCCGCAAACAATCAGGTCGAGATGGCCAAGCGCCTGCAGCGTTTCGTGCAGTTGGGTGTTCTTGAATGCGTTGGGCATGCGCTTTTCAATGACGATTTCACCTTCCAGCGGCTCCAGCCCCGGAATGAACTGGCCGGCAGGCCCCTGTGGATCGAAGCGGCCACCGACTGTGCCCAGGTGGCGAACATGGATGATCGGACGGCCGCTCTTACGGGCGGCGTCGAGCAACCTGGCGATGTTGGCCACGGCCTCGTCCATGCCCGACAGCTGCAGGGGCCCACTGAGGTACTCCTTTTGCGCATCGATGATGATCAGGCTGGCGTGGCTCAGCTTGGCCGGCGGGTAGTCGCGGCCAGTGAGGCGGAACATCGTGGTTGGAACGGACATCAAGGGCTCCTTGGAAGGGCTTTTGTATACCTATTGTCCCCTGCCTTGACGCCAATGGGAATGGTTGACAACGCAAGCGGCATGGTTACTGGCCTGTGGCTAGCCTTTGGGCGCTGCAAACGAACAAATGTGCGGGTGGGGCTGTTAGACTTTTGTCCGGTCTGAAATAGGAGTACCCCGTGATCACATCCCGTCTGCGCACGCTGCGCGACTACATCCGCTGGGCGGTCAGCCGCTTCCACGAGCACGACCTGTTCTTCGGCCACGGTGCCGACAACGCCTGGGACGAGGCCCGCCTGCTGGTGCTGGGCGCAGTGCACCTGCCATGGGAGGTGGCCGACAGCTACCTGGACTGCATGCTCGAGGACGACGAGCGGGTACGCCTGCAGCATTTGCTCAAGCGCCGTATCGAAGAGCGGGTGCCAGCCGCCTATCTGTTGGGCGAAGCCTGGTTCTGCGGCATGTCGTTCATCGTCGACGAACGTGTGCTGGTGCCGCGCTCGCCCATTGGCCAACTGATCGAAAAACGCTTCGAGCCGTGGCTGGCGAGCGAGCCCGCGCGCATTCTCGACCTGTGCACGGGTTCGGGCTGCATCGGTATCGTCGCGGCCGACGTGTTCCCCGAGGCCGAGGTGGTGCTGGCCGACCTGTCGTTCGAGGCCCTTGAAGTGGCCAACCAGAATATCGAGCGCCATGGCCTGGACGGCCGTGTGTACACCGTGCAGGGCGATGGCTTTGGCGGTTTGCCGGGGCAGCGTTTCGACCTGATCCTGTCCAACCCGCCGTATGTCGATGCCGAAGACTTCGACGACATGCCGGCCGAGTACCACCACGAGCCAGAACTGGGCCTGGCCTGCGGCAACGACGGCCTGGACCTGGTGCGGCGCATGCTGGCGGAAGCTGCAGACCACCTGACCGACAAGGGCTTGCTGATTGTTGAAGTGGGCAACAGCCAGATCCATGTCGAGGCGTTGTACCCCGAGGTGGACTTTGCCTGGCTGGAGTTCGAGCGTGGCGGGCATGGGGTGTTCATGCTCACCGCTGAACAGTGCCGCCAGCATCAGGAATTGTTCAAGGCCCGCGTTTAGGCTATTTGGGGCCGCAAAGCGGCCCCAATATCCACCCGCTCACGCGATATCAGCGGGTGGCTATCCAGATCAACAACCCCGCCTGAAACACCGCAAACGCCACCAGGCAGGTAATGGTAAAGCGCAGGCCGCTGTCTTCGCGGTGGTACTTGGCCACCCGTTCATCGCGCTCGCGCAGTTGCCCTTCCTTTTCCTGCAACTGCTGGTCCGCCTGCTGCAGCAGGTTGGCAGCATCCAGAATGTCCACCCGCTGCAGGCGCTCGTTGCTCCAGGCGGCCTTCAGCTGGCCGACGGTCATGTCCACGGTACGGCCCTTCAGGTGCTGACCGTCCTCGTACTCCACCTCGATACCCACCCCGCGCAAGCAGTGGTCACGGCGCAGGCGCGAGTCCTCGCTGAGGGAATCCTTGCTCGGCAGCGCCATGCCTTCCACCCGGTAGTGCGGCCATTTGCGCTGCAGCCACTGTGCGGCCTGGGCCAGCATGAAGCGGCCGATGCCACGGTTCACCGGCTCCAGTTGCAGGCCATGTTCACTGCCAATGCGCACCAGTCGCTCGGCATGGTCGACGCGGATATCCAGGCGGTTTTGCTCTTTGTGCACCTTTTGCCCAGGCAACTGGATTTCCATGCGCAGCAGGCTGTGGGCCTTGTCGTGGCGCTCGGCATAACCGAACTGCACAAAGCGCAGCGGCCGTGCGCCGGTGCTGCGGTCGATGGGCAGAGCGGCCAGGCGCAGCAGCTGGAAGTGTTCGGCGGCCAGCTCGGCCCAAGGCAGGGCAGGGCTTTCCTGGGGTTCTTCGGCCGGCTCTACGGCGGCGGGGGCGGTGGTCATCAGGCTTGTCCTCGGCTATGCCTGCTGTATCGGCAGGCTTGCCACGGACCTGAGCCCTTACCTCACGCCGAAGGCAAATGCTGGATGAACGTCACAATTCGCTCCCCCAGCTCGCGCGCCAGCGGCAGCTCGGGGTTGAGGTAGCTGTCGCGCTGCTGGCTCATGCCCCTGGGGCTGATGCGCAGCATGTGGTTCATGCCGTCGATCAGCACAAGCTGCGCATCCGGCTTGGCCGCCTTCAGCCGTTCGGCGTCGGTGACGTCCACCTGCACGTCGTTGCGCCCCTGCACGATCAATGCGGGCATGGGCAGGCGGGCGAAGGCTGCCGCCGGGTTCTGCTGGAACAGCGAGATCAGGTACGGCTGCACGCTGGGGCGGAACACCTGGCGCAGTGGCGCGGGCACTTCCAGGCTGGTTTGCCCGGCCTGCAGGCGGTCGAGCAGGGCGCTGCCACCGGCCAGTTGCGCCGGGGGCAGGCGCTGGGCCAGTTGCTCGCGCAGTACGTCGGCCAGCGGCCTGCCGCTGCCGGCCAAGGTGATCACTGCGCTGGCGCCGGCCTGCTCGGCGGCCAGGCTGGCGATCAGCGCGCCTTCGCTATGGCCGACCAGGATCAGCGGGCCGAAGCGCGGGTCGGCCTTGAGTTTGTGGCTCCAGGCGATCACATCGGCCACGTAGCGCTCCACGCTGAGGTCGCGCTCATCGGGCGTGGCCGGCTGGCTGGCAGCCACCCCACGTTTGTCGTAGCGCACGCTGGCGATATGCTCGTTGGCCAGCAGCAGCGCCAGCCGCTTGAGGTTGTCGATGCGGCCCGACGCCGGGTTGTTGCCGTCGCGGTCTGTGGGGCCGGAGCCAGCGATGATCAGCACCACCGGCGGCGGGGTGGCCTGTTGCGGCAGCAGCAGGCTGCCGTGCAGCACGCCTTGGCCAGTGTCCAGGTCGATCGGGCGTTGCAGCACAGTAGGGGCGGCGGCCTGGGCCAGGCCGGTGCACAGCAGGAAGAGCAAGGCGACGAGGCGCGACATCATGCGGTACTACATGGAAAGATGAAGGTTTGACACAGTGTTTGCGGGAAGGTTCTAGGGTGGTGTGTTGCAGGATCGGCCCCATCGCCGGCAAGCCAGCTCCTACAGGTCTACCACAGGCCCAGGCCTTGTAGATTACCTCTGGGAGCTGGCCTGCCGGCGATAGGGCCAGTACAGACAACCAATCCATCTGTATACTGCCGCTTTCGTCCATTTCAGGCAGAACTCGCGGAGCGTCCATGTCCGGTAATACCTACGGCAAGCTGTTCACTGTCACCACCGCTGGCGAAAGCCATGGCCCGGCGTTGGTCGCCATTGTCGATGGATGCCCACCGGGCCTGGAAATTTCCCTGGCCGACCTGCAGCACGACCTCGACCGGCGCAAGCCCGGCACCAGCCGGCACACCACCCAGCGCCAGGAAGCCGATGAGGTGGAAATCCTTTCCGGCGTGTTCGAAGGCCGCACCACCGGCTGCTCGATCGGCCTGCTGATCCGCAACACCGACCAGAAGTCCAAGGACTACTCGGCCATCAAGGACCTGTTCCGCCCGGCCCACGCCGACTACACCTACCACCACAAGTACGGCATCCGCGACTACCGCGGCGGTGGCCGCAGCTCGGCCCGCGAAACCGCCATGCGCGTGGCCGCCGGTGCCATCGCCAAGAAGTACCTGGCCACCCAGGGCATCACCGTTCGTGGCTACATGAGCCAGTTGGGCCCTATCGAAATCCCGTTCAAGACCTGGGAATCGGTGGAGCAGAACGCCTTCTTCAGCCCCGACCCGGACAAGGTGCCGGAGCTGGAGGCGTACATGGACCAACTGCGCCGTGACCAGGACTCGGTGGGTGCCAAGATCACCGTGGTGGCCGAGGGCGTGATGCCGGGCCTGGGCGAACCGATCTTCGACCGCCTGGACGCAGAACTGGCCCACGCGCTGATGAGCATCAACGCGGTCAAGGGCGTGGAAATCGGCGCCGGCTTCGCCAGCGTGGCCCAACGCGGCACCGAGCACCGTGACGAGCTCACCCCGGAAGGCTTCCTCAGCAACAACGCCGGCGGCATCCTGGGCGGCATTTCTTCGGGCCAGCCAATCGTTGCCCACCTGGCGCTGAAACCGACCTCCAGCATCACCACCCCGGGCCGCTCGATCGACGTCGACGGCAACCCGGTGGACGTCATCACCAAAGGCCGCCACGACCCGTGCGTGGGCATCCGCGCCACGCCGATCGCCGAGGCGATGATGGCCATCGCGCTGATGGACCACCTGCTGCGCCACCGCGCGCAGAATGCCGATGTGAAGGTAACCACCCCGGTGCTGGGCCAGCTCTGACCGTGTTGCTTGCGCCGGTCCGCTCTTTGCAGGAGCAGCCTTGTGCTGCGAAAGGGCCGGTGCAGCAAGCACACATCTCTATGGCGACACCGGCCCTTTCGCAGCACAAGGCTGCTTCTACAGGGTGGGTGCCGGTTCAGACGGTAAATCCATGCAACCCATCCCCTACTGGCGCCTGTCCAGCTTCTACCTCTTTTACTTCGCCCTGCTAGGTTCCACCGCCCCCTTCCTGGCGCTGTACTTCGACCACCTGGGCTTCTCCCCGGCGCGCATCGGCGAGCTGGTGGCCATCCCCATGCTGATGCGCTGCATCGCCCCCAACCTGTGGGGCTGGCTGGGCGACCGTACCGGCCAGCGCTTGCTGATCGTGCGCCTGGGCGCGTTGTCTACCCTGGCCACCTTCGCCCTGATCTTCTTCGGCAAAAGCTACGCCTGGCTGGCGCTGGTGATGGCCCTGCACGCGTTCTTCTGGCATGCCGTGCTGCCGCAGTTCGAGGTCATCACCCTGGCCCACCTGCACGGGCAAACAGCGCGCTACAGCCAGGTGCGCCTGTGGGGCTCGATCGGCTTCATCCTGACGGTGGTTGGCCTGGGCCGCCTGTTCGAATGGCTGAGCCTGGACATCTACCCGGTAGCCCTGGTCACGATCATGGCCGGTATTGTCGCCGCCAGCCTGTGGGTGCCCAATGCCCAGCCGGTGGAGCAGGGCGAGCGCAGCGGGGCGGGTGGTTTTGTGCAGCAGTTGCGTGCCCCGGGGGTGATCGCGTTCTACGCCTGTGTGGCGCTGATGCAACTCAGCCACGGGCCGTACTACACCTTCCTTACCCTGCACCTGGAGCACCTGGGCTACAGCCGCAGTGCCATCGGCCTGCTGTGGGCGCTGGGGGTGGTGGCCGAGGTGCTGATGTTCATGGTCATGAGCCGGCTGTTCGCGCGCTTCAGTGTGCAACGCGTATTGCTGGTCAGCTTCCTGCTGGCGGCGCTGCGTTGGTTGTTGCTGGGCAATCTGGCCCATGAACCGGCCGTGCTGATCTTCGCCCAGCTGCTGCACGCGGCCACCTTCGGCTGCTTCCACGCTGCCAGCATCGCGTTCGTGCAAGCCAGTTTCGGCGCCCGCCAGCAGGGCCAAGGCCAGGCATTGTACGCGGCGCTGTCGGGCACCGGCGGCGCGCTGGGGGCATTGTATTCGGGCTACAGCTGGAAACTGCTGGGCCCCACCTTCACCTTTGGTATGGCCAGTGCCGCAGCCCTGGCTGCAGCCGTTATCATTGCCCTTTGTTCGCAACCGACCAGGACCCGCCCCTGATGAGCATTCTCAGCGTTTTCCACCCCGCCAGCCCGGAACTGCCGAACAAGGTGCTGACCCACCACGAGGACATCGCCGCCACCCTGGCTGAACAGGGCGTGCGTTTTACCCACCGCGAGCATGGCCTGCGGGTGCGGCCCGGCACAGCACAAGACGAGGTGCTGGACATATGCCGTGAGCATCTGGACCAGTTGATGACGGCACACGGCAGCAAGGCCTACGTGTTGTTGAACCGTGACGGTGAAGCCCCGGTGCAGGCCGATGTACGCGATGAGCATGTGCATGGCGCCGAAGAGGTGTTTGCCGTGGTCAGTGGACGTGCTCAGGTTGGCCTGCGGTTGGGGGGCTGGGTCTATTCGGTGCTGTGCGAGAAGGGTGACCAGCTAGTGGTGCCAGCGGGCACGCCTCGCTGGGTAGAGCTGGGCGATACGCCGTTTTGCCTGGCGCTGCGTCTGTATGGCAGCGAGCAAGGCGTGCAGGCGCAGTTTACCGGGGATGCGACTGCGCGAGCGTTTCTGGGGATTGACCAATTCTGACGGCCTTGCCGCCCTCTTCGCAGCACAAGGCTGCTGCTACAGGGGATTGCGTCCGGTCGGCGGTCGCATTCACTTGTAGGAGCAGCCTTGTGCTGCGAAGAGGCCAGATCAGGCAACACAAAACTCAGCGGTAGGTCGGCAGGGCAAACCGTTGCTGGCTTTGCAGCATGCCAATCACCGGCAATTCACTGGCCTGTTCAGCCAAGTCACGGCGGATGGCGCTGATTGCCCAGGACAACTGTTCGGCGCTGTGCAGTTGCCCATAGGTCAACACCCGGCGGGTCACCTTGCCATCCGTCGCGCGCAGGGTAAGCAACACCCCGCCATCAGGACGCGCCTGGGTGTTCACTTGATAGGCCGAAAATACCGAGACGAACTTTTGCTGGATGAGGTCCATATCAACTCCTGGCTGTTATGTGGCAGACATGAGTTGATGGTTGCAGCGACCGTGCCAGAACTTGATTGTAAGAAAAACCCAGTAAATACAGGTACTTATGGGTTGTTTTCAGAGGCGGCACCGTGCAGGTTGCATGGTCGTGCATTTTGCACAGTGCATTTTGCACGGATCCGGCTTTACCTATCGGCCCTATAGAATCTGAACCTTTGACCGCAATGGCGTGCCTGACAAAGACTTGGGCAATCATTTATGCCAGGAGGTTCCCGATGTCCAGCCAAACCGCGCCCGCCACCATGACCGATGACGAAACCGCTGCATTCGCAGAGCAGGTATTCGAACGTGCCCGCCAGGGCGATGCCGAAATGCTTGGACGCTTGCTTGCCAGTGGCCTGCCGGCCAACTTGCGCAACCACAAGGGCGACACCCTGCTGATGCTGGCCAGCTACCACGGCCACCATGACGCAGTGCGGGTGCTGCTGGCGCAGGGCGCCGACCCGCTGATTGCCAACGACAACGGCCAGTTGCCCATTGCCGGTGCTGCATTCAAGGGGGACCTGGCGATGATCCGCCTGCTGCTGGAGCACGGCGTGCCGGTGGACGCCGCTGCGCAGGACGGGCGTACCGCGTTGATGCTGGCGGCCATGTTCAACCGCAGCGAAATCCTTGAATACCTGTTGGCCCAAGGCGCCGACCCGGCGCGCCAGGATGCCCGCGGCGCCACCGCGCTGATGGCGGCGCAAACCATGGGTGCGGTGGACGCTGCTGCACGCTTGCAAACGCTGGCCGGCTAACCGCAAGGGGGCATTTGCGGCTATCCTTGGCGACTTTTCACCCGTCGCAGGCCCCCTTTCATGAAAACTCAGTTGCTCGAATTCATCAGCCTCATTGGCGCCGGCTGCATGCGTGAGGCCGACATCGAGCGCATCGCCGACGAGGCCGCCCAGGCCTACGCCGACCCGGCCGCTTTCTTGTCAGCCAACCCGGACATCAACTACGACGACAGCTTCCCCATCCCCCTGGGCGAATGGGTGGTGCTGGGCAGCCTGCCGGACACGGTGGTGTTCCAGGCCGACAGCTACCAGGACCTGTTCCAGCAGATCAGCGACTCGTTCGACAACAGCGTGCCGTTTACCCTCAAGCCCAAGCAGCTGGCCCGCACCGAGCCACTCACCGCGCTCAACCGCATCCAGGTACAGATGGGCGCGTTGAACAAAGAAGCCGGTGGTTATGTGCTGTTGAACTTCAGCCAGCTGCTGGATGACGAGCTGCAGGTGGTGATGGTGGGCCAGAACGACCTGGCGCGGGTGCTAGAGCTGGGTGCCGAGCTGGGCATCAAGGTCGAGCCGGCCCTGGAAGCCCTGAAAGTCGCTGTACACGTCTGATTTCATCGTTTGTTTCTTCGCGGGCAAGCCCGCGAAGAGGCCGGCACGGGCAACCTCAAAACCTCAGCCCAGCGCGGTATCCAGAAACATCATCACCGCAAACCCGCCCATCAAGCCCAGGGTGGCCGCCGTCTGGTGCCCGTTACGGTGGGTTTCGGGGATCACCTCGTGGCTTACCACAAAGATCATCGCTCCCGCCGCCAGCCCCATGCTGATCGGGTAGGCGAGGGCAAAGCCGGTCGAAATCCCCAGCCCGATCACCGCCCCCAGCGGCTCCATCAGCCCGGACCCTATCGCAACCAGTGCGGCTTTCATGTTCGACAGCCCGGTGGCGCGCAGGGCCAGCGCGACGGCCAGCCCCTCAGGGATGTCCTGAATGGCGATGGCGCTGGTCAGTGGCAGCCCGATGTTCATGTCGCCATTGGCGAAGCTCACGCCAATGGCCATGCCTTCGGGCAGATTGTGCAGGGTGATCGCCAGCACGAACAACCACACCCGGCTGATGCGCTCCGCCTCAGGGCCGCACGGGCCGGTGCTTTCGTGCTCATGCGGGGTGAAACGGTCCAGGCCCAGCATCAGCAGCACGCCCAGGCCCATGCCCAGCACCACGGTAAAGGCCGCAGCGGGGCCGTTGCCGGTGATCTCGCGGGCGGCGTCCAGGCCCGGCAGAATCAGCGAAAACGAACTGGCGGCCAGCATCATGCCGGCGGCAAAACCAAGCATCACATCCTGGTTGCGGGCGCTGACGTCGCGCAGCACCACTGCCAGCACCGCACCCAGCGCGGTGGCGCCAAAGCCGGACAACCCACCCAGCACGGCCAGGTGCAGGTTATCGGCATGGTCGCCGTTCACCGCGTTCCAGAAGCTGGCCGCCAGCAGTGCGACCACAGCCAGCAGGCTCAGGCCCAGGCCGGCACTGAGCCAGGGGGTGTTGGCTACCTGCTGGCGCCAGGCGTGCAGCAGTGACGATGGGGCGGCGCTTTGGCTGTGTGCGGGGGGCATGCGAACCTCGAATCAATTATTGCAGTCAGTCTACTCAGGGACCTGCGCCAACGGCCAAGGATTCCCTTCTATTGGTGCGATAGCTGGCTATGCTGTGCAGCAAAGCCTCTGGGCAAGGAGTTTAAGCATGGGGTCTACATTCAACAGCCTGGTCGGGCTGATCATTCTGGCGCTGGATATCTGGGCCATCCTCAATGTGATCAAGAGTGGCCGCGAGGTGGGTATCAAGGTGTTGTGGATCTTGTTGATCGCACTGCTGCCGGTGGTGGGGCTGGTGATCTGGGCGATTGCCGGGCCGCGGGGGAATGTGCGCATCTGAACGCTGTGAGGTGCTCATTGTGGAAGCGGCCGGTGTAACAGGTATAAGCGGTAATGGGGCCGTGACAAAATTTTCACATTGGTTTAAACAGAATCCGCACCCGCACAATGCTGCGTTGGTCTAGCACCAGCGCCTCTTCGCAAACCGCAATCCTAGGACCTTCCCATTCATGGCTAACACGGACGCCTTGAAGCAACAGGGCGCGCGAACGTCGTTTTCGCCGACCCTGAAATCCCATTTGGCCTACACGCTGCTCAGCGGCCTGGTGATCATGCTGATGCTCAGCCTGGTGCGCCTGGCGCTGCTGGTCTACAACAGCGACATGATCGGCGATACCCCTTATTCGACTGTCGCCGAAGGCTTCCTCAACGGCTTGCGCTTCGACCTGCGGGTGGTGGTGTACCTCAGCATCCCGCTGCTGCTGGCCATCCTCAGCCCCTGGGCCATGGCCCGGCGGGGCGTGTTTCGCTTCTGGCTGACCCTCACCTCGAGCGTGGTGATGTTCCTTGGCCTGATGGAAATGGACTTCTACCGCGAGTTCCACCAGCGCCTCAACGGGCTGGTGTTCCAGTACATCAAGGAAGACCCTAAAACCGTCATGAGCATGCTCTGGTACGGTTTCCCGGTGGTGCGCTACCTGCTGGCCTGGGCATTCGGCACCTGGCTGCTGAGCCTGCTGTTCAAAGGGATCGACCGCGCCACCCGTGGCGATGGCCTGCACCGCGTTGCCCCGTGGTACAAACGCGTGGCGGTGTTCATGGTGATTCTGCTGGTGGCCGTGGTCGCTGCCCGTGGCACCCTGCGTCAAGGCCCGCCAATGCGCTGGGGTGATGCGTTCACCACCGACTCCAACTTCGTCAACCAGCTGGGCCTGAACGGCACCCTGACCCTGATCGACGCTGCCAAGAGCCGCTTTGGCGAAGACCGCGCCAATATCTGGAAGCCGGTGCTGGAGCAAAACGTGGCCACGCAAAGCGTGCGCGAACAGCTGCTGACCCCCCACGACACCCTGGTCGATGCCGACGAGGCTGCCATCCGCCGCGACTTCGTGCCGCCGGCCGAGCGCACCCTGCCGATCAAGAACGTGGTGGTGATCCTGATGGAAAGCTTCGCCGGCCACTCGGTGGGCGCGCTGGGCAGCCCCAACAACATCACCCCGTACTTCGACAAGCTGGCCAAAGAAGGCCTGCTGTTCGACCGCTTCTTCTCCAACGGCACCCATACCCACCAGGGCATGTTCGCCACCATGGCCTGCTTCCCCAACCTGCCAGGCTTCGAATACCTGATGCAGACCCCGGAAGGTGGCCACAAGCTGTCTGGCTTGCCGGCACTGCTCAGCGCCCGTGATTACGACGACGTGTACGTCTACAACGGCGATTTTGCCTGGGATAACCAGTCCGGGTTCTTCGGCAACCAGGGCATGACCACCTTCATCGGCCGTAACGACTTCGTCAACCCGGTGTTCTCCGACCCGACCTGGGGCGTGTCCGACCAGGACATGTTCGACCGCGGCAACGAGGAACTGGCCAAGCACGACGGCAAGAAGCCGATCTATGCGCTGCTGCAGACCCTGTCCAACCACACCCCGTACGCGCTGCCCAAAGACCTGCCGGTCGAGAAGGTCACCGGGCAAGGCCGCCTGGACGAGCACCTCACTGCCATGCGTTATTCGGACTGGGCGCTGGGCCAGTTCTTCGAGAAGGCGCGTAAAGAGCCTTACTTCAAGGAAACCCTGTTCGTCATCGTCGGCGACCATGGCTTTGGCAACCACCAGCAAGTCACCGAACTGGACCTGGGCCGTTTCAACGTGCCGCTGCTGCTGATTGCCCCGGGCATTCAGGAGAAGTTTGGTGCGGTGAACCACACCGTGGGTACCCAGGTCGACATCGTGCCGACCATCATGGGCCGCCTGGGTGGCGAGGCCCGCCACCAGTGCTGGGGCCGCGACCTGCTCAACCTGCCTGAGGGCGACCAGGGCGTGGGCATGATCAAGCCGTCGGGCAGCGAGCAGATCGTCGGCCTGGTGCAAGGCGACCGCATCCTGATCGAGTCCAAGGACATGACACCGCGCATGTACCGCTATCAGTTGGGCAGCGAGTTCAAGGCCGAACTGATCGAAAGCCCGGACCAGCCGGAAATGCTGAAAAAGCTGGAAGCGTATATCCAGACGGCGACCAAGAGCCTGCTGGATAACACGGCCGGTGTGGTACACGGCACACCGAAGTAAGGCTGCAAAAGGGGCCCATTCGCGGGCTCGCCCGCTCCCACAGGTGCTGCACCGTGCTTTAGGCCAGTGGATTACCTTGTGGAAGCGGGCTTGCCGCGCGATGAGGCACCAACAGACTGAACATTCTCCCAGCCCCAAGGTCAGTTGATCAGGCATCACACCTTGGTGTCTCTGGATTGGGAGGACTTGTTCAATGAAAGAGTGGGAAGTCACTTTTGCCGATCAAAAAGGCGAACCGTCCACCATGATGCTGCGGGCTGAGCATCGTCCCAGCGAAGAGGAAGCTGCAAGGGCCATCCGTTCGCAGCTGTTCCCGGTGATGGACGAGCTGGACCTCAACGACTTCCAGGACCGCACCATTTCCCCGACCGCCCGCTGGCTCAAGGAGCATAGTGGGGTGACCATCACCAGCATCCACGAAGCGCCTTGACCCACACGTTTGCGTGGCGCCTGTTCAGGCGCTACGATGATGAAAGGTGCCCGCCTATTCTGCGGGTTGGCGCCGTTTCAATTCGCGTCTTGCATCAGCTCGGACTGTTCGGCCATTGATTGCCGGCAGGTGCGTAGTGCACGGAAAGTCTATCCATTGCTTTATTCAGGAGGACGATTCATGAGCAGCCAGAACGACGATATCAGCACCAACGTCCTGCGCCAGATGAAAGCAGGCGGTTTCGACTTCACCCAGATCCACCCCATCGAGTTCTATGCCGTATTCCCCGACGAAGCAGGGGCACGCCGTGCCGCCGGGCAGTTTCGTGGCGAATCGCTCAATGCCCAGGTGAAAGAGCTGGGCGACGGTGCCTGGCACCTGGAACTGAGCAAGGTCATGTACGCCACCTATGGCGGTATTGGCGACTTTGAAGAGACCTTTGAGCAACTGGTGACACCTTATGGGGGGGAGGTGGAAGGGTGGGGCGTCAAGCACGAACGGCAGACTGCCTGAAGGTATCCGTTGCCTTTTTCGCGGGGCTCCCAGAGATATCTCACAATGTTTAGCCCTGTGGTGATCCTGTGGGAGCGGGCAAGCCCGCGAAAAAGCACACGCTGCGCTTACGGTTTGCGCCCGGCCATATGCCCCAGATAGGCCAGCAACGCATCCAGTTCCTGTTCACTCAGTACACTTTCAGTAAACCCCGGCATCTTTGCCTGTGGCCACTGCCGCAGGCTTTGCGGGTCGCGAATCAACTTGCGCAAATAACCTGGTTGAAAATACTCGGTCGGGTTGTGCGGCACATTCAAATCCGGCCCCATCTGCGCATCCCCGGCGCCGTTCAGGCGGTGGCACGCCATACAATTTTGCTGGAACAAGGCAAAGCCCTGGCGTACGGAGCTGTCAGCTGGCAACTTCGGGTCGGGGAGCAATGCCGGGAACCGCGTCTCAACACCCGCCAGTTTACGCAGGGTAGAAATCTGGAATGGCCACTGCTCCGGGCGGATGCCGCTGGCCCGGGGTTCAGTCCACACGAGATAGAACGGCCCCGCGCTGGGTTTGCCCTTGCTCAGTGCCGGCCACGGTTTGTCGGGGTCTTCCACGGCTAGCCAGGCCCGTGCCGGCCCTTGCTGCAGCAGCGGTGCGGCGGGCATCTCGGCGGCAAAGCCATCCAGTGCCACGGCTTGCAGGTGATCGCTTGGGCTCACGCCTACAAGCAGCGTGGCCAACGGCACCGCCCGATAGTGCATGGGGCGTTTGTAGGAAACATCCTGATCGACGCTGATATCCTGGGCCTGTGGGTGGCCGAGCAACTCGGCGCTGCTCCACTCGCGCGCGCTGGTGCCCAGTTCAAGGTGCAGTTGCGCCGCCGACAGCGGCAGGCTCAGGAACAACGCAAACAGGGCAAGGCAGTGGCGCATGGGCAATCTCCGACCATCAAGGCCGGCAGGTTACCTGTGCGCTGCCTGTTGGCGCCACCGCCGCTGTCAGCCGAACAAACGTGTCAGGTTCGGCAAGATCAACAGCAAAGTCGTGGCAAACAGAATGAGCCCAGCTTGGCGAATTTTTGATTGTCTGAACATGGCGGACCGCCTTCTTGTTGTTATTCCTGAATACCCGTTGGCTTCCTTGTCGCGCTTCGGGTCGATCACAGTGGCACCGCGTGGTGCCAGAACTGCCTGCCTCTTGAAAGTGGATATACAACCAACAGTAGGGGGTGTGTGATCCATGTTTGAGAACCCTTTGTTCTAATTGTCTGGTCCGTTGATTTCCATTCGCTATGAGGCCATGTGCCATCTGGCTGGCATGCTCTGGCTAGACAGTGGCGCAACTGCCAGGCACGTACCGACGAAATGTGACCGTTCGTCAGTGCAGCCTACTTGCTTGTACGTGCCTTTCGCGTCAGTCTCTACAGCAGATTCCCACCCATGTCGTTCAGGACTACCCCTATGTCGTTACGCATCTGCATCCTTGAAACCGATGTCCTGCGACCGGAGTTGACGGCGCAGTACCAGGGCTACGGCAGGATGTTCGAGCAGCTCTTCTCGCGTCAGCCGATCGCCGCCGAATTTCGTGTCTACAACGTGATGCACGGCGACTACCCCGCCGACAATGAAGTGTTTGATGCCTACCTTGTGACGGGCAGCAAGGCCGATTCGTTCGGTACCGATGCCTGGATCCAGACACTCAAGGCCTACTTGCTGAAGCTGTACGAGCGTGGCGAGAAGCTACTGGGTGTGTGTTTTGGTCATCAGTTGCTGGCATTGACCCTGGGCGGCAAGGCCGAGCGGGCAGAGAAGGGCTGGGGCGTGGGCATCCATCGCTACTCGCTGGCGGCCCATGCGCCGTGGATGGACCCGGAGGTGTCGGAGCTGACCTTGCTGATCAGCCACCAGGACCAGGTCACCGAATTGCCGGAAGGCGCCACGGTCATTGCTTCAAGCGATTTCTGCCCGAATGCGGCGTACCACATTCGTGACCAGGTGCTGTGCTTCCAGGGCCACCCGGAGTTCGTGCACGACTACTCCCGCGCGCTGCTGGATGCCCGCCAGGAGTATTTGGGGGATGAGGTGTACCACAAGGCCGTGGCCAGCCTGGCCAGCGAGCACCAGGGCGACCTGGTTGGGGAGTGGATGATGCGCTTTATCCAGCAGCCGGCGAGTAAAGATAACGCAGCGTGATGACCGGGGGCTGCGGCGCAGCCCATCGCGGCACAAGGCCGCTCCTACAGATTGATCGTGATACCTTGTGGGAGCGGCCTTGTCGCGATGGGTCGCAAAACGGCCCCGGCAATCTCAGAGCCAGCCAGACTTCTTGAAGCTGGCAAACAACCCCGTACACCCCAGCACGATCACCCCCAGTACCCCGAAATACCCATAGTGCCACCCCAGCTCCGGCATGTTCTGAAAGTTCATCCCGTAAATCCCGGCAATCGCCGTAGGGAACGCCAGGATCGCCGCCCAGGCCGCGAACTTGCGCTGCACGATGCTCTGCCGTGACGACTCCAGCAGCATGCCGATCTCGATGGTCTGGCTGGCGATGTCACGGATGCCGGCCAGGTCTTCCATCTGCCGCGTCACGTGGATCTGCACATCACGAAAGTACGGGCGCATGTTCTTGTCGATAAACGGGAAGCTCAGGCGCTGCAACTCCTCGCTCACTTCCACCATCGGCGCCACATAGCGGCGCAGGCGCAGGATGTCGCGACGCAGGCTGTGCAGGCGGCGGATGTCGTCTTCCTGCAAGGAACCGCCGAGCACGCTTTGTTCCAGCTCTTCGATCTCGCCATGAATGGCCTCGCTGACCGGCTGGTAGTTCTCGGTGACGAAGTCGAGCAGGGCGTACAGCACAAAGTCTTCACCGTGCTCCAGCAGCAGCGGCCGGGCCTCGCAGCGCTGGCGCACCAGGGCGTAGGACTTGGAGTGGCCATTTCGGCAGGTGATTATGTAACCGTTGCCGGCAAAGATATGGGTTTCGATGAACTCCAGCTTGCCTTCGTGGCGCACTGGCGAATAGGTGACGATGAACAGCGCGTCGCCAAAGGTTTCCAGCTTGGGCCGGCTGTGCTTTTCCAGGGCGTCTTCGATGGCCAGTTCGTGCAGGTTGAACTGGCATTGCAGGTTGGCCAGTTCCTCGGCATTGGGCTCTTCCAGGCCGATCCACACAAAGTGCCCCGGCTTGCGCGCCCACTCGCTGCCTTCGTCGATGCTGATGTTGGTGACCTTTCTGCCGGCGCTGTACACCGCCGATGCCACGACTCGACCCATGGTTGCCCGCTTATTCCGGTTGAACACGGGGTACAGCTTGGGCCGTACCCGGCCCAAGAGCAACCCGCTTCAGGCCAGCTCGTGTTCCATGCGGTCGATGCATTGCTGCATCTGCACCCGGCACTGCTCGATCAGCGCCGGAATGTCCTTTTGGGTCATGCCGGCGGTGGCGATGGGCGGCAGTGAGCGCACTACTACCGTGCGCTGGCGCCAGCTGTTCAGGTTCATGCGCGTGGCGTAGCGGCTGACGCACACCGGCACAATCGGCACACCTGCCTCGATGGCCATGTGGAACGCGCCTTTCTTGAAGGGCAGCAAGTGTTCGCCAGGGTTACGCGTGCCTTCGGGGAATACCCAGATCGAGGTGTCATCCTGCAGCACGCGGGTGGTTTCCTGCAGCGCCTTGCGGGCCTGGTAGCTGTTCTTGCGGTCGATCAGCACGTTGCCGCCCAGCCAGAACAGCTGGCCGAACAGCGGCACCCAGCCCAGGCTCTTCTTGCCGATGGCCACGGTGCGTCGTGGCACCGCCTGGCCCACCACGAACAGGTCGTAGTTGGATTGGTGGTTGGCGATGATCACGCAACCGGGGGGCTGGTCCCACAGCGGGCCGACTTCGGCCTTGACCTTGATGCGCATCAGCCAGGTGGCCGGCCGGCTGTAGAGGTGGGCGAATACCCGGCTGTTGTCGGGGTTGAAAGGGCGGCACAGGCCAATGACCAGGCCCACGACGCCAACCACAAGGAAATGCAGCGCCAGCAGAAGCATGCGCAAGGAATAAAGCATGGTACGACTCACACCAGACGGTCGCTGGAGTGTACGGGTGTGCACTGGTTCGGGCAAATTCAGGTGCTGCGCCCACTTTCCCTGTAGGAGCGTGAGCGCAGGGGTGAGTCGATTATCAGCCCATATGGTGCTGGTCCAGCTCGATCGCCTTGTCCAGCGCCTCCAGCAGGCCTTTGCGCACTTTCAGCTTGGTGTTCTTGTGCGCCAGCATGTTCAGCTTCTTCAATTCACGCGCCGCCGTCAGTGCCGCTTCTTGCAGTTGCTCAGCCGGCACCACCTTGTCGAGGAAGCCGGCATCAACCGCCGCGTGCGGGTCGAACACCTCGGCGTTGATCACCGACCGGTGGAAAGCTGAGCGGCGCAGGCGGTCGCGGGCCAGTTCGATACCGGCATGATGCATGGTCATGCCGATCTGCACTTCGTTCAGGCACACCTTGTACGGGCCTTCGACGCCAATGCGGTAATCGGCCGATAGCAGCAGGAAGGCACCCTTCGCCACGGCATTGCCCGGGCAGGCAACCACCACCGGGAACGGGTGCGACAGCAGGCGGCGGGCGAGGGTGGAGCCGGCAGTGACCAGGCTGATGGCCTCTTTCGGGCCGCTGGTCATCACCTTGAGGTCGTAACCACCCGACAGGATGCCTGGCTGCCCGGTGATGATCACCACTGCACGGTCTTCGATCGCGCGGTCGAGCGCGGCGTTGAAGGCGGTGATGACGTCTGGCGAGATGGCGTTGACCTTGCCGTTGTTCAGGGTCAGGGTGGCGATGCCGTCTTCGGCGTGGTAGGTAATCAGCTCGCTCATGGCAGAGTCCTTTTGTTGGCGTGGCGACGACGTTACCCAGCGCCAGAGGCCAGGTAAAGCAGCAAGGCTGACTGGTCGGTCAGTGTTCACCGCGGTCCAAATGCAAATACATGAAAAATTTGAAAAAAGTGCTTGCCAAAGGGAATGTCTTTCACTAAATTAGCGCACCTCGACGGGCCGCAAGGCTTGAAGAGAAACGGTGAAGTGTCCGAGTGGTCGAAGGAGCACGCCTGGAAAGTGTGTATACGAGAAATCGTATCAAGGGTTCAAATCCCTTCTTCACCGCCACATTCTACGAAGAGCCCCCGCGCTGAAAAGCACGGGGGCTTTTTGTTTTCAGGGCCATTGGGGCCGCTTTGCGGCCCATTCGCAGCGCAAGGCTGCTCCTACAGGAGGGCGCGAGCCCTGCAACTGGCGCAGTCCCTTGTAGGAGCAGCCTCGTGCTGCGAATGGGCTGCAAAGCAGCCCCAACAAACCTAGAAGCTGACGGAGGCCGACAGCCGAGCCGTGCGTGGCGCGCCCTGGAACAGATAGTTATCTCCCAGGTAGTCCCCCACATCGCGCCAGTAACGCTTGTCGAACACGTTATCCACGGTCAGGCGCAGCACCGTGTCATACCCGCCAATGCGCGTACGGTACCGGCTCCCTACATCGAACACGGTATACCCGCCAACCTCCACATTGCCCGCCTGGCTCGCATACTTGCTGGCGCTGTAACGCGCCCCGCCCAACAGTGCCAGCCCCGGTACCGGCAGCGAGTATTGCGCGTGCAGTGCTGCCCGGAACCTGGGCACGTTGATCGCCTGGTGCCCTTCATAGGCATCGGTACCGCTGTCCTTCACCCGCGCACGAATGGCTGCGGCGCTGGCCTGCACTTGCAGGTTCTGGCTCACCCAGCCGCTGGCGCCCAGCTCCAGGCCGGTGTTTTTCTGCTGGCCCTGCTGTACGTAGGTGAAGTTGCCAGCACCGTCTGGGCGTGCGTACTGGTAGGCCTGGCGGATCTGGAACAGCGCGGCGCTGAAGCTCACGCCTTGCCAGTCGTGCTTGAGGCCAAGTTCCAGTTGGTGCGAAGTCGTGGGCGCGAGGATTTCGGCGGCGTTGCTGGCAAACCAGGGTGCCGTGCCGCCGGCAGACAGGCCCTTGGCGTAGCTGGCGTATAGCGTGGTGTCTGGCTGCGGCTTGTAGATAAGTGCAGCATTGGGCAGTAACTCGTATTGGCGGGTATGGCGCCCGGCAACACCGTTCTCGTCCCAGGTCTTTTCATCCAGGCGCACTTCACGGGCGCCCAGCACGGTCTGCCACTGGTCGTTGAAGCTGATGCGGTCGCTGACGAACAAGCCGTACTGACGGCTGTCCAGTCGGCGTTCGCTGGCGCCGACGGGTTTGTCGGACGGCTCGAAGGCAGGGGCCCCGGTGTAGATGTTGCCGGTGCCAAGCCACTCGTTGTAGTACGGGCGCTGATCCAGCGTGCGTCGCTGCGCACTGGTGCCCATGGTCAGTTCATGCCCCACGCCCAGCGCATCGAAGTGCCCGTTGAGCATGGCCTGTGCTTCATCGGTGCGGCGGGTGTCGTCGGGGCTGCGGAAGTCGTAGATGTCGTAGTCGCCATTGCTGCCAAAGAACGCGCCCTCGCTCGAACCCCAGGCAAAGGCGCTGTAATCGTCAATCACCACCTTGCTGCGCGAGGCACTCAAGGTGCCGGTCCAGGCCTCGTTGAAGCGGTACTCGAAGCGCCCGCCCAGGTTCAGCGAGTCGTTTTGCACGGGCTTTGCCCAATCCTGGTAAGCCAGGCGGTCGTCCGGGTCGATGCCGTGGGGCACTTCGGTGCCACCCAGCAGTTGGTAACCCGGCACCGAGCGCTGCTCGCGGTGCTGGTATTCGGCATCCAGCTGCAGGGTGGCATCTGGGCTGATCTGCCAGTCGAATGCCAGCGAAGCGAAGTCGCGTTTGCCATCTGCGTGGTCGACGTAGGAGCGGATGTCTTCATGGGCGAGGTTGGCGCGCAGGCCGAACTGTTTTTCGCTGCCAAACCAGCCGCCCAGGTCGGTGGCCAGGTAGCGTTCGCCTTGTTCGTTGGTCGACACCGTCACGCTGCGCACATCCTCGGCGCGCTTGGTTACGTAGTTGATCAGGCCGCCCGGCTCCGACACACCGCTTTGCAGCCCCGACAAGCCCTTTAGCAGCTCCACCTGCTGCTTGTTCTCCAAGGCCACGTTCTGCTCGCCGGCGATGGTCTGGCCGTTGATGCGGTAGCTGCTGGCGGCATTCAGCTCGAAGCCTCGGACGTTGAAGTTTTCGTAGTAGCCGATGGGGGCGTAGCTTTCGCCAACCGAGGCATCGCTTTGCAGCACTTCGCTGAGCTTGCGCACCTGGCGGTCTTCCAGCAGTTGCTGGCTGAACACGCTGATGGCGGCCGGGGTATCAAGCAAGGGCGCGGGCTGGAAGCTGCCCACCGCTGCCTGGCGAGCCTGGTAGCCGTCATTGGCATAGGTGTCGGACACCTGCAGTGGGGCCAGCACCACGCTGTCTTCGGCGAGCACATGGGGGCAATGCAGGGCCAGGCCCAGGCTGAGCAGGCTCAGGGGCAGGCGGGGGTGACACGGGGGCATGCGGGGCTCCTGGATGGGCACAGGCCATGAAAAAGGCGGCATCTTAGCAGCCGCCTTCAGCATAAAACGATCCAGGCCCCGCGATATTCAGCCCTGGTTGGCGGGGCGCTTGTGCTGGCGCCAGCTGTCATCGATCTTCGACCAGGTCTTGCCGTCGGTAATGGCCATGAGCTTGCGCCCATCCTTGAAGGTGGCCAGGAAGGTGGCTTCTTGCTCCTTGCCGCCTAGCCACAGCCCGGCAAGCAGCCCCACCGGCCCGGCCACCAGGGCCCCGGCGACGCCCCAGCCCAGGGCGCTGCCCAGGCTGCGGTTGGTTTCGAGGCTGGCCAGCCTGAGGTCGCTGATGCGGGACAGGGAAATCCGCTCACCCGGGGAAGGGCTACGCGGGGTCTTGAGTGTGAGCGATCCATTGCGATACTCGCCTTCACCTTGCAAGAAATCGCCGGATTGCACCGTGAGTCTTGTCATAACGTCGTCCTGTCGGGAAAGGGCATTGACCAGCGCCTAATGAGCGCTGCACGGGCAGGCAAGTCAACGACCATGCGACGGAGGGTAGTGCGGTGCATTGCCGCGCACAGGGGTTACACGGTGGTTTTGCGGGCAGATACAAGCCACACCAGCAACGCCAGCCCGCCAATCACCAGGCCCGCCACCACAATGCCCATCCAGCCCTGGTGCTGGAACAATTGCGTGCCCAGCAACGACCCCAGCGCCCCGCCAATGAAGTAGCAGGTGATGTACCCGGCGTTCAGCCGCGTGCGTGCCTCGGGGCGCAGGGCGATCACCGCGTTCTGGTTGCTCACGTGCACCAGTTGCACCGCCAGGTCGAGCAACAGCACACCCAGCAGCAGGGCCAGCAACGAGTGCTCGGCAAAGCCCAGCGGCACCCACGACAGCAGCAACACCACCAGGCCCACGGTAGTACCCAGCGCGCCCTTGCCGCGGTCGGCCAGGCGCCCGGCCCAGTTGGCCGACAGCGCACCGGCCGCACCGGCCAGGCCGAACAGGCCGATCGCCGCATCCGAATAATGGTACGGGCCCTTGGTCAGCAGAAACGCCAGGGGCGTCCAGAACAGGGCGAACAGGCTGAACGCCAGCAGGCCGAGCAGCGAGCGCAGGCGCAGCACCGGTTCTTCAATAAACAGCCGGAACACCGAGCCTATCAGCGCCGGGTACTTCAGCCCGGCATGGCTGTGGTGCTGCGGCAGGTTGCGGTACAGCGCCACGGCGGTGATCGCCATCAGCACAGCGGCGAGCACGTAGATGCTGCGCCAGCCGCCCAGCTCGGCCATGAAGCCGGCAGCGGTACGTGCCAGCAGGATGCCCAGCAGCAGGCCGCTCATCAGCGTGCCGACTGCGCGCCCACGCTGATGCGGCTCGCTGAGGGCCGCAGCCATGGGCACGAGGATCTGCGCCACCACGGAGAACAACCCGGTCAGCGCCGTGCCGAGGAGCAGCCAAGGCAGGCTCGGCGCACAGGCACTGATCACCAGGCCCAGGGTAGCAATGGCGGTCATCACGGTGATCAGCCGGCGCTGCTCGAACAGGTCACCCAGTGGCGCCAGCAGCAACAGGCCGGCGCCATAGCTGAGCTGCGCGGCGATGACGATACTGCCGGCGCTGGCAGTGCTCAGGCCGAACTGCTGGGCGATGCTGTGCAGCAGCGGTTGGGCGTAGTAGTTGCTGGCCACGGCCAGGCCGGTGGCAGTGGCCATCAGCAGGATCATGGCGCGGCTGAGAGTGGGGGCGTTCATGGGGATCTCGTGGCGGGCAGTAGTCAAGCGGGGGAATTATCAAGAAGTATCAGGCATGACACCAATGTTTAGTTCTCAATCAACCATCCTGTTCTGGCCCCATCGCCGGCAAGCCAGCTCCTACAGGATCACCACAGGCCTTGAACCTGTGGAGTTCCTGTAGGAGCTGGCTTGCCGGCGATGGGGCCAGAACAGGCATCAAATCAAGCTGCAAACCCACCATCGATCGTCAAACTTGCCCCGGTGATATACCCCGCCTCTGGCCCCGCCAGGTACGCCACAAAGCTGGCAATCTCTTCCGGCTCGCCATACCGCCCGATCGCCATCAACGGGATCAGGCTCTCGGCAAACTCGCCGCTGGCGGGGTTCATGTCGGTGTCCACCGGCCCCGGCTGTACGTTGTTCACGGTAATGCCCTGTGGCCCCAGGTCACGCGCCATGCCACGGGTCAGGCCAACCAGCGCCGACTTGCTCATGGCGTAAGGCGCTCCACCGGCAAAGGGCATGCGCTCGGCGTTGGTACTGCCGATATTGATGATGCGCCCGCCCGGGCCCATGTAGCGCGCTGCGGCCTGGCTGGCGACAAACACGCTGCGCACGTTTACCGCCAGCATGCGGTCGAAGTCGGCCAGGTCGAATTCGGTCACCGGTGCCACCGTCAGCACACCGGCGTTGTTGACCAGGATATCCAGCCTGCCGAAGGCCTTCACGGCGTCATCCACTGCCAGTTGCACGGCGGCTGCGTCGGCGCTGTCGGCCCGCAGGGCCAGGGCTTTGCCACCGTTTTCGGTAATTTCGCGGGCCAGTTCTTCTGCCGGGCCTGCGGAGCTGGCATAGGTGAAGGCCACCTGCGCACCTTCGCGGGCCAGGCGCCGCACGATGGCTGCGCCTATGCCGCGGGAACCGCCCTGAACCAGGGCCACTTTGCCTTCGAGTGAAAGTTGCTTGGACATGCTGATCTCCTGCTGGAAGCCAGGCCGAAATGCCGTGGATGTGCAAAGTATCGGCGCTTGATTACCTGCTGATAAGATGGCAATCACTATCAGCAGAGTAAACCTTTGGTTGCTAATCATGGCCATGGAATCGTTCAACGCGTTGGAATGCTTCATCCGCAGTGCCGAAGTTGGCAGTTTTGCCGAGGCTGCCAGGCGCCTGAGCATTACGCCCGCCGCCGTGGGCAAGCATGTGGCCCAGCTGGAGGCGCGCCTGGGCGTGCGGTTGTTCCAGCGTAGTACCCGCAAGCTGACCCTGACGGAGGCGGGGCAGCGTTTTCTTGGCGAGGTCGGCGACAGCTTCCGCACTATCCAGTACGCCGTGGCCAACCTGGCCAGCGCCGAAGGCCAGCCAGCCGGGCTGTTGCGGGTGAGCATGGGCACGGTGTTCGGGCGTTTGTATGTGTTGCCTTTGCTGGGCGAGTTCTTGCGCCGCTACCCGGCCATTACCCCGGATTGGCATTTCGACAACCGCCAGGTCGACCTGATCGGCCAAGGCTTCGATGCAGCGATTGGCGGTGGTTTCGATCTGCCGCCGGGGGTGGTTGCGCGCAAGCTGACCCCGGCCCACCGGGTGCTGGTGGCAGCACCGGCCTACCTGGAGCGGCACGCACCGATCGACGACCCGCAGGTGCTGCAGCGGCACGATGGCATCCTGATCCGCTCACCGCAGACCGGGCGGGTGCGCTCGTGGCCGTTGACCAGCCGCTGGCAGGTGCAACAGCCGATGCAACTGCGCCAGGCGATGACCATGAGCGATTCGGACGCGGCTTGCGCGGTGGCCGAGCAGGGGCTGGGGATTGCCTTGGTAAGCCTGCCGTTTGCCGTGCCTTACTTGCAGGGTGGTCGGCTGCGGCGAGTGTTGCCGGACTGGTACGTGGATGACGGGCATATCAGCCTGTATTTTGCCGAGCACAAGCTGATGCCGGGCAAAACCCGGGCTTTTATCGATTTTGTGGTGGAGCAGTTTGCCGAACAGGGGTTGGCGGGGCGGTTCGATGCCTTGCAAACCCGTTAGCTGTGTATTGCCTGTAGTGGCCCTATCGCCGGCAAGCCAGCTCCCACAGGGACCCCAAAGTATTCAGGCCTGTGGTAATCCTGTGGGAGCTGGCTTGCCGGCGATAGGGCCCGATCAGGCAATACCGGTAATGAACAATGCCTGCGCCCCCAGGCTCACCTGATCATCCACCCGCTTGCCCATCAATTGCTGCCCCAGCGGTGAGCGCGGGGTGATCACGGTCACCAATTCATCCCCCTCGCCAATCTTCAACCCCGCCGCCTCAGGGCCGAGGAACAACCGGCGCTGCCCGCCAGCGTCATCTTCCAGGGTCACCAGGTTGCTGATCTGCACCCCGCGCGCAGGGTCATGGTCGCGCAGCAGCAATTGCTGGTAGATCAGCAGCGCCTGGCGGATTTCGGCGCTGCGGCGGGCCTGGCCGGTGGCCAGGTACGAAGCTTCCAGGCCCAGGGTGTCGTACTTGTTCTCGGCAATGTTCTCTTCGGCGGTGGCAGTTTCGTAGGCGCTTTGCGCCGCACGGGTCAGCACGTCGAGGTCATGCTCGAGGGTGGCGACGATCTGCGCCAGCAGGCGGGTCTTGTCCATGGTCAGTAGCAGAACTCCAGCACATTGGCCTGGCTTTTGTCGGTGGGGGCGGTACGGTTCTGCTGCATCCAGAACTGGCATTTGGGGCTGTTGAGGTTGCGCGGGTTGCCCTGGGCGGCCTCGGCGGCCTGTTGCAGTTCCTGTTTGCGCAGCATGTCCTTGTAGTGCTCGAACATCTCGGCCTGGGCGTCTTGTGCCGGGGCTGGCGCCGAGGGGGCGGCAGGCCGGTACACGCTGGGGGCCACGGCATGGGCCAGCGGCTGCACCTGCTGTGGCCACAGTTGCAGCGCCAGCCACAGGCTTGCGGCAATGGCCACGGCGCCCAGCCACAGGCCAAAGGCAACGCATACAATCAACGGCAGCGGCTTGAGGGTGATTTTCAGTTCACGGTGGCGGGCCATGGCAGCCTCCTGGCAGGGTAGGTCGGGTGCATTGTCGCATGCGCTTGGGCATTTTTCCGTGCGGGTGCTTTTGTCGGCGACAATTTATCCGCAGAATTCGCGGTTTTTGCACCAGAACGGGAGGGGCGCATGAAAGCCACCTGGGACATTTTCTGCAGTGTCGTCGACAACTACGGCGATATCGGTGTGACCTGGCGCCTGGCCCGGCAACTGGTGGCTGAGCATGGCTTGGCGGTACGCCTGTGGGTAGACGACCTGCAAGCATTCACGCCCATGTGCCCAGGGGCGGATGCCAGCGCTGCGCAGCAGTGGCAGCACGGTGTGGATGTGCGTCAGTGGCCGGCGGCCTGGCTGCCGGTGGCACCGGCGGATGTGGTGATCGGTGCCTTCGCCTGCCAGTTGCCCGCGGCTTACGTAGAGGCAATGCGTGCCCGCGCCACGCCGCCGCTGTGGCTGAACCTTGAATACCTCAGCGCCGAGGACTGGGTGGAGGGCTGCCATGGCTTGCCTTCGCCGCAGCCCAACGGCCTGCGCAAGGTGTTTTTCTTCCCCGGCTTTACCGAGAAAACCGGCGGGCTGCTGCGCGAGGGCTCGCTGCTGGCGCGGCGCGACGCGTTCCAGCAATCGGCCGAGGCACGCCAGTCGTTTCTGCAGGGGCTTGGTGTAGAGCCCGAGCAGGGGGCATTGCTGCTCTCGCTGTTTGCCTACGAAAACCCGCAATTGGCCAGTTGGCTCGATGCCCTGGCCACAGGCGCGCAACCGTGCCACCTGCTGGTGCCCCAAGGGCGCATCGTCGCGGGGCTGAGCCAGTGGCTTGGCGAGGCGCCGCTGCCAGTGGGCAGCGTGCGCCAGCGCGGGGCGCTGACCGTGCAGGTGCTGCCTTTCGTCAGCCAGGACGACTTCGACCGGCTGTTGTGGAGTTGCGACTTCAACGCGGTGCGCGGCGAGGACTCGTTCTTGCGTGCGCAGTGGGCCGGGCAGCCGATGCTGTGGCACATCTATGTGCAGGACGAGAACGCCCACTGGGAAAAGCTCGAAGCGTTTCTGGCGCATTATCGACGCGGCCTGTCAGATGAAGCCGATGCCGCCCTGCTGGGCCTGTGGCGTGCCTGGAACATGGACCGTGACATGGGCCAGGCGTGGCAGGCAGCCCGCCAGCACTGGCCAGAACTGCAACAGCATGCCCGGCTGTGGGCGGTTCGACAGGCCGCTCAGCTGGACCTTGCCACAGCGCTAGTACACTTTTACCGAAATTCGCTATGATACGCGGCCTCGATTTTTATAAATCCATCCAGATTCGGATACTTCGTAATGAAAACTGGTAAAGAGCTGAAACCCGGTACCGTCCTGCGGATCGACAACGACCCGTGGCTGGTTCAAAAAGCTGAGTTCACCAAGTCGGGCCGTAACAGCGCGATCATGAAGACCAAGCTGAAAAACCTGCTGACCGGCTACAAGACCGAAACCGTATACGGTGCGGACGACAAGCTGGACGACGTGATCCTGGATCGCAAAGAAGCGACCCTGTCGTTCATCAGCGGTGACTCGTACACCTTCATGGACACCACCGACTACACCATGTACGAGCTGAACGCCGAGGACATCGAAGCCGTTCTGCCGTTCATCGAAGAAGGCATGGAAGACATCTGCGAAGCCGTGTTCTTCGAAGGCCGTCTGGTATCGGTTGAACTGCCGACCACCATCAGCCGTCAGGTTGTCTACACCGAGAACGCTGCTCGCGGCGACACCTCGGGCAAGGTCATGAAGCCTGCCAAACTGAAGAACGGTACCGAACTCCAGGTTGCCGACTTCATCAACATCGACGAGTGGATCGACATCGACACTCGCGAAGGTGGCGTGTACAAGGGCCGTTCCAAGAAGTAATCCTTCTTGCAATGAGCACAAAAAACCCGGCCTCGGCCGGGTTTTTTGTGCCTGTGTTTTCGCCAGTTCTCGATGCTTGCTCTGACGGGAGCAACTGTCTTGCACCATGACCCATGGCTAACTCAGCACCCTGTAGGAGCAGCCTTGTGCTGCGAAGAGGCCATTGCAGCCGAGATGATCTTTAGCCCTACCGGCCCCTTCGCAGCACAAGGCTGCTCCTACAGGGAATCGCGCAAACCGTCAGATTTACCGCCTTAGACGGTTACGTGCAGGCGCACATCCACGTTCCCGCGTGTGGCATTGGAGTAAGGGCACACCTGATGCGCCTTCTCCACCAGCCCTTCGGCATCGGCCTGGGCCAAGCCCGGCAGGCTGATGTGCAGGTCGATGTCCAGGCCGAAACCGCCCGGGATCTGGCCAATGCCCACCTTGGCGATGATCGAGGCATCGGCCGGCAGGGCTTTTTTCTCTTGCCCGGCTACAAATTTGAGGGCGCCGATGAAGCACGCCGAGTAACCGGCGGCGAACAGTTGCTCGGGATTGGTGCCGTCACCGCCAGCGCCGCCCAGTTCCTTGGGGGTGCTCAGGCTGACGACCAGCTTGCCGTCGCTGGACTTGGATTTGCCGTCGCGCCCACCGGTGGAGGTAGCTTCTGCGATGTACAGCGGAGTGACCTTTTGCATCTTGAGCCTCGCTAATGTGCTGTGCGCTCCCGGTTGAAGGAGGGCGCGGGTTGGTGTGGGGCTTAAATTAGCGCGCAATTAATTAGCGCGCAAGATAAATCATTACCGCTCGTCCGAACGGCCATTGCACAGCATAGCTGTCAGAGGTTTTTCTGCAGGTTCTCGCGCAGGTTCAGCAGGTCGGCTTGCAGTTGCTGCAACTGCTCCAGGCTGCGCCCGCTGGCCTTGAGGATGCACGGCGGCACTGCTTTGGCTTGCTGTTGCAGGGCGCGGCCCTTGTCGGTCAGTTGCACCATCACCACCCGTTCGTCTTCCCGGCTGCGGTTACGCTGCAGCAGGCCTTCGCTTTCCAGGCGCTTGAGCAGCGGGGTGAGCGAGCCCGGGTCGGTCAGCAGGTGCTGGCTGATTTCGCCCACGGTCAGGTCGTCGCGCTCCCACAGCACCAGCATGGCCAGGTACTGCGGGTAGGTCAGGCCCAGGGCCTGCAGCAGCGGTTTGTAGACTTTGGTCATCAGCAACGAGGTGGAGTGCAGGGCGAAGCAGACCTGGTTGTCCAGCAGCAGCTCGTCACAGGAGGCTTGGGTGTCGGCGTTCATGCAGGTCCTTGAAATTGATCAATGGGGAATTCTGGCACGCTTGTTTTTAGTGCGCGCATTACTCGCGCAGTTCACTGCGCAAGGCCAGGTCCCAGGGTGGAATCGGGCTGAAGCGGCTCTTGAGGAATTCGAGCAGCAAACGGCTGCGAGAGTTCGTTTCATGTTCCAGGCGTAGCGCATAAATGCCGCTGGTCTCGGCTTCGGGCAGGCCGCCGTCGCAAAACAGCGGCACCAGCTCGCCCCGCAGCAGGTATTCGCTGATCAGCCAGGTGGGCAGGTGGGCAACACCTAAGCCGGCGAGGGCGCCGAACAGCAGGGTTTCGGCATTGTTGGCGGCCATGCGCATGCGCGCGGGGCGGTACAGGCGGTTTTGCCCGGCCACGTTGAAGCGCCAGGCGAACGGCGGTGCCAGGCCGTCCCAGTCCAGGCCGTCGTGCCCGGGCAGTTCGCTGGGGCATGTGGGCACACCGCGGCTGGCCAGGTAGGCCGGGCTGGCACAGGCGATGCGCACCATGTAGGCCAGTGGCGTGGCGACCAGCCGGGTGTCGGCCAAGGGGCCGGCGCGCAGCACCAGGTCGACCTCGCCCAAGTGGCTGCCATGCAGGTCGACGAAGCTGTCGATCAGGCGCAGTTGCACGTCCAGGCCTGGGTAGGCCACCAGGAAGTCGGCGATGGCCGGGGCCAGGTGGCGACGGCCGAACGCGGCGGGGGCGTCGATGCGGATCAGGCCTTCAGGGGCGTTGCTCAGCGATACCGCCTCGGCCCGGGCCAGGCGCAGCTCCTCGATGATTCGCCTGGCCCGCTCGGCAAAGGCATTGCCGGCGGGTGTGGCGCGCACCGCGTGGGTGCTACGGGTGAACAGGCGGCTGCCGACGGCATTTTCCAGGTTATCGATGCGTCGGGCCACCGCGGACGGGGTCAGCGGATGGCGCCGGGCGGCGGCGGAAAAACTGCCGGTCTCCAGCACATCGAGGAACAGGCTCAACTGGTCGGTGAGGGTATCGGGGCTCATGGCTGCCTTGGTTTTGCGAAAAACGCACAGCCATTGTGCGCTGCTGTGCGTTTCCCCGCCAGCACCCAGCCGTTAGCATGCTCGCATTATCTGTACAGGCGAACGAGGCCCTGATGATCGAGTGGTTGTTGTATATCGTGCTGGGCGCTGCCCTGGGCACCATGGGGGGCTTGTTCGGCATTGGTGGCGGGCTGATCGCGATTCCCGCGCTGGGTGTGCTGTTTGGCCTGGACCAGCAGTTGGCGCAGGGTACGGCGTTGGTGATGGTGGTGCCGAATGTGCTGCTGGCGTTATGGCGCTATCACCAGCGCAACCGCATCGAATTGCGCCATGCCTTGCCGTTGTCAGCGTGCAGTTTCGTGTTCGCCTGGCTGGGGTCGATCTGGGCCGTGGGGCTGGATGCGCACTCCATGCGCCTGGGCTTTGTCGGCTTTCTGGTGGCCTTGGCGGTGTGGAATGTGGCGCGGATGTTCATGAAAGTGTCGCCGCCCAGTGCCGAGCTGCGTCATGCCTGGCCATGGCTGGGCGTGCTGGGCAGCTTTGCCGGCACCATGGGCGGCTTGTTCGGTGTGGGCGGGGCGGTGGTGGCCACGCCGATCCTGACCAGTGTCTTCGGTACCACCCAGGTGGTGGCGCAGGGGCTTTCGCTGGCGCTGGCTGCGCCGAGTACCTTGGTGACGTTGGTGACCTATGGGGTGCACCACAGTGTTGACTGGGGCGTGGGGATTCCGTTGGCGGTGGGGGGCTTGCTCAGCATCAGCTGGGGGGTGAAGCTGGCCCATGCGTTGCCGGAGAAGGTATTGCGGGCGATGTTCTGTGTGTTTTTGGTGGTGTGTGCGGTGATGCTGGGATTCGAGTTGTGAGATTTGGGGCCGCATTGCGGCCCATCGCGACACAAGGCCGCTCCCACACGGTAATTACTTGAACCCTTCGATGATGTAACCGGCCATGCAGTCGGTAATTGGCGAAGGGTTCTGCGTACTGCGTACCAGCATCACATTGGCCACCGGCAGCTGCGGCAGGCCGTCCTGTTCACCCAGTATGCGGATGTTCCCGGTAATCAGGCTTTGCAGCTGCGCCGTCACGGCCAACCCTGCCGTGACAATGGCAAAGATCGCCGCCAGGCTGGGGCTGGTATAGGCAATGCGGTAGTCGATACCTTGTGCTTCCAGGGCATTGCAGGTCCAGGCCCGGCAGAAGCAGTCGGTATTGAACAGTGCCACGGGCATCGGCCGCTGTTCCTGCGGGCAAAAGCCTTCGGCGGCGGCCCATACCAGGCGCTCCTGGCGCAACAGTTGGCCAATCTCGTTACCTGGCTCACGGGTGACAATGGTCAGGTCCAGATCCTGGCGTAGCATCAGCTGTTTGGACGAATCGCAATGCACCTCTACCTGCACCAGCGGGTAGGCCTGGGCAAAGCTCGACAAAATGGTTGGCAGAAAACGCATGGCATAGTCGTCGGGCGTACCGATACGCACCAGCCCGACCATGTGCGGCATGCGCAGGGTGTTGAACACCTCGCCATGCAACTTGAGGATGCGCCGTGCATAGCCCAGCAGCACCTGGCCCTCGGCGGTCAGGCGTACCTGGCGGCCGTCGCGCTCGAACAGCTGGCGCTGCAGGATGTCCTCCTCCAGGCGCTTCATCTGCATGCTCACCGCCGACTGGGTGCGGTTGACCACTTCGCCGGCGCGGGTGAAACCGCCTTGCTCGGCAATGGCGACGAAGGTGCGCAAAACGTCCGCATCGAGGCTCTGGTACTGGGACATTGCATCAATCTCCGAGATGCATGGCATCAGAAACATTCGTTGGATTGATCTTAAGCCCGGCGCGAGACTGAGGCCATCCAACACGGAGGGCTTCACGATGAAAGGTCATGTCAGCAGCATCCAGCAACCTGCCTTTTCCCTGAACCACCTGTGGCATGCGGCCCTGCAACGCCCGGCGCGCTGGCTGCAGCTGTACCGCCAGCGCCAGGAGCTTGCCAGCCTCAGCGATGCAACCTTGCACGACCTGGGGTTGAGTCGGGCGGATATCCAGCAAGAGGCCGAGCGGCATTTCTGGGATGATCCGCTGAGGAAGTGAGTGTGGGCCGGGGCGCCTGGCCTCTCAAGGCATGCGCCCCAGCCTCACCGCCGTACCTGCTTCAACGTCTCGGCAATCAAAAACGCCAGCTCCAGCGACTGATCGGCATTCATCCGCGGGTCACAATGGGTGTGATACCGGTCAGACAACGCATCTTCGGTGATCGGCCGGGCGCCGCCGATGCATTCGGTGACGTTCTGCCCGGTCATCTCGATATGAATGCCGCCGGCATGGCTGCCCTCGGCCTGGTGCACCTGGAAGAACTGCTTCACCTCATCCAGAATCTGCGCAAAGTCGCGGGTCTTGTAGCCGCTGCTGGCCTTGATGGTGTTGCCGTGCATCGGGTCGGAGCTCCACAGCACCTTGCGCCCCTCGCGCTCGACGGTGCGGATCAGCCCCGGCAGGTGGTCGCCAACCTTGCTCGCGCCCATGCGCACGATCAGGTTCAGGCGCCCGGCGTCGTTGGCCGGGTTCAGCGTGTCGATCAGGCGGATCAGCTCTTCGGGGTTCATGCTGGGGCCAACCTTGACCCCGATCGGGTTGTGCACCCCACGCAAAAACTCCACGTGGGCGCCGTCGAGCTGGCGGGTGCGGTCGCCGATCCACAGCATGTGCGCCGAGCAGTCGTAGTAGTCGCCGGTCAGGCTGTCCTGGCGCACGAAGGCTTCTTCATAGTTGAGCAGCAGCGCTTCGTGGGCAGTGAAAAAGCTGGTTTCACGCAGTTGCGGCGCGCTGTCCAGGCCGCAGGCACGCATGAATGCCAGGGTTTCGTCGATGCGGTTGGCCAGTTGGTGGTACTTGTCGGCCAGCGCCGAGTTGGCGATGAAGTCCAGGTTCCACTTGTGCACCTGGTGCAGGTCGGCAAACCCGCCCTGGGCGAAGGCGCGCAGCAGGTTGAGGCTGGCAGTGGACTGGTGGTAGGCCTGCAGCAGGCGCTCCGGGTCGGGGATGCGGCTTTTCGGGTCGAAGCCGATGCCGTTGACGATGTCGCCGCGGTAGGCGGGCAGGGTGATGTCGCCAATGGTTTCATCGCCCGAGGAGCGTGGTTTGGCAAACTGCCCGGCCATGCGGCCGACCTTGACCACCGGGCAGCCGGCAGCAAAGGTCATGACGATGGCCATCTGCAGCAGCACCTTGAAGGTGTCGCGGATTTTTGCCGCAGAGAACTCGGCGAAGCTCTCGGCGCAGTCGCCCCCTTGCAACAGGAAGGCGCGGCCTTCGGTAACCTCGGCAAACTGCCTGCGCAGTTCGCGCGCCTCGCCCGCGAACACCAGCGGCGGGTAGCTGGCCAGGGTCTGTTCGACCTTCAGCAGGTGCGCGGCATCGGGGTAGGTCGGTTGCTGCTGGATCGGCAGTGCGCGCCAGCTGTCAGGGCTCCACGGTTGGTTCATCTCGGGCTCGGTCTTGTAGGTTATAGGCTATAGGCCATGGTAACAGTTGGCGCTGCGCTTGTTGCATCAAGGGCGTTGACGGACAATGCGCGTTTTTGCGCGGGTAGGTGGTCAGCATGACGGCGGAACGGGAAGAGCGGCTACTGGCACGGGTAGAGGACGCTTTTGGCGTCATCAGCGTGTATGAAGTAGACGACTACCGCTTTCTGGAATTCGGCGATGCCATCGAGCAGAGCTGCGTGTTCACGGCCGACCCCAGCTGGCTGGAGTACGACTACACCCGCGCCATGCTGGTGGGGGCGCTGTGCCATGAACAGCCGGAGAGCGCGCTGTTTCTTGGCCTGGGTGCCGGCACGCTGACCCAGGCGTGCATGAAGTTTCTGCCGCTTGAGGACATCGAGGCCATCGAACTGCGCCCGGACGTACCGCGCCTGGCCATGGAACACCTGGGCCTGGATGACGACCCTCGGTTGTACGTGCGCATCGGTGACGCCATTGAGTTGTTGCCCACGGCAGAAAAGGCTGACTTGTTGTTTGTCGACCTGTACACCGACCACGGGCCGGGCGTGGGGCACCTGGCGTGGAAGTTTCTGGAGAACTGCCAGCAGCAGTTGAACCCGGGTGGCTGGCTGGTGATCAACCAGTGGGCCACCGACGACGGCAGGCCGCTGGGCGCAGCGTTGTTGCGCGGGCTGTACCACCGGCATTACTGGGAGCTGCCGGTGAAGGAGGGCAATGTGATCTTGCTGGTGCCGGCTGACCTGGAGCAGGCGCTGGACCTGGAGGGGTTGCGGGCCCGGGCCGAAGCGCTGGCGCCGCAGCTGGGTTATAGCCTGGAAGGGTTGATCAAAGAGATTCGGCCAGCTACCTGAGAGACTGGCGCGGTCCCTGTAGGAGCGGCCTTGTGCCGCGAATGGGGTGCGAAGCGCCCCCAAGAATTTCAGCTTCGCCGCATACGTTGCCGGGGCCGCTCTGCGGCCCTTTCGCGACACAAGGTCGCTCCTACAGGGAATTATCGATTCAGCGTGGATTGATTGATGGCCCGGTAATGGCCTTGCACCCTGAAAAAATTCCTCACGGCTTCCACTATTTCGGGTATAGTACGCGCCGGTCTTTTAGCGGGCCGCAAAATCAGGTGGTGCAAATCCTCCGAGTCCAGCTTCGGCTGCACGTCCGCTAGGCGGACCTTCCCACGTTTTCTTTTTCAATCGTTTTCGCAAATCCCCGCCGCCAAAGCTGCCTGGGTGACCTGACGGTCTTTCAAGGCATGTGCAGCTTTGGAGCATGGGTCTTTGCGGATGCACCTAGAGGCAGACCCATGACCCAGGAAACCGGCGGCTTCGCCGCTCTCGATCTTAATCCGAACATTGTTGCTGCTGTTGTGGCTACCGGCTACGAAGAGCCGTCCGCCATTCAGCAACAATCGATCCCGATCATCCTCGCCGGTCACGACATGATCGGCCAGGCGCAGACTGGCACCGGCAAGACCGCTGCCTTCGCCCTGCCGATCCTCAACAAGATCGATGTGAGCAAGCGCGAACCGCAAGCCCTGATCCTGGCGCCAACCCGTGAGTTGGCGCTGCAAGTTGCTACCGCTTTCGAAACCTACGCCAAGCAGATGCCGGGCGTGAACGTGGTTGCCGTATACGGTGGTGCCCCGATGGGCCCACAGCTGCGTGCAATCCGCAACGGCGCGCAAATCGTCGTGGCCACCCCAGGCCGTCTGTGCGACCACCTGCGTCGTGACGAAAAAGTCCTGTCCACCGTGCAGTACCTGGTACTGGACGAAGCCGACGAGATGCTGAAGCTGGGCTTCATGGATGACCTCGAAGTGATCTTCGACGCAATCCCGGCTACCCGTCAGACCGTACTGTTCTCCGCTACCCTGCCGTCGTCGATCCGCTCGATCGCCGAACGTCACCTGCGCGAGCCCAAGCATGTCAAGATCCAGACCAAGACCCAGACCGTTACCGCGATCGACCAGGCCCACCTGATGGTCCACGCCGACCAGAAGATCCCGGCTGTGCTGCGTCTGCTGGAAGTGGAAGAGTTCGACGCGCTGATCGCCTTCGTGCGTACCAAGCAAGCCACCCTTGACCTGGCCGCCGCGCTGGAAGCCAAAGGCTACAAGGCTGCTGCGCTGAACGGTGACATTGCCCAGAACCAGCGTGAGCGCGTGATCGACTCGCTCAAGGATGGCCGCCTGGACATCGTCGTCGCCACCGACGTCGCTGCCCGTGGTCTGGACGTACCGCGCATCACTCACGTGTTCAACGTTGACATGCCGTACGACCCGGAATCCTACGTGCACCGTATCGGCCGTACTGGCCGTGCCGGTCGCGAAGGCCGTGCGCTGCTGCTGGTCACCCCGCGTGAGCGCCGCATGCTGCAGGTGATCGAGCGTGTGACCGGGCAGAAAGTTGCCGAAGCCCGCCTGCCGAATGCCCAGGCCGTGCTGGATGCCCGCATCAAGAAGCTGACCTCGAGCCTGGCGCCGCTGGTAGCCGAAGCAGAAGCCACCCACGGCGAGCTGTTCGACCGCCTCACCACCGACCTGGGTTGCAGCGCGCGTGCCCTGGCTTCGGCCCTGCTGCGCAAAGCCACCAATGGCCAGGCGCTGGACCTGGCTGCGGTAGAGCGTGAGCAGCCGCTGGTGCCGGGCGTTGGTGCCCCGCGTGGTGAGCGCAGTGAGCGCCCTGACCGTGGCGAGCGTCCTGACCGTGGTGACCGCGAGCGCCGTGCGCCGCTGCCACTGGCCGAAGGCCGTGTACGTTGCCGTACCGCCCTGGGCGCTCGTGACGGTATCGCTGCCAAGAACCTGCTGGGCGCGATCCTCAACGAAGGTGGCCTGGCGCGTGACGCCATTGGCCGTATCCAGGTACGCGACAGCTTCAGCCTGGTCGAGCTGCCGGAAGATGGCCTCGAGAAGCTGCTGTCCAAGCTCAAGGACACCCGCGTGGCCGGCAAGCAGCTGAAGCTGCGCCGCTACCGCGAGGATTGATCCTGGCGCACTAAAAAAATCCCCGGCCTAGGTCGGGGATTTTTTTTGCCTGTGCAGGCCCTGTGGGAGCGGGCAAGCCTGCGAAAAGGCCCTTCAGTCGAACTGATATATATCCATCCCCAGCGCCCCCAGGGTAAACCCCTGATGCACCACCCCAAACTTGCCCCCAGCCCCCAGGGCAAAGAACAACGGCAGCAAATGCTCATCACTGGGGTGGTTACGCACTGCATACGGCGCCTGCCGGCGATAATCCAGCAATGCCGCCTGGTCATCTTCCTGCAGCCGCTCCACCACCCAATCCCTGAACGCCAGCGCCCACGGCTCGATCACATCCGGCCCTGCATGCCAGTCCAGTTCCCCAAGGTTATGGGTGATGCTGCCCGAACCTACCAGCAAGATGCCCTCGGCACGCAAGCTCGCCAGCGCCTGGCCCACCTTCACCTGCAGCGCCGGCCCCATGTGGCTGGGCAGGGAAACCTGCACCACGGGAATGCTTGCGTCCGGGTACATCAGCGACAGCGGTACCCAGGCGCCGTGGTCGAACGGTCGCTGAGCGTCCAGCCGGGCTGGCAGCCCCGCTGCCTTCAGCAACTCGCTGATCTGGCCTGCCAGGGCGGGCTCACCCGCCGCTGGGTACTGCACCGCGTACAAGGCCGGGGGAAAACCGTAGAAGTCGTGCCAGGTTTCTGGCTGTGCGCTGCTGGTCACCAGCAGCTCACGGCTCTCCCAGTGCGCCGACACCACCACGATGGCCTTGGGGCGTGGCAGGCTGTTGGCCAGCCCGGCCAAGGCCGGCCCGCTGGCACCGGGTTGCAGGGCGAGCATGGGGGAACCATGGGAGATGAACAGGCTGGGCAGCATGGCAAGGTCCTGAAGGTTAAGATGCACTCATCTTCGATCAGAAACTGATCGATAACCATCGCAAGTTTTACGCGATTTCTATCGGTTTACTCGATAAACAAGGAGCAACCATGGAGCCAGCGTTCTGGCACAAGCGGTGGGCCGACAACCAGATCGGCTTTCACCAGGGGCAGGTCAATTCGTACCTGCAGGCGCACTGGCCGGCACTGGGCCTGGCGCCTGGCAGCCGCGTGCTGGTGCCGCTGTGCGGCAAGAGCCTGGACTTGGCCTGGCTGGCCGGGCAGGGGTACCGCGTGTTGGGTGTGGAGCTGTCGCGGCGGGCGGTAGAGGATTTCTTCCGCGAGCACGGGCTTGAAGCCGAGGTGCAGCAGCGCGGGGACTTCGAAGTTTGGCGCAGTGGTGACGTGGAGCTGTGGTGTGGTGATTTCTTTGCGTTGCGTGCGCAGGATATCGGCGACTGCGTGGGGCTGTATGACCGGGCGGCGCTGATTGCGCTGCCGGCGCAAATGCGCGCGATGTACATGCAGGTGCTGACGGCTTTGCTGTCGGCGAATTGTCGGGGTTTGGTTGTGACCCTGGATTATGACCAGTCACTGCTGCCCGGGCCGCCGTTTTCAGTCGGGGACCCAGAGCTGCGGCAGGGGTTTGCAGGGTGGCAGCTGCATGAGCTGCAGGCGGTAGAGGTGATTCAGGAGAGTCCCAAGTTTGTGCAGGCCGGGGTTTCCAGCCTGTTGGAGCGGGTTTATCGGCTTGGCCGGTAATACGAAAAAGGGCGACCGAAGTCGCCCTTTCTGTATTACCCGATGGATCAACCGCGACGGCGCAGGGCCTCGATACGGTCTTCCAGTGGCGGGTGGCTCATCAGCAGCCCGGCCAGGCCGTGCTTGAGGCCACCGTTGATGCCAAAGGCCTTCATGGTGTCGGGCATGTGCACCGGCAGGCCTTGCTCCACACGCAGGCGCTGCAGCGCGCCGATCATGGCCGAGGTGCCGGCCAGCTGTGCACCGGCTTCGTCGGCGCGGTACTCGCGGCGGCGCGAGAACCACATCACGATCATGCTGGCCAGGATGCCCAGGATCAGCTCGGCAACGATGGTCGCCACGTAGTAGGCAATGCCCTGGCCCTCTTCGTTCTTGAAGATGACCTTGTCGACGAAGTTGCCGATGATGCGTGCGAAGAACATCACGAAGGTGTTCACCACGCCTTGCACCAGCGCCAGGGTGACCATGTCGCCGTTGGCTACGTGGCCGATCTCGTGGGCCAGCACTGCCCGCACTTCATCGGGCGAGAAGCGCTCCAGCAGGCCCTGGGACACGGCTACCAGCGCGTCGTTGCGGTTCCAGCCGGTGGCGAAGGCGTTGGCCTCGTACGCCGGGAAGATACCTACCTCGGGCATTTTGATGCCCGCTTCACGGGACAGCTCTTCGACCGTTTGCAGCAGCCACTGCTCGTGGCGGGTGCGCGGCTGGCTGATGATCTGGGTGCCGGTGGTCATCTTCGCCATCCACTTGGAGATGAACAGCGAGACGAGGGAGCCGGCAAAGCCGAACACGGCGCAGAACACCAGCAGGCTGCTGAGGTTCAGGTCGACCCCGTTGGCGGCCATGAACCCGTTGAAACCGAACAGGCTCAGGGTAATGCTTGCAACCAGCACCACCGCAAGGTTGGTGGCCACAAACAACAGAATGCGCATCATGGTTGTTACGTTCTCCTGACGGATGAATTGTCGCTTACTGCGGGGTATATAAGGGGCCTGTCGCGTGGATTCAATCGTGCGACTATTTCAAACTGTGTACGGCGGAGTATGGCAGAGGATGGCGCGGGGGCAGTGGGATAGAGCATTGCAGGATGTAAGAAACACCCTGTGGGATTGCAAGGGGCTGCTGTGCAGCCCATTCGCAGCGCAAGGCTGCTCCTACAGGAGAACGCGTACACCTGTAGGAGCAGCCTTGTGCTGCGAAGAGGCCATCATTTACTGCGAATAAGTCCGCAGGAAATTGCCGATCCGGCCAATCGCCGCTTCCAGGTCATCCACCCGCGGCAAGGTCACCACGCGGAAGTGGTCCGGCCACGGCCAGTTGAACGCCGTACCTTGTACGATCAGCAGCTTTTCCGACAGCAGCAGGTCAAGGGCGAACTTTTCGTCGTTGAGAATCGGGCACACCTTCGGGTCGATCCGGGGGAACGCATACAGCGCACCCATCGGCTTCACACAGCTTACGCCCGGGATGTCGTTGAGCAGCTCGTAGGTACGGTTGCGTTGCTCAAGCAGGCGGCCTGGCGGCAGCACCAGGTCGTTGATGCTCTGGTAGCCGCCCAGTGCGGTCTGGATGGCATGCTGGGCCGGCACGTTGGCGCACAGGCGCATGTTGGCCAGCATGTCGATGCCTTCGATGTAGCTTAGCGCGTGGTGCTTGGGCCCGGAGATGATCAGCCAGCCGGAACGGAAGCCCGCCACCCGATACGACTTGGACAGGCCGTTGAAGGTCAGGCACAGCAGGTCGGGGGCCAGCGAGGCGGTGCTGATGTGCACGGCTTCGTCGTACAGGATCTTGTCGTAGATCTCGTCGGAGAACACCACCAGGTTGTGCTGGCGGGCCAGCTCCAGCATGCCCAGCAGCAGCTCCCTGGAGTACACCGCGCCGGTCGGGTTGTTCGGATTGATGATCACCAGGGCCTTGGTGTTCGGGGTGATCTTGGCCTTGATGTCTTCAAGGTCGGGGAACCAGTCGGCCTGTTCATCGCACAGGTAGTGCACCGGCTTGCCGCCAGCCAGGCTCACTGCGGCAGTCCACAGCGGGTAGTCGGGGGCCGGGATCAGCACTTCGTCGCCGTTGTTCAGCAGCGCCTGCATCGACATGACGATCAGCTCGGACACACCGTTACCGAGGTAGATGTCCTCGATGGTGACGCCTTCGATTTCCTTTTGCTGGCAGTACTGCATCACCGCCTTGCGTGCGCTGAACAGGCCTTTGGAGTCGCTGTAGCCCTGGGCGGTAGGCAGGTTGCGGATCACATCCTGGAGGATTTCATCAGGCGCCTCGAAGCCAAACGGCGCCGGGTTGCCGATGTTCAGCTTGAGGATGCGGTGGCCTTCCTCTTCCAGGCGCTTGGCGTGCTTGAGCACTGGGCCGCGAATGTCGTAGCAGACATTGGCGAGCTTGTTCGATTTGCTGAACTGCATGATGGGATCCCGATATGAGAAAACGCGCTACGCCCCGCCGAAAGGTTTGAAACGGCAGGAAGCGGGTGCCAGACTGAACGCCTGGCACACGAAGCCAACTAATATACGTGCCACCCGCGCCCCGGAAAAGACGGTGCGGGGTGAAATTCAGCCTGCCGAGGTTTCCACATGCAAAAGATCGAGAAAACCCTGGAACAATGGCGGTCGATGCTCGACCCCGAGCAGTACCAGGTATGCCGCCTCAAAGGCACTGAGCGGCCGTTCAGCGGCAAGTACAACAGCGAGCGCCGCGACGGTATCTACCACTGCATCTGTTGCAGCGCGAAACTGTTCGATGCGCAGACCAAGTTCGATTCCGGCTGCGGCTGGCCGAGCTTCTACGCGCCAATCGAAGACAGCGCGATGATCGAGATCCGTGACACCTCCCACGGCATGATCCGCACCGAAGTCACCTGCGCCCGCTGCGACGCGCACCTGGGCCACGTGTTCCCCGATGGCCCGCCACCAACTGGCCTGCGCTACTGTATCAACTCGGTGTGCATCGACTTGCGCCCGCGTGACTGACCGGAGCCCGAACATGGCTGGATCGATGCTGGACATCCCCTGCGTGACCCTGGGCGGCGAGCACAAGAAGCTCGGCGACTTCCCGGGCAAGGCGTTGCTGGTGGTCAATACCGCCAGCCAGTGCGGCTTTACCCCGCAGTACAAGGGCCTGGAACAACTGTGGCAGGCCTACCACGAACGTGGCCTGGTGGTGCTGGGCTTCCCGTGCAACCAGTTCGGCAAGCAGGAACCGGGCGATGCGCGAGACATTGCGCAGTTCTGCGAGCGCAACTTCGGCGTGAGCTTCCCGCTGTTTCGCAAGGTCGAGGTCAACGGCCCGGGCGCCCACCCGCTGTTCGTCGAGCTCAAGCAGCGCGCACCGGGCATTCTGGGCAGCCAGAAGATCAAGTGGAATTTCACCAAGTTTCTGGTCGACCCGGCCAGCGGCCAGGTGACGCGTTATGCCCCCACTACCAAGCCACAGGCCCTGGAAGCAGACATCGAGCGCCTGCTCAGCCGTTGAGCGGCACCCAGTGCTCGACCAGCGCCAGTAGCTCTTCGCGGCGGAACGGCTTGGCCAGGTAGTCGTTCATGCCCGCAGCCCGGCAGCGTTCGCGCTCCTCGGGCATGGCATTGGCGGTGAGCGCGACAATCGGCAGGTCGGGCCAGCGGCCGCTCTGGCGGATGCGCCGGCTGGCTTCGTAACCGTCCATCACCGGCATGTTGCAGTCCATCAGCACCAGGTCGAAGTCGTCCAGTTCCAGCAGCTCCAGGGCCTCGGCGCCCTGGGTGGCCAGTTGCACCTGGCAGCCGAGCTTGGCCAGCATGCCCTTGGCCACCAGCTGGTTCACCGGGTTGTCTTCCACCAGCAGAATCCGCGCACGGCCTGCCTCCAGGGTGATGGCCGGACTGGCCAGCGGGTGTTCGGGGTCGAAGCCTTGCAGGGTGCGGCGCAGGGTCTGGTACAGGGCGTTGCGCGCCAGCGGCCGGGCCAGTTGATGGAGCGGGGCGAGGGCGGCCGATTGCTCGCTGGGCAGGAAGTTACCGTAAGCGGTCACCAGCAGGATGGGGGTTTTCA
>Ga0213823_1000130_pt1 | contig 79233 bp, 63 predicted proteins | sample MC6MC0907MG_FD_179887 | JGI IMG/M metagenome (GOLD analysis project Ga0213823, IMG submission 179887) | Enriched soil aggregate microbial communities from Iowa State University, Ames, United States - MC6-MC0907-MG | ecosystem: Environmental > Terrestrial > Soil > Unclassified | place: USA: Iowa... | reverse complement strand
AGGCGATTCAGGTTGACTGGCAAGAGCCAACGGCCGACAGCAAAGTGCGGCCGATGCCCGCCGACTTTTCCAGCGATGCCTGGTTCAAGCGCCTCGCTGAAGACAAAGGCCCGGCCAAAGATGATGAACATGAAGGCGACATGGCGTCGATTCTCAAGGAGACCAAGACCCGGATTGACGCCACCTACCACAACCAATACCTGAACCACGGTCAGCTGGAGCCACCTTCGGCACTGGCCCGATTCAACCCGGACGGTTCGCTGGAAGTCTGGCTGCCGAATCAGGCGCCGGACATGTTCCGCGCCGACATCGCCAAACGCACGGGCCTCGATCTTTCACGCATCACCTTGCATTCGCCGCTGCTGGGCGGGTTCTTTGGCCGGCATTTTCTCTACGACTCGGCCAGCCCCTACCCTCAGGCAATCGCGCTGGCGAAAGCCGTTGGCCGTCCGGTCAAACTGATCTGGAGCCGCGAGGAAGAGTTCCTGCGTGATGTGCTCCGTCCGGTTGCCGCGGTGAACTTCCGTGCCGCGCTGGACAGCGACGGCTGGCCGCTGGCAATCGAAGCGATCAGTGCCACTGAAGGCCCGACCGAAGCCCTCGCCGGCAAGCAAGGTGACAGGCTTGATCCGACGGCGCTTGAGGGGTTGTCGGGCAAGTCCTATGCGATCCCCAACAAGCGCATCGCGCAGATCTACGTCAAAGGTCCGGCGATGCTCGGTTACTGGCGTTCGGTGGGCAATTCGCTGAACGACTTCTTCTATGAATCGTTCCTCGATGAACTGGCCGACAAGGGTGGCAAAGACCCGTTCGACTTGCGCCTGCATTTGCTGCGTGACAACAAGCGTTTGACCACCCTGCTGCAAGCGGTGGGCGAACTGTCGGGCGGCTGGAAGCGCGGGCCGTTTACCGCCGAAGACGGCAGCAAACGTGCGCGCGGTGTGGCCATGGCATCTCCGTTCGGTACCGAGACGGCGGTGATCGCCGAGGTGTCCATCGAGAACGGCCAGGTCAAGGTGCACGACATCTGGCAGGCGATTGACCCGGGCAGCATCGTCAACCCGGCGATTGTCGAAGCGCAGGTCAATGGCGCCGTGGCGCTGGGACTGTCGCAAACCCTGGTGGAAGAAGCCGTGTGGATTGATGGCAAGCCCCGCGCGCGCAACTACGACTTGTATCCGATCCTGCCGCCTGCGCGGATGGCTCGGGTCCATGTGCGGGTGGTCGAGAGTGGCGAAAAAATGGGCGGCATCGGTGAACCGCCGTTACCTGCGGTCGCGCCCGCCGTCGCTAACGCGGTGGCAGCGCTAACCGGTCAGCGGGTGCGCAGCCTGCCCATGAGCCGACACACCTTTACTTGATCAGCGCCGGAGCGTCCATGAATAACAGCCGATTCGCAAGAACCGCTGGCTGGCTGGCAGTGCCGTGCCTGGTCGCGGCAGGCCTGCTGGCCTGGTATGTCACCCGCGAGCCCGTCTCGCGCCTTGAAACCTCTCAGATCGCCGTGGCCGACATCGACCCGGCACTGGTCGCGCGTGGCGAATACGTCGCCCGGCTCAGCGATTGCGTCGCTTGTCACAGCGTACCGGGCGGTGCGCCGTTCGCCGGCGGTCTGGAAATGGCCACACCGTTGGGCTCAATCCATGCGACCAATATCACCCCGGACACGGAAACCGGCATCGGCCACTACAGCCTGGCGGATTTTGACCGGGCGGTGCGCCACGGCGTGGCACCCGACAGTCGCCGTCTGTATCCGGCGATGCCCTACCCGTCCTACGCCAAACTCAGTGATGACGACGTACGAGCGTTGTATGCGTTCTTCATGAAAGGCGTGGCGCCGGTGAAACAGGCGAATATTCCGAGTGCGATTCCGTTTCCGCTGAACCTGCGCTGGCCGATTGCATTGTGGAACGGTGTGTTTGTCGACGCCGAACCCTATGTGGCGAAACCATCACAGGATGAACAGTGGAACCGTGGCGCTTACCTCGTCCAGGGGGCGGGGCACTGCGGCAGTTGCCACACGCCGCGCGGCCTGGCGTTCAACGAGAAGGCGCTGGATGAAACCGGTAAGCCATACCTCGCTGGTGCGTTGCTCGATGGCTGGTACGCACCGAGCCTGCGCGATGATCACAACACCGGGTTGGGCCGCTGGAACGAGGCGGAAATCGTGCAGTTCCTCAAGACCGGTCGCAACCAGCATGCGGTGGTCTACGGCTCGATGACCGAAGCGTTCAACAACTCCACGCAGTTCATGAGCGATGACGATCTGACCGCAATTGCCCACTACCTGAAGTCGCTGCCCGGGGACCGCGAGCGGGATGGCGCGCCGTGGCAGTATCAAGCGGTTTCGGCAGCGGAACGTCTGGACTCGCCCGGTGCTCATACCTACGTGACGCGCTGTGCCTCCTGCCATGGTCTGGACGGCAAGGGCCAGTCCGAATGGATGCCGCCGCTGGCCGGCGCGACTTCTGCACTGGCCAAGGAAAGCGCCTCGGCAATCAACATCACTCTGAATGGTTCGCAACGTGTGGTTGCGGCCGGCGTGCCGGATGCCTATCGCATGCCAGCCTTCCGTGAGCAGTTGTCGGATCAGCAGATCGCCGAAGTGCTGACCTTCATGCGCAGCACCTGGGGCAATCAGGGCACGGCGGTTGATGCGCAGACGGTTGCCAAGTTGCGTGAACACACCGATCCGGCCAGCAGCAGCCCGATCATTCTGCAGATGCGCTAGAGGAGAGACGAATGGAAAGCATCGACTTGCTGGTCCTGCGCACGGCGCGGGACTGGCTTGCCGCTGGCGAGCGTGTGTTGCTCGCCACGGTGGCGCGCACTTGGGGTTCATCACCACGGCCGACGGGGTCGATGATGGCTTTGCGTGACGATGGTCGCGTGGTGGGCAGCGTCTCTGGTGGCTGCATCGAAGACGATCTGATCCATCGCTACACCACGGCCCATGGCGGCAGCGCTTTTAGCGACAGCGCACCGCACGTGGTGCGCTATGGCGTCAGCGCCGATGAGGCGCATCGCTTCGGCCTGCCCTGCGGTGGCACGCTTGAACTGATCCTTGAGTTCAACCCGGGGTGGCAGTCGCTTGATGAGCTGCTGACGCAACTGGACACCGGGCAACTGGTTCGCCGTCGTCTGGCGTTGGAGTCCGGCCAGGTCATACTCGAGCCGACTGCGACACCGGAACAATTCAGCTTCGATGGCGCGCAGATGCTCAACACCTTGGGGCCGGGTTATCGGATGCTGATGATCGGTGCCGGCGCGCTGGCCGAGTATCTGGCCACCATGGCGTTGTTCAACGGTTTCAAAGTGGCGGTGTGCGATCCGCGTCCCGAGTACATCGAGACCTGGGCAGTGGATGGCGTGGAGCGCATCGTCGGCATGCCGGACGACGTGGTGCGCGACTTCGCGGTCGATCTGCGCACCTGCATCGTCGCCCTGAGTCATGACCCCAAACTTGACGATCTGGCCTTGCTCGAAGCGCTGCACAGCCCGGCGTTCTACATCGGTGCGATCGGCTCGCGGCGCAACAGCCAGCTGCGCCGCGAACGTCTGATTGAGCATTTCGGTGAAACCGAGACGTCGCTTGAACGCTTGCACGGGCCGATCGGCCTCTACATCGGCAGCAAGACCCCTGCGGAAATCGCCGTCAGCGTGATGGCCGAGATCCTTGCGGCGAAGAACGGCGCCAGCCTGCCGAAAGCGCTTTCAATCGCCAGGGCCAAAGCGCTCGCTGAGTGAGTGGCCCTTCTCTACCGCGCCGACGTCATCGACTGACCACGGCGCCAGCATTTCTGCGCGACACACCTCAAGGAACACGTAACGGGTAAGACTCACACCTGATAATACTGGCGATACCAGCGTACAAACTCCGCCACCCCCACCTCAACCTCCACCTGCGGCGAAAACCCGATCCAGTTCGCCAGTGCCGAAACATCTGCCCAGGTCTTGACCACATCGCCGGCCTGCATCGGCAACAAATGGCGCTGGGCTTTTATGCCCAATGCCTTCTCCAGGCAGTCGACAAAATCCAGCAGCGCTATCGGCCTGCCGCGCCCCAGGTTGAAAATCCGGTGGCTGCCCTTGGTGTCCTTGTCTGGCATCGGCGGCTTCGGGCACAGGCGGACGATGCTTTCGACAACGTCATCGACGTAAGTAAAGTCCCGGGCCATCTGGCCCTGGTTGTAAACATCAATCGGCCGTCCTTGAAGAATCGCCTCGGTGAACTTGAACAGCGCCATATCGGGTCGGCCCCATGGCCCATAAACGGTAAAAAACCGCAGCCCGCTGGCCTTCAGACCGTAGAGATGGCAGTAGCTGTCGGCAAGCAATTCATTGGCTCGTTTGGTGGCGGCATACAGCGAAACCGGATGCTCGACCGCGTCATCGACGCTGTATGGCAGCTTGCTGTTGGCCCCATACACCGAGCTGCTCGACGCGTAGATCAGATGCCCAGGTGGGTAGTGCCGGCAGGCTTCCAGCACATTGAGAAAACCCAGCAGATTCGATTGCGCATAGGCATCCGGGTTGTCGAGCGAATAACGGACACCCGCTTGAGCGGCCAAATGCACAACCTCGGTGAACCCCTGCTCAGCGAATAACGCCATCAACGCTGGCTTATCGACAATGTCCATGGTCTTGAAATGGAAGCCGTGCAGATCGCTCAGTTGCTTGAGACGCGCCTGTTTGAGTTCCACGCTGTAATAATCGTTGAGGTTGTCGATGCCGATTACTTGATGGCCTTGCAATATCAATCGTTTGACCGTGTGATATCCGATAAAGCCTGCAGTACCTGTAACAAGAACGGACATATTCGCCTCTCCAGTCAAGTCGCCAAGGCGATAAGTTATAGCGTTGGCCGAGTTACCGCGTCCAGACTTTATAACTACCCAAACTATAGCGATTAGTGCCTGATCTAAATAGCGAGCCACGACTCTGAAGTGACAGGAAAGTTTCTTGCCATCCGACAGAAGGATGACGCCTTAGAAAACAATCACCTGCGCACGAGTGCCATCACTAGCGGATAAATGGCGTGTTTTTTGACTAGGAACGTTTGACAGACCGCAAAGACTGGCCGATAACTACCAAGGTTCATTTTTACAGGGCGCGAGCAACTTTTACTCGCGCCCTGTCGTTTCAGAGACAACTACTTAGTTACCTATCGTTAGAGCTGCATGAGCAGACCGTGCGGTAGCTTTGTCTCCTGAAAAGTTAAGCCGCAGCATATGCCCTATGCGCCGCACAATATAGCGTCACGCCCCAGCTCAACGCACCTTAATGAAACGCTGTGTGATTCAAGATTGAAACACCTCAGTGTTAATAAAATAAGAACAGACTTTCACCCTTTGCCCTTACTTAGCCCTCGATAGAGCTTCTGCCTGCATAAACTTTCGATCATTACAGAGTTTACCAGCATGCCAGTTATCAGCTCCGAACGTCCCTTTTGGTACCTTTTGCAATGCAAGCCACGTCAGGATGAGCGCGCTCATCTCAATCTGCTTCAACAGGATTACGTGGTATTCCACCCGCAACTTCTCAGTGAACGCATCATTCGCGGGAAACGACAGCGAGTGCGCGAATCGCTGTTCCCCGGGTATTTGTTTATCCAGCTCAGCCGTAACGACAATTGGGGGCCCTTGCGTTCGACACGCGGGGTCAGTCGCATCGTCGAATTCAATCACGGGCCGGCGACGGTGGCAGAGCACGTCATCGAGCACCTGCGTGCGCGTTGTATCGAATCATCCCTGGCGGAGCCGGATGAGGCGCTGAAACCGGGGCAGAACCTGCAAATCGTCAGCGGCCCGCTGGCACCTTTGGAGGGTGTGTTTCTCGGCTTGCAAGGCACCGACCGCGTGATGATCCTGCTGCAATTTCTCAATCGCGAACAATCCGTGTGCTTGCCACTCAGCGTGATCGAACGTAAACAAGCCAGCTTCCAGACCTACAGCTAACTCCTTCCTTATATGCCTTTGCTCAGGAGCTATAACATGACCTTGAAGTCACGATGCCCTGTCGCACTGATGATGGCCTCTCTTTATCCTGGAATGGCGTGGAGTATCAATCCGCAAGCCATTGATGTTTACGGATTCGATTTCACGCCATCCTTTTTGTTTTCAGAAAGTTATGACGACAACTTTCGCGAAGTGGAAAACGACAAGCAGTCCTCGATGGTCACCAAACTGGCGCCCTCCTTCGAACTCAAGGCGGAAGATCGCAACAGCGCCACTCGGCTGATCTGGCAGCCCACGCGTTACATCTATCACGACGACTCGGATGCCTCGAACACTGCCCAGCGCGTGCGTGCTGACAGCGTCATGGAGTTCACCGACCGCCATCGCCTCAAGCTCGACGCTGAATACCGTAAATGGGAGCGTACGGAGTCGACGGCGGTCGAGGGCATCAATGACAAGCTCAACAATAAACGCGTAGGCGGTCTCTACACCTTCGGCGCTAAAAGTGCGGACAACCAAATCGATGTCGGCGCCAGTTACGCGCAACTGCGCTATGACAATGCCGACGGCATCAACGACGACAAGGAACGCAATACCACCGCCCTCACCAGCACTTGGTATCACCGCATCGGCAGTAACACCCGCGGTCTGCTGGAATATGACCACACCGACTTTGATTACCAGCAAGCCAACAGCCCGCGCAGCAGTAAGTCCGATGCGGTACTGGCCGGTGCCGTGTGGGACTTCACCGCACGTACGACCGGCAAAGTGCGCCTCGGTTATGAGCGCAAGAACTTCGACAACAGCGAATCCAAAGACCTCAACAACCCGACCTGGCAAGTCGACTTGCAATGGAAACCGCGAACCTATTCGACGTTTACCTTTGTCGCTCGTCAGGCTCTCGCCGAAGGCGACGATGGCGCTGATGCCGTGAAGTCGACGTTCACTCAGGTCGGTTGGCGTCACGGCTGGACCGAACGGATCACCACGGTGGCCCAGGCCGGGTACGGGCGTTATGTCTACGAAGGCCAAAGCCGTACCGACAATCTTCAGGACTACAACCTCGCCGTGGTGTACGCGATGCGCCGCTGGCTGGATATCGAACTGGGTTATCGGTATCGCGACAACGATTCCGATGCCGACGATGAAAGCTTCACCCGCAACGTGTTCCAGATCAGTTTCAACGTCAGCCTTTAAGAGGGTTTCGACATGAACACACGCACACTTGTCTTGTTGTTCGCCCTGTTTGCTGTACCTCACACCTTTGCCGCAGACCCCAGCACCCAATACAAACTGGCCGCTGGCGATGTGTTGCGGATCATCGTCTTCGGTGAGCCGGAGCTGAGCCTGAAAAAGATCCGTCTCAGTGACGCCGGCACCTTTTCCTACCCGTTTCTGGGCGAGATTTCCGCCAAGGGACTGACCCCCGGCCAAGTCGAAAAAATCATCGTCGACGGGCTGAAACAGGGTTACCTGATCGATCCGAAAGTCAGCCTCAGCCAGATTGAATACCGGTCTTTCTACATCAATGGCGAAGTCAAGAAACCCGGCAGTTACCCGTTCGTGCCCGGCCTGACCCTGGAAAAAGCCATCGCCTTGGGCGGTGGCCTGACCGAGCGGGCCTCGATCAAACGCGTGACCATTTTGCGCGGCGATGGTGGCGCGACCCTCACCGATGACGTTACGCGCAACACCACGATTGCCCCCGGCGACACCATTTCCATTGCACAAGGCTTTTTCTAATCATGGACAACAGCCCTAGCACCTACGTCGAACGTCCTCTGCAAGCGCATCTGCATCAGCAGTACAGCGAAGACAAGGACACCCTTGACCTGTTAAAGCTCTGGAGAGTGATCTGGCGCGCCAAATGGAGCATTGCCTGGCTGGTGCTGGCGAGTGCTGCGCTGGCCGCGATTGTGGTCTCGAACATCACGCCGCAATACATCGGCAGCACCACTTTGCTGTTCAACGATAAGACACCGCCGCTGATGTCCTTTCAGCAAGTCAAGGATTCGGGCGGCAACGCCACGGATTACTTGCAGACCCAGCAGGCGCTCCTGCAATCACGCGACCTTGCCGAACGCGCAGTGAAAAAACTCGGCCTGACCACCCACCCGGTCACTGACCCGCGCCAGCAATCCAAGCCCTGGTTTACACCGCGCCAGTGGCTGGCGGATCTCGACCTTGATCAATGGATCCCGGGCCTGAGCCGCTTGATACCGCTGAGCAAAAAAGACCAGCCCACTGAAGCAGACGTCTTCAATCAGGTCACGCAGAACCTCATGCTGCACACCAGCGTCAAGTTCGTCGGCAAGAGCCAGTTGCTCGAAATCGAGGTCGAGTTGCCTGATCCGGTTCTGGCAGCTGCAGCGGCCAATGCATTGGCCCAAGGCTTCACCGACAGCCAGCTCGATACCAGCGAAAAGTCCTCGCAAACCACCACTGCCTGGATGAACACACGGTTGGTCAAGCTGCGCGACAACCTGCGTGTCGCCGAGAAAAAGCTCCAGGGCTACCGCGAAGAGCAAGGTCTGGTCGACGTGGGCGGCGTGGCCACGATCAGTGCCAACGAACTGGAAATGACCGGCAATCGCATGGTCGACGCCCGGCGCAACCGCGCTGAAGCCGAGAGCGAATACCGCCAGGCGAAGGCTTTGGGCAACGGTGATCTGAGCCGGCTCTCCAGCGTGCCTGCGGTGCTGAGCAATCCCTTGGTGCAGAAATTCCAGGCCGACCGCGCTGTGGCGCAAGCCAAGGTGGATGAACTGGCCGGCCGTTATGGGCCGAAACACCCGAGCCTGCTTTCTGCGCAGACCGAATTGCGCACCGCCACCACCAGCCTGCAATTGCAGGTGCAGCAAGTGGTCGCCGGTATTGAACGGCAATACCAGCTCGCCACCGCCAGTGAAGCCTCGCTGCGGCAGTCGTTCAACAGCAACAAGGCGCAGATCCAGGACATTGCGCGCAAAGAGTTCCAGTTGCGCGAGTTCCAGCGTGAGGTCGACAGCTCCCGCGCACTGTATGAAACCTTCGTCACCCGGCTGAAAGAAACCACCGCCACCGCCGACATGGACTCGACCAAGGTGCGCATCGTCGACCCGGCCATTGTCCCGGTCGATGCGAGCAAACCGCGTAAGACCTTGATTGTCGCGATCGTCGGGTTGATCGCTGCGGTGATCGGCGTTGCCTTGGCGCTGCTGTTCGACAGCCTGAGCAACACCTTCAAAACCGACGAGTCGATCGAAAGCGCGCTGAACATTCCGCTACTCAGCGTCGTGCCACTGGTCACGAAGAAAACCCGTCGGCAACTGGCGCGCTTGTTCGAGGATAACGACAACCCGCGTTTTTCCGAGACCATTCGCAACCTGCGTACCTGGTTGATGCTGCAAAGCAGCGAAATGCCCTCGCAGGTGGTGCTGGTGACGTCGACGGTGGCCGGTGAAGGTAAAAGCACCATTGCCAACAATCTGGCCAGCTCGCTGACATCACTCGAGCGGGTGCTGTTGATCGATGCCGACATGCGTCAGCCAACCCTGTCGCTGAACTTCGATTTCCCACCGGACAGCCCGGGGCTGGCGAATGTCATTGCCGGCACCGCCAGGCTTGAAGACTGTATTGTTTCGGTGGGCAATCTGGACATGTTGCCGGCCGGCAAGGTCCTGCCGTCACCGCTGGACATGTTCGCCGCCCCGCGCCTGCCATCCCCGGCCGATACGCTCAATCCGTTACAGCCACCGCCGCAGGATCTGCTTAGCTCACCGCGCATGGCGCGCATGCTTGAAGCACTGAGGTCGCGTTATCGCCACATCATTATTGACTCCCCTCCTGCGGAGATGATCAGCGACGCGCTGTTGCTGGCGCGGCATTCGGATGCCGTGATCTATGTGGTCAAGGCCGACAGCACGCCGATCAGCCAGGTGCAGCGCGGCCTGGCCGTGTTGCAGCAGAGCCATGTGCCGGTGTTTGGCACCGTGCTCAACCAGGTCGACCTGCGCAAGGCGCGCAAGTACGGCCATCACCACTCCCGGGCGTTCTATAACTACGATTTCGCGCCCAGGTAACACCCGGCGAAAACGCCAGCCGCTACGCCCCCTTCTGCCAACGCACAACCCGCTTCACCTCTGCCGAGCTACGGAATAGCCATCGGGCGACACGTCCTGTCCGTTCGATTAGCGCTGATGCATGACTGCTGCCTTGAGGTTAAGCCCATGACACCGCTCTATACCGCTCACCTGACGCACCGCCGAGGCCTGACCTTCTGGGGCCAGTGGCTGTGTGCGCTGTCGTTGACCACCGCGCTGCTGATGTTGCTCGTGCATTGGCGCGTCGGCAGCCTGAACAGCGAATACCGCATCCTGATCATTCTCGCCGTGCTCGGTTCGGTGCCGATTTACAGCGTGATGCAGGTCTACCACAAACGCCATGGTCTGCTGGTCGGCCTCGGCCGATTGCTGGCCGGCTGGCTGATTCTGCTGGCCGTGCTCGCGGCCATCGCCTTCATCACCCAGACCAGCGCGATCTATTCACGCCAGGTGATTATTGTCTGGGCCGTGTTGGGTTTCGTGGTTCAGGCGGCGAGTTTTCTGCCCCTGCATTATCTGGCCCGATTGCACTCGCGCAAGGTCTGCAAAGAGCGCCGTTCGGTGATCATCGGCACCTGCCCGACGGCCCATGAGCTGGCGAAAAAACTCTCGCGACCGAACCGTGCGCTGGTGCTCGGTTTCATCGCTGCCGCCGACAACAGCGGCCCGGCCCCGAGCATTCTGCCGCTGCTCGGCAACGTCGCCGCGATCCGCGAGATCATCACGCGTCTGGAAGTGCGCCGCGTCTATATCGTGCTGACCATGGCACACGCCGCGACCATCGAAGCGCTGTACATCGACCTCTTGGACATGAATGTCGACGTGGTGTGGATTCCGGATTTCGGCAGCATGGTGTTGCTCAACCATTCGATCTCGGAAATCGAGCGAATGCCGGCGATCTACCTCAATGAAAGCCTGATCAGCTCGCACCCGGCCAGCCTGTTTTGCAAAGACCTGTTCGAACGCAGCCTGGCCGGCGCGGCCATTATTCTGCTCAGTCCGTTGCTGCTGGCGGTGGCTGTCGCCGTCAAGCTCACCTCTGCAGGCCCAGTGCTGTTCAAGCAGGCTCGCCACGGTTGCAACGGTGAAGTGATCAAGGTCTGGAAGTTTCGTTCGATGCACGTCCACGACGATCGCGAGGTGCGCCAGGCCACCCGTGACGATGCCCGCCTCACCCCGATCGGCGGCTTCCTGCGCCGCAGTTCCATCGACGAATTGCCGCAGCTGTTCAATGTCGTCTCCGGACAGATGGCCCTGGTCGGCCCGCGCCCGCACGCCGTCACCCACAACATTTATTACACCGGCAAGGTGCGCGCCTACATGGCCCGCCATCGCCTCAAGCCGGGCATCACCGGCCTCGCCCAGATCACTGGCCATCGCGGCGAAACCGAGACAGTGGAAAAGATGCAGCTGCGCGTCGCCCAGGACCTCAACTACATCAACCAGTGGTCGCTGTGGCTCGACATCAAAATTCTCATCAAGACGCCCTTCACGCTGTTCTCGAAAAACATCTACTGACCCCCTGCCCGACCGCTCCATCCCCGCCCTGCCCCTGCGTTGACAACCTTCACCACGATCTGAGGTTTGACCATGAATGTGAGCGTATTCGGTATTGGTTACGTGGGCCTGGTCCAGGGCGCCGCACTGGCCGAGGTCGGGCACAACGTTCTCTGCGTCGATGTCGACGCGGCCCGGGTCGAGGCGCTGAAACAGGGCTCGCTGCCGATCTACGAGCCGGGCCTGAAAAGCCTTGTGCGTGACAATTATCAAAGTGGTCGTCTGCGCTTCGGCACCGATCTGGCCGAGGCCGTTCAGCATGGCGACGTGCTGTTGATCGCTGTCGGCACACCGCCTGACGAAGACGGTTCGGCCGATCTGCAATACGTGCTGAGCGTGGCGCAGACCATCGCGCTGAACATGGATCGGCATCAGATCATCGTCGATAAATCCACGGTGCCGGTCGGCACGGGCGATCAGGTGCGGGCGTGTATCGAGCAGGTGCTGGCCGACAGCGATCGCAGTCACCTGACGTTCGATGTGGTGTCAAACCCGGAGTTTCTCAAGGAAGGCTGCGCGGTCGAAGACTGCATGCGCCCGGACCGGATCATCATCGGTACCGACAGCGCGCATGCCGAAGCGGTGATGCGCGAACTGTATGAACCGTTCAATCGCAGCCGCGACAAAATCATCGTCATGGACCTGCGCAGCGCTGAGCTGAGCAAGTACGCCGCCAACTGCATGCTGGCGACCAAGATCAGCTTCATGAACGAAATGGCCTGCCTCGCGGAAAAGCTCGGCGCCGACATCGAAAAAGTCCGTCACGGCATCGGCGCCGACCCGCGCATCGGTTACCAGTTTATCTACCCGGGTGTGGGCTACGGCGGCTCGTGCTTTCCCAAAGACGTCAAGGCGCTTATCCATGCCGCGACCAGTGTCGATATCGACGCCCGCCTGCTCAAGGCAGTAGAGGCGCGCAACCAGGACCAGAAGGCCAGTCTGTACAGCAAGATTTTCAATCACTTCGACGGCCACCTGCGCGGCAAGACGTTTGCCCTCTGGGGTTTGAGTTTCAAACCCAATACCGACGACATGCGCGAAGCGCCCAGCCGCGTATTGATGGAGGCCTTGTGGCACGCCGGCGCCAGCGTTCAGGCGTTTGATCCGAAAGCCATGGAAGAGGCCCAGCGCCTGTATGGCGCACGCGATGACCTGACGCTGGCGGGGACCAAGGAAGCGGCGCTGAAAAATGCCGACGCGTTGATCATCGTCACCGAGTGGCAAGCCTTTCGCGCGCCGGACTTTGACCTGCTCTGCCAGCAGCTCAAACAGCCGTTGATTTTCGATGGACGCAATCTGTTCGATCCGCAGCGTTTGAGCAAACGCGGCTTCACCTACATCTCCGTGGGGCGGCCAACCCCTTCAGTCATTTGAAGGAGCCGCGCCATGTTGAAGCTGGAACTGGTCGGGCATTACTCGGCGAAATTACTGGAGGCCAACCAGGCCTATTCCTTTATCAACTTTGCCTCCATCGGCAGTGTTTTCGAGCAGACCCCAAGCAGCGTCGCCTATTTCTGCGACGGCATGTTGATGTCGACCTTCATGTCGCGGGTGACCGGCAGGACGATTGGCCGAGTCAGCTTCGACTTCACCTCGATTGCCGACCTTGTCCTCGGCAGCGCCGAGCAACTGGGCAAACGCGTGTACTTCGTCGGCGCCCGGCAGGCCGAACTGGAGCTGTTCATCGTCAAGATCAGGGCGCTTTATCCGCAACTGACCATCGCCGGTTATCACAACGGCTATTTCGACGCCGCCGAGGCTGAAGGCATTCGCGCTGACATCTGTCGCAGCGCCGCCGACATCCTCATTGTTGGCCTGGGCGCCGGGCTGCAAGAACAGTTCGAACAGGATGCCCTGCGCGCAGGTTTTCGTGGTGTCGCCTTCACCTGTGGCGGTTTCATCCGACAGGAAGCCCTGGCCACGCGGCAATACTACCCGGCGCTGATCAACCGCCTGCACCTGCGCGCCTTCTATCGGATGTATCGCGAGCCGCACACGATCAAACGTTACCTCATCGATTACCCCAGCAACTTCTTGCACCTGCTGACAATGCTCGCCCGGCACAAAGTCGCCATCAGCGTGGGGGAATGACCATGCACATCCTCTTTATCCTCAAGGATTTCAAGGTGGGCGGTGGCGTCGAGCGCGTTCAGCAACGGTTGTCCGAGCAGTTTCTCAAGGACGGTCGCCGGGTGAGTTTTTTCGTCATCAACGCAGACCTGGCCGACGCGCCGGGGGTGCAGCGCTTCAACGGCGGCGGCAGCGGTTTCGTCGGTTTGCTCAAGTCCATCGTCCTGTTGCGCCGACTCATACAGCGCGAAGGCGTCACCCACCTGATTGCCGCCAAGGAGCAGGCCAACCTCTGCACCTGGTTCGCCACCTTGGGCCGTTTGTGCAAAGTCATCTATTGCCGCCACGCGACCCTCGATTGCAGTGAACAGAACACCGGTCCCGCCAGCCTGCGCGTGCTCTACAGCTTGTACCTGTGTGGCAGCGGCAAGGTCGTCACGGTCTCCAATGCCTTGCGCCAGACGCTCATCGAATTGCTGCCTTGGGGTCAGCAGCGCATCCGTTGCTGCCCCAACGCCGTGGTCACCGAGCAACTGTTTCACGCCTCGCAGGCGCCGCTACCCGGCGGAATGCCCGGCGCTTACTGGTTGGGCCTGGGCCGTTTGGTCGAACCGAAAGGTTTTCACCTGCTGCTCGATGCCTACGCGCTGGCGTTGCGCAGTGCCGCGCTGCCGGATCTGGTGATCGTCGGCGATGGCCCGTTGCGCGAGGCACTGACCGCTCAGGCCCGTCGTCTGGGCATCGCCCCGCGGGTGCATTTCACCGGGTTCCTGAGCAACCCCTATCCGCTGCTCCGGCACGCGCAACTGTTCATTTTGAGCTCCGTGCAAGAAGGCATGCCGACGGTGTTGATCGAGGCGCTGGCACTGGGCACGCCGGTGTTGGCCAGCGATTGCGAGACCGGCCCCCGAGAACTGCTCGACAACGGCCGACTCGGCCAACTGGTGAAAGTCAACGACGTACCGGCGCTGGCCGACGGCATGCTGCGCAGCCTGGTACCACGCGATGACGTTGCCTTCAGCGAAAGCAGGCTCACTGACACCCTGCGTCAGTACACCAGCCAGTACGCGGCGCAGGCGTATTACCAGGTATGGAATCAATGAAAAAGTTGCTGATTATCCTGCATGACCTCAGCGCCGGCGGGGCTGAGAAAATGATGGCGCGCCTGGCCGGAGCGCTGGTGGACGCGGGCAATGACGTGACCTTGCTGATGCTCACCGGTGGCGGCATTCACGCCGCGCACCTCGATCCGCGGGTGAAGAAGGTTGAGTTGAATAGTCCACGCAGCGTCCGTGCAGTGCCGGCACTCACGCGTTTTTTGCGGGCCAATCGCTTTGACGCACAACTGGCGGCCCTCACCCACGTCAACGTGGTAGCGATTGCGGCGGCGGCGTTGTCCGGCACATTGGCACGCCTGCACGTCAGCGAGCGCAATGCCTTTTCCCATGACAAGCACGTCAACCCCGACTTCATGGTGCGCGTCGCGTACCTGCTGGCGCCGTTGTTGTATCGCTTGATTCCGAACCCGGTGATCTGTGTCTCGCGGGGTGTCGCCCAGGATCTGGTCGACACCACCGTGGCCCGCCGCCAGGACGTGACCATCGCCGACAACCCGGTGCTCGACAACGACTTTCGCGAGAAAACACCGGGCCTGCCCAGCCACCGCTGGCTGCTGGAAAAATCCGCCCCGGTGATTGTTGCCGTGGGGCGTCTGGCGCCGCAAAAAGGTTTCGACACCTTGATCAGCGCGTTCGCCGCATTACCGGACAGCCACGCCCGCCTGATCATTTTTGGCGAGGGCGCACTCCGGCCCAATCTGTTGGAGCAAGCGCGCGCACTGGGCGTGGCGGACCGCTTCGATCTGCCGGGCTATGCCAATGCCCCTTTGGCCGAGGTCGCCGCCGCCGATTGCTTTGTGCTGTCGTCGCGCTTCGAAGGCAGTCCCAACGCCTTGGTAGAGGCGTTATCCACGGGCACGCCGGTGGTGGCAACCCGCTGCCCCCATGGCCCGCAAGACATCCTCGTCGGCGGTGTAGTCGCGCCACTGGTCGACGTCGACGATCCAATCGCCCTGGCGCAGGCGATTGCCTTGCAACTGGCCACACCGCGCAATCTGCAACGTGAATTGCGCCTGGAGGCGGCCGCCCGGTTCATCAATGCCAGCGCCGTGCAGACCTATCTCAAAGCGTTGATCGGGAGCCCGTCATCATGAGCACACTGGCGATCAGGTATTCGACGTTACGCGACGGCTTCACCTTGTTCGGCATCCTGTTCTACATCCAGGTGATTACCTTTGTCCTCGGTCTGGGCGGGGCCGCCAGCTTCGGCGATATCAACAAAGACCTCGAAGGCAACGTGGCCAATCAGATCTGCGGGCTGATCACGCTGTTGGTGCCGTTATTCTTCTTCATCCGCAACAAGGTGTTCCTCAGCAAAACCTTTTATCGCAGCAACTTTTTCATGCTGCTGTTCTTGCTCTGTGTCATTGCGTCGATCGGTTGGTCCCACGACCCAATGCTGAGTTTCAAACGCTTTATCGCGATGCTCAGCATGGTGTTTTTCGCCGGTTTCATTGCCTACAACTATTCGCTGGAAAAAATCACCTTCATGCTCGGTTGCGCCATCGGCCTGGCGGCGTTGATCGGCTTGATCCTGGCGGTGATCATGCCTGACGTCGCGTTCCTGTCCGGGGGGATTCGCGACGGCGCCTTCAAGGGGATTTTTGCCGAAAAGAATGCCGGTGCGCGGCTCAACGCGATCGCCATTCTGCTGTTGCTACCGATGATTCGCCGACGCAATCACTGGGCGCTGTTCTGTGCGTTTTTCTCGCTGGTCGCGATCCTGCTCGCGCAGTCGGCGACCGGGGTGGCACTGATTGTTTCCGGCGCGATCAGCTATTGGTACTTCCTGACCTTGATCCGTTTGCGCATCAATCATTCGCCGCTGATGTTTCTCGGCTGCACCCTCCTTTACCTGCTGGTGTGCCTGTTCCTCTACAGCAATTTTGCGGTGCTGCTGGAAATGGCCGGTCGCGACCCGTCCTTGACCGACCGCACCTTGATCTGGGAACTGCTCGGACCCTTTATCGACGGGCAGTTCCTCAAGGGTTACGGCTTCGGTGCCTTCTGGTCCAGCCCCGATGCCGATGGCTTCATTACCCGCTGGGGCTACATCGGTAACGCCCACAGCGGCTATGTCGAAACCCTGCTCAACGGCGGTGTCATCCAACTGACCGCACTGGCCCTGATGTTCGGCGAAGCCCTGCTCAAGCAGTACCGCGCCGTTACCGCGAATCAAACGGCGCAGTTTCGCGCCAGTGCCCTGGTGATCACCGGCTTGTTCGCCGTCACCAATTATGTGGCGTACGTGATCCCCAACTATCGCTCCGCCGAGTTTCTGGTGTTCTGCACCCTGGCCCTGTCTTTCCGCCATCACCTCGCGCCCTACCCCGAAACCTCACCGGCAACACAGCGTCAGCGTGTGTCTGGCAGAGCACTGCCGCGCGATTCAGCCAACGCGTAACCCAAGGAGAACCACCCGTGCCCAACCAAGCCCTCCCTTCCGTGGATTCAGTGTGCGTCGTCATCCCGATGTACAACGGTGCCGACAGCATCGAGCAGACATTGGCGTCGCTGGTCGGGCAAACCCGCCTGCCGGATCACGTCATCGTTATCGACGATGGCTCCACCGATAACGGACCACAGCGGGTCAGAGACTTTGTCGCGCCGTTTCGCCTGACGCTGCTGCAGCAAGCCAACGAAGGCCAGGCCAGCGCGCGTAATCACGGCATGCGCCACTCGCAAGAAACCTTTGTGGCGATGCTCGATGCCGATGACCAGTGGCACCCGCAAAAGCTTGAGCTGCAACTGGCCCTGTACGAAGAACTCAGTCGTCAGGGCCGGCCGGTGGGGTTGATCGACTGCTACGCGCAGGTCAATTACAGCGACGGCCGGCGGCAACTGGACAACCGCCGCAAAAGCGGCCGGCACTTCTACGACTTCATTCACGCCAACGTCGTCAATGGCGTTTCCACCGCGCTGGTCAGACGCGAGGTGATCATGCAGCTCGGCGGCTTCGATGCCAGCCTGCGCTACTCCGAAGACCGCTACATGTGGACGCGGATCGCCGAACACTGGGAGGTCCACACAGTGCCGCAGGTGCTGCTGGAGCGCACGGTCAACGGCGGCAACATGACCGCCCAACCGAAAAAGTACTACCAGAACAAGATCCATTTCATTGAGGTGTACCTCGCCCGCTACGGCGAGATGCTCAGCCAGCAACAACGGATCAATTTCGTCCTGAGCAACCACACCGATTTTCTCGAAGCGTTTTCCCGACGCGGCGAGCACGACCAAGTGCTCGGCGTGTACCGGCGAATGCTCGAGTGCTCCTGGCAAGCGCTGATCTTCGCCAACGGTAAACCGACCTTGCGCTATCTCTATGCCCGCGCCAGAACATGGCGCAAGGCAACAGCGTCAACCCCGGCTCATTGAATCGGTAACCGCCATGGCCAATCACCGTCTGGTGACATTGAGCTGGATCTTCACCGAGAAATTCGGCCTGATCCTGCTGTCGATGATCACCTTTGTCGTCTACGCGAAGCTGCTGTCGCCGGCCGAGCTGGGTGTGGGCACGATCATCATCGCCATCGTCGAGCTGATTGGCCTGGTGTACTCATCGGTGCTGGAAGATCCGCTGGTACGCCTTGAACGGCTGGAAGACAAACACATCTCCACGGCTTTCTGGGCTGGGGTGCTCGTCAGCCTGGTGTCGATTGTCATCATCTCGCTCGCGGCATTCCTGTACACGCCCGACCCGCTACTGCAATGGCTGACGGCGGTGGCCTCGGTGAAAATCCTGTTCACCATGATGGCGCGGGTCTATGTGGCGCAAATGCGCCGTAGCGGCAACTTCAAGATGCTCGCGTCGCGCACGTTACTGGGCAAAGTGGCGGGCGGCGTCGGCGGTATCGCGGTGGCGCTGTGCGGATGGGGTGCGTGGGCGGTGATTGCCCAAGCGCTGATCATGGAATGGGTGTCGATCATGGTCCTGATGGGTGCAGACCGGCGACGCATCGCGTTTGCCATCGACCGGACGGTCTTGCGCGAACTGTTGAGGGCCGGTGCACCGGTTGCCATCAATTCACTCAGTTCACAAACCTTGCAGCGCGGCGTCAACGTGGTGCTGGGGATGACGGCCGGGGCGAACGCGGTCGGCATGTTCAACATGGCGATGCGCATCATCGAACTGCCGCGCACGGCGATTTATAACGGTCTGCTGAGTTACGCGCTGCCGGCGTTCGCCCGGCGCAGTGCTGAACCCAAGCGTCTGCTCGGGATCATTGGCGACTCGACCGCCGTCAGCGGCTTTGTGTTGACGCCGCTGTTCATTGGCCTCGCGCTCACGGCCAACGACCTCATCCTGTTGATCTTCGGCGCCAAGTGGGCTGACGCCATTCCGCTGTTGCGAGTACTGGCCTGCACCGCGGCCATCGGCAACACCGCCATGTACGCGACCACCGCACTGGTGGCGGTCAACCTCAGTCACCTGACGATCAAGGCGGAAGTGCTCACCACGGCCCTGGCACTGGCGCTGGTCTACAGCCTCGGTAGCGTTTATGGCGGCATGGCCGCAGCTGCCGCTCTGCTCGCGCGCATGCTGCTGATCACGCCACTGCAAATTCGCGGCCTCAACCTGGCCATCGGTTACAGCTGGCGGCGGTTTGTCGAGGCCAATTACCGCAGCGTGATTGCCTCACTGGTCATGGCCGCGACCGTGCTGCTGGTGTCACCGCAACTGGGCCTTCAAGGCTACTTGCACCTGATCGGCAACATCGCGCTGGGCGCACTGAGCTACGCCGTGGCGTACAGCCTCATCCACCCGCACTGGCCGCAGGAATTCAAATCGGTTTTCACCGCCCGCTGATTCAGTCCCTGAGACAGGAAGACCTCACCATGCGCAAAACCACGTTGATTACTGGCGGGGCCGGTTACATCGGCTCGCATACCGCTTTGGCGCTCATCAATGCCGGGCACCGGGTGCTGGTGCTCGATAACCTGTGCAACAGCTGTCAGGAGTGCATCGCGCGCCTTGAGCAGCTGACCTTGACCCGGGTCGATTTCATCAAGGGCGACATCCGTGATTCCGAACTGCTGGACGACATCTTCCAGCGTTACGACATCGATGCCGTGGTGCATTTTGCCAGCCTCAAATCCGTCGCCGAAAGCGTGCGCAAACCGCTCGACTACTACGCCAACAACGTCGCCGGTACGCTTGACCTGTGCCGGGCCATGGCGCGCAATAACGTCTTCCGTCTGGTGTTCAGCTCATCGGCCACGGTGTACGGCGAGCCGACACGCACGCCGATTGCCGAACACTTCGGCACCGGCAAACCGGTCAATCCCTATGGCCGCACCAAGTTGATGATCGAAGAGCTGCTGACGGATTTGTGCGAGTCCGATCCGCGCTGGAGCATCGGCTTGTTGCGCTACTTCAATCCGATTGGCGCCCACGAAAGCGGGATGATCGGTGAAGACCCGCGCGGCCGACCCAACAACCTGTTGCCGTGCCTGACCCAGGTCGCCATTGGCCGGATACCGGAACTCACGGTGTACGGCAGCGACTATCCCACCGTCGATGGCACCTGCGTGCGCGACTACATCCACGTGGTCGACCTTGCCATTGGCCACCTCAAGGCACTGCTGGTGTTGCAGCACAACCACGGCATCCATTTCTGGAACCTCGGCACGGGTGTCGGCTACAGCGTGCTGCAGATCATCCACAGTTTCGAGGACATCACCGGCATCAGCATTCCTTATCGGTTTGCACCGCGCCGTGAAGGTGACATTGCCAAGTGCTGGGCCGACCCGGCCAAGGCCGGACGGGAACTGGGCTGGACCGCACAGCGCGACCTGCACCAGATGATTGTCGATGCCTGGCGCTGGCAGTCGTGTAATCCGCAGGGGTATAAGTCTTCCTTCGAAATCCCCGCGCTGCTTGCGTTCAAATGATGATTAAACGATCGCTGCCGGGACTGCTGCTGTGGCTATCACTGGCGTGCAGCGCAGCACCTGCGCCCCCGACTGCCGGGCTGGTGCTGTGGCTGGACGCGGCCGATGCGTCCAGCCTGAGCCTGAATGCGCAGAACCGTGTGCAGCGCTGGGGCGATAAATCCGGCCAGTCCCATGACGCCAGGGTCGACGAAGGTGCCGAACAGCCGCAACGCCTGGAAAATGCCGTGAATGGCCATGCGGTCGTGCGTTTCAGTGGAGTGTCGGCGTTTCTGGGCAAAAGCATTCGTAGCGCAAAAGGGCCTGTCACGGTGTTGATCGTGTCCCGCCGATTGCCCGAACAGGCTGGGGTCGACCCTTGGCAACGGTTGTTCAGTTCACGTGCGCAAACCGCCCACAACGATAATGTGCTGCCCAACTTCGCCATCAGCCTGGCGCAAACCACCGCGTATGAACCGACGGTTTCCGTCCTGGAACTGCAGGATGTGCCGATCGGCCCGTATGCAGTCGGACGCAATGCCGTCGGCACGTCGGAAAACTTTCGCGGCGACATCGCCGAGGTGCTGGTCTACGATCGCCCGTTCGCGTCCTTGGCAGAGCGCCAGCAGGCATTTCAATACCTGGCACAAAAATGGTCAGTGGCCGTCCCCAGCCATGCCGATACCTGGACCCGCGTCGGTCCACTCGGCAAAGTTCCGACGCATCAGCACGCCTATCTGCCGCTGTCCGACCAGGCCAATGCCGGGCGCTGGGCATTCAACACGACGCTGTCTGACGACTTCAACGGCAGCACCCTCGACCCCGCGCGCTGGCACGTCAACAATGCCATCGGCAACGAATCGCTCGGACGCAAACCGGCGCTGTTCACCCCACGCAATGCCAGCGTCAGCAACGGCCATCTGAACATTGTCTTTCGCAAGGAAACCTTGCCGCAGAAGTACGTCGAGCTCGGTTTCAAGGATTACACCTCAGCGATGGTCCGTACCCGTGAACGCGGGTTCTACGGCTACTACGAAGCGCGCGCCAAACCGATGAACTCCGCAGCGTCGAGCGCATTCTGGCTGGCGTGGACGGGCTTCACGGACAACGCCACCGAGATCGACATCTTCGAAATTGGCGGCAAGACCAAGAACGCAGCCTCGGATCGCTCCTACAACATGAACGCCCACTTATGGGCGACGCCACAGAGCAACGAACACATCGCCAACGGCAGCACCTGGATCAGCCCTTGGCGCCTGGCCAGCGACTTTCATGTCTACGGCTTCGACTGGCAGCCCGACACCTTGCGCTGGTACGTCGATGGCGTGCTGGTCAGGGAATCGAAGAACCGCCACTTCTTCTTCCCGATGCAGATCGTCTTTGACAGTGAGGCCATGTGGAAATGGTTCGGCGTGGTCGACGACGCTGACCTGCCGTCCACCTTCGAGGTCGACTACATCCGCATGTGGCAACGCGGTCCATAACCGTCACGCAAAGCCTGGGACAGTCGATGCCCCGTGCATCCATAGCTTTCGCCTTGGGTCGAATTTCACTCGGCAGAGTCGTCAGTTCTCGATCAGCGCTAACACGTCCGGAGCGCCCCTACATGAACAACCGACGACTGAAGGTACTGGATTTGCTGCGCTTTCTGGCAGCGCTCGCCGTGGTGATTTTTCACTACGCGTTTCGCGGCTATGCGCGGGGCGATATGTCGGTCATGCCCTATCCGCTGCTGGCCGAGGTGGCCAAGTACGGTTACCTGGGCGTGGAGCTGTTTTTCATGATCAGCGGATTTGTCATCCTGATGACCGCGTCGAGCAACAATCTGCAAGTGTTTTTCATCTCCCGCGTGGTGCGCCTGTGCCCGGCGTTCTGGGTGTGCTGCACGCTCACGTTTCTGATCACCCTGGCCTTCGGACAGCCCCGATTCAGCGCTGATCTTTATCAATACCTGATCAACATGACATTCCTTGGCGACCTGCTCGGCGTCCCGCCCATCGACGGCGTGTACTGGTCACTGTTCGTGGAGATCAAGTTCTACCTGATGATCTCGATTCTCCTGGCCTTGAAGAAAATAGACAAAATCGAACCCTGCCTCGTGCTCTGGCTACTGGTGTCGGCCACAGCGGAAGTCCTCGCTTTTGAAAAGCTGCGCTCGATATTGATCACCGATTACGCGGCCTACTTCATCGCCGGTGCGACGTTCTACCTGATCTGGGCGAAGGGTATGACAAAACCCCGGATTGCCTTGGTGGCGGGAGCATTGGCCTTGGCCACCTTCACCGCCATTACCTGGGCCGAGTCGATCGAAAGCAAGTATGCGACGGAGTACGATCCCTCGATCATCGGCAGCGTCATTATCGTGTTCTTCATGACCTTCCTTCTGATCGCAACCAACAAAACAGCCGCCATCGGACAAATGAACTGGACGTCCCTGGGAGCCCTCACGTACCCGCTCTACCTGCTCCATCAAATGATCGGTTTCATCATCTTCAACATGGCCTATCCGGCGGTGAATGCTCACCTGCTGCTGTGGGGCACCGTGGCTTTGATGATCGCTGCGTCCTATGTCATTCACGAAAAAATCGAAACACCGATGGCCAGACTGATGAAAAGATCCCTGTCATTTTCCTTCAATCGTGTGCGGGCCGATTAGCCGGCGGCGACGAAAGCTGAAGCGATTTAGCGAACCTTTCCCGCGAAAACAGCGTCCGAGCTAAGGCGTTAACGCTTACCGCTCTTCACGAGGTTTCCGTTTGAAAGCTGCCATCGTCAGAAAATACCGTTTGATCATCAAGACTCTGGGCTATGTCGGCTGGGCGTTGTTCTGGCTGCTGCTCTGGGACATCGCCGTCACCGTCGATTTCATGCTGTTCCTCAACGCCAAACTGAATCTGCCATTGATGCCCCTGACGTTGTTGGGTTCGGCATTGATCGTGCTGATCAGTTTCCGCAACAGCAGCGCTTACAACCGCTGGTGGGAAGCACGGACGTTGTGGGGTTCGATGATCAACAATTCGCGCAGCTTCGCCCGGCAGGTGCTGACGCTGCTGGATGATCCCGATGGCGAGGTCAATCCGGTCAAGTCGACCCTGTTGCGCCGCCACGTCGCCTATGTGAATTGCCTCGCGGCGCATCTGCAAGGCCAGCCTTGCCCTGAGGAAGTCCGCGCGTTTATTCCCGCCAATGAATTCGCCCGTAGTGGCACCACCAATAACTTTGCCAACGACATCCTCACCGGCTCGGCGACTTTGCTCGCTCGGGAGTACAAGGCTGGGCGTCTGGACAGCATTCGTCTGGCACGACTGGAATCGACGCTGGTGGACCTGTCCAACAGTCAGGGCGGTATGGAGCGGATCGCGAATACGCCGCTGCCCTACCCGTATGTGTATTTTCCGCGGCTGTTTATTTCGCTGTTCTGCCTGATCGTGCCGATCGGGCTGGTGGAATCATTGGGCTGGTTCACACCGCTCGCCTCGACCGTGGTCGGCTTCATGCTGCTGGCCATCGAGCGCATCGGCACCGATCTGCAAAGCCCGTTTCGCCACAGCGAACACCAGATTCAGATGGAAGCCCTGTGCGAAACCATCGAGAAAAACCTGCAGTCGATGCAGCGTGATTCCCTGGGCGATGTGCGCCGGGTTGAAGAGAACGCTTGAAGATGTCGGGAACCGTCAGCATGTCTGGCGGCTCCCGACGGAGTCAGAACGCCGGCACCACGTCGCCGTGATAACGCTCAAGAATGAACTGCTTCACTTGCGGTGAGTTAAGCAGAGCGCCGAGCTTCTGCACCGCCGGGGCGTTGGCCTTGTCGCGACGCACGTACAGATAATTGGCGTACGGCGACTCCGAACTTTCGATAAACAGCGCGTCTTTGTGCGGCACCAGTTTGGCTTCCAGTGCGTAGTTGGCGTTGATCAACGCCATGTCGACCTGATTCAACACCCGCGGCAGCATGGCCGCTTCGAGTTCCTGAAACTTCAGATGCTTGGGATTGCTGACGATGTCCAGGCGCGTGGCCATGATGTTGTCGGGATCCTTCAGGGTGATCAGGCCTTGTTTGGCGATCAGCAGCAGCGCACGGCCGGAGTTGGTCGGGTCGTTGGGAATGGCGATGGTCGCGCCATCCTTGAGTTCGCTGATGTTCTTGATCTTCTTCGAATAGGCACCGAAGGGTTCGATGTGCACGGCCACGACTGGCACTTGATCGCTGCTCGGGCGGTCTTTTTTGTAGGCCTCGTAATACGGTTTGCTCTGGAAGTAATTGGCGTCGAGCAAGCCTTCATCGGTCTGCCGGTCGGGCTGGATGTAGTCAGAGAACACTTTGACGTCCAGCGTCACCCCTTCCTTGTCCAGCTCCGGTTTCAAGAACTCGAGGATCTCGGCATGGGGCACAGGCACCACGGCGATTTTCAGGGTTTCGGCATAAGCATTGCCCATGGCGGCGACCAGCAGTGCTACGGAGAGCGCGACGCGTTTCACGATAGTTTTCCTTCGAAGCGTTTCAGGGAGAAAGAGGACAGATCCAGGTCGCTCGAGCCGCGCATGCACCACTGCGCAAATGCTTCGCCGAGCGCGGCGGAATGCTTGAAACCGTGCCCGGAGCAGGCCGAGACGAACAGGGTGTGCTGCAGCGACGGATGTGCGTCGATGATGAAATGGCGATCCGGCGTCACGGTGTACGCGCAAACCGCAGACTTGAGCACTTTTGAGGTCACGCCGGCGATGCGGTCTTGCACTTGGTGCTCGTACATGTCCTGCGCTTCGGCCGCTGAAACCGTGCGGTCGATGGCCTGCGCTGTTGTTGAGGTGTGGTACTGCGCGGTGGCGATTTTCATGCTGCTTTCGCCGGGTAGCGCGGGAAAGCCGTAGTTGATTTTGTCGTCGCCGCGACCGTGGGTGAAGATGAACGTCGGTGAGTGGCCAACCAGTGCGGCGTTCTCTTCCAGTTCGAACCAGAACAGCTTTTGCCGGTAAACAGTCAGCAGATTCTCATACGGCTCACCGAGCCACTCGCCGTTCCAGTTACCTGCACTGATCACCAGTTTGTCGGCGCGTAGCGTGCGCCGGTCGGTGGTGACCGTGACACCTTCCTCGTTCGAGTTGATCGCAGTGACGGTCTCGCCTTTATAAAGCGTCGCGCCGTGTTGCTCGGCCAGTTTGAGCTGTACATCGATGCAGCGCTCCGGGCGCACGAAACCGCCACCCGGTTCGAAATAGCCGATGGCCGAGTCGTGCACGTTGGCGAATTGCGGGAAGCGCTGGCGAATCTGTTCGGCAGACAGGACTTCGTGCTCGATGCCGTAGGTCTTGGCCAGGCCAATGGTGCGCAAGGTGAAGTCGCTCTGATCTTGAGGATCGAATTCGGCGCTCGACGTCAGCACCAGCAGACCCGATTGATCAAACAGCGATTCTCCGGTCAGTGCCTCAAGCTCATGCCAGATGCGATGGGAATTGCGCACGATGGGCACATATTGCGCGCCCTCGCCGACCGAAAGCCGAGTGATTCGAGTATCACCATGGCTGGAACCGAGGTTGTGCGGCGGGTGATGACGATCAATACCGACAACATTCGCACCCGCTTTCGCCAACTGATAAACCGTGGCGGAACCCATTGCGCCCAGGCCAAGAACCACAACCTCACACCGCTCGGACATAAATAGCCACCTATCAAAAAGGCGCCAGTTGAGCGGTAAACCGTGGCGAATTCCAAGATTAAAAAAGCATATCCATATAGCTCGACGCGCCCACTGACCGCTCTGGGTCAGGCTGCCGGGCGGTTATTCGTCGCATTTACAACCCGGCGCAAATCATTTAGGCCAGAGGGCACGGCTGTCGATATCTGTCACAACTCACAATCAATCTGGCAGAACAACGATTTTTATGCGCGTTTTGACAGATATTTCCACATCCGAGCCACCTTGTGCGCGAGTCAAATCCTCGAACTACGCTTCACGTTGAAATTTATGTTTTAACTAGGTAGTTACCTAACTATATAATGCGCGCCTCATTTCAACGGGACATTCAACGTGAAGCAGAGTCAACGCCTCTCGGGCATATCAAAATTCATTCTGGTCGGGCTGGGCATCGTCATCGCCCTGCTCGGCTTGGCGCTGGCTGCGGGCGGCGTGAAGTTGGTCAGCCTGGGAGGCTCGTGGTACTTCCTGGTGGGTGGCTTGGTCATGACCGTTTCCGGTCTGCTGATCGCGCGCTTCAAGCTGGCCGGTGCGTGGTTGTTCGCCGCGTTCCTGGTGGGCACCGCGATCTGGGCGGTGAGCGATGCCGGGCTGGTGTTCTGGCCGGTGTTCTCGCGCCTGTTCATGTTCAGCGTGATCGGTCTGGTCGTCGCGCTGGTTTATCCGCTGCTCAAGCGTGCCAACGGTGGCGTTGCCGGTCGCGGCGCTTACGCTGTGGCGGCAGTGCTGGCGGTCGGCGTGGTTGTGGCGACCGGCAATATGTTTGTCGCCCACCCGACCGTTGCTGCCACCGGCACTGGCCCGGGCCTGACCCCGGTCGAGCCGGACAAGGCGCAGAAAGACTGGGCGCACTACGGTAATACCGAAGGTGGCAGTCGCTTCGCTGCGCTGGACCAGATCAACCGCACCAACGTCGACAAGCTGAAAGTCGCGTGGACCTACCACACCGGTGACGTCGCCGAGAGCGATGGCAACGGTGCTGAAGACCAGCTCACCCCGCTGCAGGTTGGCAACAAGGTGTTTATCTGCACCCCGCACAACAACCTGATCGCCCTCGATGCCGACACCGGTAAAGAACTGTGGAAGAACGCGATCAACGCCCAGTCGAAAGTCTGGCAGCGCTGCCGTGGCATGGCCTATTTCGACGCCACCAAAGCGATTGCTCAGCCGAGCAACTCGTCGATCATCGAAGCCAAGCCTGCGCCGGCCGCCAATTGCCAGCGTCGTCTGCTGACCAACACCATTGATGCCCGTCTGATCGCAGTCGATGCGGACACCGGCGAGTTCTGCCAGGGTTTCGGCAACAACGGCCAGGTTGATCTGAAGGCCGGTCTAGGCAATGTTCCGGACAGCTACTATCAGCTGTCCTCCGCGCCACTGATGGCCGGTACCACCGTGGTGGTTGGCGGTCGCGTAGCTGACAACGTGCAAACCGACATGCCCGGCGGCGTAATCCGTGGTTTCGATGTGATGACTGGCGCCATGCGCTGGGCCTTCGACCCGGGCAACCCGCAGGATAAAAACGCACCGGCCGACGGCAGCACCTATGTGCGCAGCACGCCGAACAGCTGGGCGCCGATGTCCTACGACCCGGCAACCAACACCGTGTTCCTGCCGATGGGCAGTTCGTCCACCGACATCTATGGTGTCGAGCGCAGCAAACTCGATCACACCTACGGTGCTTCGATTCTCGCGCTGGATGCGACCAGCGGTGAAGAACGCTGGGTGTTCCAGACCGTGCACAACGATCTCTGGGACTTCGACCTGCCGATGCAGCCGAGCCTGATCGACTTCACCAAGGACGGCAAAACCGTACCGGCGCTGGTCATCGGGACCAAGGCCGGGCAGATCTACGTGCTCGACCGCGCCACCGGCAAACCGCTGACTGACGTGAAAGAAGTACCGGTCAAAGCGGCGAACATCCCCAACGAACCGTACTCCCCGACTCAGCCGAAATCGCTGGGCATGCCGCAAATCGGCGCGCAGCACCTGACTGAATCGGACATGTGGGGCGCTACCCCGTACGACCAGTTGCTCTGCCGCATCGACTTCAAAGGCATGCGCTACGACGGTTTGTACACCGCGCCGGGCACCGATAAATCGCTGAGCTTCCCGGGTTCGCTGGGCGGCATGAACTGGGGCAGCATCTCCACTGACCCGGTGCACGGCTTCATCTTCGTCAACGACATGCGCCTGGGTCTGTGGATTCAGATGATTCCGTCGCAGAACAAAGGCCAGGCGGCTGGCGGTGGCGAAGCGCTGAATACCGGCATGGGCGCCGTGCCGCTGAAAGGCACGCCGTACGCCGTGAATAAAAACCGCTTCCTGTCGGTCGCCGGCATTCCGTGCCAGGCGCCACCGTTCGGCACGCTGACGGCGATCGACATGAAAACCCAGAAAGTCGCTTGGCAGGTTCCGGTCGGCACCGTTGAAGACACCGGTCCGCTGGGCATCCGCATGCACCTGCCGATCAAGATCGGTCTGCCAACCCTCGGCGGCACGCTGTCGACCCAAGGTGGTTTGATCTTCATCGCCGGCACCCAGGACTTCTACCTGCGCGCCTTCAACAGCGGCAACGGTGAAGAAGTCTGGAAAGCCCGTCTGCCAGTCGGCAGCCAGGGCGGCCCGATGACCTATGTTTCGCCGAAAACCGGCAAGCAATACGTCGTCATCACCGCCGGTGGTGCGCGTCAGTCGACCGATCGCGGCGACTACGTGATGGCTTACGCCCTGCCGTAAACCACTGCGTCCACGTTAAACGCGGACGCTTGCTTTGAGCGCGGCACCTTCGGGTGCCGCGCTGCTTTCGCCCCTATTGCTCATGTTTTCTGCAGGAAGATTTACATGCTATCGGCTGTTGGTTTTTCCCGTTCCGATCTGTTCAAAGGCCTGTTGCTGGGCGTCGCGTGCACCACTGCCCTCCCCGCGCTGGCCGACAACGATGTCGATCTGTTGAGCCGCAGCACCCTCACCGGTGACTGGGGTGGCTTGCGTCACCAGATGGATGAACAAGGCATCAAATTCACCGGCGATTACAGCGGTGAAATGGCTTACAACGCCGATGGCGGCTTGCATCGCTCGGCGCGTTACTCGCAGAACATCAAGCTCGGCGTGCAGTTCGACCTGAGCAAACTGTACGGCGTCGACAACGCCGGCAAAGTCCAGTTGACCATCAACGACCGTCGCGGCAACAGCGCCTCGGAAGATCTGGTCGGCAACCGACTGCCGATCCAGGAAAACTACGGCGGCCTGTACACGCGCCTGACCGAACTGAGTTACGAGCGCAGCCTGTTCACCCCGGCGCTCAATGTGAAACTCGGCTACATGGCGATGGGCAACGACCTCGGCGGCCTCGACAGCGGCATTCTGTGCAACTTCATGAACGCCGGTTTCTGTGGCCACCCGTTGAACATGTCTGGCGGTAGCGGCTGGACCAACTACCCCAACGCCCATTTGGGCGTGCGGGTAAAATACGACCTGTCGTCCTCGTGGCAACTGCGCGTGGCCGCGTTCAACGTCGATCCGGAAAGCAACGGCAACTCCAGCCGTGCCTGGCACCTTGGCCCGAAACACACCACCGGCACCGTGGTGCCGATCGAGTTGGTGTACAAGCACGCGGGTGAATTGCCCGGCGAATACAAGCTCGGCTACTACTACGACAGCTCCGACGTAAAACGCATCGGCAGTGACAAAGAAGTGTCCGGTCGTGGTGGTCATTACCTGCTGATCGATCAGGCCGTGTGGCGCTCGCCGACCTCCGAAGGCCGCAGCCTGCACGCCTTCGGTCAGTATTCGGCGGCCAGCGAAGCGGCTTCGCCGTTCAGCAAGTGGTACGGCACAGGCGTGGTTTTGTACAAACCATTCGAAGGTCGTCCGCGTGACACCGTCGCTTTGGGTTATGGCCGCGCCGTACCGAACTCGCGTAGCCGCGATGTGCAGCAGGACGCTGCATTGAACAACGGCACAGCGTTCCCGAACCTGGACAGCGCCGAGCAATTGATCGAACTCGGTTACGGCTATCAGGCCACGCCTTGGCTGACCCTGCGCCCGAATGTGCAGTACATCATCGAGCCGGGCGCGTTTTCCGGACAGGACATCGACAATGCGCTGGTGTTTGGCTTGCAGGTGAAAGCGTCGCTCTGAGGCCCCGAATAGCAGGCAATAAAAAACCCGGTTTGAACGCCGGGTTTTTTATTGCCTTTCTATTATCTCGGCTCTGGATGTTCGCTCGAGACCGAGTTGTTGGCATCGACATCGCTCATGTCTTCATCGACCGGCGCATCTTCGTCCGCCGGCAGCGGCACTTCAGGTTGATCGCGCCGCGGATCATGGGCGGTCTCGTTGTCGGTGGTGCGGGTAACTGGCTGCTGAGAGGTGTTGCCCGGCGCTTTCTCATCAATGTCCATGCTGGCTCTCCTGCTGAAGCACGGAAATTCCGCGCGTAAACGTCAGAGGCGATCCATCAATGCGAGTGCCAGCCAATGGACGAATGGCAGTACTCAATGGCATTCGCCATCAAAAAGTATTCGGTCGTTGCGTCATCGAAAAGGAAGCCAGGGCGTAAAGCCCTGGCAGATGGAAAAAGATCACTTTTTCTTTTTAGCCGGCTTATCCGCCTTCTTTGAATCCTTGGCCTTCTCAGGCTTGCTGTCGGCTTTTTTGGCAGACTTCTTCGGCTCGGCGTCTTTTTTCTTGTCCTTCTTGTCCTTGTCGGAGGACTTCGAAAGCGCCGAGGCCGCCGCTGATTTTTTCTCAGGTGATGACTTTTTGTCTTTCAAGTCCTTGCTGGCTTTCGAAGCGTCACCTTTTTTGTCTTTGCTTTTCTTTTCGTCTTTAGCCACGTTGACCACCTCTCGGAGTGTGCCGTTATTGACACGGGGCCTGTGCGATTGACCACAAGCTAATCATTAGGCGAGCAGGTTCCGAGGCCGTTCAGATTATTTTCAGGTGGCGAAACCGAGCAAATGAAGGCAGCGCTGGTTGTCGCCAGCGCCACTTTCAGCAGCGGCCGGTTAATCAGGCCTCGTTGCCCGACGCTTGCAGCGCCTTTTCAGCGTTGAAGCCGTCGAAGTTTTCGAACACGCCCATAAAGCCCGGCACACTCACGTCTCGCGCCCAGTCGCGCTGCAGTTCGCAGTACATCTGCACGCGGCTGATCAGCTTCGCCCCTGCCTGTTCCATTCGGCGCAACGCTGCCTCGTGCGCGGCCAGCGACGTGCCGCCCACCGCATCGATCGGCACATAAACCTCATAGCCTTCCAGAATCGCGTCGAGCACCGGGAAGGTCAGGCAGGCTTCGGTCCACAGCGCGGTCATGATCAGTTTCTTGCGCCCGAGCGCTTTGACTGCCTGCTTGAACTCGGTGTCCTCCCAACTGTTGATCGATGTGCGGTCATAGGTGGGCAGATGGCCGAGTACCGCTTGCAACTCTTGAATCGGCGGTTTGTTGCGGCCTGTCGCGACATTGACGGTCGAGTGGATGATCGGCAGGTTGTAATTGACCGCTGCCTTCGCGACGCTGGTGATGTTGAAGACCAGTTCATCCCGTGGCATCGAGCGGATCGAAGACACCTGAACCGGTTGATAGTCAATGATGATCAACGCTGAATTCTCGGGCGTCAGCAATTGATCGGTGTGGGGGTTGCGGATTGCTTCGCTTGCCATTTGCAGGTCCTTTTGTAGGGGTAACGCACGTGGGTGTAACGGCCGAAGCCCGTGCGGCTAATGGTTCAAGAACGCACGCGAGTGACGCCGTGCCTGGAAAACCCATTGTGCTGTTCCCCTATCCGTCGCAGTAGTAGCATCCCGAGGCGAACTGTGTCGCGCCAAGGGGAACGCGGAAATGGATATCGAAGAACTGCAAACCTTCGTGGACGTAGCGGATGCCGGGGGTATTTCACAAGCGGCGCTGCGGCTCGGGGTTTCGAAATCAATCGTCAGCCGTCGGCTGGCCCGGCTTGAAGCAGAACTGGGCGCGCAACTGCTGGCACGCTCGACGCGCGGGGCATCGCTCACCGAGGCAGGCGCGACGTTCCGCGATTACGCCGCCCGAGTCTGCAGCGAAATCGATATCGCCAGGGAGACCATCCTGCCCGCCGGCGCCCTTCGCGGTCGCTTGCGCGTAGCAGTGCCGTTGTCGTTCGGGCCGACACATTTCGCCCCGGTGCTGGCGGAAATGGCTCGCCGTCACCCTCAGTTGCACATGCAGACCTGCTACAGCGATCGCTTCGTTGACTTGATTACCGAGGGCTACGATTGCGCCATTCGCGTGGGCTATCTGCAGGACTCCAACTTGATCGCAAGGCGTATCGGCCCGGTCTACACCAAGCTCGTCGCCAGCCCGGACTACATCAAAGCGCACGGCGCCCCCGCAACCCCGGACGAACTGCACGCCCATCAGGCACTCATGCAAGGCACCGAAGCCTGGCAATTCATGGCGGCTGACAAGGTCATCACGGTTCGCCCGCAAGGACGCTTCAAGGCTGACAACGGCACCGCGCTCGCCGCGGCCGCGACTGCCGGCCTCGGCGTCGCCTACTTGCCCGATTGCCTCACCCACGAACACATCGCCTCGGGTGCACTCGTGCCGATCATGACCAACCATCCACCGCCCCCGGCCGGCGCCTACCTCCTCCGCGCGCCAGGCCCGCATCCCGCGCGCAAGATCCGCGTGCTCACCGAACTGCTGATCGAGTACTTCGGCGAATCTCCGCACCTCGCGGTGCAGCCGCTGTCACAGCACGATGAAGCGCCGGCGTCTGGCTGAGTGCTCCATTGGGGGAGCTTTTTCACTGACGCCATGACAGGAGAAATGATGTGCCGCACCGCCTGCCACAGCCAACACGTAGGACTGCATTTATCGCAGACACCACAGCCCTGATCCTGTTTTTCACCACCACCGGCATCATCAATGAACGCTTTATTGCCGGCATGACGTGGGATCAGGTTCTGCACGCGCGCCTGCTGGGCGCGGCGCTGATGATTCCGGTCGCGCGACCTTACGGTGTCTGGCGCGATTGGGTGATGACGCGCGCCAGTGAGGGTCGGGTGTCGAGGTTGCTCTGGGACAGCATCGCCCTGGTCAGTTTTCAGGTGCCGATCTATGCGGCGATCATTGCCTTCAGTGGTGCATCGGGAGAAGGGCTAGTACGCGGCACGCTGGGTGCGGCGATGATGATGCTGGTGCTGGGTCGACCTTATGGAGCGTTTCTTAACGGGGTGCGGAGGCTATTTGGCTTGCCTCCGGGTGGGGAAAAACCGATGTCGTTGAAGGGCTGAATCAACAGCCGAAAGCAGTCGCTCGAGAAATACCGCCGACGCAGCTTCTTGATGAGCAGAAAACATCTTGCCAGTCCTAAAATCGGGGCGGTGGTTCATGTCCAGCATTTATCTGTGAAAAGACATAGGCAGGGTCTGCCTGGCACCAATATCTGAACAGTAGGCGAGGTTCGGAATCTGCAAAATACTGACTCAGAATGCTTTCGGCGGGGATCGTCAATTGGGGTTCGGGCCATTGCTGAGCTAAAACACCTATGTGTTTGCCCGACGAACAAATAATCCACGTCGCCTCGCCTCCACTGATGGCAGGCAAGTAACCCATACCTTGGATCGCTTCGAGCAATGCGCGCAGTGTCAGAGTAGGATCAAGCCCGATTGTTGTCCTGTGACTGTCCAGATCATCCCCTGCATGCACGCTATCCCGATCAATGCCTATGACCAACATGTATGTTCCTTGCTAACGTTGTGCAGTTACTTGAATGCTAGCCCCCCATCGACCTTATACCCCTTCCCCGGCGCGAACCTATGATTGTCCTGCAAGCTGCAAATGGCCATTTACTCATCGAGTTCGGTGAGTTGTCGGATGCTGACTGGAAGGCGCTGGAAAGCAAACTGGTTAATGTCTGGGGCTTTCGACGTGTTGGCGAAGTCGTTGTAGGCCTGGACGAAACAATTTGTCCCGACTTCGAGCGCGCAGATCTGACGCTTGCTGCAGGTTGGGACATCTGGTCAGGGTATCACCTGCTTTCCGAGTGCGCAGCCGGCGACGAGTTCTTGCAAAGAATGTGTGATGAGCTGCAGTTTTGAGTTATCGATTTTTGAGGTTTCAGAGGAAATTTCAGGGACAGACCACATCAAGAAAACATTGGGCCAGACCATCAGAGTTGACGACCTTTGCCCCAGTGCTTATGCGCCATGCAGAGGACTGCCCCACTGCCCGATAAAGTCGCCAATTCTGCGCTGAATATCACTCTCAACTGTCCGCAACCGCAGGATGGGAATGCCACATCTAGCCAGAATCTCATTTTTCATGGCGTCCCGAGCAGCCTGCACAGGTTGGTCGTGGTACCCGCCGTCGACTTCGATCACTCCTATCGGTTGCTTGCCCACTTTGAAATAGATCACGAAATCGCAACTGGCGCGCCGCATGAACGCCCGCTGGGCCTCCGTCCAGTCGAGGCCGACCGGCGATGCAAGCTTATCCAGCTGGATCTGTGTGTGGTACTTCAGTGCCTGGCACGCCGGGGCGGACAGCGCGTCGCGCAGCAACTGGGCCGCGATCTGTTCGGACTTGTAGCGTGAATCTTCGGGCCGCAGACGGGCGTCCAGGCGCGCGAGGGACTGGTCGTACTCGCGGTATAGCAAGTCGAATGCCGACACCACCGGCGCACGTACGATCTGTTCATCCTGCGCGTAATAGCTGATGTAGCGGATCAGTGCGGCGATGTGGCCATTGTTGTCAGTGAATACCTCATCGCCGGTCACCAGGGTGAAGCGATGTTTGGCGCGCGAAACGGCCACGTTGATCATGCGGGGGTCGTCGACAAAATCCAGGCGTGTTCGCGCCTGGTTGTAGCGCTTCTTGTCGAGCACGGTGGAGAACACGATCTCGTCGCACTCACGCCCCTGAAACTTGTGCACGGTGTCCTTGACGAAATCCGACGGCAGGTGCGTGCCGGACAGGTTGACTTGTGCCCGGAACGGGGCAATGTAACCGCGCCCTTCGCCGTCCACTCCGACGGGTTGCCCCTCCTCTTCAAGCACCTTCAGAAGGGAGTCCAGTTCCCGAAGGTTGGTGTTCTTCCTGGCGTGGTTGCCTTTGGCGGTTACCACCAGGCGCAGGGGCTCTTCGCCGTTGTCCTCGGTCATCGGCACCAGTGCATTGTCGTAAAACTGCTGGCTGCAGAACTGAATGATCCGGGGGTGGCAGCGGTAATGTTCTTTCAGCAGGGTTCTGGGCAGCGCGTCCTGGAACACGGCAATGCACGAGTCCAGCAAGCTGTAGCGCTCGCAATCGTAGGCCTCGGCGGGCGCTTGTAGCCCCAGTTTCACGGGGATATGCGGCAACTGGCGGTTGTCACCCACGACGATCAGATTCTTGGCGCAGCCCAGGGGCAGGATGCCCGGTACGATGTCCTGCAACGAGGCTTCGTCGATGATCACGTAGTCGAGGACCGCTCCCGGCGCGATCGAATTGACGATGGAGTGCGTGCCGCTGCCCAGGACAGGGAAGCGCTGCATAAAGGTATCGAAACGCTCGCAGTAGGTTTTGACATCAAAGCTGTCCGACGGCGGTACCTGAAGTTGCAGATGGCGTTTGAGATGCTGCATCGATGCGGCTGTCAGTTCTTTGAGCAGGGCCGTGAAATTCGCGCGCGCCAACGAATCACGGCACGCACGCAGCTGCGCCTCCTTGTCCCGTAGCGATTTGTCGTAGTAATGCATTTGCAGTGCATGGAAAACGGCCATGCGCGCCTCGCCGTCGGCGAATGGTCTGGTGCGAAAGATCCTGAATTTAAACAGTAGCTCGACACGGTCTTTGAGATGAATGCGCTGCTCGCCCAGGTAAGCCAGGTAGGCCATGAGGTCCGCAGTCTTGCGTGGTGTCAGGCCGTATTTGTCGAGCGAGCCCGTGGCCTGCACATCGCTTTCTGCCTGCCACTGCTGCAGGTAGCGCCGTTCGATGACCAGCTCGTCCAGCTCGACTTGCAGTTGCGCCGCCCTGTTGTGGTCTTGCAGGTGCCGCTTCAAGCGGGCCAGCAACGTCTGGATCTCATCCAGCGACGGTGCCGGCTCGGGTGGGCTTGAAGGCCATGCAGGCAACTCTGCGAAAAAGGCCTTGCGTTTGTCCTGGTTGCCGAGCTTGGCGACCAGGTGGCCCAAGCCGTATTTCTCCAGCTTTTCGTAGACGTTTTCCACGGCAGCATTGTTGTTGGACAACACCGCGACTGTCTGCCCGCGTAACAGAATATTGGCGAGGATGTTTAGAATCGTCTGGGTCTTGCCGGTCCCTGGCGGGCCTTCGATCACGCTGACTTGCGCGCTGAACGCCTGCTCGACTGCCTTAAGCTGACTCTCGTTCAGCCCGAACGGATAGATGAGCCCCTGCCCCGGCACCAGCGTGCCGTTGCGTCCCGTACAGTAGGCTTGCAAGGCAGTGCCCGCGAGGGCAGGCAGTTTTTCGAGCTGGCGCAGCACATTGTCGGCAATGTCACGATCATCCTGCGACTTGGCGTGATTCTGTCGGGCTTTCGCCACGGTAGTGAGATAGCGGAAGACCGCCGTGTCCTTCATCGCTGTCGGAGCGGTAAAGCCGATGCCGTCCATTTTGTAGACATAGGGCTTTTTGCTGCCCGGGTAGTGCACGACGGCATAGCGCTCGCCGTAAATCGTAGCGTTGGCGATGGGCTTGGTGCTGCCGCGCTTGTGCAGCAAGACATTGGTCAACTCGCGGGTGGGCGAAACCAGACAATTACTGAGTGGGCGGGTGTATTTTTTCCTGGAGGGGTAGTGACAGGTCAGCTCCAGAAATTCGTCCTTGTCGCTCCAGCGAATCGCCCAGTCGCTGATCTTTGCGGTCTTGTCTTCACCATCCACCTGAATCGAAGCCATATTCCTCATCCCTGAATGCATGACATCCGGCTTCACCTCGCGCCGGATGCTATTTCTCCTGAAGTGGCCATATTGCCATCATTGCCTACAGGGTCGATAGCCGGTTCATGCGTTAAGTCATGCCGGAATCCTTCACTCGGGCTGTTATTGGACGGCAGACAAGATCACTGCAGGTGCCGCTGCCTCTGCAATTCCCTCTTCAACCAGGTGCCCGCCGGCTCTACGCTCTCTTGGCACCGCACCTCATAGGCACGGCCACTCAGACTGCTTTTGGTGGCGGCGAGATCGATGAAATCTTCCGCACTGCTCACCCTGTTTTTGCCTTCCAGATAATCCAGCTTCTGCTGCAGATGCGCCCGAGCACGGGGTCCTGGGTATTCAAGTCCGTTGCGCACAAACTGACACGGGCTGTGTTCGACAAAGTCCAGCAAGGCCTTTATCTCTTGGGCGGCTTGAGGGGTGGTTTGACTCAGCGCCTCCGGAACGATGGCAATAAGGCCGCTGCCCGCAACCACTAGCAACAGACTGAAAAGCCGCATTATGTTGCTCATCCCCCTACCCTCTTTCTGACAGTAAACGCATCAGAATGACCGCCAGCCACTGCCACGGAGCAGAGCGGGCATAGCCTCTATAACATCCGCTCCAACCCGATCGTGCTGCTCAGCCACGCATTGAAATGCCGCCACCAACTCCCCGGTTCCTTGGTCAACGTATGCTGTTTGCCGTCATCCTCAGTGACCCAGACCATCTGATTGTTTTCCAGCACGGTGTGGTAACTGAGCGCCGGAGCCATACCTTCCAGGGCCAGTTCACGCACCCGTCCGGCGAGTTGCGGATTATCGACCAGCACCCCGACTTCGGTGTTCCACAAGAGTGAGCGCGAGTCGAAATTGAACGAGCCGATAAACGCTTTCCGCTGGTCAAAAATCATCGCCTTGCTATGCAGGCTGGAGTCGGAACTGCTGGACGATCCGCTGTGAAACAGACGCGGCCCGCCGCCTCTGTCGTCGCTGTCACCATTGTCGCCGGCTTGGCGCCGTAACTCGAACAACTGCACGCCATGCTCCAGCAAGGTTTGCCGATACGGGGCGTACGCACCGTGCGCGGCGGGCACATCGGTGGCCTCCAGTGAGTTGGTCAGCAAGCTGATCGACACGCCTGCGTCGGCACGGTCGGTCAAGTACACCACTCCCGGTTGGCCCGGCACCATGTAGGCCGAGATCATGATCAGTTCCTGGGTAACCCCGTTCAGCTCGGGTGCCAACTGGGTGGCCAACAGCAAGTGCGGAGCGGGTTCACCCTTCGCCAAGACCTTGCTCGGTGCATCCCACATCGCTGTGTTCCAGGCCCAGATCAGCTCCTGCCGCCAGACCTGCAGGCGTGGATGCGTGGTGTAAGTCATCAGTTGCTGGTAAAGCACATGATTCTGCTTGCGCGTTTCCTCCAGGGATTCATCCAGCCGGGTGCGGCTGTTTTTCAGATCCGTGATCGACGGTCTGATCGAGAGAAACTGCTCGATGGGCTTGCTCAGAGCACTGTTCCAATACTGGTCAAAACTATGCCCCAGATGCTCTGCAACCGGGCCGACACTGAGCAGGTCGATGTCTCGGAAGTTCTTGTCGGGCTGCGCATCAAAATACTCATCGCCCAGATTGCGCCCACCAACGATGGCTACGCAGTTGTCTACCACCCACAGTTTGTTGTGCATGCGTCGGTGTTGCTGCGACAGGTCGAACAGCCGGCCCATCGTCCGCGTTACGACGGTGCTGCGGCCCAGGTGCAGCGGGTTGAACACGCGAACTTGAATCCGCGGGTGCGCAGCGAGCGTCGCGATAATCCGGTCGAGGTCATCGCTGGTGGTGTCATCGAGCAAAATCCTCACGCGCACGCCACGGTCGGCGGCGTTCAGCAGTTCGCTCACCAGTATTCGCGTGCTGATGCCGTCGTGGACGATGTAGTACTGCAAGTCGAGGCTGCTTTGCGCGTTGCGAATCAGCTCGGCGCGGGCCGAAAACGCCTCGGCACTCTCGGATAACAAACGAAAGCCCGATCGGCCCTGATGGGGAGCGGCCTGGGCCTGGATAGAACGACCGAACGCCGAATCGCGCGCTGGCAAGGCCTGACTGGGTTCATGAGAAACATTGCCGGTCGTACAACCGGCAAACAGCAAAGCGAGCATAAACAGTGGCTGTCGGGTTTTCACGGAGCGTACTCCGATGGTGACGATCAGGGATGCCGGATCCCGAAGAACGGCCTGTTGGCTCCCTCCATCACTCTGGTCGTCTCGACCTTGCGCACTGCTTCTTCGATCTGCGGGGTTATTTCTGGAGCGTAGTCCCCGCTGACGATTGCGGGCGCTGACCAAGGTGTAAAAGAGCGTGTCGGCAGCCAGCGCCCAGAAGAAAAAACACAACAGGCAAAGCTGATCAAAATGACACCGCAACTCATTTCCGTAACCGCTACGATTTGGCGACCCATCGCACCCGCAGCAAAGGGTCCGGAAGCAACCGTTAATCAACGACCGCCGCCGAACCCATGCGCACCTTGCTGTACGGATTACTCAGTGTGGGCTGGCCGTCGGACGAACCACGATCTCACTCACATCGACATCGTCGGGCTGGTCGATGGCATAGGCGAGTGCTCGCGCAATGGCGTCGGCGTTAAGCGCTACACGCCGGAAGGCTTTCATTTCCTCGCGGGCCACTTCATCGGAAATCGTATCGGCCAGTTCGGACTCGACGACGCCCGGGCACACCACGGTGACGCGGATCTTGTCCGTTTCCTGACGCAGGCCATCCGAGATCGCCCTGACCGCAAATTTGGTCGCGCAGTAGACCGCAGCCGTCGGAGAAACCGCGAGACCGCCGATTGACGAGATATTGATGACCTGACCGAAACCTTGCGTCTCCATGTCCGGCAAGACGGCGGCAATACCGTGCAGCACGCCGCGGACGTTGACATCGAGCATCTGGTTCCACTCATCGACCTTCAACGAAGTCAAAGGCGACAGCGGCATCACGCCGGCGTTGTTGATGATCACATCGACCTTGCCATGCTGCGCCTTGGCGAATGTCACGAAGGCGTGCATGGATTGCAGATCCGTCACGTCCAGTGCGCAGGCGCTTGCCGAGCCACCTTCGGCGTGGATCTCGCTGACCAGTTTGTCCAGACGCTCGGTACGGCGGGCGCCGAGTACCACATGGGCACCTTTGGCGGCGATCAATCTGGCCGCCGCTTCGCCAATACCACTGCTTGCACCGGTGATCAGGACGACTTTGTTTTGAATGTTCGACATATCCGTAGCTCCTGCTGTCCGCATTGAAGTTCAGCACCGACCGTTGAAGACGCGGGCGTTGCTGCGGGGTACGTCGAAAAGATTAAAGGCACTGGACAGCCCGGCGCGTGCCGAAACCTGCGCAACTTTTGCCTATTCGTGTCTGTGTGCATCACCCGCAAATTATGTGGCGAACCGGTACTCAAGCACCACGGAACTCGCTGGGCGTTACGCCCACTTCGCGACGAAATACCTGGGAAAAGTGACTGGGGCTGGAGTAGCCAACCTCCAGCCCGACGTCGATAACGCTAAGCCGGGTCTCCAGCAACAAGTGCCGTGCACGAACCATGCGCAAGCGAATGAAGTACTGCGACGGCGATAGCCCCGTCGCTCGCTTGAACAGTCGGCTGAAGTGGTACTCGCTCAGTTCGGCAAGCCTGGCCAGCTTTGCCAGGCTGAACTCAGCGCTCAGATCCGCACTCATGGCGTCGGTGACTTTGCGCAGCTTGTAGGCTTGCAAGGCGTTGACCCGACGCCCGGCCTGGTTTTCAGCGAGATAGCTGCGTAACAGATGTACGGCCAGCGCCTGTGCCAGAGACCGGACGAACAGCGCACTGGGCGAGCGCTCCGCGACCAGTTCGGTGCGCAACTGCTCCATGACGAACGTGACGCGCGCGTCCCTTGCACCGGAAACATCGCGAAATCGAGCAGCCCCGGCATGCTCACCCAACAGCTCCCGTGACGCTTGCTCGATCAGCGGCAACCCCAGATAAAGATGCATGACTGCGAAAGTATCGCCGCCGTGCGTCTGCCAGCGCATTTCATAGGGTTCTTCAGAACTGGTCAGGAAAAAATCGCCGGCACTGACCTCTATCGCCTCCCACTCCCCACCCGGCATACGTTCCTCCACCCTCGCCGCCCCCGCCAGTACCAACACGAGCAGCGGTTCCACCACCGCAGGCACGAGAATGGGCTCGATGACGCTGCGATGGGTGAACAGCTGAATCACAACGTCCTTGATTTCCAGGCGCGGTGGAAACGTCTGCGCATCGCCTGGCAGATACTCACGCATCGACTCCCCAGTGATGCGCAAGTCCTGGCGGGATGTCGACAGTGGCGCCTGGGACGTTCGCCCGTTAGTTGCCATGAACAAGTCCTTTTCATAAGGGAGGCCGGATTGATGATATCGGGCTTTTACCGCTGGCTGAACCGAGCACCGAACCACCTTCATTTACATTCGGCGCAAAACCCCGACAGCGTGGGCAATCCCGCGAAAGCCGACTTCGCCGCGCTGCGAGACAGTAGGTCCGTCGCCGTTGAAAGACACGGCTTATCCCCCTACTGGATCACAACGCTGGAGAACATCATGACCGCTATCAACAACAGCACCCCGAACGAAGTGGCAGGTAAAGTCGCCCTGGTCACTGGCGCGGCCAGCGGTATTGGCAAAGCCATCGCACTGTTGCTGCATGACCGCGGCGCCAAAGTGATTGCCGAAGACATAAACCCCGAGGTGGCAGCGCTGGCCCGCCCTGGTCTGGTACCACTGGTGGCCGACATCACTCAGGACGGCGCCGCCGAGCGCGCGGTCGCGTTGGCTGTCGAGGACTTCGGTCGGCTGGACATCCTGGTCAATAACGCCGGCATCATCATCAACAAGCTGGTCATCGACATGACTCGCGAGGACTGGGAACGCATTCAGGCGGTCAATGCTACGGCGGCATTCCTGCACAGCCGCGAAGCGGTCAAAGCGATGATGCCCAATAAATCCGGCTCGATCGTCAACATCGCGTCCTACGCCTCCTACTTCGCCTTCCCCACCATTGCCGCCTACACCGCCTCCAAAGGCGCACTCGCGCAACTGACGCGCACGCTGGCGCTTGAGGTCATTGGCCACGGCATCCGCGTTAATGCGGTCGGCGTCGGGGATGTGGTGACCAACATCCTCAACCATGTGGTCGACGATGGCCCTGCATTTCTTGCCCAACATGGCGAAGCCGCGCCAATAGGCCGCGCCGCACAACCGGAAGAAATCGCCGAAGTGGTCGCGTTCATCGCCTCCGACCGTGCCAGCTTCATGGTCGGTTCGGTGGTCATGGCCGACGGCGGTATGACTGTCACAGCCGGGTGAGCCACTGCCCGGAGGAACCGCCGGCAAGCCCAAGAGGATCAGGCAAATCTGCGGCAGTTTTGTCCTGACACCGCCGCGCTCGGCTACGTAATCTGAAAGCACGCATCGGATGCAGCAAAGGCCAAGGCAGGCCGCTCGGATTCAATGAGGACTGAGGAGAAAAGCAGATGAAAAATGCCACACAAGCCAAACCTGATCATCGTTACGCAGGCATGTGGGTCACCGCTGATGGCTTCATCCGTCACAAGCTTCTGACCACTGGGCGTTACGACGAGGCCCGTGGTAAAAATAACAGCGCCTGGCAAGGCCGCTACGAAATCGTCGGTGACTACATTCAGTACTGGGACGACACCGGCTTCACCGCTGACGGGCATTCATGACGACGTGCTGTATCACGCCGGAATGATCCTCTATCGGCAATGAGCATTTTGATGACGTTGGCTGAATATCGTCTGCCTGGACAATTGCGCGCAGACGCTCATGAATACTTGTGAGAGCCTTGAAATGGTACAGAGCGATGCTTTCATCCTGCAAAACACGGCCATCTATCGCGACGAACTGGTTCGCCTGCTGACGCAACGCTTTACCGCGCCCGGGATCCATGAGACCGCCATAGCGCCTCTGCACGTCATCCGTTTTGACACGCCTTCGGAGCTTATCCATACCGTGCACAAGCCGGCACTTTGTCTGATCGTCCAAGGACAAAAGGAAATCGGCCTGGGCGACGACCAATACCTGTACGACCCGCTGAGTTACCTGGTGGTCTCGGTGACGCTCCCGGTTGCCGGGCGCGTGCTGCTGGCCAGCCCGGAGGCGCCCTACCTGTGCATCCGTTTTGATTTCGAGGCCACGGATATCGCTCAGGTCATCGCCGATGCGCCGGCAACGGGCGTCCCCGACGAACCTGAACTGGGTCTTTTTCTCGAGAAAGTCGATGTGCCCCTGCTCGAAACAATGCTGCGGCTGGTACGGCTGCTGGAAACACCGAAAGACATCGGCATGCTGGCGCCGCTCGCGCTACGAGAGTTGTACTACCGCCTCCTGCGAGGCGTGCACGGACGTCGGCTGTACGAACTTGCCCTCGGTGATTCGCAGACTCGACGGGTGACGCGGGCCATTGATTGGCTGAACAAACACTACACCCAACCCTTACGCATCGAAGAACTTGCCCGGGTCGCCAATCTGGGCAGCTCTACTTTGCATCATCGCTTCAAGGCCGTGACCGCGATGAGTCCGCTGCAGTACCAAAAGCAACTTCGTCTGCAGGAAGCCCGCCGCCTGATGCTGGGTGAAGGCCTGGATGTGGCGAGTGCCTGTTATCGAGTGGGCTACGAAAGCCCATCGCAATTCAGCCGCGAGTACAGTCGCCAGTTCGGGTGTCCGCCCTCCAGAGACGCCAGCCGGATTCGGCGCCCTGCGTGAGCCGGCGCCCTTCACAAATACCAGCGATACTCCCGCGCACTGATCTCCTGCATAAACGCCAGATGATCCTGGCGTTTATTCTCGCAATACACATCGACAAACTCCGCGCCCAGCCCCTCACGCAACTGCGGCTGATGCTGCATCGCGCGCACGGCGTCGAACATTTCCTTGGGAAAATCAATCCCGCTGCTGCGGTCTTCGTTCAGCGGTGCGATCGGCTCTTTGCCCGACTCCAGCCCATGCTCCAGCCCCACCAAAATCGCCGCCAGTACCAGATACGGATTGGCATCCGCCCCCGCCAAGCGATATTCGACCCGTAGGTTTTTCACGTCCGACTCGGGAATGCGCAAGCACGCATCGCGATCCTCAAAGCCCCAACTGGCCTTGGTCGCGGTGTTTACCGTACCGCCCAAGCGGCGCATGGCGTTCTGGTTCGGCGCGAAGATCGGCATGCTGTGCGGCAGCAATTCCAGGCAACCTGCGACTGCATGGCGCAACGGCTGCTGATCGTTCGCCGCCAACAGATTATTCCCGGCGGCATCGTACAAACTGACATGCACATGCATGCCACTGCCCGGATGCTGCAAGTACGGCTTGGCCATGAAACTGGCGCGGTAGCCGTGTTTAAGCGCAACACCACGCGTGCTGCGGCAGAACAACGCCGCCCAATCCGCCGCACGCAAGCCATCGTCGAGATGGCCGAAGTTGATTTCAAACTGACCGGGGCCGAGTTCTGCGGTGATCACCGTAGCGTCGATGCCCTGCGCCCGCGTCGCTTCGACCATTTCATCCAGAACCGGCGCGAAGCGAGAGAGCCGCTCGATGTGCAGGTTCGGTTGATCATCGGCGTCGTCAGTCAGGTCGTCGCGGGGGAATTGCGGCAGCCCGTCGCGCAGCTTTTTATCGAACAGGTAGAACTCCAGCTCGAACGCCACCACCGGATGAATGCCTTTGCGCGCCAGGCGCTTGAGCACCTGCGCGAGGACTTCACGGGGTTCGAATTCGATGGGTTTTTCGGTGCCGTCCGAAGTGATCAACATCTGCCCCAGCGGCTGCGCTTCCCAGGTCACCGGTTTCAGTGTTCCCGGCACCAGACGGCGCACGGCATCCGGGTCGCCGTCGTTGAAGCAGTAATCGCCAATCGGGAACAAACCACCCTGCACGCCCAACAGTACGCAATTCTGCGGCAGCTTCAGTACGCTGCCGGCGGCGACTTTTTCGAGCATGTCGATTGGATAACGCTTGCCATAGAAGTGCCCGGGAATGTCCAGGCAAATCAGGTCAACATAACGCACCTCGGGGTAGCGTTGGCGAAAGGCACGCACTTCGGCGAGCAGGTCAGCGCAGACAGCGTCCATCGTGTTCATCCTTTGTTGTGATCAGGTGTAGACCCAGAGCACGCGGGTCAGATGTTCGGTGAGGTTGCCGTAGCGGCAGCGGGTGTGGCTGTCGAATTGAAAGCTGTCGCCGGCCGTCAGCGTGGTCGGTTCTTCGTCGTCGCCCAGCCATAAGGTCAGCTCGCCCTCGAGGACGTAACCGCCCTGCTCCGAGCTGTCGGTCAGATGGCGATCACCGCTGCTGGCGCCGGCTTCGAGATGACTTTCGAGCATGGAGAACGAGGCACGGATCTGCGGCGACACCAGGATGTCGGTGATGCCGTTGGCGTAGTACAACGTGCGGCGCTCGTCCGGGCGCGTCACCCACGGCAACTCTTTAGGCTTGGGCAGGCTGTAGAAGTAGGTGGTCGGCACGCCGAAGGTTTCGCTAATTGCGGTCAGGTCCGCCACGGTGGGCCGCGACAAGCCGCGTTCGACCTGCGACAGGAAGCCCACCGAGCGGCCGATCTTGTCCGCCAGTTCCTTCAGGGTCCATTTCTTGTGCTTGCGCAGGTCGTGGATGAGGATCGCCAGCGCGGCGATTTCTTCTTGCTTGTTCATGGTCGCGATTCCGAAAAAAGTCTCATCAAATGCTGTCGCGCAGTCGATACCAGGCTTTGCCGATGGCTTCCAGCGGTGCCGCGAAGTGCTTGCCGCCGGGGAAACGGCCATTGCTCAGGCCTTGGTACAACGCCAATTCATCCGCCTCGCCGAGAATCGCGTCGGACACCGCGCGCGCGGCGGCCAATGTCGGCAGGACGCCGTGTCCCGAGTAACCCTGCAGCCAATAGCGATTGCCCTCGCCGCCAACGTCCGGCGTGCGGTTGATCGTCAGATCGATATGCCCGCCCCAGGCAAACTCGATGCCGACGCCCTCGAGCTGCGGGAACACCCGCTCAAGAAATGGCCGTGTTGCCGCCGCAATGTCCTTGGGCATGCCGCCGAGATACGTGCAGCCGCCGCCGAACAACAAACGGTTATCCGGCGTGCGGCGGAAGTAATCGAGGACGAATTGGTTGTCGGTTACGCACACGTTGCGCGGCAACAGCGCGGTGGCTTGCTCGGGTGTCAGTGGCGCGGTGGCGACCTGGTAAGTGCCCACCGGCAGAATGCAGCTGGACAGTTGCGGGTCGAGTTCATCGAGATAAGCATTGCACGCCAGCACCAGCACATCGGCCCGAACCGAACCGTGCTCAGTGTTGACCCGGAATCCGCCGCCCTGCTCCTGATAACTCAGCGCTTTGCTTTGTTCATGGATACGCCCGCCGGCCCGCTCGATGGCGGCTGCCAGGCCCAGCGCCAGTTTCAATGGATTGAGGTGCGCGCCCTCAGGGTCGTAAAGCCCGGCCTGATAACGGTCGGTGGCCACCCATTCCGGCAGTTGTTCACGAGGAATGAACTGCAACCCATCGTGGCCCCACTTGTGGCTGGCCTCGTGTTGCCATTCGCTGAGCAGGCTGACTCGCCGTGGCATCACCGATGTCCATAGGTGCCCGGGGCGATAATCGATATCGAAGCCGTGACGACCCGGCAATTCACGCAGTTCCCGAGCGGCCCAACGCATACCGTCCCACAAGCGTTTCGCCCGCTCATGACCGAGTGCAGCTTCCAGCGGCGGCATATCGCACGACCAGCCGAGAATCGCCTGCCCGCCGTTACGCCCCGACGCGGCCCACGCCACGCGACTGGCCTCCAGCACCACCACGCGTTTACCCGCCAAGGCCAGACGCAATGCCGTATGCAGGCCACTGAAACCGCCGCCGATGATCACCACGTCGGCGTCATGTTGGCCTTCCAGCACAGCGCGGTTGCGCAGAATATCGGCGCAACTGTGGGCGTAATAGCTGTCTACGTGCTGGCTGGATTGCTGAAACATTCGCGACCTCATGAAATTTAACTCTTATAATTTCATGAAAATCTACAGAATAAATTTCACACGGGCAACTCCACCTTCGCTATCAACCCTCCGCTCTTGCGATTGCTCAACGTCAGCTCACCGCCCTGTTCACGGGCGATCGCGCGTGCTGCGGAAAGACCCAGTCCCACGCCACCTGTGTCGCGATTGCGCGAAGCCTCCAGGCGAAAGAACGGATCGAACACCTGCTCCAGCGCCGCTTCGGGAATCCCGGGGCCTTCGTCGCTGACCTCGATGCAGATCGAATGGTCGTCGTGCCTCAACGTAATGCCCGGACACTGCGCATACTTCAGCGCATTCTCCAGCAGATTGACGATCACCCGTTTGATCCCCAGCGGTCGACCTTCGTACACCAGATGGGCCGGGCCTGAGAACTCGACATTGATTTGCTGATCGCGGTAATCGTCGACGATGGTTTGCAGCAGCTCCGACAGATCGAACGCGGTGGTCTGCTCGCGGTGCGTGTCTTCGCGGAAGAACGCCAACGCAGCGTTGATCATCGACTGCATCTCTTCCACATCGCGAATCAATTTGCCCTGATGATCGAGGTCTTCCATGAATTCACTGCGCAAGCGCATGCGTGTCAGCGGTGCGCGCAGATCGTGGGAGATCGACGCAAGCATGTGGGTGCGCTCGGCGATAAAGTGCTGGATCTGCGCCTGCATGGTGTTGAAGGCGATGATCGCCTGGCGGATTTCGTGGGGGCCTTCGATCTTGATGGGCGGCGCGCGCAGGTCGGTGCCGAAACGTTTTGCGGCGCTGGCGAAACGCTGCAAAGGGTTGGCCAATTGGCGGGTGGCGACCCAGGCCACCAGCAACGTGGCAATCAGCCCCAACGCGATGACGATGATGATACGCACGCCAAACTCCAGGCCCCAACTGCGCTCCGGCGGGATAAATGACAACCAGCTGCCATCGACCAATTGCACGAGTGCGGCGTAATGCGCCTGAGGATTGTTGGTCGGCCAGTCGCCGGGGTTGAACACCTCGATTTTTCGATCATCCCCCAGCAGTTGCTCCAGTACCGGTACACGGCTCGCTGGCAGGCGAAGGCCGTCATTGGGCAGGTCGAAATCCGCGCGTTGTGCTTGCCACGATACTTGCAGCATGGCGCTGCTCGCCGCCGCAGCCAGTTGCGGGCGCAGGTTGGCCGGGGCCGCCTCGATCACCCGCGAAGTCGCGGCGATCTGCTCGAGCAGGCCGGTGCGTTCGATCGGTGGCCGCGCCCAGATCCCGGCGACTTGCACGAACAGTGCATTCAACGCCAGTGACGCGATCATCGCCGCCACGATGGTCAGGGCGATGTGCCGGCGCAGTGTATCGGCGCGCCACAGTCGGCGGATCACGAGCGGCTGACCTTGGCAGTGAACAGATAGCCGCCGTTGCGCACCGTACGAATCAGGTCCGGGCGCTTGCTGTCCGGTTCGATCTTGCGGCGCAGGCGACTGACTTGCACATCGATGCTGCGGTCGAAAGCGTCATGGCCGTGGCCGTGGGTCAGGTCGATCAACTGTTCACGCGTGAGAATGCGCTGCGGATGATCGAGAAACACCACCAGCAAATCGAACTCGCCGCCGGATAACGGAATCATCACGTTTTCCGGCGAGCGCAATTCGCGGCAAGTGATGTCCAGATGCCAACCGGCAAAACCGATCACCGGGCGCGAAGGCTCAACCGGACTGCGCTGCTCACCAGCGCGACGCTGCAAGGCACGCACCCGTGCGAGCAACTCCTGCGGGGCAAAAGGTTTGGTCAGGTAATCGTCCGCGCCCAACTCCAGGCCGACAATGCGATCACTCAGTTCGGCCATGGCCGTGAGCATGATGATCGGAATGCCCAGCTGCGCGCGCACCTTCTGGCACAGGCTCAGGCCGCTTTCGCCGGGCATCATCACATCAAGAATGATCGTGTCCGGACGGTTCTGTGCGATCGCCGCCCACATGGCCTCGCCATGGGGCGCCACGTCGACTTCATAGGCGTGCTGCACGAAGAACTTCTTCAGCAGCGCGAGAATTTCCACGTCGTCGTCGACGAACAGCAGTCTGCTCACAGTTACAGAATCCATGCACCAAAAAACGCCAATCTAAAGCCATTTCGCCGCCCGGGTCATTTATTTCAATCGAGCAACATTTCTACGCCGCAGACATCAAGCGGACATTCTCTGGCAAAACCTCGCGGGCACTCTGCAGTCATTCCAATCCAGGGGGTTCGCATGAAGCTATTGAACGACAACCATTGCGCCGGGGGGCACAACAGCAATCGTCCCTTGATCCTCAGCCAGCGCACCGCCGCACTCGGCCCTGACACACCGATTGTGTTTCAGGAGTCGTGCCTGAGCGTATCCAGCGATCAGAGCCGGATCGTCCTGCGCCGCTACTTCGAACAATTCAGCCCGACCAATGCGCACTGGGTCGAATACGTTCACAGCATTGCCGCCGCCGACCTCATCCAATGGATCATGAGCCACGGCCAGTTGCACATCGAGTGCTCGGACAGCATCGCCACGCAACAGCACAAGGAAACCCGTTGATGACCCGCATTCGTTCGCTGTCGCTGACCCTTGCGGCCACCCTGAGCCTGTCCGCCTGCAGCAGTAACAAGGTCGAACACAGCGGGTTTCTGCATGACTACAGCGTGTTGACCGAACGTCAGTCACCGTCCGGTCAGCCGGTGTTGGCGTGGGTCAGCCCGGCACTTGCCCGGGGGCGATACACCCAGGTGTATCTGGCGCCAAGCCAGTTTTACCCGAGTGCCGAGCCGACGCCGCGAATTCCCCTGAGCACGCTGTCCGGCGTTACCGACTATTACGACACGGCGCTGCGGCTGGAACTGGGCAAGGTGCTGCGTCTGGTCAATCAACCGGGGCCGAACACCCTGGTGGTGCGCCCCGCCATCACCCAAGTGGCGACCAGCACTCAGGGTTTGCGCTTTTATGAATGGCTGCCGGTCACCCTCGTCGCTGCCGGTGTAAGCACGGCTACCGGCATCCGTGATCAGGACAGCCAAGTCGCCACCGAGGTGTCGTTCGAGGACGGTTCGACCGGTGAAGTGATTGCCGAAGCAGTGCGCAAAGGCACCGGGGTGCCACTGGAGAACGACAAACAGGTGCTGACTGCCAACGACGTCAAGATCGTGCTGGATGGCTGGGCCAGCGACCTGCGGCAATCGTATACGGCCATCCGCCGGTAAACACATATCCCCTGTAGGAGCTGCCGAAGACTGCGATCTTGATCGTTCCCACGCTCTGCGTGGGAATGCAGCCGGGGACGCTCCGCGTCCCAACAAGATCGCAGCCTTCGGCAGCTCCTACACAGGTGCACAAGGAAAAAAAGCGCTGGGCAGTGAATTATTTCGTGTCCTCATGTATCTGAGCCAAAGAGTACGCGCCATCAAAAAGATGGCATCTACGCTGTACGATGGATCAGCAAAGAGAAGACCCGGATGAAATCACGCAAAAAAACCGTCAAGCCGATCGGCCTGAAAGACATCACCATTGTCGACGATGCCAAGATGCGCAAGGCGATCACCGCCGCCGCACTGGGCAATGCCATGGAATGGTTCGACTTTGGTGTCTACGGCTTCGTCGCCTATGTGCTCGGCAAAGTGTTCTTCCCCGGCGCCGACCCCGGCACACAGATGATCGCCGCGCTGGCGACCTTCTCGGTGCCATTTCTGATCCGGCCGCTGGGCGGCTTGTTCTTCGGTGCATTGGGCGACAAGTACGGACGGCAGAAAGTCCTTGCCGCGACCATCGTGATCATGTCGCTGAGCACCTTTGCCATCGGCCTGATTCCGTCCTATGCCTCGATTGGCATCTGGGCACCGATCCTGCTGTTGCTGGCGAAAATGGCTCAGGGCTTTTCGGTGGGCGGTGAATACACCGGCGCGTCGATCTTCGTCGCCGAATATGCGCCGGACCGTAAACGCGGGTTTCTCGGCAGTTGGCTGGACTTCGGTTCGATCGCCGGTTTCGTCCTCGGTGCCGGTGTGGTGGTGTTGATTTCCACGACCCTGGGCGAAGCCAAGTTCGAGGAGTGGGGCTGGCGTCTGCCGTTCTTCCTCGCCCTGCCGCTGGGCATGATCGGCCTGTACTTGCGCCACGCACTGGAGGAAACCCCGGCGTTCCAGCAGCACGTCGAAAAACTCGAGCAAGGCGACCGCGAAGGCCTCGCCGGTGGCCCGAAAGTCTCGTTCAAAGAAGTCGCGACCAAACACTGGCGCAGCCTGATGACCTGCATCGGCGTGGTGGCGGTGACCAACGTCACCTACTACATGCTGCTCACCTACATGCCGAGCTACCTGTCGCACAACCTGCACTACAGCGAAAACCGTGGCGTGCTGATCATCATCGCGATCATGGTCGGCATGTTGTTCGTGCAGCCGCTGATCGGCTTCGTCAGCGACAAGATCGGCCGCAAGCCTTTCATCGTCGTTGGCAGCATCGGTTTGTTCATTCTGGCGATCCCGGCGTTCATGCTGATCAACAGCGGCACGATCGGTTTGATCTTCGCCGGCCTGCTGATGCTCGCCGTGCTGCTGAACTTCTTTATCGGCGTCATGGCCTCCACCCTGCCAGCGATGTTCCCCACGCACATTCGCTACAGCGCGCTGGCGGCTGCGTTCAACGTCTCGGTGCTGATCGCCGGCCTGACCCCGACCGTGGTCGCCTGGCTGGTCGAGAGCACCAACGATCTGTACATGCCGGCGTACTACCTGATGGTCATCGCCGTGGTCGGTCTGGCCACCGGGGTGACCATGAAAGAAACCGCCAACAAACCGCTGCGTGGTGCCGCCCCGGCCGCTTCCGACCTTGAAGAAGCCAAGGAACTGCTGCAAGAACACCACGACAACATCGAGCAGAAGATCGAAGACATCGACGCCGAAATCGCCGCGCTGGAAGCCAAGCGCAAGGAACTGGTGCAGCAGCACCCGCGCATTAACTGATTCCGCGCAACCACCGCAAACCCGGCACTGGCCGGGTTTGCGCCATCTGCAGCACGGGCGCCGCGCCGCTCATCCCTCGTTTATCAGCTAGCCTTGAATCCGATCGCACGTCATTCAAGGAGCCGTCATGTTCAAGTTCATCAAGACCACCGTGGTCGGCGGGCCGCTGTTCATTCTGCCGTTGGTACTGATTGTCGTGCTGATCGAATAAGCCATCCACCTGCTGCGCGGGCCGGTAGAAAAGTTATTGCCGATGTTCAAGGGCTATGACGTGGCGGGCGTGACGCTGGTGAGTCTGGCGACGTTGCTCGGTCTGATCGTCCTGTGTTTTCTCGCCGGGCTGCTGGCACGCACGTCAGCAGCGGCGCGGGCGATGGAGGCCACCGAAAACAAGCTGCTCAGCAACCTGCCGGGCTATCAGTTGTTCAAGGACACCACCGCGCGCTTTGCCGGGCTGGAAAACGAGGACGGTTCCAAGGTCGGAATAATTGCCGAGGGCGAAGGGTTTCGCCTGTGCCTGATCGTCGAAACCGTGGAAGACTGGCTGACGATTTTCATGCCCGACGGTGGGCCTGCCGGCGGCACCGCCGGTGAAGTACGACTGGTGCCGGCCGCCCATGTCATCGTTACCGAGTTGTCGTGGCTGACCCTGGCCACCGGCTTACGCCGTGGCGGCCGTGGCATGCTCGCGCAGACGCAACCCTGGGTGCCGAAAGCCTGATCAAGGCGCGTTGACCACCACATACGTCACATCATTGCCCTGATATTGCGGCTGGTACCAGGTCGAGCCGCATTGCATGTAGGCGACGTTGTACTGAATCACCTGCACACAACTGCTGGGCATTTGCGCCGGGGTAAAGATCGCCCCTACCACCGCCGCAGTGGCCGCGACGGTTGCCGTTACCGCCACTGCGGCCGCCACCGGATGGTAGTGATCGTCGTAGCCATAACGGCCATGCCCGTCGACATCAATATCGACATCGCGACTGTTATCGATGTTGACGTTACGGTTGACGTTACGATTGCTGTTGTTGACGTACGTACGGTTGCCGACGTTGTTGCCAGCATTGACCCGATTGCCCGAATTGACCCGATTGCCGGCGCTGACATTGTTGGTGCGCTGCGGCGCATTGATCCGCTGCGCCCGTTGCGCGTTCGGCGCCGGCGCGCGGTTGACGTTGGCGCGGGCATGTCCCTGAGCGCGTTGCCCCCGGGCATCGGCTTCGGCGACATAACCGGCGGTCAGCAGCGTGGCGGCGGCCAGCGATAACAACAGACTCCACGTCATCGACTTGTTCATGTCACTGCCCTCCCTGATCGCTGGCTTTTTTAAACGCAATCGCCACATCGCCCTTGCCCGGTTTGAAGGTGAATTGCGTGTCCGGAATGGTCGGCTTGAGGTTCCACTGATACACCGCGCTGTACTCGGGGAAGCTCTTATCGTCGGTGGTGGTGATCACCAGTTTGCACGGCAAGGGTTTGTCGGAGCGGGTCAGCCACAATTGCCAGTCGATGCCTTCCTGGCGAAACGCCAAATGGTCGCAGAGCTGGCCCTTGATGACCGACGGGCCCACGTACAACGCGGCTTTCAAGGCATCGATCTGCGCCTGGTCACTGCCGAACAGAAACAGGTCCTCCATCGGCACCTGCACACCGTAGTAGCTCTCGACCTTGTGCAGGGTTTCCGCCACGGTGGCCGGGGCGTCCACGGTGGTGTAGTACTTCAGGTACGGCGAATACTGGGTGAGTTTTTTACCGTTATAGAAAAACTCGCGGGTACGCACATCGCCTTCGCTTTTCGCATACAGGCGATCGTGGCCGACCACTTTCAGGGTGTTGGCGGACTCGGTCTTGATCTTCTGCCCGGATTCCAGAACCGTGTCGCGCGAGACTTGGGCATCAACCTGGAATTTCGGCAGGCTGCGCAGGTAGTTGCCCATGTCGATCAGCTTGTCGACCACTTGCGGGTTGATCAACGGCGCATCGTCCGTGGCCTCGGCAGCGGGCGCAGCCGGCGGGTCTTCGGCGCGGGCTCCCGGCGCGAGCACCAGTGTGAACATCAGGCAGACAATACTGGCTGGGGCTTTCATCGGTTCCGCTCCTGTCCCTGCGTGGGCGTTGCGCCGCATGGGCGACTGACTGACCAGCCTAGACCTCAGTGTGGGGGTACGCCAATGCGTCAGCGAGAGGGGTGAGTGTCACGGCAGATTTTCTTTGCGCTGGCTCTCCAGAAGCTCGGTGACATCGGCCGGTTGATACACCCAACCGATGAACAATTCATAGCCAACCGCCAGAATCACCGGCCCAGTGAACAAACCAATAATGCCGCTGGTGACCATGCCCCCGAGCGCGCCAATCAGCACCACCGGCATCGGCACCGCGACGCCGCGCCCCAGCAGCATCGGTTTGAGCACGTTGTCGGCAAGCCCGGCAATCGCCATCCACACCGCAAAAATAATCGTGCTGGCGCTGACCCCGTCCACGGCGAAGACATAAATCACGATGGGCAGCGTGATCAGCAGCACCGGCAATTGGGTGATGCCCAGCAGCAACACCATCAAGGCGAGAATGCCGGCCGCCGGTACGCCCATCACCACCAACGCCACGCCCACCAGGAGCATCTGAATAAACGCGATGCCAACCACGCCCTGCGCCACGGCGCGGATGGTTGCCGTGCACAGTTCGGCGATCTGCGGGCCGCGCACCGGCCCGGAAATGCGTGTGGTGATGGCCACCGCTGTCCGGTGGCCGCGCTCGCCGTGGTGCATGATCAGCCCGGCGACGATCAAGGCAACCACGAACACGACAATGCCCGCTCCGACACCGGCGGCTTGATGCAACACCACTTTGCTCCAGTCCTTGAGGTGTGGTGCCAGTTCCTGAAACACCCAGCTCAGGTCCTGTGACGCATGCATCCAGATGCCGTACAGCGGCGCGCCAATCAGCGGCCAGCCTTCGACACTGGCCGGTGGCGGCGGTATCTCGAACTGCCCCGCTTCGAACGAGTGCATGCTGCCCTTGATCGAATCGGCGATCGACGCGCCCAGCAGGCTTAACGGCAGCATCAGAATCACCAGGCCCACCAGCACCAGAATGATCGCCGCCCAGCCGTAGCGATTACCGAGTTTTGCACCCAGCGCCTGATTCAACGGATAAAGCGTCACCGCAAGGATCAGCGCCCACAGCATGACGTTGAGAAACGGATGGAAAATGTCGTAGCAGAACAGCACTAGAATGGTGATCAGACCCGCGCGTATAAGCACGTCCAGCAAGGCTCTGGAACTGTGAAAGGTGATCTGCGGTTGGTCTTCCATGTCGGCGCTCCTGAATGGGCCATCGATGAACCGCTCTGAGCCTAGTTCACAACCGGCGCATCGGCTCGACTGGTGCGTATGCCAATTCGCGACTAAACCTGAAGTCTGCATTGATAAGGAATTCGCGATGAAGTCGACGCACTCACTGATCATTTTCGCGCTGGCAGGCACTGGCAGTCAGGCGCTGGCGGGCGGTATTGATTTGTATGAAGCGGGTCAGGAAGGCGCAGGTCTGGCCAATGCCGGTTCCGCCGCGTTGGCCACCGACCCCAGCGTATTGATGAGCAACCCGGCCGGTATCGCCGCACTCAAAGGCACGCAAATCAGCCTGACCGGCCAGGCCATACTCGGTGGCCTCGGTTTTGATCGCGACAGCGACAATGACTTCTCCGGCAACGAGGGCGGCAATCCCCTGCCGATCCTGCCGGGCACCAGTTTCTTTATCAGCCACGAGATCAATGACCGCGCCAGCATCGGCTTCGGCCTGTATGGCAACTTCGGTCTGAGCGTGAAATACGACGATGACTGGGCCGGTCGCTATTTCAGCCAGGAATCGACATTGATCGGCATTTCGATGCAGCCGACTTTCGCTTACAAGATCACCGACGATCTTTCGATGGGCATCGGCCCGCGTCTGGTCTACGGCTACTACTACACAAAAATGGCCATCGACAATAACGCCTTCCTGCCCGGCACGCCGTTTCAGGAGGATGGCAAGTTGCAGTACAAGGACACGGACATCGGCACCGGGATCAACCTTGGCCTGCGCTATCAGTTGAACGAGCGCACCACTGTCGGTCTGGCCTACACCAGCAAAGTCAAACTGGAGTTCAAGGACTCACCTTCCGTGCATGGCGTGCGCAATCCGCTGCTCAATTTCGCGCTGTCGAGGCTGGATGTCGACGAACTGGAAATCGACATGAACATCCCGCAGACCGCGACCCTGAGCATTGCCCATCAGTTGAACGAACAGTGGACCCTGCTGAGTTCGGTGAACTGGCAGGACTGGAGCGACTTTGCCGACATCGGCGTGTCGGTGGACAGCGCCGCCGGCGACGTGTCGCGCTCGGTCGATCGCAAATACCAAGACACCTGGCACCTGTCGATCGGCGCGCAAAACCAGATCAGCCCGAAACTGCGCTGGAACATGGGCGTGGGTTACGACAGCTCCGCCGTGAAGGACAAGGATCGCACCGTCGACAACCCGATGAACGAGACCTGGCGGCTGGCGACCGGGCTTAGCTACAAACTGGCCGAAGACACTGATTTCAACCTCAATTACACGCTGGTCTGGCTTGGCGACATGGACGTGCAGCAGAGCAAACGCAATGGGCAGACGCTGTCGGGGAGTTATCCCAACAGCGCGCTACATATTGTTGGTGGTGGCGTGACATGGCGGTTTTGAGCACAAAAGCCGTTGCGCTTGAGCAACTCGAGCGCCGCCTCGGCAATCACCTGCCGGCGCTGTTCCTTCTGCCGCTCTGGGCGTGATCGACTGAAGGAATATGGCGGCCGTACTACCGCTATCGCGAGCAGGCTCACTCCTGCATTTGGAATGCGTTCCCCTGTAGGAGTGAGCCTGCTCGCGATGGCGTCATTCGGGTTGAAAACAGGCAAGATTCAATCCCGCCGATTACTCCGCACGCCGCTTGGTGTTAAATAGGCGCCAGTCTTAACCTTGTCGCTTATAGCTGTGCAACGAGAACCGATATGAACACCCATTCCAATAAAAGCACCCAAATTCAAACAGCGGTGAGCGCATGATCGAAGTCACCGAAGTTTCCATTGCCCAACTGCGTGCCGCGCTGGAATCCGGGCAGACCACCGCAGTCGAACTGGTGCAGGCCTATCTCGCACGCATCGATGCCTACGACGGCGCCGACACCGCGACGGCGCTGAATGCCGTGGTCGTGCGCAACCCTGAAGCATTGAACGAAGCACAGGCGTCCGATGCCCGTCGCGCCGCAGGTAACACCCTCGGCCCGCTCGACGGCATTCCCTACACCGCCAAGGACAGTTATCTGGTCAAAGGTCTGACCGCTGCGTCCGGCAGCCCGGCCTTCGCCGATCTGGTCGCTTATCGCGATGCCTTCACCATTGAACGTCTGCGCGCGGCCGGGGCGATTTGCCTGGGCAAGACCAACATGCCGCCGATGGCCAATGGCGGCATGCAGCGTGGCGTCTACGGTCGTGCCGAAAGTCCTTACAACGCCGATTACCTGACCGCGCCGTTTGCCTCCGGCTCGTCGAACGGTGCCGGCACCGCCACCGCAGCGAGTTTCGCCGCGTTCGGTCTGGCGGAAGAAACCTGGTCGAGCGGGCGTGGCCCGGCGTCGAACAACGGTTTGTGCGCCTACACGCCGTCGCGCGGCGTGATTTCGGTGCGCGGCAACTGGCCGTTGACGCCGACCATGGACGTCGTCGTGCCTTACGCACGCACCATGGCCGATCTGCTCGAAGTCCTCGACATCGTCGTCGCCGAAGACCCGGACACCCGTGGCGACCTCTGGCGCCTGCAACCGTGGGTGCCGATCCCGAGCGTCAGCGAAGTGCGCCCCGCCGCTTACGCCGATCTGGCCGCTGACGCCAAAGCGCTGGCCGGCAAGCGTTTCGCCGTGCCGCGCATGTTCATCAATGCCGACCCTGAAGCCGGCACCAGCGAAGCGCCGGGCATCGGTGGCCCGACCGGCCAGCGCATCAACACCCGCGCCTCGGTGATCGACTTGTGGAAGCAGGCGCGTCAGGCCCTCGAAGCCGCCGGTGCCGAAGTCGTCGAAACCGATTTCCCGCTGGTCTCCAACTGCGAAGGCGACCGTCCCGGCGCGCCGACCGTGTTCACCCGTGGTCTGGTCTCGAAAGAGTTCCTGCACCATGAGCTGTGGGACCTGACCGCGTGGGCGTTCGACGACTTCCTGCAAGCCAACGGCGACCCGAAACTCAATCGTCTGGTCGACGTCGACGGGCCGAAAATCTTCCCCCACGACCCGGGCACCCTGCCCAATCGTGAAGGCGATCTGGCTGCCGGCATGGATGAATACGTGCGCATGGCCGAGCGCGGCATCACGCCGTGGAATGAAATCAGCACCGTGCCCGACGGCCTGCGCGGTCTCGAGCAGACTCGACGTATCGATCTTGAGGACTGGATGGACAAGCTGGGCCTCGACGCTGTGCTGTTCCCGACGGTGGCTGACGTCGGCCCGGCGGATGCGGACGTCAATCCGGAGTCGGCCGACATCGCCTGGAGCAACGGCATCTGGGTGGCCAACGGCAACCTCGCGATCCGCCACCTCGGCGTGCCGACCGTCACCGTGCCGATGGGCGTCATGGCCGACATCGGCATGCCGGTCGGCCTGACCTTCGCTGGCCGCGCTTACGACGACTCAAACCTGCTGCGTTTCGCCGCTGCGTTTGAATCGACCGGCAGCAAACGCCAGATCCCGCCACGCACACCGCCGCTGGCATAACACGCTTAAAACCGTAGGAGTGAGCCTGCTCGCGATAGCGATGTGTCAGCTTGGATAAACTTGACTGACACACCGCATTCGCTGGCAAGCCAGCTCCCACAAGTTTCAGCTCCCGCCACAAAATCCTCATTCAACCCAAACCCCTGTAGGAGCGAGCTTGCTCGCGAAAGCGCAGTGCCAGCCGACAGAAATATCGCCTGATGCACCGCCTTCGCGAGCAAGCTCGCTCCCACAGGTTTTGTGTAACCCGTAAATTCAGCACATCCACTCAATCCCCTGTCCTGCAGTTCCTCGATCATCCCGGGCATCTTAATTGCCGCTGGCCACCGACCATGATCGACCGCAACCCCTCGCGCCTCACCCTGCTTGCGTTGCTTTGCGGTCTGACCACCACCGCCCACGCCAGCGGTTTCTTCGACGATGCCAAAAGCGAAGTGCTCAGCCGCAACTTCTACCTGAGCAACGACTATCGCTCGCCCTCAGCGTCCGGCAAAAACTACAAACAAGAGTGGGCACAAGGCTTTATCGGCACCTTCTCATCCGGTTTCACACCCGGCACGATCGGCTTCGGCATCGATGCCCACGCCTTCGCCGGACTAAAGCTCGACGGTGGCCGGGGCCACTCCGGCACCGGTTTGTTGCCGGTCGACAGCGATGGCCGCAGCGAAAACGATTACTCCAGCGCCGGCGGCGCGCTCAAATTGAAAGCCTCGCGCACCACCCTCGCCTTCGGTGAAATGACCGTGGAACCCCCGGTGTTCGACACCTCCGACAAACGCCTGCAACCGGAGTACGCCACGGGTTTTCTGCTCAACAGCGCCGAGTTCGACCACATCAATCTGGTGGCCGGGCATTTCACTGCGTTCAAGAATCAGGACAGCTCATCGGGCAAAGGCGATTTCTACGGCTATGGCGCCAATACCGAGGCCGGCGGGATCAGTTTTCTCGGTGCTGATCTGTTCAGCGATAGCCCGGTCGGCGGCGCGCTATACGCCTCAGACCTGAGCGACACCTGGCACCAGTACTACGGCAATCTGCACTTCAAGCAATCCGGCGTACTGCTCGACGCCAACCTCTATCACACCCGCGACACCGGCCGAGCGCTGGCCGGCGCCATCGACAACACCGCGTTCAGCTTCTCCGGCAAATACACCTTCGGCGCGCACGCGGTGATGCTCGGCTGGCAACGGATCAATGGCGACACGCCGTTCGACTTCGTTGGCGGCGACTCGATCTACCTCGCCAACTCGATCAAATACGCCGATTTCAACGGCGCCAATGAACGCTCGTGGCAGGCGCGCTACGACCTCGACCTCGGCGCCTTCGGCATCCCCGGCCTGAGCTTCATGACCCGCTACGTCAGCGGCAGCCACATCGACGGCACCCACGCACCGAAGGGCGGTGCGTATAACCCGTTCGATCCTGACAGCGGCAGTTACCAGCCGCAGCAAGGCGACGGCGGCAAGCATTGGGAACGCGATATTGATTTGAAATACGTGGTGCAATCGGGCGCGACGAAGGATCTGTCGGTGCAGGTCTCGCATGTATCGCACCGCGCCAATGAGGCTCAGGCTGGCGATGACATCGACCGGATCTACGTGGTGATCCAGTACCCGTTTGGTTTCTAACCCACCACCCATTCCGATTTGAAACGCTATCCCCTGTAGGAGTGAGCCTGCTCGCGATAGCGTCTTTTCAGCAACATTCATGCTGACTGATACACCGCTATCGCGAGCAGGCTCACTCCTACAGGTTTGAGTTTCAGCCAAACATCCGCGTACGCAACACACCTTTCACGGCTAGCCAAATGCCATCACCTCCCTTATTCTGCGCACCCGCCAAAAACGCCAAGCCAGGAAGGCATCGATTGACCTTCCTGTTTGCCGTCAATCAACACACGCAGATTCAGGGATGTACATGTTCCAGTTATTCAAACTCGGTGCGGCGCTTGTGCTCGCCGCGTCACTCAGCGGCTGTATTACCGAAAGCGCTTCATGGGTCAGCGAACCCCTGCAACCGAAAGCCAACGAGCCGGTCAGCTACCTCGTCGGCTCGATCGGGCCGCAGTCCGTCAAATTCCCTGCAGCTGACAACCAGCGCATTTTTTTCCGCAAACGCGGGTCTGAATATGGCGCCGCCGGTATCTGGAAACTGGCCGGTGCCAACTCGACGCCTCAGGACATTCAGGACGGCGTCGGCGCAGCGAGCGTTTTCGTGCTGCCCCTGAAACCGGGCGACTACGAGTTCTATGACTTCCAGTTCTTTTCCGCACGCTACCAACCGGGGCTCGGCACGGTTTTCACCTCGGCCGAGGCGCGAGAAAAATTCAACCTGCCAATGCGACTTGAAGCCGGCAAGGCCTATTACATCGGCGAATTCCGCTCGTTCTGCCTGACCGCCGGGTTTTGCGCGTTCCGCTGGAGCAACCAGAATGCCCGCGACGCAGTGGTCGCTCAGCGCATGACCCCAGGGCTGCCAACCCTGCAACCGCTGAAACTCGACCTGAAAAGCGCCGAACCCTACATCTTTGCCGGCCCCACTCCACCGGTGGCCGTGGACGTCAAACCATGAAAAAAATCATCGCCCTCAGCACCGCCGCGCTGATAACCGGCTGCACGGCCACCAACACCTTGCCTGAGCGCACCCTCGCCGACGGTCAGGATTATCTGGCGCCGATTCACGTCATGGTCGACGACCCGATGAACTCCTCGGCCCTGCGTAACCATCTGCGCCAGACCGGGGTATTCCGCGAAATCCAGACCGGCACCGCTAAAGCTGACGAGTACAGCGTCCAGGTCAAACTGAACATGCAACCTGAGTTCCCGCCGTTTCCGCTGGTGATGCTCAGTTGCCTGACCCTGTTCACACTGCCGTTATCCACGGAATACAACACCGAGGCGCAGTTTTCCGTGTATCAGGGCGACAAGCGCCTGAAGCAATACAGCTATCGCAACACCACGCAGAAATACACCTGGCTGCTGGATCAGGGTGGCGAACTAGAAGGCCAGAACCTGAGTCGTATCGCCCGCGCGTTTGCCCAGGACGTCCAGCATGATCGTCTGATCCCTGCCGCCGGGGCTGCGCAATGAACCTCAACTTCATCAAACCCGCCACCCTGCTCATCGCTCTGCTCACGCTGGGCGGTTGCGCCAACACCCTGCAACCGCTCGACTACAAGGCCAGCCAGGCCTACGTCCCGGTCACGCTCGGACTCGGACCGGCCTACAGCCGAATCGACGAACAGCATCAGCGCGAAACCATCAGTGCCCTGAAAAACACCGGCGCCTTTTCCATGCTCGACGGTGGCTACAGCCGCAACGGCTACAGCCTGCTGATCACCGAACCGCACGACGGCAAGGTCAACTGGCTGGCATTGATGAACGTCTTCACCCTGTTCACCTTTCCGATGCCTTACCACTACCAGGACAACCTGCGCGGCTCGGTCTTCAAGGACGGCGAACTGCTCAAAACCTACAACTACTCGCGCGAAGGCTGGAGCGTCATCACCTGGTACGTGCCGATTCCAGCGTTTGAAAACAAGCGGCAGATGCTCGATCAGTTACTGGTGGAAATGGACAAGGACAAGGTGATTCCGTATCAGCCGTGAAGGATGAATGCGGATTGAGCTGAAACAACGCAACCCCTGTGGGAGCGAGCCTGCTCGCGAATGGCGTTATCAGGGACAGACCACGTTTATCAGCCGATCTTTCGTGACCACTCATCGTAAACCCGCGCCTACCTGTCAGAGTTGACAGGTGACGGCGCGGCGCGCATCGCATTAGATGGAGCCATGGAGTTCCCGTCTGATACCAGGAGAGTGCGATGAGCCGCGTCCGTAACTTCGTTGAACCGTTTGCGCTGTCTTACCCGTTTGTGCCCGAAATGGTTGAGCTCGAGCCTGCAATGGCAGACGTTCACGGTGGTGTCTCCATCGCCAGTGCCAATGATGCCGACGGGCTACTGGTCCTCATGTTGGCGTACGTGGGACAGGCCAAGAACGATACGGTGAATTTGTGTGTGAACGACAGCAAAGGACCTGGCACTACCATCGCTGCCGGCGAGGAGAACGACGATACGCCTGTACGTCTTCCTGCAGGTCTTTTGCAAAAAGGCCTGAACCGCATCAAGTTCACTATCAAACGCACCTCCGGCAACGAAGAGTCCACCAAGGAACTGGTGCTGTACCATCGAACCTCTCCGCCCGGTGATACACCACCGGTGATGAACCTTAGCGTCAGTCACACCATCATCGGTCCGGAGGAAGCTAAAAAGTTCAAGGTGACTGCGATCTACGAGAACGCGCAGTGGTACGACCGAATTATTACTTTTATCAATGGCGTACATTTCGAATATCTCCTCATACCCGGCAGTGCCTCGCCCCTGCCTCCCGTGCCCAAAAGTGTCGTGATCGACATTCCGGAAGACAAGCTGATCGAGGGTGGCAACGATAAAACCTTCGAAATCAAATACCGCGTTGTCGACTACCTGACCAACCCGTCCGGCCCGCCGACCTGGTCCGATGCCGTGTTTGTGGAAGTGGATCTGGACAAGATCGCGCTCGATCCACCAACACTGGTGGGCGCCACTTCGCCAATCGATGTGCTGAACTATGAGACCGGCGTGAAGGTGCGGGCTGAGTACAAAACTGCAACTGAAAAAAACATGGCCAACCTGAAAATTGTCGGTGGTATGCCGGGCAAGCCATTTGAAGACATGGCATTCAACGCCAACTATCGCGCCAATTTTCCACTTAGCGTGGCGTTTCTGCTCGCTAATCAACGCGAGACGCTCAAGGTGTCGTGGCTGTTGATTAGCGATGGTGTACAGATCGGCGAATCGCCTCCCCTGGAAGTGGTCATCGGTACTATCGCGGTGGATGACCCAAGGCTACCGACGCCAAATATTGCAGGGGAACTCGGACAACAACTCAATGTCCAGGATCTGCCGACTGACGCGCGGGTGCTCTCAAAAAAAATCCCACTGATGCAACAAAATTACCCGGTTTGGGTTGACTATAAGGGCATCGATGCGGATGGGAATAACGTCACCAAAGAGGTTTCATCAGGCGGGCGGAGCGAATTGCCTGACAGGATTTCGTTACTGGCGGACGTCGAGTGGTTGGAAACGCTGAAGGATGGAAGCCCGTTGGAAGCGCTATGCGCGGTGAATCTTGATGGGATCAAGGACAAGACGAAAGCAGTGCCATTGCCGGTGCGAACTTATACGGTGAGTGCTTTTGTAGAGGTTCAGCCGGAGATTATCGGAGTGAAGGATTCGATCCGGGAAAATATTGCAGAGGGAGGAACCACAGCCGATAGCGCTGTTTTTTTAAACGGTACCGCCAGTGCTGGTCAGAATATTCAAATCCACGACGGAGCCTCACTTATAGGCCCAGTAATAAAAGTCCAACTAGATGGGCAATGGCGCCAGTTAATAGACGGACTGATGCTGAAGTCATACAGTTTTACTGCCGTAGCGAAATATGGCAGTGGACTGCCGTCAGCACCGCCGAGGACTCTTAGGGTTGTTGATTATGTGGAGGAGGATTTTGATCAACTGGCTAATCAGAAAATTCAAAATAGAGGCGAAAAAATAGAAACTCCCCTGCTGACGATTGAGCAACTTGGGCAAGGCGGAAATAACGCGACAAATGGCAGCGTCTGGTCGACTTCCAACCCAACTCCCGGAAAGTTTGATGGTAAAATCCTGGTATGCAGCCACATGTTTCATGATGGCTCCGCGCAAATAAGCATTAAGTTCAAGACAACATATAAAAGGTTGTCATTCTGGATGGCGACTTCCTCAGCGGGGGCGCCATTAGGGACCATAGTAATTCTTAATAATGGCGTTAGAGTTGGTGAAATTAAAACCCCCGGGGCTGCGGGACAAAACGTTACATTTCAGGACAGATCCGTAGCGAGTGGATTTAACGAGCTGCATTTATATTCTTTTTCTGGCACTGCATTAAGTTACCAATTCGATCATATCAAGCTATATAAATAGCTGACACTGTGTGTATGCAAGGTTTTTCATACATACGCGCAGATACCTGCAGGAAAAGCCGCGACGTCAGCTAGCAGGTTGCCGATTGAACTCTTACTAATGGGCGCTCATTTTTAAGCGCCCAAATCCACCGAACACTGCATTAGGTTCTACTGAAGACTGGTGGAAGACAGCCGCAGTCGAACCTGCCCGGGAACGAATGCCGTCCCCAACCTGAGTTGAAGCCCGGCCGCGCCACCGGGCGCAATTGCCTTCCTTGAACACATTGCGCGTTGGCCAGCGTGTGACCGGCGGCGGATCTGGCGGGATTCGCCGAGGGGCCCGGGGTTAACACAGACAGAACCCGGTTTCTCCCGATCTTTTGCCCCTTAAACTCCAGCGTTTAAAAGACACCTCTAGACACGCCTCCAAGGCTACAAATCCTTGCGCCATTGCCTACAGCCAAGCCAGAATCCGCCGGCTTGTGCGACTTGGGGGCGGGTTCTATTGTGGTGCGGTCGCTGATTACTTCAGCGATCGGGTTTAGCAGCCCGGGTTAACTCTAGACGCACAAAGTCCGTTGCCGTTATGGCGGCTTTGCGTGGGGCACTTCGGTGCGCCGGGTTCTAGAGTCCTGGTCTGCTAACCCGCGCACAGCCGCCACCCCCTTCGTTAGCAGCGAATGGTGGCAGCTTCACCACTCTAGAGGCTTCACCCATGATCAAACCAACGCCAAACCCGCCCGAAACCGACCCCACCTCCCCCTACGAATGTCTCGATTCAAAAAAACTCCACGAAGCCGCCTACCGCGCCCTCGATCACTACCTCTGCCCACCCGGCTCCACGCCACCACCCCGTAAAACCCGCCGGATGTACGCCGTTACCGCCGACTTCAAAAACGAGGAGCTGCTGGCCGATGCCAGCGAAACACTCGCCTCCGCCAGAACCATCGCCCATGACTTCGCCCATCTCATCCCCGCGTCACAGCGCAGGACGCTGCTGGGGATCGCGCAACTGATCATGCTGGGCGAACTCGCGGTGAATCGGGTGATGGATAATCTGGAGTTGCCGCAGTAAAGCGCCGCCACTGACGCCCCTGTGGGAGTGAGCTTGCTCACGAAGGCTGACTGACAGGCAACAAGCTTTTCCAGACAAAAAACCCGTCGCTCCGAATCAACCGGGACGGCGGGTTTTTTATTCCATCGACAACCATTCGTCGGAAGCGTGTTGCCACCTGTCAGATCTGACAGGTGCGCTTTTCCCGCATTCGCGCTTTCATCGATCCTGCCGTTTCACCCACGCAGGAGCGCCCTGAAATGACCCAATCCACCGCCGCCGACAACACACCTCTGCAGCTTTACCCACCCAAGATCAAAGGCCAAACCGAACCGGTCGAGCCGCTTAAGCCCAACAGTATTGCGGATGTCGGTGTGCCGTTGGTGGCCTATGACTTGGTCACCGATGGCAACGGTGCGCACGTCGATGTCGACCCACCGCCCAAGGGTCAAATGCAGGCTCGCGATGAGATGAAGTTATGGCTTGAGGGTGAAATCGCAGAACTGGACAGCACAACCATTGTGGATCCCGATACGATTACGGCCTTGCGCATTCCCAAAGGGCGGCTGCATCCGGACAAGGTCAATAACCTGTTTTACACAATCGAGCGCAACAGCGGGAATGAGGGGACATCCTCGACTCTGCGCGTGCTCTACAACCGTATCCGCCCCGGACTGAAGGATCGGTACGACAGCCCTGGTGGCCACTCCGAACTCGAACTGGACCTGTCCGAGCTGATCCGCAATGGCGTTGGCGCTGATTTCGTCAGCGCGCAGGTTTGCGTGAGCTACCCCTATTGCCGCGCCTACGACCGTATTACGCTCAAGTGCAATGGCGAGTTAATGCACGTCAAAGTAGCCAATACTCAGGCACCCCAGCCGCCGAACCCGGGCTCGGAAACGCCGACCACGATTTGCTTCACCGTCACCCGTGCCTTTCTTGAGCTGGCAAAACGGGAAGATCAGAAACTGCATTTCTCCTACACCGTCACCGACCAGCTCGGCAACGGCCCGGACACCGATGCACCGTGGTCGCCGGTGCAGAGCGTGGATGAAGATCTGGATGGCAAGCGGTTGAAGATGCCGATTCTGCTGGAGCGTCTTGAAGACTTCCCCGGGGACGATGCGGGCACCATTGAACTGGAGAAACTCGCCAAGAACGATTTGCTGCTGATCATCCTTACCAAAGATGACCGGTTCGTTGTGGATTACAAAATTCAGGCGACGTTTATCTCGACAATCCCGGGCCAGCCAGAGGAGCCAGTCATTTTCAGCGGTAAGGTCGAAGCCGATCCATTCGGCGCGAAAAAAACCTGCACTTTTGAAGTGCCGAATAAAGACGTCATCGTCGCCAGCAGCGTGAGGGTGAACTACGAACTACTCACGGCCGACGGCGATTTTGTGGCCAGATCCGACATCGCCACTGCAACAGTAAAAGGCGAGTACATGGAGTTGAAACCCGCCAGCGTGCGGCAAGCCAATGGCAACACCTTGGCGCCCATGGCTGCCGAGTCCCAGCTCACCATCGTCGTGCCGCAAGGCACCACCCACCCCACCGATCTGCTCAGAGTGTGCTGGCACCCCGCCCCCGGCACCCACGCCGAAGGCTCATTTACCTCCGATCCACGGCCGATCAGCGAGATTGGTCTGAGCATCGATATTCCGCCGTCGGTATTGGCGTTTTGTCTGGGCGGTAAAGTGACCGTCAGTTACACCATTACCCGTGGCAACGGCGACCCGAAACCGTCAGAACCGTTCATCCTCAACGTGCAGGAACTGCCCCAGGCAGAACTCATCGCGCCTCGTCTGAAAGAGGCTGACGATGATGGCAATGGTAACGAGCTGAACCTCAACGACCTGACGCCTGAGGGCAAAATGTGGTTTTCGGGGTTTCCCTTCAATGCAGTGGGGCAATATGTCTGGTTGCTGTTCAAAGGCACCAACGACGACGGCTCGGCCTATGAAAAATACATTTGGGCGGCACCGTTTGCCTTTGTTAACGATGATTGGGTGAGAAATGGTTACTTTGAAGCGACCGCGCCTTATGAGGATTTGAAAGGGTTGAAGGATGGGATGCCACTGACCATGGATATCTGTATAGCGTTTGGTAAGAGCGATAATCTGGCGTTGGCGAAGCGGTTTTTGGTGCGAACTTATGTAGTCAAGGCAAGACCAGCGCTAGAGATAGATACCACGCCAATGGTGCTGGATGGCCCCCACTTCTATCCCGCCCCTGCGCCCTATACCCCGCCCCTTGAAGCAACAGCATATTTACACGAAAACGCGCATCGAACCCGCGAAGCGCGAGGCGGTGTTCCTCCGTATCGATACAGCTCATCAAACCCCAACGTCGCTTCCGTAGACTCTGATAGCGGGCGCGTAACTACAATCGGAAACGGCAACGCTCGTATCAGCGTGCGTGACACAAGAGGGGCAGATATCAGTTACGACGTGACATGCAAAAACGTATATGAACTGGTATGTAACCAACAACCCCTATCCCACGCACAGGCCAAGTCCTGGATGGCATCCATAGGTGCTCAATTTTTCCAAAATTATGTGTACCCCGACTCAAGTGACCCGATCAGCGTAGCCATGTGTTTTAGCTTTCAAACAATAAACGATCGACCGGTCGCCCAATATTGGCATGAAGTGACAATTAATCAACAAAATCCCATTAATCCCCTTTCGCGAATCGTAAGGGTTAGCGGCAGACAAGCTCAATGGGAAATTCAGCCGTACATCGTCGGAATTCGTGGAGTAGGCAGCAATTGGACAAGCGAAAATAATCCATCAATTGGATACCGCCCCAGAAATCGATAGGAAACAGGCAGATCGTTATCAGGGACATACCCAGAGGAATCCCCACAAATCTACTCCAAGCTCTGTGCCTGACGATGCACCTCATCACGCAGAGCTTTCTCCAATGTTTCCCAGTCTCGTACGGAACAAAGTACGAACACAGGGGACGCATTTATTTAACCAGTGACTTAAACAGTGGGGCTTGATCGACATGTTTCTGCTGACCGGGATGGCACTTTCGCGAGCAAGCTCGCTCCCACAGGGAAACGCATTCCAAATGTGGGAGCGAGCTTGCTCGCGAAGGGGCCAGTGAAATCAGCGCAAATCGCCTTTTAAACTCAGGTGTTTAAAAGACACCTCCAGACACGCCTTCAAGGCTACAAATTCTTGCGCCATTGCCTACAGCTACCGCAGAATCCGCCGGCTTGTGCGCCTTGGGGGCGGGTTCTATTGTGGTGCGGTCGCTGACGAATCAGCGATCGGGTTTCGCAGCCCGGATCAATCAAGGCGCACAGCGCTCCACTCTATTGCCATCAAGATTTATGGCAATGTTGCTTCATGGCGGCTGTGCGCGGGATACCTTCGGGTATGCCGGGTTCCTTGATTCCCGGTCTGCGAACCTGCGTACAGCTGCCACCTCTCTTCGTTTCGCAGCGAAATGTGGCGGCTCCAGCAATCAAGGAGTTTTACCCATGATCAAACCAACACCCAACCCACCCGAAATCGATCTCGCCTCCCCCTACGAATCCCTCGACTCCAAAAAACTCCACGAAGCAGCCGACCGCGCCCTCGACCACTACCTCTGCCCTCCCGGCTCCACGCCACCACCACGTAAAACCCGCCGAATGTACGCCGTCACCGCAGACTTCAAAAACGAGGAACTGCTGGCCGATGCCAGCGAAACACTCGCTTCGGCCAGAACCATCGCCCATGACTTCGCTCACCTCATCCCCGCGTCGCAGCGACGGACGCTGTTGGGCATTGCGCAGTTGATCATGCTTGGGGAACTGGCGGTGAATCGGGTGATGGATAATCTGGATTTGCCGCAGTAGCCGGGGTCAGTGGCAAGCCCTGAATGAGGCTTTGTGGCCGCTGACGTCTTCGCGAGCAAGCTCGCTCCCACAGGGTATCGGCTTCGATCACAAACCTTGTTTACACGCAGAACCCGTGGGAGCGAGCTTGCTCACGAAGGCGATCTCACAGCCAACACATACCCCCAAGTGACTAAACCAGGCCAGATCAGGTTTTTCCAGCATTCCGAAGCAAAAGATCGCAGCCTGCGGCAGCTCCTACATAGATCGGTGTAGGAGCTGCCGCAGGCTGCGATCTTTTGCATTGAGAAAACTGGCGGAAGGCAGCCGGAGTCGAACCTGCCCGGGAACGGATGCCGTCCCCAACCGGGTTTGAAGCCCGGCCGCGCCACCGGGCGCGATTGCCTTCCTTTAACTCATTGGGCGTCGGCGTTGGCCAGCGCGTTGTCGGGGCGGATCTGGCGCGATTCGCCGAGGCGTCGGGTCAGGCCGACGCGGTCGAAATATTCGAGGTACTGAATGCAGCGTTTGCGTCCCAAGCCTAGCGCATCGCGGAAGGTTGTCACCTGGATCTGCGGATTTTCCTTGGCGAGGTTGAGCAACACTTCCGCCATTTGGCGCAGTTGCACGTCACTCAAGAACAGGTCGCGCACGACTTGGTGCGTCAGACCGAGTCGCGCCAGTTTGCGCAGCAGCAGGCGTACGACGGCATCGTCCTGACCGAGCATTTTCGCGACGTCGCGTACCCACGGCGGGTCGAATCCGGCGTTTTCGAACAGCGGTTGCAGTTGCAGCCAGAGGCTTTCGTCCTCGGCATTCAGGCGCACCTGATGATCCGGCAGGTGCAGCCATGGCCCGCTCGCCTGAATCGACCCGGCCCCCAGCAATTCATCCAGCAAACTGACAAACGTCGAACGCTCCAGCGCCAAACCACTGAAGCGCCGCAAGCGATCGCGATCCGGGCCCATCTGGTCGGGTTCCAGTTCATGGAACTGCGCGAGCTGTTCGAGCAGGGTGAACTTCAGTTGCGCCCAGCGCTGCACGTTGAACAGTACCGGGCCTTGGCGGGTGTCGATCAGGTGTACGTTTTCCGCTAACGCCCAGGTTGAGCGCGGACGATTGAATTGGCGTTCCAGGCGCAAGGGGTCGAGGCCACCCGCGCTGTAGGTGAGCAGCACGGGCAAGACCTGTTCGAATTCGTCCCCCGAGGCCAAAGCGCGCAATTGCTCCAGACGTTGCGGGCTACGACGTTGTCGCGCCGGGGCGAACGGGTCGAGCACCTGGCCGCCACCGAGGGTCCGTTGCGCGCTCTGATCGCGCAGGATCACGCGATCACCCTTCACCGCGTGCACCGGCGCATTGATCAGCAGTTGCGCGAACATGCGCTCGCCGGGACTGAGGCGCGGGCCTTCGAGCAAGGCGACGCGGGCAATGACATCCTGGGTGCCGAGGTGCACGTGCACCGGATGAAAGTGTTCGAAGGTGCGTTCACCGGGCAATAAATGAAAGTCGATATCGACCCGTTGCGTCGGCGCGTGCAGCCATTCGCTCAGCAGCCACTGGCCGCGATGGATCTGCGCCAGTTCGAGGCGTTCACCCGCCAGGTTCAACGCCACTCGTTGACCGGCGAAGGCTTGCTCGGCGGGTTGATTCTGCGCATGCAGGCCGCGCACTCGCACGGTTTTCCCGGAAGGCCCGAGGGTGAGCTTGTCGCCGATAGCGACCGCACCCGATAACGCCGTCCCGGTGACCACGATTCCCGCACCGGCAACACTGAACGCGCGGTCAATGGACAACCGAAACCCGCCTTCGCGACTACGCTCCTGCACCTCTCGTTGCGTTTGCAGCAACGCTTGGCGCAACTCATCGATACCCTGCCCGCTCACGCTCGACGCCGTGAATAGGGGCGCTCCGGTAAACGGCCCCGATTCCAGCAGATCGAGAATCTGCCGCTGCACCTCTTCCACCCTGCCCGCTCGAACCCGGTCGCATTTGGTAATCGCCACCACGGCGCGCGGGATGCCAAGCAATTCAACAATCGCCAGATGTTCACGGGTCTGCGGCATCACGCCGTCATCCGCCGCGACCACCAGCAACACCAAGTCGATGCCTTGGGCGCCGGCGAGCATGTTGTGGGTGAATTTTTCATGGCCGGGGACGTCGATAAACCCGGTCAACCCCGCGCCCGGTTCGAGTTCGGCGTAGAGATAGCCAAGGTCGATAGTCATCCCGCGTTCGCGTTCCTGCGGGCGGCGGTCGCCGGTTTGCCCGGTCAGGGCTTGCAGCAACGACGTCTTGCCGTGGTCGATGTGCCCCGCTGTGCCGACAATCACGGGGCGACCTGCAGGTGCGGCAATTGCCCGAGCCATGCCGGCTCATCGTCTAGCTGACGCAGATCCAGCCACAGCGCATCGTCGTCGATGCGCCCGAGCACCGGGATCGGCAAGGTGCGCAACGCGGCCTCCAGATTCAGCAGGCAACGCCCGCGCAAACGCTTGGAGACTTGCGGACGACAACACAAGGCAGCACTCGGCAAGCGCGCGACCGGTTGGCTGCCGCTGCCGATCATGCCCAAGGCCTCGACTGAGCTGACCTGCCACAGCGAACCCAAGACTTCAGCCAGCACCGGTTGCAAGCGGGATGCCTGGGCAAAGATGTCCGCTTGCGGGCGAGTCAAAAGCCGCAAAGTCGGCAGACGTTCAGCGAGACGATCCGGATCGCGATACAAACCCAGCACCGCCTCCAGTGCCGCCAAGGTCAACTTGTCCACCCGCAGTGCGCGTTTCAGCGGGTTCTTCTTGATCTTCGCGATCAGTTCTTTGCGCCCGACGATCAGTCCTGCCTGCGGGCCGCCGAGTAGTTTGTCACCGCTGAAGGTGACGATATCCGCGCCATCGAGCAGCGCCTGACGCACCGTCGGTTCGGCCGGCAACCCCCAGCGGGTCAGATCCAAAAGGCTGCCACTGCCGAGATCTTCCAGCAACGGCAAGCCATGTTGGTGGGCCAGCTCGGCCAATTCCGCAGTCGGCACACGAGCGGTAAAACCTTCGATGCTGTAGTTGCTTGCGTGCACACGCATGATCAAACCGCTGCGTGGGTTGATCGCCGCTTCATAGTCGCGGGCGTGGGTGCGATTGGTCGTGCCGACTTCGTGCAGACGCACGCCGGCGCGGGCCATGATGTCGGGGATGCGGAAAGCGCCGCCGATTTCGATCAGCTCGCCACGGGAAATAATGCCTTCCTTGCGCGCGCCCAGACTGTTGAGCGTCAGTAGCACGGCAGCAGCATTGTTATTGACCACGGTGACGGCTTCGGCGCCGGTCAGTTCGCGGATCAGGCCTTCGATCAAATCATCGCGATCGCCACGTTTGCCGCTGGCCAGATCGAATTCCAGATTGAGCGGAAAACGTGCGGCGATTTGCACCGCTTCGATGGCTTCGTCCGGCAACAAGGCGCGGCCGAGGTTGGTGTGCAGCACCGTGCCGGTCAGGTTGAACACCCGGCGCACGTTGCTGCGCTGTTGCTGGGCCAAGCGTTCGCCGACCCGGCCGGCGAGTACTTCAGGGCTGATTTCGACGGCTGATAATTGCCCGTTCAACACGCCCGAACGCAGTTCATCAAGCAATTGACGCAGACTGGCCAGCAGAGACTCACGTCCGTGACGCTCAAGTAACGGCGCACTCGCCGGGTGACGCAACAAACCATCAATAGAAGGTAACCGCAGGGACATCAGCCACTCCTGGAAACAGATCGCTGCGCCAGAGTGTAGACGCTGAGATCATTCGTCTCCCGGTGCGAGCAACAGATTCGGCGCCAAGCGCTGATAGCCGTCCTGCGCCAGACGCATGTCCAGCAGCAAACTGCCGAGATCCGCCGACAACGCCTCGGCATCGGCATCGTTCTCCAGATACACCAATTTCAGATAACTGTTACAGCCCGGACAGACCTCCGCCCTTAACGGCGCTTGATTGGCGGCATGGCGATCATCCTCCAGGCTCAAATAATCGAGGCCCTTGCTCGATTCGCAATACACGCACTTGACCCGCACCACATGCCATTCGCAGGCACACAGCGAGCAGACCAAATAACGTAAACCGTTGTGCTTGCCGCGATGGCGGATCACCCCGGCCATCGTCGGCGAACCGCAGGCCGGACATTGGCTGAGGCTGTCACCGGGTTTGAGTTTCAGGTCCGGGGCGCTTAGCAACCAATGGCTCCAGGCCACTTGCAGCGCCGCGCCGAGAAACGGCACCAACGCCGCCGGCACCAGCGAATATTGACCACTGACTAACGCCACCGCCCATGCGCGCAACTGGCCGGGACTGGCGGCACGCAAGGTGTCCACCGCATCAATAACGGCGGATTGTTCCACCGGCGCATAGCGCTTCAACAAAGCATCGAGATACGCCTGCCAGCCTTCTTCGCGCACCAAGGTATCAGCCGCGAACGGTGGCAAACCGTGCTGCTGACAGGCCTCGATCCGTTGCTGATCAAACGGCGCCGTCAGCGGCGGATCGTCGAATACCTGTTGCTGAATCCGGCACAACCCGGCGATCAAGCGTAAGTACTCGGCCAACGGATGCCCTTGCGCCAAAAACTCTAGGCGATCAGCGCGCAGGGTGAACAGGTTAGGCGGTGGCAGATGCAGAAACGGCGGCGAACTCGCCGCCGCTTCAATTTCCCCAGGTTCAAGAATGGTTGGCAAAGGTCAGCCCTTTTTGGTGATCGGTCGCTCCGGCACGTCCGGTTGGCGTTCATCGCGGGTCACCTCGCGATACCAGAGTTCATGGTGTTTCTTCGCCCAGGCGCGGCTCACCCAGCCGTGCAGCATCGCGTCCACCGAGCCTTTGATCCACAGCCCGGCGTAGATGTGAATGATGATGCTCAGCACCAGAATGAACCCGGCCAGCGCATGCAGCAGCATCGCCCATCGAATCACGGTGATGCCGAAATACGCACTGAACCAGGCGCGCCAGATCACCAATCCGGTGAACAACAAACCGAGCATGCACAGCAGTAAAGTCCAGAACAGCAGCTTTTGCCCGGCATTGTATTTGCCTACCGGCGGCACGCTTTCTTCGTCATTGACCAACACCCGATCAATGCGGCGCATCCACTTGCCGTCGTTGCTGATAAAGAAGTTGGCGCGCCAGAAACTCAGCACCAGACCGAGGAAAAACACGAACATGGCGATGCCCATGTACGGGTGCAGAATCCGCGTCCACGGCCCGCCGCCAAACAGATTGCTCAACCAGAACAGCGACGGATGAAACAACGCCAGCCCGGACAGCCCGGCCATGAAAAACAGGATCGCCACCAGCCAGTGATTGGTGCGCTGGTTGGCGGTGTAACGCAGGATCGTCTTGTTGCTCATGGCCGGTCCTCCCCGCGTGGATCGAAGGTGTGCACGGCCGGATCAACGACATGCACTGAGGTGTCAGGTGGCGTTGGATGTTCATCTTCTTCGACGCGATTCGGGCCGATACGCACGTAATGGAAGAACCCGGCCAGCACCGCCGCGCCCATGGCCAGCAAGCCCAACGGTTTGCTGATGCCTTTCCACAGGCCCACCAACGGACTGATCGCCGGATCCTGCGGCAGGTTGGCGTAGATCGTCGGCGTGTCAGCGTGATGCAACACGTACATCACGTGCGTGCCGCCAACACCGGCCGGGTCATACAGACCGGCGTTTTCGAAGCCACGACTTTTCAGGTCGACGATGCGTTCGGCGGCATGTTCCTTCATGTCTTCCTTGGTGCCGAAAACGATGGCGCCGGTCGGGCAGGTTTTCACGCAGGCCGGTTCCAGCCCCACTGCGACCCGATCAGAACACAATGTGCATTTGTAGGCCTTGTGATCTTTTTGCGAAATGCGCGGAATATTGAACGGGCAACCGGTGATGCAATAACCGCAGCCGATGCAGTGATCCTGATCGAAATCGACGATGCCGTTGGCGTGTTTGATGATCGCGCCGGGGCTTGGGCACGCCGCCAGACAACCCGGCTCGGCGCAGTGCATGCAGCCGTCCTTGCGGATCAGCCACTCGAGGTTGCCGGCATCGGTTTCGTGCTCGGTGAAGCGCATCAACGTCCAGGTTTCCGCGCTCAGGTCTTGCGGATTATCGTAGGTGCCGTGGTTGTGGCCGACCTCGTCGCGCAGCTCGTTCCATTCCGAGCAGGCAACCTGGCAGGCCTTGCAGCCGATGCATTTGGTGGTGTCGATCAGCTTCGCCACCGCCTCCTGATTCCTCACTGACGGCGGCACCGTAGTAGTGGCCGAGCGGGCAATAATGTCTTGGCTGGCCATTTACAGTTTCTCCACGTTGACCAGGAATGACTTGGATTCCGGGGTCTGGGTATTGCCATCGCCGAGGAACGGCACCAGGGTGTTGGTCAGGTAACCGTGACGCGTCAGTCCGGTGAATCCCCAGTGCAGCGGGATGCCGATCTGATGCACGACCTGGCCGTTGACCTGCAGCGGCCGGATCCGCTTGGTCACCACCGCTACTGCTTCGATAAACCCGCGTTTGCAACTGACGCGCACGCGATCACCGGCAGCGATGCCCTTCTCTTTCGCCAGCACTTCACCGATTTCCACGAACTGCTCGGGTTGAGCAATCGCGTTCAACTTGCAGTGCTTGCTCCAGAAATGGAAATGCTCGGTGAGCCGGTAACTGGTGCCGGCGTACGGGAAGTCCTTGGCCTCGCCGAGGGTTTCCCAGACCGAATCGAAGATCCGCGCCGCCGGGTTGCTGGTGGCTTTCTTGTTTTGCGGGTGCAGCGGATTGATGCCGATCGGTGTTTCGAACGGCTCATAGTGCTCGGGGAATGGACCTTCGTTCATCTTGTCGACGGCGAAGAACCGCGCCACACCTTCGGGGTTCATGATGAACGGGTTCATCCCGGCTTCCGGCGGTACATCGGCTTTGTAGTCCGGTACATCGGTGCCGGTCCAGGCCTTGCCGTTCCACCACACCAGGCGTTTTTTCGGATCCCACGGTTTGCCGGCGACGTCCGCCGAAGCACGGTTGTAGAGAATCCGTCGGTTGGCCGGCCAGGCCCACGCCCAGCCTTGATGTTGATGCATGCCGAACGGGTCGGCATTGTCGCGGCGGGCCATCTGGTTGCCGGCCTCGGTCCAACTGCCGGCGAAAATCCAGCAGCCAGACGCGGTGCTGCCGTCATCCTTGAGCAAGCCAAACCCGGCCAGTTGCGAACCAGCCTTGACCGCGGCACCCGTGGCGTCGGTGAAATCGGCCACGGCACTGCCGTTGATTTCCTTGGCCAGTTCTTCCGGCGAAGGCTCGTCAGGGATTTTGTACGGCCACGTCAGTTTCAGCAGCGGATCGGGGAATTTGCCGCCCTCGGCCTGATAGCGCTTGCGCAGGCGTAGGAACAATTCGCTCATGATGCGAATGTCGGTTTGCGCTTCGCCCGGGCCGTCGGCGCCTTTCCAGTGCCATTGCAGCCAGCGGCTGCTGTTGACCAGTGAGCCGTCTTCTTCGGCAAAACAGGTGGTCGGCAGGCGAATGACTTCGGTCTGGATCTCGGCAGTTTTCACGTCGTTGTACGGCCCGACGTTTTGCCAGAACTCCGAGGTTTCGGTGGCCAGCGGGTCCATCACCACCAGCCATTTCAGCTTGGCCAGTGCACCCATCACGCGGTTTTTGTCCGGCAGCGCGGCGATCGGATTGAAGCCTTGGCAGAAGTAGCCGTTGACCTTGCCCTGGCTCATCAGGTCGAACATCTTCAGGACGTCGTAGTTGGGTATGTCGAGTTTCGGCAAATGGTCGTAGCACCAATTGTTCTCGACCGTGGCGTTGGCGCCGTACCACGACTTCATCAGGCTGACGTGGAATTTGCTGTAGTTCTGCCAGTAGGACAACTGCCCCGGCCTAAGCGGAACCTGCGTGCGTTTGTGGATGAACTGACCGTAGTCCTGCTCGCTGTCGCTGCCCAGCGTCAGGTAACCCGGAAGCGCATTGGACAGCAAACCAAGGTCGGTCAGGCCCTGAATGTTCGAGTGACCGCGCAAGGCGTTGACGCCGCCACCGGGCATGCCGACGTTGCCCAGCAGCAATTGCACCATCGCCGCACTGCGGATGATCTGCGCGCCGATCGAGTGCTGGGTCCAGCCGAGGGCGTAGAGAATCGTCATGGTCTTGCCCGGGATCGAGCAGGTAGCGATCTCTTCCCAGATTTTCTGCATGGCGTCGACCGGCATGCCGCAGATCTGGCTGGCGAGGTCGATGTTGTAGCGGCTGTAATGCTGCTTCATCAATTGATAGACGCAGCGCGGATCCTGCAGGGTCGGGTCGACTCTGACGAAACCGTCCTCGCCCAGTTCGTAACCCCAGCCGGATTTGTCGGTGTAGCTGCGCTTGGCCACGTCGTAGCCGCTGAAAATCCCGTCTTCGAAGCCATAGCCTGCTTTGACGATGAACGACACGTCGGTGTAGTTGCGCACGTATTCGTGCTGGATCTTGTCCTCGGTCAGCAGGTAATTGATCAGCCCGCCCATGAAGGCGATGTCGGTGCCGGTGCGGATCGGCGCGTAATAGTCGGCCACGGACGCGGTCCGGGTAAAACGCGGATCGACCACGATCAGCCGCGCAGCGTTATGCGCTTTGGCCTCGGTCACCCATTTGAAGCCGCACGGATGCGCCTCTGCTGCGTTGCCGCCCATCACCAGGATCAGATTCGCGTTGGCGATATCGGTCCAGGTATTGGTCATGGCACCACGGCCGTACGTCGGGGCAAGACTTGCCACCGTCGGGCCGTGTCAGACACGCGCCTGGTTATCGAACCCCAGCATGCCGAGACTGCGAATCACCTTCTGGGTGATGTAGCCGGCTTCGTTGGACGCCGCCGATGCCGCCAGGAACCCGGTGGTCAGCCAGCGATTCACCGTTTGCCCGCTTTCATTTTTTTCGATGAAGTTGGCATCGCGGTCGGTTTTCATCAGGTCGGCGATGCGGTCGAGCGCTTCGTCCCAACTGATTCGCGTCCATTCACTGCTGCCCGGTTTGCGGGTTTGCGGGTAGAGCAAACGACCGGGGCTGTGAATGAAGTCGAGCAGGCCCGCGCCTTTCGGGCAGAGCGTGCCGCGGTTGACCGGGTGGTCGGCGTCGCCTTCGATGTGGATGATATTTTGCGCGACGTTCTTGCCGGCATCGCCCTGGCTGTACATGATCAAACCGCAGCCGACCGAGCAATACGGGCAGGTGTTGCGGGTTTCATGGGTGTGGGCAAGCTTGAAGTGGCGCACCTGCTCGGCGAAGGC